>WNGK01005120.1_pt1 | contig 14422 bp, 5 predicted proteins | sample 5400601 | NCBI WGS metagenome assembly WNGK01 (sample SAMN13153376, study PRJNA577476) | soil metagenome | isolation source: 60 cm soil or saprolite under Garry oak tree replicate 1 | place: USA:California | collected 2016-06-15 | reverse complement strand
GGATTAATCGCCTCTATACCCATAGGTGGTCACATTGCTCCTAATTCAACAGTAGGAGAAAGAGCACTATGAAAGAAAGTTCAAAAAATTGCTACAAAAAATAAAGCTTCTGACACTATAAATAGGGCCACACCCATGTTAAGTCCTCTTTGAACTGCTAAAGTATGATTACCTATATATGTCTTTAAATTCAAAATATTACGATTTTGTTTGGACTATATCTTAACTAATAGATTATTAAAATTTAATTAATGTATTAATTCTTGACGTTTAGTCTCTGAAGATCCTACTAAGATAATTATAAGTCTGTTGGTTTCCTGCTGATTGTCCTAACAATAAGGAGTTTCCAGCAATTGGTCAAGTTTATAGAGAGCACATATATTATTTTTATGGTTTTATTAAAAAGCAAATCCAGCTAACCAACTATTAGTGTATATTACCTATAATTATATATATAGATCAAGCAGATATAATTAAACTAAAAAAGACAACCATAAGTATTAGATATATTCATATATCATTTGTTTTGTCCCATCAATTAAATAACTTAATCAATAAAGTCTGTAAATAAGGACCAAGAGGTAATTTTTGTACAAATTCAAACTTTAAATTACGTTTACTAATACTTTTCATTATCATTATAACAAATAAAATAACCAATAGATATAAAATTACTAAATGTAAATAAAAGTCTAAGTGTAATTGCTCTAAATCTAATGCTGATATTAAAAAATTATCTGTATTACCATTGGATTTCCCAGCCCCTTCAACGAATTTATTAATAGTATCATTATTGTTAGAATTAGAAGTATTAAGGACAGTATTTAATTGTTCAGCTTTTAGGTTTAAACTTTCAGATTTGTGCCCTAAGTTATTTTGAACCATTTTATAGCCAATTAAAGATGCAGCACCCATTCCTATTACGGAACCCAGTTTTGCTCCTAAAGGTAATGAAGATGTTTTCATTATTTTAGCCGCAGCTGCCATACCCCCTATGTATATAGCACCATCTCTTACTTTTTCAACAGCTATATCTACATTCTCTATTTTAACATTCTTGACTTCTAAACTACCTTTTATTGTATCAGAATTATTTATATTCAATGTTAAGTAATCTGTATTTATCATAGATATGAATAAATCTGAATTTATTACATAAGGAATGTTTAATAAAGTAAACCCTATAAATATAATTAACAATACAATAAAATTTAATTGAGAATTTAAAATAGAAAAACCTTTATTAATGTATTTACGTTTAGTATTCATATTAGACTGTATCAATTTAATTTGAGATCTACCTTTATCAGTTAAATGCTGTTTAGACACCATCATATGATAAACTATTTCTCAATCTTTAAAATCCTTACTTTTAATGCCTAATAAAGGATATCTATTAAAATAGTTAATAAGAGATTTGATTTTATCCATAGCTACTACTTTTATTGATAATATTTCGTTATTTTTGGATTTATAAGTTGTTAAATTACATAATAAAATTTGAGATATTTTTTCCATTACATTAAGCATAGACAATGAAGTTTTCTTATCTATAAGACGTTGATCTAATACAAATCTAAGGCTAAGATTATCACTAACAGATCTTTTACGTGTGGAAGATTTAGGTTTAGAATCTACAATTTTGATACTAAAATGTCCATCTGCCTCAGTAAACCCTGCAAGTCAACTGTTTAATAATAAAGGGGATGTATCTAAACAACTTTTAAGTATTGTAAAATTATACTTCTTATTAATAAACCCTATTAATTGATTAAAAGACTCATTTTTAGGTGTTCTAAGTTTATTATGAACAGTATTGATAAAGAATGTTATTCCTTTTACATCTCCAATAATATATCTAATATTATTATTCACTAATTGAAAACGACCAACCCCTCCTAATAATGATTGAATATATATATATAATGGCAAATTATTTATATGTGATGTAAAAATAATTCTTGGATTAAGAATTCTATTTAAGATAGTATTACCTAAAAAAGGTAAAGAGATATGACCATCTCCTTCTAATAATCCAGCTAAATAATGACCTAATTGATTCTTATTTAATTTTAATGTATTAATATTGCTATGATCTTTAATATGTTTAATTTGTTCACCACTAATAGCTTTTGCTATATTTAATTTGTTATTTAATAAAACTATTTGAAATTTATACTTACATTTACCCTCAGAGATAATATCACGAAATCAAAACGACATAGATAATACCAAGGTAAAGAAAGCTAATGTAAGAAAATATTCTGAATTATTAAATCCATGAAAAGATAAAACACCTGAAGTAGTAAGAGTTAATAAACTAATACTAGTGTACAATGGTCAAGGAGAAGGAGAAACTAAATGAAAAGGATGAGCTTGAAAATTACTTCTGTGTATATTTAACAAAGATTATAATTATATAAGGGTTTCAATAATTACTAAAATATATAGTAATAATACGTTAAGCCAGGAGAGAAAATCGAATTCTCATTATTAATGCATGAAATTAATGTTCTAACCAATTGAACTATCCTGGCTTGGTTAAATATATATTAATTCATTAAATAGGGAGGATACCCTGAATTGAACAGGGAACTTACTGTGCCACATACAGTTGTTCTACCTATTGAACTATATCCACCTTTATTTTTATAAAATATTTATGTTGAGGTGATTCGAACACCTATAAATAAATACCAAAAATTTATGACTTACCGATTAGTCTACAACATATTTATAGTTATATTTAACTATAGTATTACTAGTAATACTTAAATATACATGATAATATGGGTAGTAAGACTTGAACTTACATGAGATAATTTCACCCCGTCCTAAGCGGGACCTGTCTACCAATTTCAGCATACCCATTAATATGATAATATATATATAATTTTATAAAATTATATAAAACTTTATAAAACCATATAAAACTTTAACCATATAAAAACTTTAAATTTAAAACTATATAAAACTTTTTTCATCGTTTTTATATTTTCATTTTTCAATATTTTTATGTTTTGTCTTTTATTTTTAAATTATACTTGTTATAATTTATATAACATTATATTTGCCCAAGATAAGATTTGAACTTATAGCCTAAACATCTTCAGAGTTCCGCTCTACCTGGTTGAGCTTCTTGGGCTTTTTAACCTAAATCTATAACATAATAAGTACAAATAACTAAAGATATTTTTTATATCACCCAAAACTTTACAAAATAAATAAAAGGAACGGTCCTTAATAAAAGAATAATTATATTATTTTGTAAAAGAAAAATTATTAATTCACCATTAGTATAAAACTAATAAATAATATCAAACTCGTTAGATGAAATATATTTAGAGTTATAATAAATACTATTAAAGATTAAAGATTAATACTAAAATTATACTATTTATCTAAATAAAAAAAGACATATTATGTTTTTATAATTAAAATATTATGTTAAAGATTGTTTATATGCGATAATATATACTAAATAAGTAGTATATAATACAGTATATAAACTGTAAATAAAAACTTTAAAAACGCGTACAAGATTTGAACTTGTAAAAATATGTCCGTACCATAACACTATACCAATTTAGTTAACGCGTTATGATTGTACTACAAAATATTACAATTTATTACATTTTAATAAACGAAAGTTAATTATAAGTTTTATATATACAATAAGTTTAATATAAACTTATTGCTGTATTAGTTATAAATTATCTATACTAGTGAATAACTTTTTTATTTTTTATATTAACATTTATAATATATCTATGGAGATATTAGGACTCGATCCTAAAATAGCGATATGCAAAATCGCAGTTTTACCAATTAAACTATATCCCCTTAAGCTCATGTACAAACAACATAAACCCTTTTGTAAGTAGATTAATAACCCAATCGGGGATCGAACCCGAGTATATAACGGTGAAAATGTTATGTCTTAACCACTTGACTATTGGGTCTATTATTAGTTTATATTTAAAATTATTTATTATAAATCTATAAAGTACAAATATTAAGGTGCAAGTATTTATTGTATTAAATATTTTTAAAATTAAATATTGAAATATTAAAAACTATATATAATGTTTATCCGAGGAACGACTTGAACGTTCACGATATAATATCAGTAAAGCTTAAATTTGCCCTGTCTACCAATTCCAGCACTCGGATTTAAAACAAATACATATTTACAGAAATTAAATTTTACCTATAAACTATATTAAATTTTACATATAAACTATATTAAATATACACAAGAATTACATTTTATATATAAATATATATACAAAACAATTAAAAATTTAATTAATATAAGTATTATAATAAATAAGGCCAGAATGATTCGAACACTCATCTGAGCTATCATGAGCAGCTTGCTTTACCTATTAAGCTATAGCCTTAAAATAATAATATTTATGCGGACAGAGGATTTGCACCCCTATTGACTGGGCATGAGCCAGTTATGTTACTATTACATTAATCCGCATTAATGTACAAACAATTTAATAAGCCCAGTACGAGATTTGCACTCATATCTTCCGATTACAAAACGGGTGCATTACTATTATGCAAACCAGGCTATATATCTATTATAAAAGTATTTTTTTATTGCGATAAGTATGTTATTTAGTTAGTAATTAAATTAGTACTTTATACCTAAAAACGTCAAAGTCATTTCAGCTAAAGCCTATTAATGTTCGTAGTGTTATACTACGTATCTTTAAGAGTATCTTAAGGTAAGCTTCGTGCCTAGATGCATTCAGCACTTATCTTTAACTAACATAGCTTTCCTGCCATGCCTATACTATAAATATACACTTGAGTAAACTAAAAGTAATATCCTACAAAAACAAATTGATATAAGAAATTAATATCTCTTAATCTCATCATTAATTTTTCATTCGTTAATATTAAGCATATAAACAACAGGTAAACCAGAGGTTACCATACCCAACTCCTTTCGTACGAAGGGGCTATCCTTATTTTACTCTAATTTTCTCTAGAAGATAGAAACCATACTGTCTCACGACGTATTTAACCCAGCTCGTGTAGCTCTTTAATCGACGAACAGTCGCACCCTTCATAATTTCTGCATTCATGTGGATGAGCTAAGCCGACATCGAGGTGCCAAACTGCGCACTCAATTTGTACTCTCTGGCGCAATTAGCCTGTTCAAAAACGTTATAATAAAGAGTTTACCCCTTTATTCCACTCTTTACAGAATGGTTCAGACTATTTCTTCATCTCTAAACTACATCTAATTAATGCAATGTGAAAAATTTAAAATTTAATTTTTAAATATGACTTTTTTTTAATTAATATTTTAATATGATTTTTTTTAATATTATTATTATATTAATATAATTTAGTAATATAATTTTATATTTAACATCATATATTATGTATTAATAACTACTTACTCAACCTTTTAATCCAAAAGCTCCATTACGTGTTTTAGAATGTACTATTGTAGATTGTAGATTAGATTTAACATGACCTCTTATCATAACTGATGATAATTTATTATATGAAGAATGTATATTTTTTAAACTACCTTTATATCTATATTTAAATATAGATCTTGAAGCAGTTAAACGTCTTGTTAATCTACCTGATACTTCAAATCTTACACCACTAACTACTTTTTGTTTTATAAAGTTAAGGAAGTTATTTTTATTAATACTATTTATATTTTTATCACTTGTTAAAAGTAAATGCAAATATGGTGATTTTACCTTTAATAAAGCCTTTCTTAATACTCTTAATAGTTTATTTTTTCTATTTCTTAATTTAAAACCTATAGCAGATGAAAATATATCACTATTTAAATGTATAGATTTTAATTCAATTATTTTTAATTCTACTTTTTTATTGTAGATTCGACTTATTAAACTAATCAAACCTAAGCCTTTTCAACTCAAAAATAAATTTGTAAATTTACATTTGTTAAAATTTAACAATTTTGCATAATAGAAAAATTTTTCCTCTAATAAAAATAATTTTTTAAAAAACATAAGATTACGCATTTTACGTAATATAAGATATGTATTATTTATATTTAATAATATTCAAATAAATATATTATTTCTTTGTTTTAAATTTAGTCCTCATTTGTGAGAAGTAAATCTTTTTTTTAATGTATATGATAATATGTTTTTTATTTTTTTTATAAGTTTAAACTTACGTTTGTATAAATATATTTGAATTACTTTTCTTTTTATATTTATAAATGCACGTTCGAAATGTTTATCTTTTATGTTTTTTAGTTTATACTTAATAAAGTTTATCTGCTTCACATTTTTTGAATCATCAAGTTTAAAAAAATTAAATTTTAACATATTTTGTATGTTTCTTAATTCATGTTTAAAATATAGATTAAATCTATTATAATATGTATTAGATACAAAGAATTTTACCATACTTTTAATATGATTTTTAAAACTACGAATGTTTTCTTTTTGTTTTTTTGCATATATATTTTTAGCTATAGATCTTATTTTACGGTTGAAAATATATTTTTGTTTATTATACGTATATAGTGTAATAATAACTTTAGCATTAGTATGTTTCATTTCAGCTCTACTAATATATATCCTATTAGCAGAAAAACGATTGTTTCTAACACGTCTACGTTTAAATAATGTTTTTAGTTTACTTGAAATGGTATTAATGTAACTTTTAAAAAGATTATTTACTATTTTATCTGCATTAATTAATGATTTAATATATGATTTATTAAAAGCATAAATACTATTAGATCATTCTTTATTTGAAGAGGGATAATATTGAATAGAATTTTTTTTTAAATTTTCTCTGTGAATTTTTTTCTGATATCCTATTTTATCATCCCTATTTTTAGTAAAATTAGTAATTTTATTATCGACAATTAAATTAGATTTTTTGTTTAATAAATTTAACATATGAATTATAAAATAATATTAGTTATATAATGTTATATTATATAAGGTATATGATAAGTACATAAATTATTATATAATTTGATTAAAAATATTTTTTAATCATTTTAAAAATAAAATATATATTGTATATTAGATATAGTTTTAACTAAAGATGCTGGGATTATATAAAGGGTTATTGTTAGTCACTCACCTTTTAGTCGTTGAACGCACTTATTACTTGTTTTATTGTATTAATACATTAAAATGCTAAAATAAGTTTCGCTTCAAATTTACTTATTTAGCGTAAAATTTACATACATAAATAAGTTATTCTTGAAATTTACCCAGTTATATTACCAATGGTCTTAAAAAAAGACATTGGAGGACTAACAGTTAATCCCCAGCGTAGCTTTTTCAATAATACAAGACCTTTCCTTACTGCGTCTTGCGATCTTTATGCCCTGCTTACGCAACTGATAGACGTGTAAGTCAAACAGTAAAGCAAGATTAAGCCATTAAACTTTGAAAGTATATATAAAAATCCTTCTATTAGCTTTTTAAAGCATTAAAGCTGTATAAACTTACTAATAAAAGAACTAAAAGTATTATACATTTTTTAATCTATTAATACCTCGTATACATCTATTTTCCATATAGTTAAAATCTTACTTATTTTAAATGTTATAGTTCTAACCTAATAGAAATGTAACTGAATAAATTATAGATACTTAATATTTTTATATAAATATATATATATTTTTAAGTAAATATAACCAATAACAAAATAAAATAATAAAATATAATGCAATCTTTTTTTTTAAGAAAGCTATTATAGATTAATTGCATATTGCACCTTTACAAAATTAAATTTGGATACACCCAGGTACTCTTTATGGGATCTGTGCCCCGCATAAACCGTCCGCTAGCCACTGTTTCCTGAGTAACCAATTACTTAATTTTACATATGTTATTCTATATATGAGTTATATTTCATATATTCCTGTGAATTTTTCATTGGTGTAACCTCCTTATTTTCGGATTAGTATAGTAGACTTTAGTTTAACAAGAAGTTTTTGATAAACCTATTCTACCGATATGACAAACTAAACAAAGGTGTTTCAATTTTGTCTAGTCAACTACCTTATACACTACAATTTGTTAAATCATACCCTGTAACTAGTAACAGTAAAGCTGCATGGGGTCTGTTGAGATAGGTTGTTTTATTGCTAAAATTTCCCCCTCTAAGAACCGTACGTGCGACTTTCATCGCATACGGCTCCAACATTTAATAACATGTATTTTTTAATTAATCTTATTATGATAATTACTTTTATTACCTGGAATGTCAGATCATCTGATAAATTTAAGTTTATCGGAATTAGGTAATATACTACTATTTAGTAATCTACCTGCATTCATACATTTCTTTACATTAATCATGTGAAGTTTACCCTCTTCAGTCTTATGAGTATTAGCTGATTTTAATTCTATTAATTTCTTTCAATCTAAGTAATCTAAATGCTTACGAGTATACATCGAATACTTGTCAATAAATTTCGTAATTACTTCAGTATTATAAGTAACAAATCTAGAAACAGAACGAACTTTTTTTGACTCATTTAAAGATGTAATATCGTATTTAGGCTTTAAATAACCGTGACCAAAATATAATCTAATAGCATCTAAAACCTTAACATCATGACTATTTTGGGCTATTTCCAATGTATGTGCGATACTTAATATAGTTTTACCTCTATTAATATGATCACCTATTCTACATTGGAATGAACCTTCACCATCTATAAAAGCTTGTATTCACTCAGGTTTTAAATCAATATTTAACGTATTAAGATAATTTCATCTTTCGTCAAATGACCTTTTAGAATTCATTTTTTCTTTTAATGATAAAATAGTATTAGCATTAGCTAACATGTCATTGGATAAAAGAATAGCTTTTTTTCAATCTAAGTAATCTAATCTTTTAGAACCTACTAAAGGATATTTATCAAAATGCGGTATTATTGTGTTAAGTAATATTTCAACACTACTAATAGTATATTTATATGCTTGAGAATAACTATTATCAATATATATATTTCCAACACCAAAGAAGTTTTTTAGATCATACAGAATAACCATTGAATGATCTTTTTGAGTTACCTTAAATGAAAATGTGATTTTTTTTGAGTTTTTTTATTCTAATTTATACTAAAATTACCTTCCGCATCTACTATACCTGTAACCCACCACGGTGAAAGTGTACTGTTAATACTATTTATATTATTTGTGATTGAATTTTTTATGTTTGTAGCTGTTTTATATTATTATACTAAGTTTTTATAATCAGAACTTTCAATTCTATCAAAGATTTAGGGGTGCCAGCCTTTCTTTGACCCGAACCCAACCACGGTGTCTGCTTTGTAAGCGTACGGGTATTTACTAATCTATGGTATAATGTTGTAACTTAGCTTAAAATTTATTATTTACTTAATCCACAACACAGACTAAATAAAAATTATTTTAAAGAAAACACCATAAAGGAAAACACCATACTTTAGAAAACCACCATATTTTAGTAAATACCATATTTTAAGAAAGAAAACACCATATATTAATAAAACGCATAAACATACCTTTTGATAATTATCTTTTAGAGTTAAAATTAAACTCCTGTTTAAATAAGCAATCTAATATCCAAATTAAATGCCAGTTCTAAGTCAGCATTCTTTCGAATTAGTTATACAACCTATTTTCATTATTACTATGAAACATTCGCTTTTTAGAACATCCTTTACCCACTAATGTATATTTAATTTTACAATTAAACTTCCTTATATTAATAAGGGCATTATTGGGCTTACCTAGTTTACTTAATAACACCTTAATTACTACCTTAGGATTCCACTATACGTATATTGATAAAAGACCCATTAATAAACAGACGAAAAACTGTTTATACAATCAATAGTTGTTTTCTTTTTTTTTTTCAATTTATTAAGAAAATACTCCAGATTACGCTTCTAACGTGAATTCAAAATATTCTTATCCATAGTAGTATAGCTCACCTCCCTATAATATAGGCAGGGTAGTCTTAAAGACTTAATTTGACGGGCTTTACACAAAAAAATTACTTTTAATGCATACCGCATGAGCTCAGATAATGGGTTATCTGGCGGGTTCTCACCACATTGTTATTAAGCACTTATCTAGTCGCACTCTCGTCTATCTAGAGATAGGCAGTATCTTCACTGCCATTCCAATTTCACTGAGCCAATCATTGAGACAGCTGTTGCATCGTGAGATCATTCATGCGCGACATCATTTAAATGCCAAGGTATTTCGCTACCTTAGGACCCTCATAGGTAAGGCCGCCATTGAATGGGGGTTCCTTCAAAACCTAGTCTATATTAGTCGGCTAAGTTAATCCGTTAACCATCCATCATCGGGCAGACAGCACACTCAATACATTGATTTACATCTTACGCAGAGTGCTGTGTTTTAATTAAACAGTCGTGCAACATCATTCTATGTCTCCTCTTCCTAGCCTGATATTAATCAGTAGGAATGGCACACCTTATCCCGCAGTTACGGTGTCAATTTGCCGAGTTCCTTAATGATTGTTAGCTCAAACGCCTTCGTATTCTCTACTAGCTTACTAGGGTTAGTATCTAGGTACGGTTTTTGTTCATTAAATTAGTATCATCTGTTTTAGTTTATTCCCTAATATTAATATAATATATGTTTTTCCAGAACACTTTTTACTCTACAACAAATATAAATATCTCCATATATCATATAATATGCCACTCCCTACTCTATTTTGTACTGGAACATGCCATAATATATTTATTCACACCCATAAAGCAATTTATATTCTATATATTTATATATTTATGGGTATATAAATATATATTAATATTATATTATAATATAATATTAATGTTGTATAAATGTTGTTACATATATAGTCTCATCGTTTTATCCTTTAGGTTAAACTTAGAGGCCGTTTTTCTTTAAGAAACATAGAAAGATACCATAAGCTTAAGGCGAGGGAATTATCCCTTTTTCGTTACTCATGTCAGCATTATCACTTGGGATATCTAATTATTAGTATTAAAAATACTAATTCTAAAATTTTCCCAATGTTCCGCTACCCCATAAAACATACTTTTTTTTACACATAAAAAATTATTTAATAAAATAATATAATAAATATGTTATTATGGACAAGGTGTCGGTGTATTGTTTAGATCCGCTATATCTTCGGCGCTTTTAACTAAAAAGGTTAATAAAACTTAACCTATTGAACCAGTGCTCTGTTACGAGGTCTTTAAAAAATGGCAGCTTCTAAGCCTATTTCCTGGTTGTATGGTTTAAATACTTCCTTACTTTCACTTAACAATAACTTTGGAACCTTAAACACTTGTTCTGGGCTGTTTCCCTTTTGACATACAACCTTATCGTTAAATGTCTGATTGTTCAACATTCATCATTGCCATTCCGAGAGCAAATACTCGCGAATAAAGTCTTCACGACTCCCCCATGTGTACAAAAAGATATAACTTTTTTACAAATATATACAATTTGTCCGAGATCACAATTCTGTACCTGCTATGATGTTATTTAAACTACATACTTAGATATGTTTCGCGGAAAACCAGCTATAGGTAGTCAGTATTGTCTTTCACTAACTTACCACAGTTCTTTGGATATCTTTACAACGATACAGATTATCTCTTTTACCTAACATTATAGGTAGAGCTGAGATTTTTCTCCCTAAATAGTAGTATTACTATCCATTTAACAGATAATATAGTTTATGATTTTATATTTATTGTTACAAAATATGTTTTTTTAAGAAGTCTATTATTTAATAATGCTTGACTTACTGAAGCTCTTGACACACCTAATGCTTTACCAGCATCAGTTAAGCTAGCATACTCTGACTTATCATTAGTTTTTATGTTTTTAACTATTATTGATATTCTTCTTGCAGCTGTAGCATTTACAGTAGAAAGTGCCTTTCTATTTCTAACTTCATCACTTAATACGAAATCTCTCATTTTGGAAAGAGATTCTGGTGTATGTTTGTAACCTAAAGTAGAACCTGCTATTTCAACAATATTATACTGAGGTTTAATAAGATCCATATAATATTGTTCTCTTTCTATAACATTGTTTTTATCACAATATTCTAAGATTTCCAATATAAAATTAGAGAACCCATATTTTAAAAGAGCTCTATCTATAGGTCTGTTACTTTTAGCTAAAGAACGTAAACTATAATAAGTATACATTCTAACGCTTATATTAACAGAACTACCAATGTAAGCATTACCATTAATTTTATTGATCCAACGATATACACCTATTTTTTTACGATTATATGCCAAGATATTTAATTTATCCTTGTCAGCGTTGACATAAATAACTACAGGTTTTACATCGTCAAATTTGGGTTTACTGACGAGCAGTACCTACGAGATGTAGATAATAACCTGTTAGTTTTAAATAAATGTAGAAAGAAATTAATGTTAGTAGCTTATTAATAATTAAAGGATGTTTTAATATTAATGATTTTAGAGATTATCCTTTCAATTATATCATCCGGTTAGGGTGCTAGCCTCCCAATGACCCGAGTTCCTTTCTACGGTGAACCTTGCTTGTAGCTGCTACGGGTATTTACTCGTTATAATTTACTCTTCTATTATTCAAAGAGGTTAGACCAATTCGAAGGTAATAAAATCATAATATTGAGAAAAGAGTGCATTGTTACTCATAAAACTATATTATCCTGCAATGTTTCCATTGAGGCTTGACTATATCTTAGGCTTGCGCCAACCACCTTATAGTCGATGAACCTTTCTCCAAATAAAATGGAGCTTGGCTGCGGATTACCCATTTCCTTTCGTACATCAATCTTGATTTTACTATACCGCGAGTCATTACCTGCGCCCCTAATTATATTAATATACTAGGTTAGTTAAGATTGCTTTAGGGATTTCCCGTCAGTTTGATGGTTTGTAGCAGAAGGTTCACATCTACTTGGGCTATAACAATTGCTCATTGTTGTTTTTACCCATTCGGCCTTTTATAAGCCTGACCATGGTAAGATCACTACCCTTCGGGTCTCTACTTAGATACTTAATCATTACTTAATAATCGGATTATCTAGGCATCATTGCTTGCATCTAATTAGAACTTGCTGACCCATTATACAAAAGGTACGCTCTTATATGTTTATTAAACTTAACTTGAGCTGCTTATAAGACTACTAATTCATATCATTTCCCTCACGGTACTAGTTCACTATCGCTTGTATATCATACTTAGCCTTAGAGGAAGGTTCCCCTTTATTCAAACAGATTAATCCATTTTACTTATTAGGCATTTCTACTTTCATTCACACTACTTATAGAATCTCGTTTGATTTCCTTTCCTGAAGCTACTAAGATATTTCAATTCGCTTCGTTTATAAATAGAATTTATTCAAGAGTTTATGGATCTAGGGATAGGTATTTACCTATGCTATGATCAAATATATCTCTTTAATATACAGCTAGATATCCTTAATAGTCTCTTTATATACTTGCCATTATATTTAATCCTTAAAACTTTTATCATAATATAAAATTATTTCTTAAGGGATTAAAATAATGAAATAACACAATACATATCAAATACATTACTATTAATTATTATAAAATATGGTTTTAGATATTTTTATAAAAATATTATCGGGTCATTATGATTCGAACATAACTATTCCTCAACCCAAATGAGGTGCCTAACCAGCCTGGCTCTAACCCGTTTAGATATTTTTGTATTATTGTATTATTATATTCTTTTATATAGATTACTATTGATAATACTCTTATCAAAAGCACACTTTACCTATTAAGTTAAGAAATCTTTAAAGACAAGAGCATCCAGACTTGAACTGGAAATTTGAAGTTTGAAGCTTCCTATTTTACCATTAAACTATACTCTTTATTAATATTAACATTTTTATTTATTATTAAATATTATTAATAAATTAGAATAACGTATATAAAATACATTGATTTATTAAGGAATTCATTAATTAAATTATAACATCTATACAATACATATATAACATTTATATAATACATACATAACATTTATATAATACTTATATTACTGGTATAATATGTATACAATATATTAGAATAACTTGTATAAAATATATTATTATATACGTTTTATACAATATGTTTAATATAATATACGGAAGAGAAATGATTCGAACATCCAGGTGAAAAACACAATATTTAGCAAATATCTCGCCTTACCAGTGGCAACTCTTCCTTTTGCTAAAATAGCATATACTATTTTCGAGTTAAACCGGGATCGATCCGGTATCTACTTTCGTGACAAGAAAGTCCTTTACCATTAAGTTACTAACTCTTTACGGCTAACCGAATTCGAATCGATACACTTCGCTTGGAAGGCGAAAGGTCTACCAGTTAACCTACAGCCGTTTATCATATATTTTAAGA
>WNGK01008626.1_pt1 | contig 14423 bp, 14 predicted proteins | sample 5400601 | NCBI WGS metagenome assembly WNGK01 (sample SAMN13153376, study PRJNA577476) | soil metagenome | isolation source: 60 cm soil or saprolite under Garry oak tree replicate 1 | place: USA:California | collected 2016-06-15 | reverse complement strand
TGCATCTCCGTCTCTTCGGGAGGTATGAGTTGCGGCAGATGCCGAATGAAGGCCACGAGCTTCCAGCTGTCCACATCGTCATCGCCCTGATCGCCGAACGCCGGCATTCCGCTCAGGCGCACACCGTTCTTGATGGTGTAGTAGAGTTCGCCATCGGACATCTCCTGCGTGTCCTTCTGGCGCATGTCTGGTGGACGCGGATACATCGCCTTGCCGTACATGGTGTCCCCGCTGCCATTGTTGGCATGGCAGGCGGTGCAGTGGTCCGCCCAATGCGCCATGCCTTCGTGGATCACTTCAGGGGTGACCGCGACTGGGTTCTTCATGGCTTTGTAGCGCGAGGGGATGGCCATATCGCGCATGGTCATAGCAAGTGAGGATTCAACAGCACCGGGTTCAACCCGTGTGCTGAAGCCTCGATGCACCATCCTGCTCGCGTAGAGAGCGCAGATAATTGCAACGAACAGGACGATCATGAAACCTATGACAAAGGTTCGTCTCATACGATCTACTCCGGTGCGCCGCCAGCATTCGGCAGGTTAATAGTGGTGGTCGACGAGCCGCTCGACATCGGAGTATGCAGGCCGCCGCTCAACGCGTAGTTTTGCAAAGCAATCGCATCCCGCCAGACATCGCGGAGAGCCATGATGTAGCTAATCTGCAACTGGAAGTAAGTGCGCTGCGAGACCAGCACCTGGGGGTAGGCCTGTGCCATGTTTTGATACTTCTTGAGGTACAGCTCATAGGCCCTTGCGGCCCGCGGGATGAGCTGCGTCTTGTAGCGTTCCGCCTCGAACTTTGCGGAGCTGTACGACTGCGCCAGCGGCGCTGCCTGCTGGCGAAGAGAGAGCTGCTCGCGCAGGACTTCCTGATTGGCTCGCTCAATTTCAGCTTTGGCCGCTTCGACATTACCCTGGTTTCTGTTCCAGAGTGGAATATTGATTCCCGCACTGGCAAAACTCATCGGCCCAACGGCTTTGTGAGAATTCTCGAGTTGCTCAAAGCTATATGATTCGCCGGCTCGCAATTGGAGGTCGGGGACAGGTTCGCGTTTCGCACTCTTCAGACGAGCCTGCGCCACAGCGGCTTCCTGCTGGGCACGTTTGACCGTTGGACTATCCGCGACGATAGAGTCCACCATCTGCTCGGCATTCAGATCAGGTGTTGTCTCCAGTTCGCCCTGCAACGGGCCGACAGGCAGACTGCCTTTGCCTGCAAATGTCGCGAGTATGTGGAAAGCCTGCAAATACTGGCGCTGCGCCGTTACGTAGTCCACCTTTGCCTGCTCGGCTTCTACTTCTGTTTGCAGGATATCGGGTGCATCCGCCTGACCTACATTGGCAAGCTGATGTACTGTCTCGACGGCGTCGAGCGCAATGCCCAATAAGCGCTGCCGAAGCTGAACGGTAGCTTGTGCAGTCAACGCATCATAGAACGCTTGCTGGATGTCGCCGTGGACACGATAGGTCTGTTCTTGTACACCGATCTGGTCAGATCTCTTCTGCTGCTCGAAGACGTTGCGCCGAAGCCCTAACTTGCCCCCAAGAACAATGGATTGCTGAACAAAGCCGCCCTGTTCGCCACCCCCAAAGGAACCGCCGCGAATTTCCTCTCCCTGATAGCCAACGGTTGGATTCGGATAAAGTCCGGCCTGGCGTGCTTGTTCCTGCGACCTGCGCACCAGCGTGTTCGCTTGTTTCAAAGTTGGGTTATTAGCATCTGCTAGCGTCTCAAAATCAGCAAGGCTCATGACTTGGCGGGCCGCAACGTCCTTGAGCAACTCCGGGGCAGGCAGATTCGATCCGGTCTTGTGCTCCGGATTCTCCGGTTCCTGCAGGGTCATGGTTGCGTGGGTATCCGGGCTTTGCGAAGGCTGGGCAGGCTGCATCTGCATACCCGGCATATTCTTCATGTCGTGCTGCATCCCAGGCATGTTGTCCATCTTGTCTGGCTGTTTGGGCTGCTGCGGCTGCGCATTTTGTGAAGGCTTGCTCTGTGTATCGTGCTGATGCTGCTGCATGCCAGGCTCGTTCTGCTTGTCCTTGCCTGTCTGTGGGCAACCCGGCATAACCATACCCTCCATGCAGTGCACGGAGTTATCCTGTGTCGCTGGTGAGCCAGGATTTTGCGCTGACGCCGTAAAACTGAAGGCGCTTGTAATCGCGAGTGCAAGAGCTGTGATTCTCATCTTTTTCTCCTCGCGCTTAAGCGCGCTCCAGAATGGCGGAATAGGGATCGTTAGGTCGCTTGGCCTGCTTCATTCGGGCGATGACTTCGTCGTATTTTTCAGGCGGCAGTACACGGACGAAGGTCATCATGCCTTGCATGAAACCGCTCCAACCTGCGTTTAGACCATAGTTCTCAGGCCGGTCCACCATTTCGTCCATCGCCATCATCGGCCCTTCCATGTAGGCGTCCTGCGGGAAGTTCGGAACATCATTCGCGTTTTTCGCGATGTCGTCCTGCTCCATCTGGCCCATTTGCATGTTTCCCATGTCATGCTGCATACCGGGCATCGCGTCCATAGCCTTTTTCTGTGAAAGCGGGCCATTGGTCGTCGCTTCATCAGAGGCATTTCCGACGCCACCCAATCCGCGGCCCAAAGCTGGGCCATACTCCTCTCCCATGGGAGCGCCAGGTGTGCCTTTGAGCATGCCCATGCCGGTGTTCATGTCTCCTCCGGCCGGCATACCTGCGGTGCGGGTCATCTTGCCCGCCTGCGAGGACATCTGGTTCATCATGTGGTGAGGCAGATGGCAGTGGATCATCCAGTCGCCCGGATTATTGGCAACGAACTCGACATCGCGCGCCTGGGCTACTCCCACGAGCACAGTGTTGCCGGGCCACCAGCCAGCGTCGGGAATCCTGCCGCCCTCGGTTCCGGTCGTGTAAAACGTGTGCCCGTGCAAGTGCATCGGATGGTGATCCATGCCGAGGTTCACGAAACGGATACGAACGCGATCCCCAAGCCGAACGATAAGCGGAGTTGTGGCCGGACCGGCCTGTCCATTGAACAACAGCCAGTTGAACTCCATGTTCATGGTGTTAGGCACAGTGTTGTTCGGAAGCACTGCGTATTCCTGCAAATGGATCAAGAAGTCCTTGTCGCAATGCGGGCGGTAAGGCTCCTTCGGGTGCATGATGAACGCGCCGAGCATCCCGGCCATCTCCTGCATCGCCATGTGCGAGTGGTAGAAGTAAGTGCCTGACTGATGGATGTCGAACTCATAGACAAAGCGTCCGCCCGGCTTCACAGGCGGTTGGCTGATTCCGGGCTGGCCGTCGTTTTGGATGGTGTCTTCAAATCCGTGCCAATGAATGGAGGTCGGCTCCGGCAGGCGGTTCTCAAAGACCACGCGCACATGGTCTCCTTGATTGACCTGAATCGTGGGCCCTGGGGCACTGCCATTGAAGCCCCAGGCGTCGATCGTCTTGAGTGGGCTGATCTTCTGTTTCACCACCTCGGCGGTCAGGTGAAAGACCTTCGCCTTGCCGTCCATCGTGTAGGGCATGTCACCGATATCGGTGGTCACGACGGGCATGTTGAAAGCCGGGCCGGAGTTTGCATGGTGAATGCGCTTGTAAATCTTCGTGTTCTGCCCGGTTTCCCCAAACAGCTTCGAAGCGCTCAGCCAGGCAGCACCCAATCCGAGGGTGCTCTGGAGAAAAGAACGTCGATTGTTCATATGTCCTCAAGGTTGAAGCAACGGGCCTTCCTGCGTGCAACGCAGGAGGCAGCCATGAATCTGGCGCCATTAGCGCGGATTGCTGCCTGAGTCCAGGGATGGAAACAAGACGACACAACCCGGCCAATGGCATAAACATTGGCGAGGTGTGTGTCTGGACTAGATTCGGAGTGTTACGGAAAGAGGGGCGAGAGACGGGACAATGACCGGTGGAGGAGCCTCGCTGACAAAGCGATTGGGAGCCAACCCCCGTTCACCAATCAAGACCTGATGGACGATTGTCCACTGCATCCGATCAAACTGCACACTTTTCGCGGGATCTACCAAACTATCGGGCTGACGGCAAAGCGAATGTGTGCAACTCGAAGTAGCCTGAACGAAGGACGAGGCGCTGGTTGAGGTTCCAGGTCTCCCCATGTGCGCACAGTGAGCATGGGACATCTGTACCGAAGAACCTTGAGAAAGAGGGCATTCCAACAAGGCGCTTCGGAGCATGCACATCGTATCGCAAGCCATAGCCCAGGAAGAAACAGTCAGCATAAAAACGGCCAGCGCTATCGTGAATGCCTTCTTCCACTGCATGTTGAAATCGTACCTCGTTTTGCGGTCGGACGCACTTCGCTCTCTCTCCTAAATTGCACGGCAAAGACTTCTATTAGAACGCCACTGTTAAATATTGCGCCGCCCAGGCCGGGAAGTCTGTGATCTCTGTCACAGACCTGCAATTCCTTCTCCAAGTATGATTCACGTCGAATGATCTGCGAGATCGGCGATTCCGCCGTCTTCGACAATCGAGACGAGGACACATATGAATATCTCCAGTTACAAAGCCGGAGCGACGCATTCAATCGCCGCCATCGCACTGTATTCCGCATTTGTGCTCAATTCGACCCATGCCACGGCGCAAATGCCATCACCATCTTCACAGCCAAATCAATCGCAGGCTCAGCCGGATGCAGCGGCCCAAACGACAGATATGCAGGACCAGATTACGCAACTGAAACAGCAAGTAGCTCAGCTGCAGGCTGCATTGCAGCAGAGTAAAGCGAAAAAGCCGAGCTCGTCGAAATCCGCAATGAGCGCGGGAAAGCCGGCAATGGAAATGGAGGACGACTCCACAGAGATGGGAGGTATGCCCTCAGGTGCTGAGAAACCGCCGATGGGCCCCATGAAGGGCAAGATGGGTGGAATGGCCGCTATGCAGGGCGGGTCCACTGCGCCTAAGGAGGCCCCAGGATGCTGCAGGATGAGCATGGGCAAGCCGATGGGAAGCAAAGCCGGTGGCATGTCAATGGATAAGATGCCCATGAAGACCGGCTCCACGGCGTCCAAAATGCCTAGTGCGGCTTCTGGTGAGCCTCCGCACCTGCTCCATATCGGAGCTAAAGATTTCTTTCTCGATCATGCCCAGCACATTGGCCTGACGCCGGATCAGAAGACGAGTCTGGAGAAGTTCAAATCAGATGCCATGCAGCAGAAGGCCGTTTCGCAGAAGCAGCTTGACGTAGCAGAACAGGAACTGTGGCAACTCACCAGCGCTGACCAGCCCAACACTGCGGAAATCGACAAGAAGGTTCAAGATATCGCAAAAATGCGAGCCGATCAGCAGATGACATTCATTCATGCGGTCTCTGCGGCCTCAGATGTCTTGACTCCGGAGCAGCGCGCCGAAGCTGTAAAGACGGCGAACCCTGCAAACGGGGCAAAATCATCAATGCCAAAGCAGCCAATGAATGGCCCGATGAAGATGCAATGAGCGGAACGCCTTGTTGACGCGCTTAGGAATTTCTGGAACGAGGGTAAGTATATGAAGAAGCGAAGCAGTATATTTGTGAGTCTACTGGCGGCTATGGTTATCATCGTCGGCTGTGGCCCTAGCGACGCCACCATCAACGAGAAGGTCAAAGCGAAACTTGCCGCGGACGACACTGTCAAGGCGGCTCCAATTGATGCCAGCACCCAGAAGAAGGTCGTCACCTTGTCAGGAACGGTTGACTCTCAAGCCGTGAAGGATCGCGCCATCACGGTCGCGCACCAAGTGGACGGTGTTACTGATGTCGTCGATCAGGTCACGGTCAGGCCGCAAACGCCTGGTCCTGACACGGGGCACGAGATGATGAAGAAGGGAATGAAGATGGAAGACATGCCGCATGGTTCAGGTGGAAAGCATAACTAATTGTCTTCACCGGACACAATGAATCGTGTGATCGAGGTGCGTTGAATGACTGTTTTCGGTGGTATCCGGCTTTTGGCAGTGGCGTCTCTATTATTGGCGATAGCGCATAAGCCGATCCTAGGCCAGATTTCGCCGGACGAACACGCCAGTCATCATCCGGCGGCCTCCTCCCAAGATCAGACGGGACAACCTGCACAAACTTCTGCTCCTGCTTCGACCACTCCGCCTGTTTCTGCTGGCGGAATGATGATGAGTCCTGCCGAGATGGCGAAGATGATGCAGCCTGGCTGCTGTGGAGCAGGATCGAACAACCCTATATTTCCAACACTGATGGCCCTTCCGCCGTTATCTATAACAGAACGCGCGAAGGTCGAGCAGACGGCTCATCAACGCATGACTGATGGTGCCGATGAATTGAATCGCGGTCTCGACCAACTCGCTACAGCAACCGCGGTGAACGACTATGCCGCGATGCAACTCGCATCTGCCCACATGCGCGAAGGCATGGATGCATTCCAAAGCGGTCTGGCCGCCCACCGTGCATTGGCTGAGAATCAGAATCCTCAGGTCGTGGCGTTGCAATGGTTTCGGCAGCAACTCAATCTACCCGATCAGAGCGGTTCGCAATCGGCCTTCTCGCCCTTTCATTGGTTCATCATGGTTGCATTGGTTGCGTTCGCCGCAATGATGATATGGATGTACTTTCACAAGATGCGCCGTGCGGATGCGCTCATCGCTGGTCTCGCGTCGGGTAAGACGGAATCGCTTCAAACCGGCCAGGCAGCACCCATTGTCAGTCTGACCGCAGCACCGAGTAGCATTGCCTCTACCGTCGCGACGTCTACCGCGCCAAGGTCCGACGCCCCTATCCCATCCAAGTCAAATTCCTGGACCGGCAAGCTGCGCGTGATGCGTATCTTTCAGGAGACGCCGAACGTCAAGACATTTAGGTTCGGAAACCCATCGGGTGACCCGTTGCCATTCGTCTACCTTCCCGGTCAGTTCCTGACGGTGACAGTCACGCCCAAGGGGTACCGGACCAAGCGTTCCTACACCATTGCCTCCTCGCCAACGCAACTTGAATATTGTGAAACGACCGTAAAGCATGAAGAGCATGGCATTGTCTCCAGCTTCCTCAATGATCAGGTTCACGAAGGCGATCTATTGGAGATAACGGCTCCCTCGGGCAAGTTTACCTTTACAGGGAGAGAAGCCGGAAGTGTGGTCTTCATCGCGGCTGGTGTAGGCGTCACGCCATTCATGGCGGCGATTCGATACCTCACGGATCGCTGCTGGACCGGTGATATTTACCTCATTTATCAATGCCATGCTCCCGAGAACATTATCTTTCGCGAGGACTTCGAATACATACAGCGCAGATTTGGCAATGTGCATGTCACATTCGTCGTGAGTGATCCGGGCGGTGCGGGGTGGAGAGGCAAGACCGGGCATGTTACGAAGGAGTTGCTGAAGGAAGTCGTTCCCGCCATTGCTACGCGGCATGTCCATATTTGCGGACCCAATGCCTTCATGGCCGACGTGAAGGGGATGCTTGCCGAAGCCGGAGTGCCCGCCGATGAAATCATGACGGAAGTATTCGTCGGCAAGGAGACACCGGCTAAGGGCGCAGAGGTAGCCACAATACCAATTGCAGCGCCGGGACCCCCGGTGGGCGACAAAACAGTACAGACCAAGACAGCCCCAACTGTCACTTTCGCCAAATCTAATAAGGTCGCCCCACTCTCCCCAGATAGGAGCATTCTTGAAATATCTGAAGACATTGGCGTCAATATCGACTATTCCTGCAGGGTTGGAACCTGTGGCGTTTGCAAAATAAAACTGCTTTCAGGCAACGTTACGATGGAAGTTCAGGATGCACTGGACCCGGACGACAAAGCACAAAATATCATCCTTGCCTGCCAAGCCAAATCGACTGCCGATGTATCGGTTGAGGCGTGACGGCGATGCAAGAGCGCGAGCGAGTCATCGTCACAGGATTGGTCGTATTTCTTTTGTTGCTTTGGCTGGGATTCCTCGTTCATGTGGACCCGCGCTTCGCAGGCAGTCTTCCCGGGTTCATCGTCGGCCTTATTGCGCTTCTTCTATTGCTTGTGCCCGCCGCTTATTCCCTCGTGAAACGAGTTCCAAGGTTGAAGCAGGCGATCACGAAGTGCGTCCCGATGCGCACACTTCTCACATGGCATATCTATGCGTCGATTCTTGGTGGCATTCTCGCGATCATCCACAGTGGGCATCGTTTTGCCAGCCGGGTGGGCATTTTACTCATCTCAATGACGTTGTTAGTGATCTTGAGCGGCTTTGTTGGCCGTTACTTGATGGCTCAGATATCGCAGGAGATCAAAGAAAAATACGCGTTACTCGACCGGGCGAAAGCACACTATGACCGTACGGCAGAGGAATTGCGCGGGCGCCCAGATCTGGCAGCTAGTGTGGCGGGCTACGCTGGATTCTTCTCGCGCCTGTTTGCGCCGCTCAAGCTACGACGGCAAGCTGCCAATGACGGCGTCGCCGCCATTGAATGGCGCGCCGTCCAGCTAGGAGAGTCTGTAGCAGACCTGGAATATGCGGTGAAAACGCACGAACTCTTCAAGCTATGGTTTGCGCGTTGGCTGCGCTTTCACATTGCTATTTCTGTGACCCTCTACCTGATTCTGTTTTTCCATGTCGCAACTGAGATTCGTCTTGGACTGCGGTGGCTCGCATGAGCAATGCGATCAGTAAGCTGATCACGATTCTGGCGACGCTCGCTGCGGTTGCCGGCTTGTACATCATCTTCGGGCCACATGCTGCAACCAATAAACTAGGGTGGGAACGTTGGGTAGAGCCCGGAAAGCTTTCCAGTGCACATGCCTCGCTGGAAAATAATTGCGCCGCGTGTCATAGCTCTATCACCGGCGTGTCAGCCTCGAAATGCATCCTTTGTCATGCCAATAACACTGCACTGCTGCAGCGTCAGCCAACTGCGTTTCACGCCAGTGTTGGGGCTTGCAACTCATGCCATATTGAGCACCAAGGCCTCGTGCTTCGACCTGCTCTGATGGACCATGCGGCTTTCGCAACCGTAGGCCTGAAGCAGTTGCAACGAGGGGCATCAGGTGACAAGACAGCCGCACACAAGCTGGACACGTGGATCAGTGCCGCTGCTCAATCAGGTCATCTGCAGGCCGCATACCCTCATACAACTGCGATTGAAGCCTCTCTTAACTGCGCGTCTTGTCATTCGAATCAAGATCCTCATCTGGGCTATTTCGGAAGAGATTGCGTACAGTGCCATTCCACATCCAGATGGACGATCGCCGGATATCAGCATCCCTCGCCCCAATCGACGCAATGCAACGAGTGCCATAAGCCACCCCCCAGCCATTCAATGGGGCACTTCAACATGATGGATCAGGGAGTGACAGGGCAAAAAGATGCCAAGCTAAGCGAGTGCTTCAAGTGTCACCAAACAAATTCATGGAACGACATTAAGGGCGTGGGCTGGTTCAAGATGCATTGAGGAAGGCAGCAGCGATGTATCGAGGAGGAAGACAATGAGACCCAATATCCGCAGATCCAGATGGCACTTTGGCACCACACTGGCAATCATCCTCGGTCTGCTTTTCCTGACATTCGCATCTGGACAAACAGGGGTAAACACTGCGACCACTGCTACTCATAAGAAACTCTCACACAAGGAACTCAAGAACCTGGTCGCGACTGCGAAAACGCGAGAGGATCATTTGAGAATCGTTGACTACTACCGCGTAGAAGCAGCGCGGCTGCGCAAAGAGGCAACAGAACATCAGGATCTCGCCACCGCCTACGCAAATGGCACGATCTGGGAACCGCCGAAACTTGGACTATTGCAGCACTGCAAACAGTTCGCGGAAAGCTTTGCACGCGCCGCGGAGGCAGCGGATGCATTGGCAGCAGACCATCAAAGGATGGCAGATGAAATCAAGCAATAGCCACGCATGGAAGAATATGCCAGATGGTTAGAGCGCCATGTGCTCCAGAAGTTCCGAGATCGAAATCGGGCTGGAGCATCGACGGTACGCTCCTTCGACCATCAATCTGGGAGGATCGAAGCGATGAGTGAATCGGAGATGCAAGCGGAGTTGGAGCGCCTACGGGCTGAGAATGCCCAGCTCAAGAGCGAAGACAAGGGCGGCCTCACTTTGAAGGTGAGCGAGAAAGGCGGGGTCTCTCTGTACGGCATGGGCCGCTTTCCGGTCACGCTCTACAAAGAACAATGGCTCCGCATCCTGGCAAGTGCGCCGGAGATCGAGGCGTTCATCCACGAAAACGACTCCAGGCTGAAGACGAAAGAGTAGCGCTTTGAAGAAGGAAGTCCAGACCGCAATTTGCTGTCCCTGCGGGAACGAGAAGATCCTCGCCCTGGGCCTCTGCCCGACCTGCTACACGCTGAAACGGCAGGATGCCGAGTATTTCGGCGGCCTGCGAGAGCATGTCTTAGAGCGCGATGGATACGCCTTGCATCTGATGATCGCTCTCTGTGCGGGATGTCACGCGAAGGTCCACCGGACGAAGGTTGTCCTTACGGAGTTTCCCCCGCTTCTGCTGGTCCTGTGGCGAGAGCAGCACCCCGAAGGCCACGAACAGACTTATATTGATTTCAACGTTCGTAAGCCACCGGCAGGAACCCGGGTTTGTAAAGATAGCCTGGACCTTGCGCGCCGATCCTATCGACCCGGCAAATTCAATCGCCAGCACTGAGACCCGGGTTGCCACTACGGATGCGGCTGCACGTGCGAAGTTCCGGCGCTACTGGGCGTCCGTGTCTCCCGGCACCATTTTGATTCGGTTCCTCGCACTCAGGCGAGTGAGAACAGAAGCCGAGCGGTCGCAAGCGATTCCGCTCCTTCCGGAGGAATTGCAAGATAGGTAACCGGAAGTCTCAGGATAGTCAGCATATGGGAAGTTCCGAGACGAAGGCGTTCTCATTCACCCACCGCACCAAGGTGTTAGCGGGCGGCACGCTACGGAAGAACAGCGTGTGGCCTCAGGAGGACTGGCAGGGACTCCGAGTGGCACCGGAGTAAGCAGACCTATAAGCGAAAGCGAAATGGCGAGCGAAGCGCTGTCTAGATCACGACCAGCGGACGCATCATATCGTGCTCCTCGTGCTCAAGGATGTGGCAGTGCCACACGTACTCGCTGCCACCCGTCCTGGGGCTTTGGGGAACGGTAAAGGGCACGGTCGGCAGGTCGAACTTCATGATCACGGTTGCGCACTCGCCGGGGTTCATACGCACCGTTTCCTTCCAGCCTTGCTCGTTCGGACTTGGCGGAACTGGAGGTCCTTGGAAGTTCGGCACACCCGTGAAGCTACTCACATGGAACGGCTGACGTGAGAGGATTTGCACGTTCACCAGGTGGAAGTGAATTGGGTGTGTATCAGCAGTAGCGTTGAAGATCCTCCAGACCTCTATTGATCCAGCCTTAACAAACTCCGTTGGCGTATCCATGTAGGTCCGACCGAAGCCGCCGCCTGGTGCTGGACTCGTAGTGCCCAACAACTGGATGAGCCGGCCGTAGGAATCAAAGACTTCATTTAGCGTGAGATCACGCACTGGCACTCCCGGTGGCGGGAGTGTAACACCAACCGGCGCCAGCAAGGTTGGGTCTGGGTTGAGCAGACCAAGGTTGAGCGGAGGGTCAGGCGGCGAGTCTGGTCCTGGTGCGACGACTTCGAGCTGCAGCAGCTGACGGGTGTCCGGACCGTACCCAGCCAGCGTGACCACGGGGTTCTGGTTGTTGCCGAAGTAGTAGTCGTTGTAAAGCTTGCCGCCAGGAAATGGGGCAGGAGCATCGTTATAGAGAATCAGCTTGGTACCCACCGCAAGTGTGCTGAAGTCGATCAGTACATCGGCCCGCTCCGCAGGAGCCAATAGAAATTGGTTCGGCAAGGGTTGAGCCAGGCCGGGGAACGGTACCGGAGGAGCATTAAGCGTGACTGGCTGCGGGAGGAACCCCCCTTCAGTACCGACCATCGTGATCAGTGGACCGCTCGGGTTCGTCACCAGCCCCTTATTGTTGAGGGTAACCCCATCTACGGTCGCATCGCGACTGTAAAGATTTATGTTCAGGAAACGGGCATTGCATGCATTTAGAATGCGGAATCGATAGCGACGTTGTTCTACCTTCGCGGTCGGATATACGGTTCCATTGCAGAGCATTGTGTCCCCAAAGAACTCGGGAACGATGGACGGATCGGGGATGGTCAGATTGTTAGTCGCACCCCCACTACCGTTACCGCCTACAGCCCACCGCGGATGCTCGTAGGTGTGGGCATACCATAGACTGCCGGGCGTATTCGGACAGGAAGCCGGCCAGGTCGGGTCAATTGCCGCGAGATTCGAGCCAACAAAAACTTTGTCCTGGAAAACCAGTGGAATTTCACGGCCACCGCCCGGTAATCCAGGTTGCTCTATAATCGGCAGCCCGGCTGAGGATTCTAACCCAACTTCGCGAATAATGTAGGCCGAAGCCACACCAGCATACGCGTTGATGCGTGTTATGCCCCAAGCATGGTCGTGGTACCAGACCATGCGCGCACTCTGATTATTCGGATAGTAATATTCCGCCTGCCCGGGGCTCCAGGCGTTCGGACCCGCAGGGTACACCACGGAATTGTTGAGGAAGCTCAAGCCATGTACGCCTTCAGGCGCAAACCAACTGTGTGGCCCGCCATCGCTGATCCATGGCACCAAACCACCATGCAAATGTACAGCGGTCCGATTCTTGGCAAGGCCGGCACCGTCGATCGTGGTGTCTATCGGGATGATGTGGGTCGGTGGTAGGTTGTTGGTCATCGTGATCTGTACCGCCTTCCCCTTCTGCGCAACCATTATTCCGCCAAGGTGGCGATGCAGAGGGCCAGAGATACCGGGGTGCGCGGCATCCGCATAGCCCCATAGGGTCGTGGGGCCAAGAGCGGGGTGCAGTTGATCGGTATACTGGCCAGCCACCAGTGAATAATGGTCGACTGTGGCCGTGCTGAAAGCGTCTGGCAGCGCAAGAGGAATGCCGTTTGGATCGATAGGATAAACGCCTCGTAGAGGCTGAATGTATTTTCTTAGCCCGGGGCTCTGATAGAAGGCATATGCCCTTTGCGCGCCAACAAATCCATACAGGGCCACGTTAGTTCCCACCATGGCACCAGTTTTCACGAAATCTCGCCTGTTCATTTTTTCCGCCCCCCTATGGCGCGGGCAACTACGGTTACCTCGTCTCCAGGGGAGGAATGTGACGAGGCCGAAAAACATACAGCAACTATTGAATTATGTCTACCAGTCTTCGGTTGCTATCCTATCGACCTTTCCAACTTGAAGTGTGATGGCCGTCACCGACGTGTGCATATCGTAATGCTAGCTTTCCGTGACGATTCGATTTAACCGTGGCTGTTTGGTGCTGCCAACTCGAACTCGTCGCCAGTAGAGGAACGCTCGACTTCCTGCAAGTCGGCTTCAACCGGTTGGGCGAAGGTGAAGATTGCGCAAGGAGCGTTCTTGATGACCCTGGCCACTAGGCTTTTGCGGAAGTACGACGAAAAGTGTCCGTCCTTGTGAAGGCCAAACATGATGTATTGAGCATTCACTGCCTGCGCGCGCTCCGATATAACGCGCTCCGGGGCACCGTAGAGAAGAGCCGACTGAGCCGCGACTCCTTCCCTCAGGAGTCGGCCAACTAGAAGATCGAACTCAAATTGAGTGTCGGCAGCGCTGTGAGGGCGTGAGTACTCGTGACAAACATCCACTGCGTGGACGAGTTCCACATCCGCGCGTAGCGCCTTTGCGAGACGAGCGATGATCCTCAGCCGATCATCGACGTCTTCCGGGAAGTCGATTGGGCAGATCACCCTTTCCGCTCCGTTTGGATCAGAGTTCTCTTTGACCGCCTTTGGACCTATGGTGACAACCGGGCACGGGAGCGTCCGGAGAAGGTACTCTGCCGTTGAGCCGAGTACCTTCCTATCCAATCGGTCGTTCCCATAGGCGCCGAGAAAAAGAATGTCTGGCTTTAGATCGGCCACCGTCTGAGTAAGAACATCAGCGGGCGACCCGGCCCTTAGCAGCCACCGCGTGTCGACCCCAAGCCCGCGGGAGCGGTCTGCCATCTGCTCAAGGCGTTCACTTAGGTCCTGGCTGGCCTTGTGTGCAGCCTCAAAGCCTTCTTCACCAGCCACTGCGTGATTGGCCGGGCTCTGCACGTGAACAAGGGTGACTTCCGAATTCTGCCTCATCGCAAAATCCAGCGCGTAGTCGAGCGCGGTGTCAGCGTACGAAGAGAAATCGTACGCAACTACGAGTTTCTTGAAGGCCGCCGAACCTTCTGTTGGGACTATCGGCATCGTTGCGGTGAGCGTCGGCATAATCAACTCCTGGGATTAGAGGTCTAAATGAGTCTGTCATCCCTGTGTCGCGTTGTATGTGACGGATGTCACAGCCTTCGAGGCGTCTTGCGAGAGAGGATCCTTGTGTTGACAGCCATGCGGAGATTGTCCGCTTCCGAGGTGCCCTCATGATTCCTGTCTC
>WNGK01008987.1_pt1 | contig 14425 bp, 9 predicted proteins | sample 5400601 | NCBI WGS metagenome assembly WNGK01 (sample SAMN13153376, study PRJNA577476) | soil metagenome | isolation source: 60 cm soil or saprolite under Garry oak tree replicate 1 | place: USA:California | collected 2016-06-15 | reverse complement strand
CTGTAAGCTTTCATCGAAGCGCCCCTGTCGCACGAGCGAAATTGCCAAATATTGATGGGCCATCGCTAAACTCGGGCTGAGTTCGATCGCGTGCCGCAGTTCGCGATCACCTAGGGAGAAATTCGACGGAGCAAAATAGGTATAAGCGAGACCAAGTACGGCGTGAGCTTCGGCCAGGTTCTCATCGAATCCGAGAGCTCTACGCGCTTCCTCCTCCGCTTTGCGCCGGCCGTCTATGGGCGCAGTGTAGCCGTACACTCCAAGATTTCCATAGGCATCAGCTAGGCCCGCGTAGGCAAGCGCATAATTGCGATCTTCCTCCAACGCCTTCTCGTAATAGCGAATAGCCGTGAGCAGATCCTCGCGGATGCGACGTTGGGCAACCGCCCGCCCCTGCATGTAATACTGGAAGGCTCTGAGGTTTTCTGTGGGGCGCCTCGCCAGTTGCTGTTTTTCAGCGCCGCTCAGCTTCAAACTTAGCTTCTCGGAAATCTCTTTCGCGATCTCTTCCTGCACCGCGAACACATCGGCGAGTTTGCGATTGTACTGCTGACCCCAAATCTCGCTGTTGTCTTGCGCGTTGATAAGCTCCACGCTGATCGAAAGACCATCACCACGTTGTGTCATCCGGCCCGTGAGCACCGCCTGCACTCTCAACTCTTTTGCTACCACCTGCGCATCTGTGTTTTTCCCTTTGTAATGGAATACTGAGTTGCGCGACATCACCTTGAGATTCGGCAACTGTGAGAGGCTGTTGATGATGCTCTCAGGAATACCGTCAGAGAGGTACTCGGTGTCAGGGTCACGGTTTTGATTGTCAAACGGCAGCACCGCGATCGATTTCGCCGGCAACTGAGCGCTTTGGTTCGAACTCGTGTAACGCCCGAGAAAAAAGACGCCCACCGAAGTCGCGCCGGCTACGATCACAACGTAAATCCATGCGCGATTACGCGGTGGCTTTGTCGGCAATTCGTCCACAGACTCCGTTCGCTTCAATCCTTCCGGCGTTAGCTCAAAGGCCCATGCGATGATGAGCACGATCGGAAACCCGATCACGATCAGCATTATCACCAGCCGGATTGCCCAGTTTGGAATCTCCAGGAACGGGAAAACCTGCGTCGCTATCTGCATCAGCAGCCATGCGACGACTGCGTAAGCGATCGCAACTTTGTAGACGTTGCGCCGCTTCAGCTCAGCGAAGAAGTTCTTCGAGTTCACTGTGCGCGCCTTGACGAAGCGCTCGTCACCTGCAGCACTTTACCTTGATGCGGCTGACTTGAAAAGCGCATGCAACGTCCAAAACAAGCGTTGAAGACGGCCAGCTTCATAGGAATCGAGGCGGCTTCTCTCGCGCGGGGCCGCATGGGCAGAGGGGCGGCCCTGGAGGTCTGAGAGCGTTCTTCTGGGCATCCCTTCGGAAAGAACTTAAGAATACGTTACTGCCGAAACAGTCCGAGAGCAGATTTCGGCAAGATTGTCTATTGCAGCACATGCTCGTGGGCGGAATGCTCAAAACTGCGCACCTGCGAATGTGTGAGCAGGCTTACGATGCCAGTCACTGCAAAGTTGAGGCACAACGCGAGAAAACCAGCGTTCAACCCGAATAACGGGTCCCTGTTTGTGAGCATCAGGAATGCGACGGTAAGCACCCCGACCACCAACCCGGCGAATACTCCCGGCATTGTGACGCGTTTCGAATAAAGACCAAGCACGACACCAGGGAAGAATTGCGTTACGCCGGCATATCCCAGCAGCAAAAGCGCGACCAGAGTGGTGGAGCTGTAGATAGCCGACCACAGAGCGACCACGGTGACCGCCAGGACCGTGATCTTGGCCAATTTTGCAACCTGTTTGTCGGTCATGGCGGGCGACAAAATGGGGCGGCACAGGTTCTTCGCAAACAACGTTGCTGCAGTAAGAATTAAGATCGCCGCCGGAACCATCGCCGTGAGAGCGCCTGCCCCGCCAATTATGCCTAGGAACCAAGGTGGGAAGGTCTTCTGCACCATCGTTAACATCGAAAGGTTGCCGTTGCCAAGGCCTGGCAAAACCAGAATTGCGGCGAGGCCCACGAAGAGCACAAGGGGCATAGTGATGCTGTAGAAGGGCATTATCACCGCGTTCCGACGTAGGGTATCGCCGCTCTTCGCGGTAAAGCTGGCGCCGAACGTTGGCGGCCACATGTAAAACCCAAGTGCCGTCAGCAGAACTGTTGACATATACCAGGCGTGTCCCAGGTTCTCGGTAGCGCCCGGCATTACCAAGTGACTGGGTTTGGCGCGAGCGAGCGCGGTGAACATCGGGCCAATGCCGCCAAAGTAAATGTATGGCACCGCGATGCCAACGAAAACGGCGGCAAACAGCAGCAGGAAATCTTTCAATACGCTGACCCACGCCACTCCCCGTACTCCGCTAGTGAGTACGAATGCGGCAACGATCGCGAAAGCGATCACCATGGCCGGTGTGCGAGTGATCCCTCCAAAACTCGCCACTTCCACAATGATACCGAGCCCTGTGAGTTGAAGCTGCAGATAGGGGACGATGAAGACCACTCCCACGAAAGCAACGAAGGCGGCGAGATACTTGCTGCTGTACCGCACATGAAAGAAATCGGCCTGCGTTTGCAGACGATATCTCCTTCCAACTTCCCAGATTTGGGGCAGAATGAAGAACGAAACCACATATGCCAAAGGCTGGTACCCCAGAATATACAGGGCGGGTCCACCTTTGGAGTAAGCCCAGCCACTAGCCCCGAGGAATGTGAACGTCGTATAGATTTCTCCGGCCATTAGCAGCCAGACCAGCAGCATGCCGAAGCCTCTGCCGCCCACGATCCATTGTTCCAGATCCATCTTGCGGTGAGACCCGGCATAAAAACCTAAAAACGAGCCTACTGCAACGATGACAGAAATTAGCGCCAGGGCGACGACGGAGTTCATGGTGTGCCGCCGTCTTTATCGCTGGGGTCAGAAGCGCGGCGCGCCTCCAGCCGATATGCGCCCCACATGCAGAGTGGGGTAAGAACCAGCCATGAGATCAGCCAGAAAAAGTTGAACGGTATTCCTAGGACGGTGGGGTAAATGCGATCCCACAGGGGCACGGAAAAGCACACGGCTACGAAAGGGATGAGCCCGCAAAGAATCGCACCCAATGATGGCCGTTTCACTTGGAGTAACCTAAGTGCTGCAGGAAATGGATGTTAATTCGACCCGTCGCGTCTGGGGTGCGCTTGATTCCTTCCGGCGTGAGTTCAAACGCCCAGGCCAGAATCATCGCCACAGGAAATCCGATAACCAGCAGCAACACCACAAGACGCACGGCCCAATTCGGAATTTCGAAGAACGGAAAAATCTGACTCGCGACCTGCATCAGGAGCCACGCCACGACGCCGTAAGCAATCGCAACCTTGTAAACGTTGCGTCGCTTCAGCTCAGTGAAAAATTGCTTCGCATTCATCAGCGCTCATTCACGTTGAGAGATTACTTTACAGACCCGGACAAGATTGAGGAAACAAGCGTTTCGAAGCGCGGATCGCCACGCAGAGGATCGAGATACGGATCGACCTTGATAAGGTAGACATAAGGACCGGCGTGATCGCGAGCCGCCTTTTCCAGCCAATCCAGCGCCTGATCCTTTTCGCCAAGCGCCAGGTGAATCACGGCAAAAGCGTATGCCGGCACGTAGCGCGTCTTGGTCTCTTCAGTAAGCTGGCCCAATATTTGCCGCGCTTCACTTTGCTTTCCAATGCTCACCTCGGCGTGCGCGAGCAGCGCGAGCACGACCGGGTTGTCGCTGAGTTCGAATGCTTTGCGATATTCGGCAATCGCTTCGCCGGTAGCGCCTTTTAATTCTAGCGCCCATCCAAGTTCCCAGTGGCCCCGATGAAATTGCGGATGCATTTCCACCGTGTCGCGCAGTTGAGCAATCGCTTCGTCATATCGTCTCGCCAGCGTGTAAACGGTCCCGAGGTCGGTGCTGATGATCGGCGAGACTGGGTCGAGCTCAAGGGCTCGTTTTTCCTCCGCGATAGCTTTGTCGAACTCTCCCATCATCGGAAGCAGGAGTCTGCCATACCATTGGTGGGCCGGTGCGTAATTCGGATTTAGGGAAATCGCGCGTTCGAATTCTTTCACCGATTGGGCGCGCTCGAAATCGAGAAAGAACACGTAAGCGAGGGAGGTGTGCGCTTCGGCCAGCGAATCGTCGAGCTGGACTGCCCTTTGTGCGGCAGCTCGTGCGCGAGGAAGATAGTCTTGAGGAGTTCCTGCCGAGTAAGCGGGAATTAAAAAGCAGCTGTCGGCGATGCCTGCGTAGGCGAGGGCGTAGTGCGGATCCTTCTCAGCTGCTTGCTCAAAATAGGTCAGTGCTTTCTTAAGATTCTCGCCCGTCCGTCTATTCCAAAGATAGCGGCCCTTGAGATAAAGCTGATGCGCTTCAAAATCCGCCGTTGGTTTAGCCGAGATCGCACGTTCTTCGGAGCCAGTAAGCTTCGCTTGTAGCGTCTCGGCGATCGTCTTCGCGATCTCGCTCTCGACAGCAAAAATGTCGGTCAGCTTTCGGTCGTACGCTTCCGCCCAGAGATGTACGTCGCTTGCTGCTTTGATTAACTGGACGTTCACGTGCACTCGGTCAGCGGTGCGTTGCACGCTGCCTTCAAGGACGTTTGTAACGCCGAGCTGCGTCCCGATCTCGCGCAGAGTCTCCGGCGAACTCTTATAGCGCACTGTCGACGTCCGCGAGACCACTTTCAGATCGGCAATCTTGGCTAGACGCATCAGGATCTCTTCCTGGATTCCATCAGTAAAGTATGCGTTTTCAGGGTTGCCGCTCAGGTTTTCAAAAGGCAGGACGGCGATCGACTTCGTCGGCACCTCAGTTAATCCGCTCTGCTTGCTGGTCGCGGTGTAGCGCCCGAAGAAAAACAAACTCACCGAGATCGCCCCGGCGATAATAACAACATAAATCCACGCGCGAGTACGCGCCGACTTTTTCGGCAATTCGTCCGCAAACTCCGTTCGCTTCAATCCTTCCGGCGTCAGCTCGAAGGCCCATGCGATCACGAGGGCAATGGGAAAACCAATTACAATCAGCATTATCACCAACCGGATTGCCCAATTTGGAATCTCGAGGAACGGAAAGACCTGCGTCGCTATCTGCATCAGCAGCCACGCGACGACTGCATAAGCGATCGCAACCTTGTAAACGTTGCGCCGCTTCAGCTCCGCGAAGAAGTTCTTAGGATTCAAAGAAGTTATCGGCGGATTTGTCCTGTTTCCCGCTTATGGCTTAAGCCCATCCTCCGTAGCAAGTCTGCGAAGCGCGGGTCGCTGCGGAGCGAATCGAAGGGCGGTGTCCATCTACTCCAGGCCAACAACCCGCTGCGAGCCTGAAAATCCTTTTCCAACCAGGCAAATGCTTGATCCTTCTCTCCCAGCCCTGCGTACACTGCCGCGAAGTCTTGTCCGATCGCTTTGTGCTTTTCATAGTTCCCTTCAATCTCTTTAAGTACGGTGAGCGCTTCGGCACGCTTTCCCGAAACCGCGTAGCCGTATCCGAGATCGCGGAGAGGCCGCCTGTCTCTTCCAGACAATTCAACTGCCTTGTGAATCTCCACAATGGCTTCTGGGTAACGTCCTTGCGCTAAATATCCCAAACCTAAATATTCATGTGCCCTCGGGAAACTCGGATCGAGGTCGATGACTCTTTTGCATTGTGTGATTGAGGAATTCACATCGCCCTCCGCGAAATAAGCGTAATTGAGGGTAGTACCGATAATGAGCGAAAGAGGATCAAGCTCATGCGCACGTTTGATCTCCGCCATTGCCTCATCAATTCGCCCCAAATCGAGAAGATAAAGGCTATACCAGTGATGTGCCGTTGGATAATTCGGATCTAGCGTTATCGCGCGCTTGAACTCTTCTTCAGCTTGTTCCCATTGCCACAGATTACTATAGACATACGCTAATGACGTGTGCGCTTCTGCCAGCGAATCATCAAGCTGGAGAGCACGCTGCGCGAAGGCCTTGGCTTTCGGATAGGTCTCGTTGGCGGGAGCGCCACCGTAGTCTTCCAGCAACAAGTAGCAGTCGGCGAGTCCAACATAGGCGAGGGCGTAATTCGGGTCTGCGGCGGTGGCTTGATTAAAGTAATCGATCGATCTCTTCAGATTTTCACCGGTGCGTTTGTCCCAGAAAAACCGTCCTTTTAGATAAAGCTCGTACGCCTCCGTGTTCTCTGTCGGGCGCGCTGCGATCGCATGCTGCTCAGAACCACTCAGCTTTGCCTGCAATGTCTCAGCCACTGTCTTGGCGATTTCGGTCTCGATCTTAAAAATATCGGTTAATTTCCGGTCGAAGGTCTCCGCCCAGAGGTGCGCATCATTTTCTGCTTTGATAAGCTGGACATTGACGCGAACTGCGTCGGCAGAACGCTGGACGCTTCCTTCCATGATATTGGCGACGCCAAGCTCCTTCGCGATTGCTCGTAAATCATCCGGCGCACTTTTGAAACGCTTCGTTGAGGTGCATGAGATCACTTTCAATTCCGTGATCTTCGCGAGCCGTGTGACGATTTCGTCCTGAATGCCCGCGGCGAAGTAGGCGTTCTCGGGATTGCCGCTCAGGTTAGTGAACGGAAGCACCGCGAGAGACTTTCCCGACAGCTCTGCCGGCCCGACCTGTTTGTTTGGCGCGGTATAGCGCGCGAGAAAGAACAAACTCACCGAGATCGCGCCGGCTACGATGACAACATAAATCCATGCGCGACTACGCACCGATTTTTTCGGCAATTCGTCCGCAAACTCCGTTCGCTTCAATCCTTCCGGCGTCAACTCAAATGCCCACGCGATTATCAACGCAATCGGGAATCCGATAATGATTACGAGAACAACCAGACGTACCGCCCAATTTGGGATATCAAAGAACGGGAAAACCTGCGTAGCTATCTGCATCAGCAGCCATGCGACGACTGCGTAGGCGATGGCAACTTTATAAACGTTGCGTCGCTTTAGCTCAGCGAAGAAGTTCTTTGGGTTCACAGAATTTTTTTAATTAACTTCGAAAGCGCTGGTTAGCGTTTCGTCCTATGCACTTCCTACGGCGGAATGCCCATTCGCCGCAGCAGGTCGGCAAATCGCGGGTCGCTGCGAATTGGATCCCACACTGGCTCGTCTTTATAAAAGGGGCCGATCGCTCCCGTTGCCATGCCACGATCCAGCCATGAAAACGCCATCTCCTTCTCGTTCAAGGCCGCATAGATTTTGGCTATCCAGAGCGCCTGACTTAGGTTCGCGCCTGATATCTCTTCCAACTCTTTGATGACCTGGAGCGCTTCTGCCCGCTTCCCCTGCGCCGCATAGATCATCCCCGTATCGTAAATCAAAATCGAATCATTTTTCCTTGCTCCTTTGGCCTTCTCCAGTTCCGCTAACGCTTCGTTGAATAACTTGTTTTGAATGTAAATTCCTATCTCCCACGTCGTGGTAAAAGCTGGGCCCAATTCACTGGCCTGCCGCAGTAGGTCAAGTGCTCGCACATAATCTCGTTTGAGGTAGTAAGCGGCGGCCACTCCCCTGGCGTTGATTGATGAAAGCGGGTCGAGCTCGCGAGCTTCCAGAAATTCCACCAAGCTTTCATCGAGACGCCCTTGTCGCGTCAGGGAAAATCCCAAGTAGAAATGGGCTAATGCCAAACTCGGGCCGAGTTCGACAGCATGCCGCAGTTCTCGATCGCCCAGCAGGAAATTGGACGGGGCGAAAGTGGTGTAGGCGTGACCAAGTACGACGTGAGCTTCGGCCAGGTTTTCATCGAGCGTGAGAGCTTGGCGCGCGGTCTCTTCCTCTTTTCGCCGGCCCTCAATGGGCGCGATGTACCCGTAAACTCCAAGATTTCCATAGGCTTCGGCTAAGCCCGCATAAGCGAGCGCGTAATTGGGATCTTCTCTGATCGCCTTCTCGTAGTAGCGGATGGCCGTGAGCATATCTTCGCGAGTGCGACGATGGATAACCGATCGTCCCTGCATGTAATACTGGAAAGCTTTAAGGTTCTCGGTGGGTCGCTTCGCCAGCTGTTGTCGCTCGGCGCCGCTCAGTTTCAAACTCAGCTTCTCGGAAATCTCTTTCGCGATCTCTTCCTGTACCGCGAACACATCGGCGAGCTTGCGATTGTACTGCTGCCCCCAGATCTCCGTTCCATCCGCGACGTTTACCAACTCAGTTCTGATCGTCAGATTGTCGCCTTGCTGAATCAGTCTGCCCATCAGCACCGCTCGCACTCCGAGGTCGTGTCCGACCTTCCGCGGATCAACTTCTTTGCCCTTGTATTGAAAGACCGTGCTGCGCGCCATCACTCTCAGTTGCGGCAGTTGTGAGAGGCTGTTGATGATGCTTTCAGGAATACCGTCAGAGAGGTAATCGGTATTCGGATCACGGTTTTGATTGTCAAACGGCAGCACCGCGATCGATTTCGCCGGCAACTCAGCGCTTTGTTTCGAATTCGTGTAACGCCCGAGAAAAAACAAACTCACCGAGATTGCCCCCGCTATGACAACAACATAAACCCAGGCGCGACTACGCGCCGATTTTGTCGGCAATTCGTCCGCAAACTCAGTTCGCTTCAATCCGTCTGGCGTTAGTTCGAAGGCCCACGCGATCACGAGGGCAATGGGAAAACCAATCACAATGAGCATGATCACCAGCCGGATTGCCCAGTTTGGAATCTCCAGGAACGGGAAAACCTGCGTCGCTATCTGCATCAGCAGCCACGCGACGACTGCGTAGGCGATCGCAACTTTGTAAACGTTGCGCCGCTTCAGCTCGGCGAAAAAGCTTGGGAAATTCACGGCTTCTTATCTTTACAAAGTTCTTGGAAGCGTGGATCGCTGCGGAGCTGGTCAAAATCAGGATCGAGCCGAAGCAGAGCGGGCGTTAATGGCGGACCGCCTTCCGAGGAGTACGGTATGTTCAGCAAATGCTTCAAGGCTGGAATTGCGCGATTGCCATCGCCGAAGCGAGCTTGTATTCGCGCGCGGATCGCTTCGTACTGTGGGCCTGCCCGAGCGTCCTTTGCGGATGGCAGGAGCTCGACAGCGTGGTCAGCTTCTCGCAGGGCCGATTCTCGCTCACCGAGGCCTGCCAGCGTCCTTGCGAGTAAAGAAACTAGGAATCGATTGTGCGGCTGCTGTTTCAGCTCTTTCTCCAGTCCCTCTCGAGCTTGGGTAAAGCTTGTCCGTGCCTCGTTAATGTTTCCGGAAAGCCGCTCGAGCTCGCCTAACCAAAGGTGATACGAAGCGTGCAACATCGGCGGCGACGAGTTCTGCGGATTAGTCAAGGTCCGGAGCAGGATGATCGCCGTCGTCGGGGCGCGTCGCAGCCTGGCCTGATCATAGATCGGTCCAACAGCGTTTACGTCGTTCGCTCGTGGTTGAAGATGGCTTAAGAGCGCGTCAGCCTGATCGAGTTGACCCAGTGCTTGATAAACTTCCGCCTTGAGTCCAATGAGATCCGCGTCATCAGGCCAGATAGCCAGCGCTTGGTCAATTGTTCGGAGTGCCGCTGGAAAATCACGCACATAAACTCGCGCGGAAGCGGCTTGATTGCGTAAAAACAGATCGCGCGGGTTCAGCCCGATTGCGTCATCGAGATATTCTCGGCCCTGCTCCCACCGGCCTTGGCGCAAAGCAATATATCCAAGCGTTTCCACAATGTCGGCGTTGTTCGGCCATCGTGACCGCAGCTGTTCTAAAGTGCGCCGCCCCGCATCATAATCGCCCACTATCCAATATTCGTAAAAGCCCTTCGCCATCTGGGCCTCGGCTAATTCTGGCTGCAGGCGGAGCGCGGTTTCTGACGCCTTTCTCGCCGCTATTCGACTCGCTTCCGTCTTATCGTACCCCTCGAAGTAAGTCAGCGCCTGTATCTTCGCTAGCAGCGCCCAGGCCGCCGCGAAATCAGGGTCAAGCCGGACGGCTTGTTCCAATGCCTGCGACGCGCGCTGCAGCGTATCGTAATCATATTCACGATACACCGCGAGAGCCCGCAGGTAGGCGTCGTATGCCTGTGAATTTTTCGTGCCCACCGATGAGATGTCGTTTTTCTCGCGCCCATAGGTCTCAGCCCAGAGATGCGAATCATTCGCCGCGTTGATTAACTGCACCGTGATCCGCACCTGGTCGGCGGACCGCTGCACGTTGCCTTCAAGAATGTTAGAGACGTCGAGTTGCTGTGCGATCTCGCGCAGATTGCTCGGCGCGCTTTTGTATTTCTGGGTTGAAGTGCGCGAGATCACCTTGAGGTCGGCAATCTTCGACAGCCGCGCCAGGATCTCGTCCTGAATCCCATCGGCGAAATAGGCGTTCGCTTTGTCTTCACTAAGGCTTTCGAACGGAAGAACGGCGATTGATTTCGCCGGCAACTCGACGTTTCCGCTTAGTTTTGAACTTGTGTGGCGCCCGAAGAAAAACAAACTCACCGAAATCGCACCGGCTATCACAATCACGTAAACCCATACGCGATTTCGTGATTGCCGCCCGGGTTCGATCTCTTCCGTGCGCTTGATTCCTTCCGGCGTTAGTTCAAACGCCCAGGCAAGAATCAGCGCCACAGGAAATCCGATAACGAGCAGCAACACCACAAGACGCACCGCCCAATTAGGAATCTCAAAGAACGGAAAAATCTGACTGGCTATCTGCATTAGCAGCCACGCGACGACTGCATAAGCGATGGCAACCTTGTAAACGTTGCGCCGCTTTAACTCGGCGAAGAAGTTCTTTGGGTTCAAGGCGACGATCCATTCTTCGGCGCGAAAACTTTTGCGACAAGCGCTTCGAAGCGCGGGTCGGAGCGCAGCGGATCCCAGGTGGGATTCACCTTAAGGTAAGGGAGAGCACCGGAGCGCTCCTCATAAGCCTTTTCGAGCCACGCGAAGGTCTGGTCCTTCTCACCCAGCCCGGCATAGACAAGGGCAAAGAGATAGGAAGACACGTACCTCTGCTTTGACAGCGCCCTAAGCTCGTCCAGCAGGCGGAGCGCCTGGCTTCCATCACCCAATCGGGCATGTGCATATGCCGCGCTGGCAAGCGCCAAAGGGTTGCCTGGGGTTAGTGCCAAGAACTTTTCAGTCTCAACAACAGCTTCTCGATACATCCCCTTTGCTACATACGAGCGCGAGAGCAGCGAATGCGTAATGGAGAAGCTCGGATCCATGTCCAGCGTCTTGTGGCATTGCTCAATCGCCTCATCGAATCGCCTCGCAAAGTAAAGCTGCTCCGCCAGGTTAAAGTTCATTACAGCGGAAACTGGGTCGAGATCGAGGGCTCGTTTCGCCTCGGCTACGGCTTCGTCGGACCGCCCGCGACCGCCAAGGTAAAGGGAGTACCATGAGGTCGCACGAGAAGCAGGATTCAGCGCGAGGGCTCGCTGAAAATGCTTGTCGGCAGCCGGCCAATCCCAATCGTAAGTGGAGCTGACCCATCCCAGTGCAACGTGTGCCTCGACGAGGTTGTCGTCTAACTCTAGCGCCTTTAAGGCCGCGGCCTTCGCTTTCGGCCACATCTCCCGAGGAGGAAGCAAGCCCGAGAACCCAAGGCTTCCGTAGCCGTCAGCCAACCCGGCGTAAGCCAGCGCATAAGCCGGGTCTTTCTCGATAGCCTGCTGGAAGTATTCGATCGCCTTCTGAAGCCCTTCTGGCGTGAGTCTGTTCCGGAAGTAGCGGCCCTTCAGGTAAAGCTGATATGCCTCACTGTTCTCTGTAGGCTGGGCCGCAATGGCATTCCGCTCGGCGCCCGTAAGTTTCGCCTGCAGTGTTTCGGCAATTTTTGTGGCGACTTCGCTTTCGACTGCAAAAACGTCGGTGAGTTTTCGGTAGCGGCCCTAATCAGCTCCACGTTCACTCGCACCTTGTCCGCTGACTTTTGCACGCTTCCTTCGAGGACGTTTGCAACCCCAAGCTGCTTTGCAATCTGCGGAAGGTTGTCTGGCGAACTTTTGTAGTGCTGTGTTGAGGTACGCGAAATAACTTTCAGATCTGCGATTTTCGCGAGTCGCGCCAAGATCTCTTCCTGGATTCCATCGGCGAAATACGCGTTATCCGGATCGTGGCTAAGATTTTCGAAAGGCAAAACCGCAATACTCTTTTCCGTAACGGGAATTTCCCTCAATGGCGTAGGTGACGTCCTTGCGCTCGGCAATTGAACCCTGCGATGCTGGAAGACTATAATCGCTGCAATAGCCGCCAACAGGCAGACCACTAACAGTGCTGCGATCTTAATCAGACGCGGCCACCCAACTCGCGCAAGCCTCTCGGCTGGTTGTCCGGACGCACCTTTCAGCTTTTCCGGCACCTGTGGGTTTCCGATTTCCTCGCTATAGAGATTAACGATTCCTAGCTTCCGACCATGTTTCAGCTCGATTTCGCCGAGCTCATGCAAATGGGGTTGCCAGAGTTTGTCTTGCGCCAAGTCTTCTGCGACCCGGCGATATTTAATCTGTCGTTAACATCCTTGACCTGATCAACCGGGCCGCTGTGGACGCCCATTCGTAGCCGAATCTGCGGATGGTTTTTTAGTGCTCTGGCAATTTCCATTGCACATTGCGCTGGCTCTTCCGGAGTTTGGAAGAAAACGAGCGCCATCCCATCGCCCACCGGAATCCGAATTAGCTTGCCCACCGCTTCACTCTTGCGAAACTGCGGAGTCTTCCGCACGAGCTGATTCAGGCGCTCGACAACGTCGCGCTGCTCATTCACAAGTAGTTTCGAGTAACCGACCACGTCGATAAACAAGACGTGCGCAATCTCAAGATGCGGATCGAATTTGAACTTAGCCGCCATCAAATCCCCGTACGCAGAATCGCACTCCTCTACCGGCGGTCAACGGAATCGCTCCGATTCCTCCCAGCCAGCGACGACCGAGGCGACACGCACTTTGTAAACGTTGCGCCGCCTTAACTCGCCGAAGAAGGTCTTCAGATTCACCTTCGCTTTTGTGCCATACTGTCAAGCCGACAGCAAGACATCCGCTGTCGTGACTATTCGTTTGAAGTACTCGAGAGCTTATTTCGGCACTCGCTGGATTTCATCGAGCGCTTGCAAAGCAAATCCGTGACGGAACAGTTGGCAGCAATGTCCGCTGACGTCGAAGAGCTACATTCGAGAATCGCGCGCGCTGTTGCTGACGGCCGATTGATGGAATCGACGGCCAAAAATATTTGCACCCTTCTGGCCGGAGCACCGACGGATCTCTATCTCAAAGCCATCAACCAACTGACCGATGGGTGTGAATGGCCAGAGCTAAACGATCGATTCTACCAAACGCTTGCGTTCGGGACTGGTGGGCTTCGCGGGCGCACGATCGGCAAAATCGTTACGGCTGCGGAGCGCGGAAATGCGCGCGAAGACGAGCGACCCCAATTCCCATGCGTCGGCGCGAACGCGATGAATTTTTTTAACGTTAACCGTGCAACGCGGGGACTTGTTGCTTATCTGCACGATTGGAACCGACGCAAAGAAATTTCGGCGACACCGAAGATTGTGATCGCGCATGATCCGCGGTTTTTCTCGAAAGAGTTCGCCGAACTTGCGGCGAAAGTTGCAGCTGAAAACGGTTGCGACGCGTGCGTGTTCGAGGGTCCACGCTCGGTGCCGGAGCTTTCCTTTACTGTTCGTTATTTCAAGGCGAGTGCTGGCGTCGTGATCACGGCGAGTCACAACCCCCCATACGATAATGGCTACAAAGTTTATTTTAGCGACGGCGCGCAGGTGATCGAGCCGCACGCCAGCGGGATCATCGCCAAGGTGAATGCGATCAGGACTGAATCGTTCACACCAGTCCCAAAAGATCGACAGGGAAAAGTGAGCACGATCGGGAAGGACGTCGATCAGGCGTACATGCGACGCCTTGAAACGTTGATTCTTGATCCGCAGGTGATTCGCGAAACGAAATCGTTGCGAATCATTTATACGCCCCTCCACGGAACCGGCAGCGTAATCATCAAGCCGATGCTCACACGGCTGGGTTTCAATTTCCAAGTCGTGCCGGAGCAGGATCGCTTCGATGGTCGGTTCGCGACAGTGAAATCGCCCAACCCGGAAAATGCCGAGGCGTTGACCATGGCAATCAATCTTGCTCAAAACGAACATGCCGATCTGGTCGTCGCGACCGATCCGGATTGCGATCGGATGGGAGCCGCAGTTCGCGCAGGGGACGGCAAAATGAAATTGCTGACCGGAAATCAGATCGGTTCGCTCCTTGCCTGGTATCGAATCAAGACACTGTTCGACAAGGGCGTGCTTAATGAGCAAAACGCGTCACGCGCCGTGATCATCAAGACCTTTGTCACGACCGATCTGCAAAAGGCGATCGCCGATTATTACGGTCTGCGCTGTGTCGAAACGCTGACTGGCTTCAAATACATCGGAGCGAAGCTGGGCAA
>WNGK01006395.1_pt1 | contig 14425 bp, 14 predicted proteins | sample 5400601 | NCBI WGS metagenome assembly WNGK01 (sample SAMN13153376, study PRJNA577476) | soil metagenome | isolation source: 60 cm soil or saprolite under Garry oak tree replicate 1 | place: USA:California | collected 2016-06-15 | reverse complement strand
AGGTGATCAGCAGCTCGCCCACCGACCTCCAGCCGGTCTTCGACATCATCGCGGAGAGCGCGGTCAAGCTGTGCGGGGCCGAGGTGGGCTTGGTCACGCGCTTCGACGGCGAGTGGGTCGAGGTCAAGGCGGTGTACGGGACCAGCGACGCCGGGCGCGAGGCGATTCGGCGCGTGTATCCGATGCGCCCTTCCGCCGCCGCGACAGGGGCGCGCGCCATTCGAGACCGCGCCATCGCCCACATCCCGGACGTCCTCGCCGAGGAAGGGTACGGTGTTCAGGAGGCGGCGCTCGCCTCCGGCTTCCGCTCGGCGCTGGGGGTGCCCATGATTCGCGAGGGGCGCGCCATCGGCTCGATCGCCATTGGCCGGGCCGCGATGGGCGAGTTCAGCGAGCGGCAGATCAAGCTCCTGTGCACGTTCGCCGACCAGGCCGTCATCGCCATCGAGAACGTGCGCCTGTTCACCGAGCTGGAGGCGCGCAACAGGTGATCAGCAGCTCGCCCACCGACCTCCAGCCGGTCTTCGACATCATCGCGGAGAGCGCGGTCAAGCTGTGCGGGGCCGAGGTGGGCTTGGTCACGCGCTTCGACGGCGAGTGGGTCGAGGTCAAGGCGGTGTACGGCTCGAGCTCCGCGGGGACCGACGCGCTTCGACGGGCCTTTCCGATGCGCTCCACAGGTGCGGGGGCGGCGGCGCGGGCCATTCGCGACCGTGCGATCGCCCATATTCCGGATGTCCTCGTCGACCGGGAATACGGAATCCAGGGGGCGGCGGTGGCGGGCGGCTTTCGCGCGGTGCTGGCCGTGCCCATGCTTCGCGAGGACCGCGCGATCGGCTCGGTCGGCATCGGCCGGAGCGAGGCCGGGGAGTTCAGCGAAAGGCAGATCAAGCTGCTTCGCACCTTCGCTGATCAGGCGATGATCGCCATCGAGAACGTGCGCCTGTTCACGGAGCTGGGCGCGCGCAATCACGATCTCACCGAGGCGCTGGAGCAGCAGACGGCCACCAGCGAGATCCTGCGCGTGATCTCGCGCTCGCCCACGGACGTCCGGCCCGTGTTTGACACCATCGCGAAGAATGCCCGCCGGCTCTGCAAGAGCGACTCCGCGTCTGTTCTGAGGCTCGACGGTGGCCTCCTTCACCTGGAAACGGTGGACAATGCGAGCGAGGAAGGGGCCACTGCCCTCCGCGCTGCATATCCGAGCCCGGTGAGCGAGCGCTCGGCAGGAGGCCGAGCGATCCTGACAGGACGTGCCGTCCACATCCCCGACGTTCTGGAGGATCGCGATTACGAATTCGCCGGACTGCAGGGCGCGGGGCTTCGGAGCATGGTGAGTGTGCCCATGCTGCGCCATGGGTCCGCCATCGGGGCCATTGTCGTCCACACGTGGGCGACCCCGCGACCCTTCTCGAGCAAGCAGATCGAGCTGTTGCAAACCTTTGCCGACCAGGCCGTCATTGCCGTCGAGAACGCGCGCCTGTTCAAGGAGCTGCAGGCGCGCACGAGCGAGCTGACCCGCTCGGTGGACCAGCTCACCGCACTGGGTGAGATCAGCCAGGCGGTGAGCTCGACCCTGGATGTCGAGACCGTGCTGCAGACCATCGTCTCCCGCGCCACTCAGCTCGCGGGCGCGGATGGCTGCGCCATCTACGAGTACGACGACGCGACGGAGGCTTTTCACATACGGGCAACGCATAACCTCGACTCCGTTCTCGTCGGGACGTTGCGGTCAACTCCGCTCCGCAAAGGCGAAGGCACGATGGGACGCGCGGCGGAGACCCGAGAGCCGATCCAGGTCCCGGATATTGCGACGCCGGGCGTCTACCAGAGCCATGTCCGGAATACGCTGCTGGGCGCCGGCTACCGGGCGCTGCTCTCCGTGCCCCTCCTCCGCGAGGGAGAGATCATCGGCAGCCTGTCCCTGAACCGGCACGCGCCGGGGGAATTTCCCCCGGAAGCCGTCGAGGTCCTCAAGACCTTCGCCACTCAATCGGCCCTCGCCATCCAGAATGCCCGCCTCTTCCGCGAGATCGAGGTGAAGAGCCGCCAACTGGAGGCGGCCAGCCGGCACAAGTCCGAGTTCCTCGCCAACATGTCCCACGAGCTGCGCACCCCGCTCAACGCGATCATCGGCTTCTCCGAAGTGCTGACCGCGCGCATGTTCGGCGAGCTCAACGAGAAACAGGACGAGTATCTGCAAGACATTCATGCCTCGGGCACGCACCTTCTCTCCCTGATCAACGACATCCTCGACCTCTCCAAGATCGAGGCGGGGCGGATGGAGCTGGAGCTGGCGGACTTCCACCTGCCGTCGGCCATCGACAGCGCGCTGAGCCTGGTGCGCGAGCGGGCCACCCGACGCGGTATCAGCCTGCACACCGCGGTGGAGGCGGGAATCGGCGAGGTGAGAGCCGACGAGCGCAAGGTCCGGCAGGTGCTGCTGAACCTGCTATCGAACGCCATCAAGTTCACCCCGGAGGGGGGACGGATCGAGGTGCGGGCGGCCGGGGAGAACGGAGCGATCGACGTGTCGGTCAGCGACACCGGAATCGGCATCGCCCCCGAGGACCAGGAGGCGGTGTTCGAGGAATTTCGCCAGGTCGGCGCCAGCGCGGCCAAGCAGCAGGGCACCGGACTTGGGCTTGCCCTGTGCCGGAAGTTCATCGAGCTGCACGGAGGCAAGATCTGGGTCACGAGCGCGCTCGGGTCCGGTTCGACGTTCACTTTCCGCCTGCCCGTCAGCCCCGCCTAGCCCCGTCGGAAAACTTGCCGATTCGCCCTTTCCCGCTGTCGGTGTCCGGTGCCCGGAAGAGAAAATTCAGGCAGTTGAGCGTCTGGCACTCCGATTGCTCCATGCCACGGAACTTCACGAAACCTCAGGGGGGTGGCTCGACATGGTAGGCGTTCGACACCTACGGTATCGCTGGATGGTCCTTGGGCTGGTGGTGGGCCTCGCGCTGATCGCGATTCCGCCGGCGCACGCCGTCAACATCGTCACCAATCCAGGATTCGAATCGGGAGACGCCGGCTGGACCATCGCGAGCTTCCTCGGATCGAACTTGTGGGAGACCACGGCCAGCAACCCCCTCGTCCATAGCGGCACGAAGTCGGCGTTCACCGGTTGCGTGGGTGCCTCGTGCGTGACTCTCGGTGATCCCCACGAAGCGTTCCTGTTCCAGGACCTGGCCACGTCGGCCACGGACTACACGATCAGCTTCTGGCTCGCCAATACCACGAAGCCTCAGGCGCCCCTCGCCAACGATCTCGTGGTTCGCTTCGGCGGCAACGTGATCTTCGACCTGTCCGACCAGCCGACCGACGGCGTCTTCCGCCAGTTCACGGGCACCCTCGCCGCCTCCGCGGGGACGACCCGGCTGCAGTTCGACGGACGCAACGATCCGGACTTCCTGTGGCTCGACGACGTCTGTGTCGCCACCACGGAATCGGGCACCTGCGGCGGCGGCGCTCGCGTGGTGACTCCGCAGCCGGCCTCTCTCATCCTCGTCGGCGTCAGTCTGCTCGGACTCGTGATGCTGAGCCGTCGCTTCTCCCGCCCGTCGCCTCGGTCTCGCTAGCCCAACTTCCGCAGTTCGAGGGGGTGAGGGTCGTAGATTCGGGCACTTAGGCAAAAAGTCGCCACTACATTTCGGCGGTTCGAGCGACGGGCGGCGGCACGCGGAGCCGCTGCGGGAGGTCGAGGCCGAGGCGGTCGAGGAGGGCGGCCTGCGCGGCGTCCGGGCGCACGACGCACCGCAAGCGGAGCTCGCGGCCATCATCCGTGGGCAGGACGACGTCGGTGCTCTGAATGCGACGGAGCTCGTCGAAGATCGTGCGGGGGCTCTGCCCGAGGCCCGCCCGCCGCTGCCACTGCTCGAGGGTTTTCCACAGCACGTAGGCCAGGAAGCAGACGAGGATGTGGGCCTGCACGCGGTCGGCCCGCTGGTGCCACACCGGCCGAATCCCCAGCTCGCTCTTCTGGATGCGGAACGCCGCCTCGACGTCGGTCAATTGGACGTACGTCCGCCACAGGTCCTCGGCGCTCCACTCCGTGACGTTCGTGCGCAGCACGTAGCAGCCCTCACTCCAGCGCGCCCAGTCGTCCCACTCCGGGCGGGCGCTCCAGGCCAGCCGCACGCCCGCGGGCTGCGTCGGGTCGGGGACGAAGTCGATCACGTACCGGCCGGCCGCTCGCTGGTTGCGTTCGAGCAGGCGCCCGAGCTGCCGCTCCAAACGGCGCACATCGAGCGGGCGCCGGGCGCGCGCCAGCCGCTGGCCCAATCGTGTGAGGCCGTCCTCGATCCGTCGGCAGAAGCGCCCGTGCATGGCGCGCTCTTTCTCACGGCGCTCCACGGAGCGGATCAACACGAACGTCTCGCCCCCATCCGGGCCCAGACAGTGTTTGGCTTCGATGCCGTCACGCACGGCCTGCCAGTCGCGGGCCTCGGCCAGCGCGCCCGCCCACTTCTTGAGCTCGCTCTTCGGGGTGCCCACCAGGTAGCGCCGCCCCGTCTCCCGCAGCCAGTCCAGGTTGTCTTGGCTCGTCATGCCCCGATCCATCACCCAGATCCGCTGGGCCAGCCCGTAGCGTGTCTCCATCGCCTCGACGATGTCCTCGACCGTCGTCACGTCCGTCCGGTTGCCCGCGAAGACCTCGTAGCCCAGCGGCATCCCGTCCCGCGTGACGACGAGGGCCAGGCACACCTGCTTGCAGTCGGGCCGGTGATCGCGGCTGTGGCCACGCTGCGCCAGCGGATTCGCCGCGGCCAGCCCCTCGAAGTACACGCTGGTCACGTCGTAGAGCAGCAGATCGTAGTCGAGCGCAAACAATTCCCCGAGCCGCGCCACCAGGTGCTGTTCCAGCGCCGCCTTGTGCGGGACGAGGCGATCCAGGGCGCGATACAACCGATCGTCATTCACCAACGGCGTCGGCAGGGCCAGCAGATCCTCCAGCGCCGTGCCCCGGTACCAGGTCTCGGCGATGTGCAACTCGCTCGACGGCTCGCACAGCCGCGCGAGGACCAGCACGGCAGCCATCGTGGCCCACGGCACCGCTTCCCGGCCCTCCGGGAGCAGGCGAGTCAGCGCCTCGTCCAGCCGCAGCGCGCGCCAGAGCGTCCAGCCGAGCCAGACGTCGCCGAAGCCGCGGCCCCGCTCCAGGCGGATGCGCTGGAGCCGGACAGGGATCGTCTCGTCGGCGTGGTCCTCACCGAACAGGTCGGGCTGCTCGCGCTCCCCGGTGATCGCTCGCGCCAGCGCCTGGGCGCGCGCCCGGCCCTGCGCGTCGAGTTCGCCGAGGTGGGCGACGGTTTGCTGAACGACCTTGCGGCCGACGCGGACGGAGCGGACGAGCTGCCAGTACCGGTGGACCTTCCCATCTTTGCGGCGGGTCGTGTGACGCAGGTACATTGTCTAGCTTATCGGGCATCGCCGGCACCGAAGTCAATGAACTTGGTCGCCACTACACGCCGATTTCCTGGCTCTGGTGTCGACGGCGCCGAGAGATACGAACGGCACGACCGCACGGCCGTGTCGTTTGCCTACCTCAACTGCGGAAGTTGGGCTAGTCGACGCTCTTCGCTCCGGACGCCGATGGCCGCGGAGGTTGGCGCCCGCTCCGGTATAGTGGGCGGCATGCCGCTCATCGAATGTCACGCTCACGTCCTGCCCGATGCCGTCCTCGCCCGCTTTCCCGGAGGCACGAGCCCGCGTTACGTTACGGCCGAGTGCCGGGTGCTCGCGCGCATGCTGGAGGCGATTGGCCCTCTCGCCCGCCGACCCGGACGCGGTGCACTGGAGGAGCGCGGGCCGGCTCTTCGGCCTCGTGCCCGCCGCGTGATGGCCATGCCCCGTCCGGCCAACTCTGATATTGTCGCCTCCATGAGCACCGAGCTCACCGAGGCGTGTATCCACCCAGGTGAATATGTCGACAGCGGCGCGCCGGAAATCGTGGCCTTCGCGCGCCGGGCCTGCGGGAACGCCGCGGACGACATCAGCAAGGCGGTGCGCCTCTACTATGCCGTGCGCGACGATATCGTCTACACGCCTTATTGCGACTTCCGCTCCCGGGAGACCTTCCGGGCCAGCGCCTGTCTCTCCCGCGGCGCGGGTTTCTGCGTGGCCAAGGCCGCGCTGCTCGCCGCGGCGGCGCGCGCCGCGGGCATTCCCGCGCGGGTGGGATTCGCCGACGTCCGCAACCACCTGACCACGCCCAAGCTGCGCCGGCTCATGGGCACGGACACGTTCTACTACCACGGCTACACCGAGCTCTTTCTCGCCGGTAAGTGGGTCAAGGCGACCCCGGCCTTCGACCGGCGCCTCTGCGAGAAGTTCGGGGTTCGCCCCCTCGAGTTCGACGGACGAGAAGATTCGCTCTTTCATCCCTACGACGTCGGGGGGCGCCGCCACATGGAATACATTCGCGACCGGGGACCCGCCACCGATGTTCCCGTGGACGAGATTCTCGAGATCTTCAACCGGTACTATCCGAAGCTCACGGCGGAGGTGGCCTCGGCACCGGCCACCCAGTTCCGCGCCGAGGCGGAGCGGGCGCTGGGCATGAGGCCGGCGCCCGAGATGAGGAAGGACGCCCCATGAACATTTTCAAGACCATGGCCGTGGGAAGCCTCGAGGAAGCCACCAGCTCCATCCCGGTCATCGACTTCTCCCGCGCCTTTCCTGGCGACCCCGAAGGCCTCGAGACCGTGGCCCGAGAGGTCCGGCACGCGAGCGAGAACGTCGGCTTCTTTTACCTCGGCGGTCATGGAGTTCCCGCGGACATCATCGAGGCCGCTTTCGCGGCCTCTCGAGAATTTCACGCCCTGCCCCTCGACGAGAAGATGCGGCTCAAGCTCAACGAGAACAATATCGGCTATCTCGCCCCCAACCAGAGCATGCAGCGCGCCTCCACCGTGCACAAAGCCACCCGGCCCAACTACAACGAGAGCTTCTTCATCAGCCACGAGCGAGGCGCCGACCATCCCGCGGTGGTGGCGGGGACGCCGCTGCGCGGGCGTAACCAGTGGCCCGAGGGTCACGAGCGGATGCGCGGGGCCATGCTCACTTACTTCAAGACCCTCGAGGGCGTGGGCGAGCGCATGCTCCCCGTGCTCGCGCGCGCCCTCGACCTGCCCGCCGGTCATTTCCGGCCGTTCTTCGACCACGAAGCTCACGTGAATCTTCGCTTCCTGCACTATCCGCCCCAGGAGTCGGACGATCCCGAGCAGTTCGGTCAGGGACCGCACACCGACAACTCGTTCATCACCATCCTCGCGCGGATGGACGTGCCCGGCCTGGCCGTGCGCCTGCCGAGCGGCGAGTGGCTCGCCCCGCCCGTGATCCCTGGGACCTTTCTCGTCAACCTGGGCAATGTCATGAAGCGCTGGTCCAACGACCGATTCCTCTCCACTCCCCACGGCGTGCTGAACGACTCGGGCACCGACCGCTACTCGATCGCCTTCTTCTACAGTCCGAATCCGGACTCGGTAATCGAGTGCCTGCCCAGCTGCACGGGGCCGGACAATCCGCCGCGCTATCCGCCCGCGGTGTACCGCGACCTCGTGCTCGAGTTCTACAACGCCAACTACTTTCACCGGCAGGGATACGCAGCGGAAGGAGCGCGATGAAGATCATCCGGCTCTCCGTGGACGAGCAGGGCGAGTCACATTTCCAGGACGTCGAAGTGGAGTTCGAGGCGCCCACGCCCTCGGGCCGGGTGTCGGCGCGGCAGAAGGCCACCGGCATCATCTTCCGCGAGGTGCCGCCCGACTACGATCTCGACTGGCATCCCGCGCCGCGGCGGCAGTACATCATCAATCTCGACGCGGGCGTCCAGCTCACGGCGAGCGACGGGGAAAGCCGGCGGATCAAGGCGGGTGAGGTCGTGCTCGTGGAGGATACGTGGGGCAAGGGCCATCTCTCCAAGGCCATCGACGGCAAGCTGCGGCACTGCATCTTCGTTCCTATCGACTGACCCTCCAAGGAGACCGAGCAATGGCGGAATCGGAGACATACCGCAGGGGCAGCGAGATGCGCCGCAAGCTTTTGGGCGATGCCTACGTGGAGAAGGCCAACCAGCAGAACTACAACGATCCCACGACCAAGAAGTTCATCGACGTGGTGACGGAGACGGTGTTCGGCACCCTGTGGACGCGGCCCGGCCTCGATCTCAAGACGCGCACCCTGGTGTGCGTGGTGTCAGACGCCGCGACGGGGCAGGAGCCCGAGCTGGCCATTCACTTGCGCATGGCCCTCCGCCAGGGCTGGACGGAGGAGGAGCTGACGGAAGTCCTCCTGCATCTGTCAGGCTACGTGGGCGCCCCTCTCGTCCGCGAGGCTTTCCTCACCGCGAAGCAGGTCTTTGCCGAGGTCAAGGCCGGCCACTGACGCAAAAGGAGAGTGCCCGGTGGCCTGGGCTTTCGCCAGCCACCGGGCACGTGTGCGGCAGGCCCGCGGCCTGCTCGCGTCCCGGCAAAAGTCGGGACCTTAGTACGGCGTCCCTCCCGCGGCGGCCATCGCACGACCCAGCCTCGATGGTCCCCGTGACGCACATTTAACACGGGACGGTGGTCCGGCGCAATGAGCCGGATGCATCAACCCTCTGGGCCATTCGGCCCTCCCGTGGCGCGTCGCCATTGAGGCGTGGGGTCCCCACCTGCGGCGTCCACGCGACGCCGTGGCATCGCTCCCATCGCTGATGCTCCGGCTAAACCCGCGATCCCTCGCTGATCTCCTCACGCGCGACGGCGGCACCTGGCTTGCAATTGTTCTCGGCAGCGGAGGAAGCCATGGATTGGCTCATGCTCTCGACCGAATGGGATGGCAGTCAGGTGTGGGTGCAGAGGGTGATGGACGGACTGGGGTGGGGGCTGCTCCTCTGGGCGGCGGTCGCGGGGACCATCCTGATCCTGGCGCCGCTGGCCGGGGCGACCGTTTTCAGGCGCCGCCGCTTCTGGTGCAATGCTGCCGGAGGGGCGGTGGAGGTGGAATTCGAGGAGTTCCGGCTCGCCGGCCGGCACGGGGCGGTGGCGGTGCGGAGTTGCAGCGTGTTCGACCCGCCGTGCGAGGTACGGTGCAGCCGGTCCTGCCTCAGACCAGAACTGCGGGTGCCGTCGCCGATCTCGCTGCCGTTCGTGGGGAGAAAGCCATGACCGAGGAATGCCCGACTGGCAAGCGTGTCGAGGAGTTCGATCCGGCAGACTGGTGGGGGGCCACGGACGGCGAGATCCTCGCATGCCTCAGGCAGCATGGGCCCGTGGCCCTGGGCGAGTTGTGTGAGGAGCTCGGCCTCTCCGAAGGTACCGCGACGGCATTTCTCGCCATGCTGGCCCGCGAGGGCCGGGTGCGGATCTGCGAGGTGGAGCTGGCAGGCCGAGGCCGCGACTCCGGGGCGAAGCTGGCTCGTCAGCTCCAGCGCGTGTAGGCCGCACCCGCGAGAAACACGAGAGGCGGCAGGCCCTGGATGGCCGCGCCCCGCAGCATCCGCGGTGACGAGGCGGCGAGGACCACCGCCGCGGCGAGCATGGAGGCGCAGCTCCACGCGGCGAGGATCATCCCAGCCCCGCCGTGTCCCGTGGCCACCAGCACGAGGCCACCCAGGGCGCCCACGGCGAGGAACAGATTGTAGAAGCCCTGGTTGAAGGCGAGGGACCTCGTCACGAGCGCTTCCGCCTCCGTGCTGCGGAAGCGCCGGTACACCGCCGGCTTCGTCCACCACAGGCTTTCCATGCAAAAGAACAGCACATGGACAAGCCCCGCGAGGGCCGCCGCCGCCCACATGGCCGTCAGCATGAGGCGCCCCGCTCCTCGGCCCGTGAGTCTCTCAGCATCCTGCTAGGCGGGCAGGCGCTCGTACATCCTGTGCACGTCGGCGGCGTGGAAACGCGCCACGTGATTCGTGGGGGGCAACGCCTCCTCGTAGAAGAAGGCGGGCAGCTCGTCGTCCTTCTCGGTGAAGCCCGCCCGCACATTGAACTCCTTCTCGAACCGGAGCGCGTCGCGGCCGAGGGCTTCGAAGAAGTCCGCGGTCAGCGACGTGCCGTGCGCGGCGTTGATGGCATTGGCCAGCCACTCGGTGTTCGGATTGGTGACGCTCATGCCGAAGATGCACAGGCCGAGGGAGTCGTTGGCGGCGACGCGCGCCTGATGGGCCAGGCTCTGGCTCACCAGCGACTCCAGGTCCATCTCGCGCGTCTTGAGACGCGGCAAATTGCCCGCGGTGTGATCGGCGCCCTGCGCGGTGGCCATCATGGAGATGCCGGTGGCCTCGACCACGCGCGGGTCATAGGCGCTGATGGCCTGCTTCTTGATGACGGGCACGCGGCGGACCTTGTAGTGCTCGCCCACGCGCGCCGTGCCCTGCGCCCAGATGCGTCCCTTCTCCGTGCCCTTGCGGATCTCGACGAGGCAGTCGGTCATGAACTTCACGTCGCCGAAGGCGCCGAGGCCGGCCTCCATGAGCACGGCCAGCATGGCCCCCAGCTCGATGGTGTCCACCCCCAGGTCATTGGCTACATGGTTGAGCTGGGCGAGGTCGTCCGGATCGCTGATGCCGCAGTTGGTGCCGAGGAGGCCCAGCGTCTCGTACTCCACGGGCGAGACCACTTCCTTGCCCGCGGCATCGTGGTAGACGTTGCTGCACTGGATCACGCAGCCGGGCATGCAGGCGTGCGTCTGCTCGCCGCCGCGCGAGGTGTTGAGCTGGCCGATGTAGTCGCCGCCCATCTTGAACTTCTCGCCCGCCGACACGTCGGCCAGCCGGCCCGCGCTGAAGTTCCGCACGGGCAGGCCGCCCATCTGGTTCTGCACATCCGCCATGCCCATGGTGCCGATCTTGGCGTAGAAGTTCTGCACGATGCCGTCGGCCTGCAGCATCTTGGCGTAGTCCTTGATGCTCGCATTGACCTTCTTGGGCTCGTGGAAGGATGGGATCTTGTCGAGATCCACCACGATGGCCTTGACCTTCTTCGATCCCATCACCGCGCCCACCCCGCCGCGCGCCGCAAGCCGGGCCGGACGGCCGTCCTTGTCGCTGAAGGAGATGCCCGCGAGCAGGCCCTGGTATTCGCCGACGGGGCCGCACAACGCGATGGTGACCTTCTTGCCGTAGTGGGCGTGCAGCATGCTCTGGGCCTCGAAGTTGCCCTTGCCCATGTACGGCTTGGCGTCGTCGAAATGAATGGTGCCGTCCTTCTTGAAGTGGATGACCACCCAGTCCGGCGAGGCGCCGTGGAGGGTGAAGCCGGCGATCTTGTGATGGCCGAGGCCATAGCTGAACGTGCCCCCGCCGTTCGCCTCCTTGACGCCGCCCGTGAGGGGACTCTTGCAGCCGACGCTCGTGCGATTCGCGTTGGAGAAGCTCGTGCCGGAGAAGGGACCGGCCGAGAAGATGAGTGGGTTGTCAGGGGACAGCGGATCCACGGTGGCTGCGCCCAGCTCCAGTAGCGTCTTCGCGATCAGATAGCGGCCCGCTTTGACTATCGACTCGCCTTCGAGGTCACGCTTGGCGAGGGAGTGATCGTTCAGCTTGATGTCGTAGTAGTAACGCATCGGGGCTCCTTACTGTTGGTCGGTTGTCCTGAGTCGCGACGACCTCGTCCCGTCGGATTATACGCACCTGCTCCTCGCCAAAAAAGGCTTGACGGTGATGATACTATACGCCTGATGAGCGGTCATACGTCTCCTTTAATACGTCAGGGGACGCTCTTCGCCGAGGAGCCGGCCTTTGACCCCTGTTTGGACAAGCTTGTGCGGACCAACCTTGGCGGCGGAGCCTGGATCGATCACCTGCCGGAGTGGGTTCGCGGGCACGAGTCGGTGCTGGACGTGCTCTGGACGACCACACGCTGGGAAGCCCATCGGCGGCGCATGTACGACCGGATCGTGGACGTGCCCCGCCTCGTGGCGAGCTTGCCCGACGACGGCCTGGGCCATCCCCTCATCCCGGGTTTGGCCGCCGCCCTCTCCGGCCGCTACGGTCGCCCGCTCGATCGAGTGTCGCTCGCCGCCTATCGTGACGGCCGCGACAGCGTGGCCTTCCACGGCGATCGGCTCGGCAGCGCACGCAACGACGCCATCGTCGCCATCGTGGGCCTCGGGGCGCGGCGGCGTTTTCTCTTGCGCCCGGCCGGGGGGGGCCGCTCGCTCGCCTTCGACCTCGGTGGCGGCGACCTGCTCGTAATGGGCGGCAACTGCCAGCGCACGTGGCAGCACGGCGTGCCGAAGGTGGCCTACGCCGACCTTCGCATCAGCGTGCAGTTCCGCTCGGCGCCCACCGAGCCGTACCCCCCGTCGCTGGACGGGGATGTCGAGTAGCCGGCGCATTCCGGGAATCAAGGCTCGCGCGACCCGCGGCCCCCCACGATGAGCCGGGCGCTCCTTTCGTACGTCAGGTAGGCCCACATCCACGTGAAGAGAACCACGAAGCGGTTGCGAAAGCCGATCAGGAAGACGATGTGCACGAAGAGCCACGCCGCCCACGCGAAGAAGCCGGAGAGCTTGAGGCGGCCGATCACCGCTACCCCCCGCGAGCGCCCAACGGTAGCGAGCGAGCCCTTGTCGCGATAGCGAAAGGGGGCCGGCGGCTCGCCGCGGAGGCGGCGCAGCACATTGGCCGCGGCATGTCTGCCCATCTGGATGGCCGCGGGCGCGACGCCCGGCACGGCTCGGCCGTCTGACTCGATGGCGGCAAGATCGCCGATCACGAAGATGTCGGGCCGTCCCGGGACGCTCAGATCAGGCTCCACCCGCACACGTCCGGCCGGGTCGAGCTGGACGCCGAGCGAGCGGGCGAGCGGGGAGGCCTCCACTCCCGCCGCCCAAGACGTGGACGCCCAGCGCTTCGAGCTGGCGTCTCGCGCTCTCCGAGAGGTCGGGCGGATAGGCGGGGAGCACGCGCGGTCCCGCCTCCACGAGCACCACGCGCGCCGACTTCGGGTCGATGTGCCGGAAGTCCCCGGGCAACGTGTGGCGCGCGATCTCCGCGAGGGCTCCGGCCATTTCCACTCCCGTGGGACCGCCCCCGACCACCACCAATGTCAGCCACTGCCGGCGCCGCTCGGCGTCCACCTCGCGCTCGGCCTTCTCGAAGGCGAAGAGCACGCGACGGCGGATCTCGAGGGCGTCGTCGAGGGTCTTGAGCCCGGGCGCGTGGATGGCCCAGTCGTCCCGGCCGAAATACGAGTGGGTGGCGCCGGTGGCAAGGATGAGCTGATCGTAGGAGAAAACGCCGTCGGCCAGGCGTAGGCGCTTGGTCTCCGGCTCCACCGCCGTCGCTTCGGCGAGGAGAACGGTGACATTGCCCTGGGCGCTCAGGATGCGACGGATGGGCGAGGCGATCTCTGCCGGCGACAGGCCGGCGGTGGCGACCTGATAGAGCAGGGGCTGGAAGAGGTGGTGGTTGTGCCGATCGAGAAGGGTGACCTGCACCGGCGCCTTGGCGAGCGCCCGCGCGGCCGCCAAGCCGCCGAAGCCGCCTCCGACGATCACGATATGTGGCTCAGCCATAGTTGTATCTTTTGGGCCGTGCTCAAATGCCGCGCTCGACTCGCGGATCGAGCGCATCCCGCAGCCAATCTCCGATAAGGTTGATGACGAGGACCACGACGAGAATGGCCGCACCCGGAAAGAGGGCCAGCCACCACCCGGTGGTGATGTAGTTGCGGCCTTCGTCGAGCATGGCCCCCCAGCTCGGCGTCGGCGCGGGGACACCCAGGCCCAGAAAGGACAGGGAGGCCTCGGCGATGATGGTGCGCGCCACGGAAAAGGTCGCCACCACCGCGATGGGCGCCCACACATTGGGGAGCAGGTGGCGCCAGATCAGCCGCCCGTCGAGCGCGCCGAGGGCGCGGGCCGCCTCGACGAACTCGCGATGCTTGAGCGCGAGCGTCTCGCCGCGGACGATCCGCGCATAGGTGATCCAGCCGCTCACCACGAGCACGAGGATGAGGTTGCCGAACCCCGGCCCGAGCACCGAGAGGAGGGCGACGCCCAGGAGCAGGACGGGAAACGCGAGCTGCACGTCGCCCGCGCGCATGAGCACGTCGTCCAGCCAGCCACCGTAGAAGCCGCCGATCACCCCCAGGGCGACGCCGGCCGCGCCCGAGATGATCACCGTGACGAAGCCGACCACCAGCGACAGGCGCGCGCCGTAGAGGAGGCGGCTCAGCACGTCGCGGCCGAGGGTGTCCGTGCCGAGTGGATGGGCGGCGCTTCCTCCCGCATTCCACATGGGCGGGGTCAGGCGCTCCAGTAGATCGTTCTTGAGGGGGTCAGCGGGCGAGAGCATGGGGGCGAGGATGGCCGCGGCCGTGACCGCGGCGAGGACGATGAGGCCGGCCAGCGCCGCGCCCTTGTCGTGGCGGCGCATCACGAAAGCCTCACCCGCGGGTCGACGGCCGCGTAGAGGAGATCGACGGCCAGGTTGAGT
>WNGK01004900.1_pt1 | contig 14429 bp, 13 predicted proteins | sample 5400601 | NCBI WGS metagenome assembly WNGK01 (sample SAMN13153376, study PRJNA577476) | soil metagenome | isolation source: 60 cm soil or saprolite under Garry oak tree replicate 1 | place: USA:California | collected 2016-06-15 | reverse complement strand
TCCTCGCCCGATCCTGATCCCAAATCGCAAAACTGGCGCGCGGATCGCCGTCACGCGGTTGTCCAACACTTCCGGGATTCACGAACAATTTCTTGCCGCTTTCACATTTCACGGCGACGAACTCGTCGAATTCGTAGCTTGTTGCAAGAATGGAATTGACCGCACCCCAGATATTCTCGATAAGGTTGCGGTAAAACGGCACGGGTCCAATAGACAGCCCTCCGCGCGTGAGAATTGAATTGCGCGGCTTCGTCCAGACCGGCTGCAACACGATCGTGATTGCCGCGAATCGTCACAGCGTTCAGAGTGCGCAGAATATCGATAGCTTCGACCGGATTCGGTCCATAACCGACAAGATCCCCGCAGCAGAGCACGCCCTCGTAGCCGGCCTCTTTTGCACGTTGGATACAGGCTTCGAGAGCTTCTACATTGGAATGGATGTCGCTGAGGATGAAATAACGCATGGTGTATGATGATTAAGCATGCGACTCGAAAAGATCATGGTCATCGCCGTGGTCTTGGCGGTATTGACCGCTGTGGCCGCGGGCCTCTCCGTCTTGAATGCCCGGAACTCTATGGTCTCTCCGGCGTGGACCATGATATCACGCTTCATTGTGGTTCTTGTTTTTGGCAGCTTTGGATTGGCCGTCGCGCGCGAGAGCCAGTTGCAGGGCTCCTTATTTATCAACGTCGAGGAGTGGAGTCTCACCGTCCGAGATATCGTCAATTATGGTGTGCTTCCGGGTTTCGTGCTGGGTCTCATCAATTATTTTTTCTTTTTCACATACCGGTATAGTCCTTTGGTTGCTGCGCGAATACGCGGCATGAAAAGCCTCTACGATTCATTTATCATTTCGCTCGACAGCGGAATGGCCGAGGAAATTGTATATCGGCTGTTCATACTCTCCTGTTTTCTTTTTTCGTTTAGACACTTGTATTCGCGAATAGCGCCATTGTGGCCGGGAGTCGTTGCTATTCTGCCGAAGGCGATGTCCATTGTTCTGTCGTCACTGCTCTTCGCAATGGTGCACAATGTTTACGGTTTTACGGCAGCATTCTTCGGAGGAATGCTTTTGGGTCTGATCTACATTCAGAGCGGGATCGAAAGCGCAATTGCCGCGCATTTCTGCGCGAACTTTTTCTTTTTCAGCGCGTCGTATTTATTCTAATTCCGGCGCCCGGAACGGAGTTTTTTGCCCATGTTACCTCGCACGTTACGTGAACTGCAGTCCAGTTCATTCGGTCAAGAATCATATCGGAAGAGAACGATCAAGGATGAGATGCGGATCAATCTTATTCGGAAGCTCGAAGCAAAGGCTTCGATATTTCCCGGCATTGTCGGATATGAAGAGACCGTTGTTCCTCAAGTTGTCAACGCGATCCTCTCGCGTCATAACATGATCCTGCTGGGCCTGCGTGGCCAGGCAAAAAGCCGCATTCTTCGCGGATTGATCGAATTTCTCGACGATGTTGTACCGGTGATCGAAGGGTGCGAGATCAACGACAATCCTTTCTGTCCGATCTGCCGGCGGTGCCGGGAGCTGATGGAAGAAATGGGAGACAACACTCGGGTCGATTACCGGACGAAAGAGGACCGCTATGTCGAAAAGCTCGCCACGCCCGACGTTACCATCGCCGATATCATCGGCGATATCGATCCCATCAAAGCTGCAAAGGGAGGACACGCCGTCGGCAGCGAATTGAGCGTGCACTATGGGCTGCTTCCTCGCGCCAATCGTGGAATTTTCGCCATTAACGAACTGCCGGATCTTGCAGGCAAGATCCAGGTGGGCTTGTTTAATATCATGCAGGAAGGCGACGTTCAGATTAAGGGATACCCTGTCCGGCTGCCGCTCGACGTCGTCCTGGTGTTCTCCGCCAATCCGGAGGACTACACGGCCCGCGGCAAGATCGTCACCCCTTTGAAGGACCGGATCGGATCGGAAATCAAGACGCATTATCCCGGGACGCTCGAGCATGGCCTTGCGATCACTGAACAGGAAGCCTGGATTCGCCGAAATTCGGAACGGAAGATTCTTGTGCCGCATTTCATTAAACAGATTGTAGAAGCGATTGCTTTCAAGGCACGAGCCGACCAGCGAATCGACAAACGATCGGGCGTCAGCCAGCGCCTGCCCATTTCGTGTTTGGAAAACGTCCTCAGCAACGCCGAACGCCGCGCCCTCATCACGGGTGAGGACCTGGTCGTCCCGCGCGTTGCAGATATCTATGCCGCTCTGCCGGCGATAACTGGAAAACTGGAATTGGAGTACGAAGGCGAACTGAAGGGCGCCGATTCCATCGCACGTGACCTCATTCGCCAGGCGGTGCAGATGGTATTTCGTCAGTATTTTCCGTCGGCTGATTTCAAACCTGTCGTTGAATGGTTTGAAACGGGTGGGCATCTCAAATTTTCCGACGTTGATTCCGCTTCTATAGTTCTTGCGCGCCTCGATAAGGTCCAGGGTTTGCTCGAGAAGTTGGATGGTCTCGATGCCGGGCCTGGCACGCCGCCAGCCATACGCGTTGCCGCGGGTGAACTAATTCTGGAAGGCTTATATTCGATCGAGAAGATCAGCCGCTCCGAGGAACGCGGCTACGCAGCTGTCGACCGAAAGGCAACCCAAGAGCTATATCGCGATTACACGATGGAAAGGAATCGGTACAAGAAACCCTTGAATTGAACTGCAGCCGCTGCAGTACTCAAGAATATGCCCATCACCAGATACACAAAACGGGTCCCTTCTCCCCTCGACGGCCTCAGCCTCGAGGAACTGATGGACGAACTATCGGAGTTCTTCCTTCAAAGTGGTTTCCAGTACAGCTTTCGCGACGTAAGCAATCCGCACACGCTGGACGCCTTGCGTCAGGCGATCCTCGAAAAGCTTGTCGAGATGGGGCGCATTCCACAGAGTTTACTCGATCAGTGGCTCGAGGACCGAAGTGAAGGCGACGCCAAAGAACTCGATGAACTCATCGATCAGTTGATTCGAAGGATGATCGAGGAAGGTTGGATGCGAACAGATCAGGAGGCGCCTTCCGCATTCGATGAGAATTCTGAGGGCATGGAAGACATTCAATCCGGTTCCGCGAAATTCGAACTTACCGACAAATCAATCGACTTTTTGGGATTTCGGTTGTTGCGGCATCTGCTTGGCTCGCTCGGCCGGAGCAGCTTCGGCCGTCACGAGACCGCGCATTTCGCTACTGGTGTGGAAGCCTATCAGGCGACGAAGGAGTACGAGTTCGGTGACACCTTGAATTTGGATATCAGCTCAACACTTCTTCATGCCATTGCGCGCGAGGGTTTGCGTGTTCCCCTCAATCTCGAGTATCCGGATTTGATGGTTCGCCAAGCAGAATATGAAAGCTCATGCTCCACGGTATTGTTGCTGGATACCAGCCACAGCATGATTCTTTACGGCGAAGACCGGTTCACCCCGGCAAAACGTGTCGCGTTGGCCCTATCCCATCTGATTCGTACCCAATATCCGGGCGATTCGCTGCGCCTCGTGCTGTTTCACGATTCCGCCGAAGAAGTTCCGCTTAAAGAATTGGCGCGTGTGGTCGTGGGCCCGTATCACACCAATACATGTGAAGGCCTGAGGCTGGCGCGGCGGCTGTTGATGGCGGACAAGAAAGACATGCGTCAAATCGTCATGATCACGGACGGAAAGCCTTCCGCCATCACCTTGCCGAATGGACGCATTTACAAAAATGCTTTCGGACTCGATCCGATGATTTTGGAAGAGACGTTCAAGGAAGTCGCAACATGCCGGAAGGCGGGTATCCTCATCAACACGTTCATGCTGGCGAGCGACTATTATCTGGTGGATTTCGTAAAGAAGGTCACTGAGATCTGCCGTGGGAAAGCGTACTTCACAACAACCGTCAATCTTGGCCAGTACATTCTGATGGACTATCTTCGCAAGAAGGTCGAGACCATTCACTGATTTTCACTAAAATAAAAAAGCCCCGCGATTCGCGGGGCTTTCACATAAGGCGTAGGCTCTTACTTCTTCTTTTTCGTCGCCTTTTTCTTTGCTGGAGCCTTCTTCATTTTCAACTCACCTCCGATTCTTCTTCTCTTTACTACTATTGCTCACCTTCTTACGGGTAAGCTGTCTTTACTTAAAATATTTTTAAGACATGTCACATGAAAATTCAAAGCAAAAATCACATTTCGTTTCGTTTTTTCTCGTCGCTTGATCGACACTATCAGGATGTTTTTGTGAAACAAACCCGCCTTCTGCTCCGTAGTAACGAGAAATGACGACAAAGAAAAAGTTCCTGACGGCTGTTCTCATTGCTGTGGCGATCTTGTCAGCCGTGGGCTACGGCATGTTCGTGCGCAACCGCGGAGTGGTCACAGTCCAGACGGGACGGGCCATTCGCCAGGATCTGACTCAGACCGTTTCGGCAAATGGCGAGATCAAGCCGAAGAAGTACGTGAACGTCAGCTCGAACATGATGGGACGCATTGTGCGCCTGCCGGTGAAGGAAGGCGACCGCGTGCGCGAGGGCAGTCTTCTTGTTCAGCTCGAATCGATTCAGAGTGAAGCCGACGTTCGATCGGCTGAAGCCAGTTTCGATGCCGCGCAGACCGAGTTGGAGGGAATGTCTGCGTCTATACGTTCGGCTGAGGCCACCGTCGCATCCGCAAAGGCGGAAATCACCCGATCCGAAGCCGATCTCGCTCGAGCCAAGCAAAATTTCAGCCGGGCCGAGCAGATGACGCGCGAAGGCTTGATCGCCAAAGAACAGTATGATCGGGCCAAAGCCGACTTTGACATCAGCTCGGCGCAGCTCAACGCCGCGAAGGCACGCCTGGCTCAAGCCGAAGCGCAAGAGGCGCAAGCACTCACACAGCGCGACAGCACGGCTCTCCGGATCGCGCAGCAACGCGCGGCGCTTACCCGTGCGCGCGATCAATTTTCAAAAACGACGATCCGTTCGACACTGGATGGAATTATCACCAACCTCCCCGTTAACGAAGGTGAAATCGCGATTGTCGGAATTCAGAATCAGCCGGGGACCACCTTGATGACCATCGCGGATTTGTCCATCATTACCGCCGAAGTCAAAGTCGATGAGACCGACATCGTAAACGTCAGGCTCGGCCAGGAAGCGCGGATCAAAGTGGATGCTCTCGGTGATCGAATGTTGTTGGGTCACGTTACGGAAATTGGAAACAGCGCGCTGGCGCGGACGACGTCGAGCACTATTGGTACAAGCGGAACGGGACAAGAAGCCAAAGATTTCAAAGTCGTGATCACGTTAGATGATCCCCCGCCCGAGTTGCGGCCCGGTCTTTCTTGCACCGCGACTATTGAGACCGCCACTCGTCAACAGATCGTGACGGCGCCGATTCAAGCGCTGACGATTCGAGAATTCGACCCTGCGGATCCGATCGCGCAACCCGCAGGTGCGTCAGGTGCAGTTGCGGTGACCGCTCCCGCCGCCCGCGCCAATAAGAAAAAGGTCGAGAAAGAAGGTGTATTCGTCATAAACAATGGTGTGGCCTTCTTTCGGCCTGTCAAGACCGGCATCACCGGCACCACGGATATTGAGATTATCGAAGGTTTGACGGAGAGCGATCAGATCGTGATGGGTCCTTATCAGGTGCTTCGCACATTGGCTGACAACGCGCGGGTGAAGATACAGAAGGTCCCGTGACGAACCACAATCAGGCATTAATCCAAACCGAAGATCTCTGGAAGACCTACGAGATGGGCAGCACCGAGGTGCATGCATTGCAGGGTATATCTTTCTCGATTCAGCGTAACGAATACGTTGCCATCATGGGCCCGTCGGGATCGGGCAAATCAACACTGATGAATCTGATCGGCTGCCTGGATACACCGACCAAGGGCAGGTATTGGTTGAACGGCAAGCTCGTCAGCGAAATGGATGACGACGAGTTGGCTCGTATCCGGAATAAGGAAATCGGATTTGTCTTCCAGACCTTCAACCTGCTGGCGCGCGCTACAGCCTTACACAACGTTGAGCTGCCGTTGATTTACAGCGGTGTCGGCTCCAAAGAACGCTCCGAGCGCGCAAAGATGGCACTCGCGATGGTAGAACTGTCGGATCGCATGCATCACAAGCCGAGTGAGCTTTCCGGCGGGCAGCGGCAGCGTGTGGCCATTGCGCGAGCACTGGTCAATCACCCGTCGATCATTCTTGCCGATGAGCCAACGGGTAATCTCGATTCCCAAACGGGTGTGGAAATCATGAAACTGTTCGACAAGCTGCAGGCGGAAGGAAATACGATCATCCTTGTGACGCACGAACGCGACATTGCGGCGTACGCCCACCGTAGCATCAGCATTCGTGATGGAAAGATCGCTCTCGATGAACGTATCAAGGATGATACCGTAACGCCGGTACGCTAACGCGCCAATGGTCAGGCCACATTTTGTCCCACACCTGAATCCCCGGAACAGGCCTTGCAAGAGAACATCGGTCCGGGCACCCCCTACATGCATTAGTGTACGTCGCGGGCCAAACGGGCGATGAGATCCGCATCGGCGGGCGGAAACTCGAAATTCCACAACTCGTCCGGCCGAATCCACCGGAGATCTGCAACAGCAAGAGGCGCAGGTTCACCTCTCAGGATGGTGCAAACATAGAAGTGGAGTCGAACCGATTTCGTGATGTAATCGTGCTCGGTGGTGAAGAACTCCTCGTGGATGCGAATTTCTACTCCAAGTTCTTCGAGGATTTCGCGCTGAAGCGCGACTTCGAAGGACTCTCCTGCCTCCACTTTGCCACCCGGAAATTCCCATAGCCGCGCCAAATCGACGTCATCGAGCCGTTGTGTGATGAGAATTTTGCCATCGCGTCGAATGATGGCGGCAACAACATCGATAACCACTTCTAAAGATGATATCGGACTGATCAAGCAGTGCGGGAGGACTGGGCGCTGAATAGTTCCCACCGGGAGCCTTCCATATACAAACCAGTCTTGTAAATCCCGGAACACGCGTATAACCTTCCCCACGCTGTAGGGTAAGGAGGCGCGTTTGGCTGTGCCCCTATTTTTGAATGCGCTCGAGCAGACCGGGTTCAGTACGTGGCTTCGGGAATCGGAGTCCGTTTTTGGCTTTTACTTTATCCTTGTTGTGCACACTATCGGACTGGCTTTGGTAGTCGGTCCGAACGCGGCCATCGATTTACGTCTTCTAGGCCTGGCGCCGGAAATTCCGCTGCCTCCGCTGAAAAATTGGTTCAACTTGATGTGGCTGGGTTTGGCGATCAACGCTGTCTCTGGCGTATTTCTCGTGCTGGCGTACCCGTCGAAGGCGTTCACAAATCCAGATTTTTATCTCAAGCTGACGCTGATTGGATTTGCGATCTGGAATCTGCAACGGATCAAGCGGCAGGTATTCGACTTAACTCAGGGTGAGGACGCCATGTTGACCAAAGGCAGGATGCTGGCCGTGTGGTCACTCCTGCTTTGGGCAGGCGTGATTACAGCCGGCCGCTTGTTGGCGTACACCTGCAGCTATCTTGTATACGGGGTTCCCTGTTAAAGAATGGATTTTCCTCATCTACACCTTTTGTTGAATCACTTTCCGATCATCGGCACGATGGTTGGAGCCGGCCTGTTTCTAACCTCCCTGGTTGTTAGGACTGAAGATGTGAGGCTGAGCAGCCTTGTCGTTTTTATTGCCGTGGCCCTGCTGGCGATCCCGACGTTTATAACCGGTGTCGGAGCGCAGGAAAAGATTGTGGCCGATCCCGGCATCTCCAACGATCTCATCCAAAGACACGAAGGAGCGGCCGAGCTGGCGATATGGTTCATGGAAGTCACCGGAGCGCTTGCGGTCATTGCGCTCTGGCAATGCGCTCGAAGAGTGCCACCAGCCCCCTGGAATACATTAGCTATCCTGGTTTTTTCGCTCTTGACGGTAGTGCTCATGGCCAGAACCGGCAACACGGGAGGTGAAATCCGTCATTCAGAGATTCGCTCCGCGGAGGAAAACACAGCGCCGTATGCGGCGCTGGCATATTTCGAACCATCGCCTGCGAAGTTCACTCGACTGATGATCGTTAATAAGTGGTGGTGGGCATTCATGATGGATATGCATTTTTTCGGCCTGGTTCTGTTGATCGGCACCATCGGAATGCTAAACCTGCGTGTGCTGGGTTTTGCGAAGCAGGTGCCGATTGCCGCGTTGAACAAGCTCGTGCCTTGGGGACTAGCCGGCTTCGGGATGAATGTGACAACCGGCCTTTTGGCATTTATTGGAATGCCAACCTTTTACACTCACGACATTGCGTTCGTTCTCAAGATCGCCGCCATATTACTCGCTGCGGCAGCCATGGTAGTGTTTTACTTGAGCGGCGCTTTCCGCGATTGCGAGGCTTTGGGTGCCGGAAAGGATGCGCCGCTTCGCGCGAAGTTGATCGCCGGCACATCGTTGGTCCTCTGGTTTGCTGTCATCGTTTTGGGCCGCTACATACAGCCTTTACAGGACAGCATCGCGCGCTGATTTTGCAGTTGACTTAGGTGGAATTCGGGGACAGACTCCGAATTCTGAAGTACAAGAATTCGGAGTCTTTGCCCGAATTCCATCAGGAGGTAAAAGGTGAGCAGCAAACATTGGGCTCTAATAACGTTTTTCTGCGGATTGCTGTTGGCCGCGATACCGGCGATTGCACATCACTCGGTCGCCGCAGAATATGACTTCGACAAACCCGTCGAATTTACGGGAACCCTCAAACAGATGGAATGGATCAATCCTCATGCCATGCTGCACCTCGAGGTTACGAACCAGGATGGCAGCAAGGCGGTTTGGATCTTCCAGACAACGGGCGCAGGGGCGCTGCGGCAGAAGGGTCTGGCGCGTGCATCGCAAGGCGGACTGACCGTGGGCGAGACCTACACAATTTCAGGCTTTGCAGCAAAGAACGGCAAGACCCAGGGTTTCATCAAGACGTTGAAGATGCCGGATGGCCGGCTGATCACAATGTGGTTCGGCGACCCGAACGGCAACTAGGAGGTGACAACATGACGCATTCATTCTTGCGCTTCGGTGTCGGCACAACTGTCGCTATCGGGCTTTGCCTGGCGCTTCCATCGTGGGCCCAGGTGGTCGAATCCGGGTCTTCGTCTGCAGTTTCGACGCCGCGCGCTCCCGACGGCCATCCGGACCTGAGCGGCATGTGGAACGGCGCTGCCGTCGGGATCAACCGCACATCGGAGGATGCCGGCAATATCACATCGAATGTCGCCTCCCGCAGATGTGCGCCCAACCAGAGAGGATGTGGCGATCAAACAAACCAAACCGTCGATGGCGAGTTTACAGGACGAATGAATCCTAACCGGCCGCTGTACAAGCCCGAGTTCTGGGATAAGGTTCAGGATCTGGATCGAAACACCAACACCGTGGATCCGATCTTCAAATGCCAGCCCTACGGCTTGCCGCGCATGGGGCCTCCGACGAAGATCGTGCAGACAGGGAACGAGGTGATCTTCCTTTATGCGGCGGCCGGAGCCGGAACGCAGCCCAATGACTTTCGAATTATTCCGACCGATGGGCGCGATCACGACCCCGTGAAAGCCCAGGACGTGACCTTTTATGGAGATTCCGTCGGCCGCTGGGAAGGCAATACGCTGGTCATCGACTCCGTCGGGTTCAACGATCTCACGTGGCTCGATAGAGGCGGATATTTTCATACCGACAACATGCACATCATCGAGAAATTGAGCAGGGAAGGAAACACTCTGCGCTATGAAGTCACGGTAGAGGATCCCGATGTGCTGCTCCAGCCTTGGGTAATGAGTCCGCGAACACTGAGGCTTAACACGAATCCCAAGGCCTTCATTCGCGAGAGTGATCCATGCCGGGATGTGGACTACGGCAACATGGTTTCCAAGATCCGGCATTAAGTATGGGATGCGGTGTAACTGTAGCGGCGGTCCGCGAAGCGCCAGCGCGGCAGCGCGCGGAATCTTTAAATTGCCGGACTGTCGGCGGTCCGCGAAGCGCCAGCGCGATAGCGCGCAGCCTCAAAAATAGACCGCCGCTACAGTTGGCTGTCCTACTCGCAATCGTATTAACGGGCGTGCAGGTCGCTTGGGCTCAACGCACGACGCCGCCATCAACCTCGAAGGCGGCCGCAGCAGGGGATCGCAAGTCGGTCATATTTAATTGGATGTGGTACACGGGCATGCTCCGCGGCGTTCAGGAGGTGGACGCCGTCGCAACGCTCGAACTCCAGGCCACGGGCATGATCCAGGTACAGGGGCAGCCTTGCAAGCTCGCGAACTACCGCGCGAGCATCAACTACCAGGTTTCAGGTATGCGTGTTCAGTATATGTGTGCTCTTCCAAACGGCCAGTCTCGCAAGGCGATTGAGGTCGTCAGTGGCGCGTTCGCATGGGATGAGGACATCGTAGGCGCCGGGCTGGTTCCGGGACGCGGTACGCCGTCACCCAACCGCGCTGCCCTCAACGAGCGGCTGATCCGCCTGTGGAGCAGTCCACAAGGCGCGCCCAAGGCTGCGGCGGCCGGCGGTGAGAATACGAAAGTCGCGATCGAAGACGGCAAGCCGGTAGTCACCTTCCCGATTCCCGGCGTCCCGGGCGCGATAGCGAAAGCAACCCTGAACGCGGAGAATCAAGCCGAATACGTTCAAACCAAGCTCGGCAACGTCGTTACCGAATTCATTTATGAAAAGTACGACGACTACAATCCTCCCGACGACAAAGTCTACGGGTACTTCCCGGGCCACATCGTTGAAAAGCGGAACGGAGTGACGGTTCTCGACCTGACGATCACTCAGACCGATGTCGGCAATTTGTATGTCGCCGTACCAGTTCCCGACAGCGTGCGAACAGCACGGTAACGAACCATAGTTAGGGGACAGACTCCAGAGACTCAGAAAATCAATTTCAAGCCGAACTGAATCTGCCGCATCGGCGTGGCCGTGCTGGTGATTCTCCCTACATTAGGATCCAGGTTCCCATCCGCATCCCGAAAGACAGAATTGGCGGGCGCTCCAAAGTTAGGATGGTTCGGGAAGTTGAAAAGTTCTGCCCGAAACTCGAGATTCTTTCCCTCCGCCAGCCGGTTCTCCTTGGTAAAAGAAAGATTCACATTCACTTGCCCAGGCCGTATCAATGTATTTCGCCCTACATTGCCAAAGTAACCCGTGGGTTGAAGAACAAAGTTCGAAGGGTCGAAATAACGTTCAGGTGTCCAGTGATCCAACACTGGATTGTTATTCCCGCCTGGGCGAAGGTCTGGTCGTTCCGGACAGCTTTGTGCTACACAGCCGGATTGCCGCGGAGTCATTTGGATGTTGATGGGCAAGCCGCTGCGTATCGTATTCGTCCCGTTTATGGCCCAGCCTCCGAGCACGTATTTGACTGGACCAGTCGACTGGTTCCCCCAATGGCGGCCGGGTCCGAAGGGCAACTCATAGCTGTAACCAAGAATGAAGTTGTGCTTCACATGGAGCGAAGAAAGGCCCCTCTCGGAAGAAAGATCTTTGCCGTTGTAAACGGCAAAGCTGGCGGCCCCGGCGATCTGTTCCGCCCCCTTGATTCCGGCTCCTCCTCCATTATCGATGTTGCGCGCCCAGGTATAGGAAGCATTGAATGCCAGACCGGCGCGCGAACGTCTCTCCACGACCAGTTGGAGAGCGTTATAAATCTGATTGGAAATGGGAGCGACGTAGCGAAACGAAGTGTAATTCGGGTTGGGTACTTGCGCATTCGGCGGAGTGAACTGCCGGCCGTCTCGAATGATTGTCGGTTTCTGATTCGGATTGTAAATCGCAAACAGATTCACGCCGCGTGTTCCCACGTAATTCGCTTTGACCACCAAAGTTTGCCCAATCTGCCTCTCCAGCGAAAGCGTCCACTGCAAGGTGTAGGGAGTCGTAACCTGCAATGGCAGCATTAAAGGTTCTCCTGTAGATGTGAGTGAATCGGGATCTGCAAAGGGAAACGGGAACTTCAATTGTGGACGGTTGACCGTATATCGCTTCGAATATGGAGGAGCCTCGAGCGCCAACTGCCAGATATAGGCCAGCGGCATTTCCTTAAAGATTCCAAAGCCGCTCCGCAAGACGGTCTTTTGATCGGGTAGCGGAGTCCAGGCAAACCCAACTCGGGGGGAAAAACCTTTAAAGCCGTCGTTGATTCCAAAGAAAGGATCGTTCTTGCTCAACAGAACGAAGTTTTTGTCTCGATAGATGTCTTTCAGCACGGCCAATTTTCCATTGACTTCCCTGGGGGAACGGATTCCCTCCCAACGCAGCCCGAGGTTGACCGTCAGATTCGACCGCGCTTTGAAGTCATCCTGGATATAGACGGCACCATAGCTCTGTCTCCAGCCACGGTACACATCTGCCTTCTGGCTGCCGGGCGTCGTAGACCCTAAAAGCTGAGTCGTATTGCGAGGATTGTTGGTCAGAAAACTCTCAATGGAATCCCACGTAAAGGTTCCTCCATAGACCCATGGTTCGTTCAAATGGTTCATTTGGTACCGCTTGAAATTGCCCCCCAGCGCAATGGAGTGGCGTCCTTTGTTGATCATCACGGAATCATCGTAATCAAAGGTATTGTCTACAAAGACCGCCGGACCGCTCAGATTGGGACCGATGGCGGTCCCACCTTGGCTGGCGGGTTGCGTTCCGATCCCCGAAAGGTTAACGCCTGGAACGGAATAGAGTCCCAACGGAACCCCTTTGACCGGTGAAAGCCGGGGGTCAAGCCCGGGAGCGTTCGGGAACTGATCTCCGCCCTGCGTGTAGCTGTAAAACAGGTGATCGTTACGCCGGGTGAAGCCAACCCGGAAAGTATTCAGCACGGAAGGATTAAAAACATGTGTTTCCGAGACGGTGGCCAGGACATAGCCGCCCACCTGAAACCCTCTGAAGGGTTGTGGCGTCAAGTAAAGGTATTGATCGGTGCGGCTACTCTGATCCTTGGTGAAGCGGCCAAAGAGACTATCCTTTTCCGAGAGTTGTTGGTCCATCCGCACGATGCCGTAGTTCTCATCGGCCTTCCAGCGGGGGACGGCACTGTAATCGGCCACTCCCGCATTCCGATATTGGCCAGTAGGTAAGGGCACCAGATTCATGAGCGGCCCGATGTTGGGATCCACCGGCAAAGTCCGGACCACGATAGCCTCTTCCCGGGAACATGTCGTCCTGCCGGCCGGGCAACCCGTGATGTTTCCTTGCCGGGTCTCTGGAGTGAGCACCGTGCCGAGGAAGCTGTTCCCAGCACTCTGTCGGAGGCCTTCATAGTTGAGGAAGAAAAAAGTGCGGTCCTTTCGAATGGGACCCCCTAAAGCGGCACCGAACTGGTTGCGCTTCAACGGCGCCTTCGGGAATCGTCGATCCAGGAAATAGTCCCGCGCATCCAGCTTCTCGTTCCGCAGAAATTCAAAAAGACTTCCGTGAACACTGTTGCTACCGGACTGCGTCACAGCGCTGACCACACCACCGGATGCCCGTCCATATTGTGCTCCATAGTTGTTCTGCAACAGCACGAACTCCCGGATCGACTCTACGCCCAACTGCTGTCCTAAGACGCTGGTTGCCGGCATTCCTTCCGATGGCGTCGAGATCTCCATGCCATCGAGCAGGAATGTGGATTGCTGTGGTTTGGTTCCGCCAATGGAACGCCGCGCCGCACTTCCCCCTCCCGTATAAACCGCCTGCGTGCCAAGCGCGGTTATCTCCAAATCCGAAGCGACCCCCGGCTGGATGCTCGTGAGATCGGCGAAACTACGGCCATTGAGCGGCAGTTCCCGCATGGCGCGCTCATCCACCAGCGCGGCGACGGTTGCATTCGCCGTCTGCACCAGCGGAGCTTCCCCGGTCACGGTGATTTTGTCGGTGATCGTGCCGACCTGAAGCGTGAAGTCGACGACAGCCTCTCGCCCAACGGTCAACGTAATGCCGCTGCGCACGACGGTTTCGAACCCTGCCGCCTCAACGCTTATTTCGTAGCTGCCCAGCGCAAGTTCGGGAGCGCGGTAGCGTCCGCCCTCATCGGTTCGAACGGTGCGGCTGATCCCCTTCTCGACACTCTTCAAAGTCACATTGACTCCGGGCACGACTGCCCCGGTGGAATCCGTGACCGTTCCCGAAATGGTGCCTGTCGTGATCTGAGCGAAAGCAAGCGAAGTGAACAGGAACACACTGATACAAAGCTTTAGTGTTTGCATGAGCAGACTCCCATTACAGAAAACCAGCCACAAAAAGGCACAAAACACGCCACATCTCTTTTGCGAGCTTCGTGCCTTTTTGTGGCTAAATTCTTTTTCGCTAAAACGCGAGCCTCAAAGCAAATTGGATCTGCCGCGACGTCGTCGCCGTATCGATGATGCGTCCGGTCGACCCGTTTCTTGCGCCTGTGGATCCCGAAAAAATCGGCACGATCATGTTGCCGAAATTCGGAT
>WNGK01004785.1_pt1 | contig 14431 bp, 13 predicted proteins | sample 5400601 | NCBI WGS metagenome assembly WNGK01 (sample SAMN13153376, study PRJNA577476) | soil metagenome | isolation source: 60 cm soil or saprolite under Garry oak tree replicate 1 | place: USA:California | collected 2016-06-15 | reverse complement strand
AGGAAGCGGCCGGCGGCCCGACCCGCTCCCAGGCCGCGGCCGGCGACCCCTCCGGCGATAGCGCGCGGTCCCATGGCGGGCGAGGAGCGGGTCGGCATCGTGACCCACTACTACGGCGATCTTTCGGTCGCGGCGGTGAAAATGGAGTCCGGCAGCCTGCGCGTCGGCGACACGATCCGCATTCTCGGCCACACGAGCGATATCCGCCAGCGCGTGGACTCGATGCAGATCGAGCGTCAGCCGGTGTCCGAGGCGACGGCCGGACAGGAGATCGGCCTGAGAGTGATCGAGCACGCGCGCGAAGGCGACGTGGTGTACAAGGTGGCCGCTTAGGCGCCCGGAAGCCCCCAATTCCGGACAAGGTGTCTTCGAGCGCCGGAGCCAATAACTGGGCCTCGGAGGTTTCGAATAGGCACCCGTGAGGGGCTGTTTTCTCTTGCCCGCATCATAGTAAGCACCACAGGAACCCGGCATGGACAAAGCCCCGCAGGTAAAACTCAACTCGACCGCCCACTATTTCCTCGAAGGCCTGAACGAGATCGGAATCGAGTACGTCTTCTCCAACTTCGGCACCGATCACGCGCCGCTGATCGAGGAGATGGCGCGATGGAAGAAAGCCGGGCGCAAGTTTCCCAGGATTCTCAATTGCCCGCACGAGAACACCGCGATGCACATGGCGGCGGGCTACGCCATGGCGACCGGCCGCGGGCAGGCGGTGATGGTGCACGTGGACGCGGGCACGGCGAATTCAGCGATGGCGATGCACAACGCGCGCCGCGGGCGGCTGCCGCTCCTGCTCATGGCGGGCAAGGCGCCTTACACGGTGCGCGGCGAGCTGCCCGGCTCGCGCGACAACTACGTGCACTTCATCCAGGAGCCGTTCGATCAGTCGGGGATCGTGCGGCCCTACGTGAAGTGGGAGTGGACGCTGCCCTCCGGGATCATGACCAAAGAGACGCTCAGGCGCGCGCACACCGTGGCGCACAGCGATCCGATGGGTCCGGTGTACCTGATGCTCCCGCGCGAAACGCTCGCGCAGACCTGGGACGAGGGCGCGATGCGTCCGTTCCCCGCGGAGCGCTATGGCGCGGTCTCCGCAGGCACCGCGGATACGGCGGCCGTTGAGCAAGTCGCCGAGAAACTGCTCTCCGCGAAACACCCGGTCATGGTCACGTCCTACGCCGGCCGCAATCTCGAGGCGCCGGCCCTGATTGAAGAGCTTGGGCGCGTCGCGGGCATCCGCGTGTTCGAGGCGAGCCCGCTCTATCTCAACATCTCGCGCGCGTCGCCTTGCTTTGCCGGCATGATGCCGAACATCGCCCAGGCCGACGTGGGGCTGCTCGTGGACGTGGACGTGCCGTGGATCCCGAAACAGACGAGGGAGAATCCGCAGACCTGGTGGGCGCACATCGATGTCGATGTCGTCAAGGAATGCTTCCCGATCTGGGGCTTCGCGTCGAACGCGCGGCTGCAGGGCGACAGCGTGCTGATCCTCAGGCAACTGCTCGAGGCGCTGAGAGCGAAAGCGACGCCCGCGTTCCGCGAGGCGGCGGCGAAGCGCATGGAAGCGATCAAGCGCGAAAGCGACGAGCGGCGCGCCGGGCTTGCGAAGCAGGCGGCAGAGAAGGGCAAGCAAGGCGCGATCGATCCGCATTACCTCTGTGCTGAAATTTCGAAAGCGATCGGCGATGACGCGATCGTCGTCAACGAGGGGATTCGAAACGGGCCCATCGTCAACGCGCAGATCATGCGTACCAGGCCCGGCTCCGCGATCGGCTTCGCGGGCGGCGGATTGGGCAGCTCCTCGGGCACGGCGCTCGGTATCAAGCTCGCGAGGCCTGAGGCGACCGTGGTGCAGATGGTGGGCGACGGCGGCTTCTACTTCGGCAATCCCTCCTCGGTCTACGCCGTGTCCAAGCAGTACAAGCTGCCGATCTTCACGGTGCTCTTCGACAACTCGGGCTGGTCGGCGGTGAAGGAGGCGACGCTGCGCGTATATCCGGAAGGCGAAGCGAAGGCGACTAACGAGTTCAACGCGCTCTTGGCGCCCGACGTCGAATTCGCCAAGATATCCGAGGCGGCGGGCGGCTACGGCGAGAAGGTGACCGATCCGGATGCCGTGCCCGCCGCGATCCAGTGTTGTCTCAAGGAAGTGCGCGGCGGACGCTCGGCGCTGATGCACGTGCGTATTCCGGTCTTGTAATTGCAATAATGGCCCGCGTCAGTCCGCCCGCGCGCAGCTTACGCAGGAGTAGCATGTAAATTCGCAGTCATTCATTTTCCAGGGGAGGTCCTTTGAAGCCAGACACGCACCGCCGCCAGTTCATCCTCGGTTCCGCCGCGCTGCTTGCACAAGCCGGATTCGCCCGTTCGGCATTGGCGGAAGTATTCAAGCCGGGCGCCGTGCCCACCGTGGACAGCCTCAGCATCAGGGTGCTGACGGACAGCAGCTACGACACGCCGCGTCCCGGCACGTCGAAGTGGGTCAAGATCAAACGCTCTCCCCTCTCCTCCGCCGCCGATTACCGCAAAGTCCTGCACAACGAGTGGGGGCTGTCGCTGTCGCTCGAGTCGCGCATCGGCGGGGACACCCGCAACCTGATGCTCGACTACGGCTACACGGCGCAGGCCTTGCTCAACAACATGGAAGTCATGGGCGTGGACGGCTCCCGGGTGCAGGGCATGATCCTCAGCCATGGACATTACGATCACCTCGGCGGGATGATCGGCTTCCTGCAGAAGTACCGCGACAAGCTGCCCGCCGATCTCACGCTGTACGTGGGCGGCGAGGATAATTTCTGCAATCGCAAGACCGCGAGCGGCGCTCCCGGGCACTTCAGCGACTGGGGCGTGCTCGACCGGCGCGACCTTGAGGCGCTGAAAGTGAAAATCGTGTACTGCGAGCAGCCGACGGTCGTCATGGGCCATGCGTTCACCACCGGCAGCATTGCGCGGCGCAGCTTCGAGCGAGTGCTGCCGAATACCCAGGTCGAGTACGTCAAGAGAAACGGCGTGGGCTGCGACATGCCCGCCGCCAACGCCAAGGCCGGCGGCAAGCTCGTGCCCGACGAGCACCTCAACGAGCACGGCACCTGCTTCAACGTGAAGGACCGCGGCCTGGTGGTGATCACTTCCTGCGGACACGCCGGCGTGGTCAACACCGCGCGCCAGGCGATGGAAGTGTCGGGCGTCGGCAAGCTGCACGCCGTGCTGGGCGGAGTTCATCTTTTTCCGGCGAGCGACGAATACTTGCAGCGCTCGGTCGCTGAGCTGAAGGCGCTCAATCCGGACGTCGTCATTCCCATGCACTGCTCGGGGCCGGGCTTCGTCACCGCGGTGCGCGAGCAGATGCCCGATCGCCTCGTCACTTCCACTACAGGCACCGAGTTCACGTTCGGGGCGTAGGTGCCGGTTCCGGTGGCGCTCGGCGGCTGGCGCGCGCTCGTTCTGCTTGCCGTCGCGCTGGCCGGGGGAGCGGCGGCGTTTCTCCACTTCCGCGAAAAGCCGGCTGAAGAGACGCGGCGCGAGGGCGCGGCGCGTTTGATGAACGAGCTGATGTCGGGCAAGGCGCCGGTGGGCGGGCCGTTCACGCTCGAAGACCAATACGGCAAAAGAAGAAGCCTCGCCGACTTCCGGGGCAAGCTCGTGCTGCTCTATTTCGGCTACAGCTTCTGTCCCGACGTCTGCCCCACCGACCTCGCGGCTATGGCGCAACTGGTCCGGACGCTCGGCGCGGAAGGCGACAAGCTGCAGCCGGTTTTCGTCACGCTCGATCCGGAGCGAGACACGCAGGAGCTTCTCCGCAACTACGTTGCTGCTTTCCATCCGCGCTTTGTCGCGCTGCGCGGCAGCGAGGAGGAGGTCCGCCGCGTGGCCACCGCTTACAAGATCTATTTCGAGAAGGTGCGGCCGCCAGGGTCGAGCGTCTATCTCATCGATCACATGGCGTTCGTGTTTCTGCTCGACCGCGACGGCAAATACGTCGCGTTCTTCCCGCCGGGCACGAGCGCGGAGCGCATGGCGGTCATGGTCCGCGAGGTATTGGCGCGTGCGCGTTGACCGGCCTTGCGGGCGCGAAGCACGCACTTGATCGGCGAACGATGGAAAGAGGACACCCAATCTTGATCGTCGGTACGGGCGGGTAAGCGATGGCGGCGGACCGCACGCTTGAGCGCTACGCCTGGCTGTCGCTCGCCGCGGCGCTCGCGACAATCGCGCTGAAGACGCTCGCCTGGTACGTCACCGGCTCGGTCGGCCTGCTCTCCGACGCGCTCGACTCCGCGCACTTTGGCGTTCCCCTGATCGCCTCCCTGTAGCCCACACCCTGCACGTGCCTATGGCCTTGGCCTATGATGTATCCGTAGGCCCCCGCGTCGGACAGGAAAGCGAAGTGACTAATTTACTCTTGTATTACTCGGGTTATGTGTTCGGCGTCGGAACACTCGCCTTCGGCGTGATCTGGTGGCGCCATAGAGCTCATCTGGGGGTAACCGTTGGGTTCTGGAGATTGATTGGTCTCTACTTAATCGTAATAGGTACGTGCTTTGTTACTTTCGCGATACTTGGCGTCGCAACGACAATATCTGGCTATTCAAACCTCGTCCCGTTTGAGCAACCATTCGCCATCGTGTCGGGCCTGCTGGGATACTTTGTGGGCAATAGCGCGATCGTTCGACATTTGCGGTCCAAGGGGCAAAGCGTCAGTTGACGCGAATTCCAGGGCTGGCCAAAGCGAAAGAAGGGGTAACTATGTCGGATGATCCAGACGAACTGAGATACGAACACGAGGTACGGCGCAAAGACCCGGCAGTCGCGATTGCGGCGATTGAGGAGATCGAAGTCCATCTTCGGTATGGCCTTCCCATCCTCAAGTTCTTGGGCTGGGCCATTGTTGTCCTTTTAGCCCTTATCCTCTGGCGCATTTGGTAGAGGGTACGCGAAGTCTAATATCTCCAAACAGAAAGGGGGTAGATCGTGAGCGTAACGGGTTGGCTTGGGATTGTTTTCCTTCCCATCATGGTGGTTGTGGGCATCGAGCTTCGTTCGATCCGCAACGCCGCCGAGGCTGCGAGAAGAGACTTTCAAGCTTAAGGATTTTGCTGGCGTTCGCTAGCCGAGGTTCAGCCTATGAGGACTAGGTCGCAAATGACCCAACTGAAGAGGGGCAGCCCGTGATCTGGTCCGCTTGGCTAAACGTCACTGGTTTGCTCCTCAACCTACTCGGCGTAATTCTCCTATTCTTTTTCGCCATGCCTTTCCGAACTAGATCAGATGGCAAGCAAGCAATAACGGTGCAGACCCCCACATCCATACAGAAATTTCTTGAACAGGAAGCGAGATACGATCGCTTTGCAAGAATCGGGCTAGCGGCCCTTATTCTCGGAACAATCTTACAGATTTGCGCTGCGCTTCTCTAGCTATTCCAAATGGAAAAGTGGTTTGATCCTGTCACTTGGTTCACCCTGGTTCTCGCTGTAGCAAATATCTTGTTGTGGTTGACGACGCGCGGCCTTGTTAGGGAAGCAAGGCTCGCGAGTAGCATTGCTCAGCAATCTGGCGACGCCGCAGTAGTTGCCTCCATGCCGATTCTTTCCCCGTTCGTGGTCAATTTGGCGAGGCTTCATCCTTTGGGCATGCCGCCTGCCCCAACGATTACTTTCACTGCTCATGTCCCGTTTGTTTTTGAGAATTTCGGCAAGACCCCGGGACATATTCGCGAGGTTCGTGCTGACCTTTTCTTGTGTGAATTGGACACTTTCCCCAGCGTTGATTTTGATAGACTCACCCATAGAGGGTACGAGCCTATAGTGCCCGGAGATTCTCGTTACCAAGTCGCTGCGCTGATGGGCGTTGCTGAGTGCGATAACGCGTTCACGCTCAATAGGTCCGAGGTTGAAGAACTGCTTGCAGAAGCCACGAGTGGGAAGTACCGTCGCTTCGCCCTTATCGGACAAGTCATCTACGATGACTTTTTTCAGACCCGACACACTAGAAGATTCTGCGTGAAACTTAGGCGTATGGGTGTTGACAACATGTTCCAACTCGTTCGCGGCGGCCCGGCGTACAACCAAATAACACGTCACAAGATACCGGCTAACGAGACAGGTGCATCTGCTCATCAGTAACTTGGTGCGCGCCCCGGACGTGGTGGCGCGATTTTGATTCCGGCGAACTAACTGCGCTAGACTCAATAAATATGGCCGGAGACCGGGATCTCAAGACGGAGCAGGACCTACTAACGCTCGTCACGGAGCAGGTGGAGGAAAGTCTCGCCCTAGATTACAAACGATCCGCCGCACTTCAGAATGACGACCCTTCCAAGAACGAGATTAGCAAAGACGTATCTGCTTTTGCCAATTCAGCAGGTGGCACCCTTGTCTACGGGGTCGTGGAAACGGGACACCTCCCGACGGCCCTTGACATTGGATGTGATCCCGCCGTGATTCGCCGGGAGTGGCTTGAACAGGTTATTAATAGTCGAATTCAGCCTCGTATTCAGGGCATAGAAATAACATCCGTGGCGTTGAGAGGAGCGAATGCCGGGCGTGTGGTCTATGTTGTCCGCGTACCCCAGAGTCACACCGCGCATCAGGCCTTCGACAAAAAGTATTACAGACGCTTCAACTATCAGTCCGTCCCAATGGAAGACTTTGAGATTCGGGACGTAATGTCTCGTGCTAAGAGTCCTCTGATAGTTCCAGAGATTCGCCTAAGACGATACAAGACGGACAAGGACGCTGTGATATACGAGATGTTTATCAGACTACACAACCGTGGAGACTTTGCCGCGCATCATATAAAGGTGGGATTTGCTCTTCATACGCACTTCCTCCACGACCAAGGGCACAGGTTTGGGTATCGAGACGAAGGCGATGATCGGTGGTTCTCTGCCTACCATCAGGCACAACCTTTCTTTCCGGATGAGGTGGTTGAAATACAGGACTGGGGATTGATTCCTCCCAAACTAGTTGTAAATCATGAGCGCTACACACGTTTGCTTCGTGACAACCCCAAGGTCCGCTGGTTTATCTACGCGGACAACATGCCGCGTCAGGAAGGTGAATACGCGCTTAAAGACCTTGTTGACTACTAGGAGCCCCGGAGACGTTGTTTTTTTGCGAACGCTTCGGGCCGGAGGTACTAGGGACCCAGACAGGAAGATTGGCAGCTTGAAGGCGGTGGAAGTGTAAAACCTCGGTCTACTCAAACGGCCGACCCAAATAAGTCAGCACCCAGATCGCCAGCAAGTAAACGCTGAGCAGAGACTGTACTCCGGACACGACCCTAACCCACCCTGTTGCGCCGAGCGTATATTCCCTTGGCTGGAGGCGCTGAATCCAATTTCCTAAGTTAAGCTCACGCCAACCGATATGAAACGCCGAGAGCAAGCTGAAATATAGCCCGAAGACCGCTGCCGCAAACCAGCCGACTTGCAACCGCTCCGGCTTGCGGGTTCCCAAATCATTGCGGATACGCTTCTCTGCCCAAACCCTCCATATGCCGTCCTTGCCCGGCCAGCGCAGGGCAAATATATACGGGAGGGCAAAGAACGGGACTAGCAGAAGAAGAATTCGTAGGGCACGTCCTGGCGCCATGCTCCACTTGGTAGTCAGCTCGAAAAATACGTATTGAAAAACCCGATGGACGTATTCGTTCATACCGATACTACTAATGGATTTTGCAAACGAGATACGCTTGATCGCATAAGTGACTTCCCGTTCCTGATCACGATATCCAGCTTCTTTGAAAGCGTTGCGAAGCCTAACTAGTGCTTGAGGACCTCTCCGGAAAACCATCTGCGAAAGATTCTTCGCGTAAGCAATTCCGCCGATTACAGGTAACGCTTTAGGTTCAAAGTTCGCATTGCTCAGGTCGGAATTGCCTAGGAAGGCTCCGTCCAAGTCGGAGTCTTCTAGATCGGCCCAGCTTAAATCAGCATTGTCTAGAAAGGCTTTGTTTAGATTGGCATTAACCAGGAATGCTCCTCTCAAGTCGGCGCCCTCTAGCTCGGCCCCGCTTAGGTCGGCACCGAGTAGTATGGCTCCGCTCAATGTGGCGCCGCTCAGGAGGGCTTTGGTCAACTTGACGTCTTCCATACTGCAGACGCTCAAGTTGGCATCGGGCAGAAACGTTGAGGTAAGGTTGGCACCATCCAAGTTGGCTCCGCTCAAGTCGGCATCCCCCAGATACCTTCCACTAAAGTTGGCACCGGCCAGATCTGCGCCGCACAAGTTCGCTATGCGAGGATCTGGTCTGTCTTTCGGGCTACTATCGTCACGCCACATTTCATGCCGATGGAGCACAGCCTTGAGTTCTGCCTTCGTCGGCTTCTTACTTTTGAACGGCCCCTGACACTGTTCTTGGACCTTCAATTGAAGGTTCGTCGTAAAGCCTAGAGCATCAAAGTTCTTATCCGACGACACAAAAGTGAGCGTGGCGCCCTTCGAATCCTGTACTGATGCGGGCCACACCAAGAGAGAACATATGAGAGCCGCGGCGGTTCCTATTGACGTTGACTTACTTAACATGGTCCAAGAATTGCCGACAACGCCCATCCCTCATACTAACGCCGGACGCATTTTGCTTGCTTTTCAGCCACGCACCGGACGCCTGACCTGCCCGCGCAAGGCTATAGGACAGAAATAACCCCCATACTGTTTGGCGGAGAACCGGGTGCGCACGGGACTCGCAGTGCATCCGGGCGCGTACCCCTGGTCGAGCTATCGCGCCAACGCGCTTGGCGAGGACGACGCGCTCGTCACACCACACGCGCATTATTGTTCGTTGGGGCGCTCGCCCGATGCACGCCGCGCGGCCTACGCGGCGCTGTTCGCGCGGACCACGGAACGGATCACTCCAGCTTTACGCCGGCCGTCTTGATCACTTTCGACCAGAGCTCGTAGTCGCTCTTGATCCGCGCGGACAATTCATCGGGCCCGCTGCCCACGGCGACGCAGCCCTGCACAAGCAGGCTCTCCCTCATTTCCGGCGTCATAAGGACGGCCGCGGTGTCGCGCTGGATGCGCGCGACCAGCGGCGCCGGTATGCGGGCCGGCCCGAGCAGCGCGTACCAGAAGTCGATCTCGTAACCTTTCAAGCCCGCCTCCGCGGCCGTCGGCACCTCGGGCAGCGCCGGGTAGCGGCTGCGGCTCGCAACGGCGAGCGGACTGAGCTTGCCCGCCCTGAAGTGCTGCAGGCCGGTCAGCACCGCCACGTAGGTGATCTCGATCTCCCCGGCAAGAATGGCGGTCATCGCCGGCGCGATCCCCTTGTAGGGCACGTGGACCATCTTGATTCCGGCGAGCTGCATCATCAGCTCGCCGGCGAGATGCACGGGCGTCCCGACGCCCGAGGAGCCGAACTTCACCGCGCCGGAATGCGACCGCGCGTACTCGATCAGCTGGCCAAGCGTCTTCGCGGGAAGCGCAGGACTCGCCGCGACCACCATCGGCGCGGACCCGATCAGGGTGAGGGAGGTGAAGTCCTTGTCGATGTCGAACGGCAGCTTGCCGTAGAGCGCGGGGTTGCTGGCGTGGGAGGAGAACGCCATCAGCAGCGTATAGCCGTCGGGCGCGCCCTTCGCCACCAGTTCGGTCGCGATATTGCCGCCCGCGCCGGCGCGGTTCTCCACCACCACCGGCTGGCCCCAGCGCCCGCCGAGTTTCTGCGCCACGATCCGCGCGATGATGTCGGTCCCGCCTCCGGGCGGGAAGCCCACGACCATTCGAACCGGCCGCGCTGGAAAATTCGGGCCGCCGGCACCGGCTTGGGGCCAGCAGGCCGCACTCCAGATCGCGAGCGTTGCGCCCGCAAGCAAGGTGACGAAACTTCGCATGGGCGATTCCTCCCGGGCAGTCGCGGCTATTCTATTTCAGTTTTCAAGCGACGCGGGCCGCCGACTGGCCCCGCGCCGATTTCAGGATCGCCTCGAACACCGCGACCTCGTGCACTTCGTCGCCGTCGGCGACAGCGAGAGGGCGTCCGGCCATTGCCGCTTGCGCGAAATGCTCGAGCTCGGCGCGCTCGGTGCCGGTTTCTGGAAAAGTCACGATCTGCGGCCTGCGATGCAGATGAAGATTCTCCCGGTCGACGGTACAGAGCTTCAACTGCCAGGTGGTCAGATGCTCGACATCCCCGACCTCGGCCCAGCCGTTCGAGCCGAAAACTTGCAGCCGCCAGGTCTCGGCGGTGGCGATCACGGTGCCGAGATAGCCGGTCGCGCCGCTTTCGAAGCGGAACAGCATCGAGGTCGTGTCGTCGACGCCGAAATCCAGGACGGCGCGGGAGCTCTGCGCGTACACCGACTCGATTCTGCCAGAGACATAAAGCATGGCATCGACGAGGTGCACGCCCCGCCCCGTCATGCCGCCCGCCGGTTCTTCCTCGCGGCTCTGGCGCCAGTGCTCGCGCTCGTGGCGGTACACGCTCGGGCCGCAGAAATTGCCTTCCATGTGCAGCAGTTTTCCGAGCCGCCCGTCGACTAGCATGCTCTTTATTTCCTTGAGCGCCGGCTGAAAGCGCCAGTTGTAGCCGATCGCGAGCGTCACCTCGTTTTCGGCGCAGGCGCGCACTGCGGCTTTTGCGTCGCGCAAGGAAAGCGCGAACGGCTTTTCGGCGAAGACGTGCTTGCGCGCTTTTGCGGCGGCGATGATCTGCCCGGCGTGCAGGGTATGGGGCGTCGCTAGCACGACGGCGTCGACCGCGGGGTCGGCCAGCAATTTTTCGTAGCTCTCGTGGAGCGGAAAGCCGTGCTTGCCGGCGAAGCTTTGGGCTTTTTCCGCGGTGCGCGTCGCGCCGGCGACGAAACGGATCGCGTCGCTCTTTCCCTGCACGCTCGCGACCAGGTTCTGTCCCCATCGGCCGAGGCCGACGATCGCCGCGCGGATCACGGTTCTTTCTCCGCGGCGGCGCCCGACCACGGCGACATCACGTCGCTTATCCCGAAGCGCTCGCCGCTCCGCAGATCATTTAGCACCGCGCTCGGACAGGCGAAGTTCGTCGGGTACACCGCGAATTCTGCGGAATGGGTAGGAAATTTTTCGCCGAGCGCGTCTTGCACTTCCCGCGGCAACCGCGGATCGAGGCCGACGCGCTCGCCGCCGCTTGCGTCGATGCGCGGCTGATGGAAAGCGTCCTCGAGGCTCATGCCGTGGTCGATGAGGAACGAGGCGATCTGCAGCACCGCGGGAAAAATCTTGCGCCCGCCGGACGCGCCGATCGCGAACCACGGTTTTCCCTCGCGGCGGGCGATCACGGGGCACATGTTGGTGAGCGGCCGCTTGGCGGGCCCGAGCGAGTTCGGCGCGCCGGGACGCGGATCGAACCACATCACGCCGTTGTTCATGAGGATGCCCGTGGCGGGCAGGACGACCTTGCTGCCGAACACCGAGAGCAGCGTCTGCGTCAGCGCCACCATGTTGCCGTCGCGATCGATCGCGTTGAGATGGGTCGTGCTCGACGGAGCGTGGCTCTCGGAGGACTCTCCCATGGTCTGCAATCGCCGCGCGTAGGCTTCGCGGAGCACCTCGGCGTAGGCGACGAAGGCGTCGGCGTGCGGCCCGCCCCGCTCGAACCTTCGCTCGGCGAGCCGGCCGAGCGCCCACGCCATGCTCGGCCCCGCGGTGAGCTGCGGGGCAAGCGCTATCGTAGCGCCGCGGTAGTCGCATTCTATCGGCGCAGCGATGCATGCCCTGTATTGCTTGAGGTCCTCCAGCCCGAGAACTCCGCCCATCGAACGGATGTCCTTCGCGACGGCTGCGGCGATGTCGCCTTCGTAAAAGTCGCGGCGCCCGGCGCGCGCCAGCCTTCTCAGGGTATCGGCAAGCCGCGGGAGCTTGAGTCGGCGGAGCGGTGCGTCCGGCGGCGTGACGGGCGGCATTTCCGCGGGGAGCCAGATATCGCGGGTCACGGGATAGCGCGCCAGCTCGTGCGCCAGAGTGGCGACCTTGAGCGTCAGATACCAGTCGACCGCGAGTCCCTCCTCGGCCAGATCGATCGCCGGCTGCAGCACCGTCGCGAGCGTTTGCGTGCCGAAGCGCTCGAGCGCGAGGCCTAGGCCGTCGACCTCGCCGGGCAGCGCAAAAGACAGCGGCCCGTGGACGTTGCGGTCCTCCCTGACCGCGGGCCAGGCGAAAAGGTCGCCCGCGAATCCGCCGCTCAAGGGGAAATCGGCGGGGTCGAGCGCGCGCGGGGAGACCGGGCCGAAGTCGACTACCTCGACGCGTTTCTCCTTCGCGAGGTAGACGAGCATGTAGCCGATTCCGCCGAGGCCGCTGTTCCACGGCTCGACGGCGGCGAGCGCGAAGCCAGCGGCGACGGCGGCGTCGACCGCATTGCCCCCCGCGGTGAGTATCTCCGCGCCGACCTCGGCGGCGAGGCGGTGCTGCGAGGCGACGATGCCGCGTCGCGAGCGCGCCGCGGGCTTCCGCACGTGCCAATTCTGCGTCCGGTGGTCGAGACCGGGATTCGCGCCGGGATCTCTCATCTTCGAACTTGAAGCTTCAACTCTTGTAAGGCGAGCGTTGGTCGAAAAGTTCAGCCGCCGTCTCCATGCGCATGAACTCCGCGCCCTCGGCGGCGAGCCGCTCGATGAGGCGCTCCAGCGCCAGCATGCGGTGGCCGCGGCCGATGACGAAGGGGTGAAAGGTGTAGGTGATGATTCCCCAATCCGTCTCGCGCTTCATGTAGAGGAAATCGTCGATCCAGTTGGCGAGCACGCTGCCCGCGTTCATGAGTCCCGGCAGGACGGCGTTCTGCGTGCGCACGAACTCGAAGTGCGGGTAGTCGTCGAGCGACCAGCTGACCGGCATCTCGATCAAGCGCGATTCCTTGCCGAATACCGCGGGCTTCTGCAGCTCGATCCGGTCGCCGAGCCGAACCCGGTACGGAGTGGTGTCGTTCCCCATCATGCTGCTTTCGTAATAGAAGCCGTGCTTGAGAAGCAGCTCGACCGAATGCGGGCTCAGGTCCCACGACGGCGAGCGGTAGCCGCGGGCGTAGCGGCCGGTGAGTTTCCTGATCTCTTCGTTCGCGCGCACCAGCTCCGCTTCCTCCTGCTCGCGCGAGAGGCTCGCCGGCGGCACATGCGCCCAGCCGTGGTGGCCGATCTCGTGATCCGCCTCGAGCACCCTCCGGCAAGCCTCCGGATAGCTTTCCAAGGTGTGCCCGGGAATGAACCAGGTGGCTGGAATGCCGCGTTTTTTCAGGAGCGCGAGGATGCGCGCGGCCCCGATCACGCCGAACTCGCCGCGCGACACCGGCGTCGGCGTGGTCATGCCGCGCGCGATCCAGCCGGACATGGCGTCGAAATCAAACGTGATGCAAACGATGTGCTTCGCCACGCGCTCCTCCCTTTCCGCTGCCGGACCGACCGAGCACGACCGGTCAATCCACGCGGGCGCCGCTTTCCTTCGCCCGCGGCCTTCCCTGCTGGTCGTTCCCGGTGACAACGCGCCGCATCGGTGGCAGTTTTTCCGCCATAGGACTTATCATAAGGGGCTCGACCGGAGGTGGAAAGATGAGAACCGCAAAGTTTCTGGCGCTTGTCGCGCTGTGCACCGCTGCTGCAGGCGCCTGCGCGCAAGCGTATCCTTCGAAGCCGATCCGCATGGTCGTCGGCTTTCCGCCCGGCGGCGGCAACGACATCATCGCGCGCATGGTCGGATCGAAGATGCAGGAAGCCTGGGGCGAGCCGGTCCTCATCGACAACAAGCCCGGCGCCAACTCGATCATCGCCGCCGAGCACGTCGCCAAGAGCGCGCCCGACGGCTATACGCTGCTCGTCAACGCCACGGGCGGCATGTCGGTGAACCCGGTGCTGTATACGAAGCTCCCCTACGACCCGCTGAAGGACTTCGTGCCGATCAGCATGGTCGGGATATTTCCGCTGGTGCTCGTCGTGCATCCGTCGGTGCCGGCAAAATCGGTGCAGGAGCTGGTCGCGTACGCCAGGGCGAATCCGGGCAAGCTCGACTACAGCGCCGGCTCGACCGCTTTCCAGGTGGCGACCGAAATGCTCAAGCAGATGACCGGGACCGATATCCGCCACATTCCCTACAAGGGCAGCGCCGCCGCGATCGCCGCCGTGATCGCGGGCGACGTGCAGATGACCATCGTCGATACGCCGCCCCTCGCGGCGCAGATCAAGGCGGGGAAAGTGAAGGCGCTCGGGGTGACCGCGGCGAAGCGCGCCGCCGCGATGCCGGAGCTGCCCACCGTCGCGGAATCCGGCGTGCCCGGTTACGAGATGGTGTTGTGGATCGGGGTGTTCGCGCCGGCCGGCACGCCGCGCGAGATCGTGTCGAAGCTGAACGCCGAAATCGTGCGCATCGTCAGGCTGCCCGACATCCGCGCGGAGCTCGCCGGCATGGGCGTCGATCCGGTGGGCAACACCTCGGAGCAGATGGCCGAGTGGATCCGGCGCGAAATCGCC
>WNGK01007742.1_pt1 | contig 14433 bp, 14 predicted proteins | sample 5400601 | NCBI WGS metagenome assembly WNGK01 (sample SAMN13153376, study PRJNA577476) | soil metagenome | isolation source: 60 cm soil or saprolite under Garry oak tree replicate 1 | place: USA:California | collected 2016-06-15 | reverse complement strand
CCTTGCGACGCTCTTCGGACAACTCTGGAATCGGCAGCCGAATAATTTTTCCATCAACTGCCGGCATGATGCCGATCTTCGATTCCTTGAGAGCCCTCTCGATATCCGGCACCGTGCTCGCATCGAAAGGCTGGACGATGAGCAAACGCGATTCCGGCGTTGTGATTAGCGCGAGCTGCTTCAGCTTCATGGTCGATCCGTATGCCTGCACATCGACATTTTCCACAAGTCCAGGCGACGCCTTGCCAGTGCGCACGGCGGCAAATTCATGCACCATGTAGTCGACGCTTTTTTCCATCGACATCTCGGCCTCCAGAAGAATGTCGTCTCTGCTCATGTTGGTGAAGTTTTACTTCGGTTGCGGCTCATCGCAAACCAGGGTCCCGACTTTTCGACCGAGCACGGCATCGCGGATATTGCTCGGCTTATTCATATCGAAAATCACGATCGGGATCTTATTATCCATGCAAAGGCTAAAGGCAGTAGAATCCATGATCTGCAATCGTTTTGTGAGCGCTTCAGTGAATGTGAGGCGATCGTAGAATCTCGCGTCTGGATGAGTATTTGGATCTTGATCATAGACGCCGGCGACTTTGGTCGCTTTCAGGATGACATCAGCGCGAATCTCGCTAGCGCGTAGCGCCGCGGTCGTATCGGTCGAAAAATAGGGATTGCCTGTGCCAGCGGCGAAAATAACAACGCGACCAAGTTCGAGATGGCGGATGGCACGGCCCAAAATGAAGGGCTCGGCCACATTTTTCATTTCGATAGCCGTTTGTACGCGCGTTTCGACGCCCATCTGACTGAGCGTGCTGCGTAGCGCCAGCGCGTTGATCACCGTGGCCAGCATACCCATGTAATCGGCCGTTGTGCGATCCATGCCGCGATGCGACGCAGATAGACCACGCCAGATATTTCCGCCGCCAATCACGACCGCCACCTGCACGCCGAGATCGCGCACATCTCTTATCCGTTGAGCAATCTCATGCACGACCGCCGGCGAAATATTGTCCCGCGCTCCACGCTCTTGTAGCGCTTCGCCGCTCAACTTGAGCACAATGCGTTTATAGGCTGGCGCCTCCGTTTGCATGATCGCGAACAATCATCAAACAGAAGATGCCGATCTTGAAAAGGAAAATGAGCTGTAGCCGGCGTCGCTGACGCCGGCCAGTCGATTAACTAAGCTTTCGGCCGAGCAATCGCGCGTGGCCTCGGACAAAGTCGTAAGCGCTCATGCGCCGCTTTCCCTCTAGCTGTACATGTCCTAACGAAATCGTGTTGTCGCCGGTGCCGACGATTAATCCTTGATTGTCAGCGCGCGAGATTTCCGCTGGCCTTCCTTTTTCATCCACTGTTTTCGCATCGAAGACTTTCAGTCTCATTACCCGGCCAGATTTTTCGCTGACCAATGCAAACGCGCCCGGCCATGGATTAAGCGCACGGATTTTTCTCTCAATTATTTCGGCGGACTCCGACCAATCGATTTTGCCGTCGTCGCGAGTCAGTTTCGGCGCGTAAGTAGCAAGCGCATTGTCTTGCGGAGTGCGCTGCGCATTGCCTTTCATAAGCATTTGCAAAGCCTCGAGCAATGCCTCCGGCGCAAGCTGCGCTAATCGGTCATGTAATGATCCGCCCGTGTCCGTCGGCAAGATCTCGATCTTGCGCTGCAGCAGGATGTCGCCGGTGTCGAGTCCTTCAGCCATGTACATCACGGTGATGCCAGTCTCGCGATCGCCCGCAGCGATGGCCGCCTGGATCGGTGCAGCTCCGCGCCAGCGCGGCAGAAGGGACGCGTGCAAATTTAGACAAGCGATAGCCGGAATATCGAGCACTTCACGCGGCAGAATTTGTCCGTAAGCCATCACGGCGATTATGTCTGGTGTCAGGGCGCGTATCTCGTCGATTACTTGTCGATTTTTGATCCGCGCCGGCTCTAGGATCGACGTCTTCGTTTCAGCGAGTGCTTTTCTGATTGGTGACGGCTCGATTTGCTGCGCACGTCCGACCGGTTTGTCCGGCTGCGTGACGACTGCGACGAGGTCATGCTCGCTCGACTGCAACAAAACTCGCAGCGCCGGCACGCCGATTTCGCCCGCGCCGATGAAAACGATGCGCATGCCGAATTATGGCGTCAGCTCATGGAGCGCCGCCGAGCGGCGCGGAGGCCGCCCAGCCATCGCTTGAGCCATCAATTTTTCGCCGGCCGTGATCTCACGACGGCCCACCGACGATCCGCAGCCGGTGCAGAGATAATCAAAAATCTCGCGGTCTGGCAGGACTAACAGTAACCTCTGGCGTACCGCCATCGCGGTTTTGCATTTTTCGCAGTAGAGGCTCGAAGCGGTGAAATTTTCAAACTGCTGCTGTTGGCTCATAGACGCCGTTGTTCACGCTCTCCAGGATCTCGAACAGAACTTTGGCGGGCGGCTGAGTTGCGTCAACCACCATGATTAGCTCTTGCGGATAATAGGAGAGCACCGGCCTCGATTCCGTTTCGTAGGTGTCGAGACGGCGCTCGATGACGTGGTCGTTTGCGTCGTCGAGGCGGTTGTCTTTCAAGGCGCGTTTTTTCAGCCGGGAAAAAAGCGTTTCGCGGCTGGGGCAGGAGAGATGAAACACTTTTTTTACATCGATCATTTCCTCCATGATTTTCGCCTGCCCGATATTGCGTGGAATCCCGTCGAGCACGAGTGTATCGATGTCCGGCTTAAAATTGTGCGCCTCTACCGCCGCATCGATCGCCTCTCGCCAGAGCTCGACTGTGATCTCGTCCGGCACGAGTTGGCCTCTGCTCGAGTATTCAAGGAACGCTTTGCCTACCTTCGTGCGCGTGTCGATCGAGCGGAATACATCGCCGCAGGCGCAATGATAAAAGCGCGGGATCGTCCCCAGCGTCTTGCCTTGCGTACCTTTGCCGCTGCCGGGCGCGCCAAAGAGGATAAACGTGTTATATCTCATCATCGAAATCGGTTTATACCGCAAGCCGTTGAACCCGGAAAGCAGAATCAACCGGCTATTTTCCGGTCATGACAGGATCGACATTTACTCGCCGGCCAGCGCGATCAAAGCGCACATTTCCATCGAGCAGCGCGAAAATTGTGTAATCGCGGCCGAGTCCCACGTTTTTTCCCGGTAAAAATTTGGTTCCACGCTGGCGGACGATGATGTTGCCCGCGACAACCATCTCGCTGCCGAACTTTTTCACAGTTAATAGTTGGTAGTTTAGAGTTGATGGATGGCAGCTTTACTCCTCGCCCTTTTTCGCGGCGGTTTTCTTCGCGCCAATACTGATGCTCCTGATTTTCACTCGCGTCAGCTTTCGGCGGTGTCCGACGGTGCGATGATAACCTTTACGCCGTTTGAACTTAAACGCGATCACTTTTTTATCTTTGCGCTGCTCGACAACTTCGGCAGTGACCTTTGCCTCAGAAATGAGCGGATTACCGTGCGTCACGTTTTTCCCGTCAGCATACATCAACACATTGCCGAACGTCGCGGTCTTACCCGCCTCGATATCGAGAAGATCGACATCAATCGTGTCGCCTTCCGCGACGCGGAACTGCCTGCCGCCAGTCTTGATAATTGCGTAAGCCATAAGCGCTTCTGAGGAAAAAGCCGCGCAAAGTTCCACAAATGCGCGACTTTGACAAGCGGAAACCTGACTCGGTGGGGCTGCGCTCTGCTGAGCCGTGGAATTCGTGGGCTCTCGTTCGGCATGCTCAGGGCAATCTGAGTTCCGCCCCACCAGAAATGATTAGTACGATCTCGCCCTTTGGCGGATGCGCTTGGTAGTGCGCCAGGAGTTCGGCAGGAGCGCCGCGGCGGAATTCCTCGAATTTTTTTGTGAGTTCCCGCGCAACGCAGAGTTGTCGATTGGGCATGATGTCGATGCAAACCTTGAGCGTTTTGGCTAATCGGTAAGGCGATTCGAAAAAAATTGTTGTCTCTGCACGGTCAACGGCTACTCGTAATTCGCGCTCGCGCTGGCCGCTTTTAACTGGAAGAAATCCGCGGAAGTAAAATTTCTCCATTGAGAAGCCCGAGCCGGCGAGCGCCGTAAGAATTGAGGAGGGCCCGGGGATTATTGTGAAAGCCAGCCCGCGCTTGATACATTCCCGAATGAGGCGTGCGCCTGGGTCAGATAGACCGGGCGTTCCAGCGTCCGTGGTTAGCGCAACGTCTTCTCCCGCGGCCATTCGTTCGGTCAACTGCGCGCTGCGCATGGCTTCGTTGTGTTCGTGATAACTGATGAGCGGCTTTTTGATTCCGAAATGCTTCAGTAATATCCCGGAATTCCGCGTGTCTTCAGCGGCGATTAGATCGACTGACTTCAACACCTCAAGTGCGCGCAACGTGATATCGCCCAGATTGCCAATCGGAGTGGCCACAACGTAAAGCATCACATATCATCGGATCAAAATTGGTCTTTCGCCATCGAGTGCGACGAGGGGTTTCATTCTGATAAAGCCGAACGCCTAGCGCAAAACGAATTCCTAAACGAGGAGGCATATATGAGAAGAAGCCCTTACCTATTGGTGTTGGCGACATTCGCACTGGTCGGCTGCGCTGAGGAACCAACGACGGTGACCACCACCACCCGAGAAGTAACAACGACGGGTCCAGCCACGCGAGAGGTCTTGGTAACTCAGGCTCCGCCTGTGGTTCGCGTCGAGACGCAGCCCGTCTCGCCAGGACCAGCGTATGTCTGGACAAGCGGTTATTGGCGCTGGACCGGAGCCCAGTATGTGTGGGTCCCCGGCACGTGGATCGCGCGTCCAACGCCCGCGGCTGTTTGGGTCGCAGGCCACTGGGTGCGAAGGCCCGGCGGCTGGGTGTGGATTGCGGGCCACTGGCAGTAAACACGAGCAGCGGTGACAAACGCGCGCCGTGAAAATACAAAAGCTGCGTGGATCGTAAGCCGTTTATGATCGCCAGTCACTAGCGAAACACGGGAACCTTGGATCGGTTCAGGGGGTGGCGGAGCTATGTTTGGCCGGGCCAGAGCATAACACCCAAACCAATCGTTCGATTCCACTCGGGCAGCCTGTTCACCCCCATGGAACGTTGGTTTCTATTTCTTGTAGTTGATCCCCCGCCTTCACCGAGGCTACGGCGCGGCAGGCATCGTCAGTTCCTCCGAGGTCATCACTATTTTTTCCGAGTATAATTTATCTCCATTGTTTTTACCTCATTCCCGCCGCGGTCCTCCTACCACTCAAAGGTGTGGTGGTTTTGTGTATGATCTTCACCACTTCGCGGTTCAACCCTTAGGGACAAAACGCTCAACCGTCCAACTCAGACAAAACCGGAAGCAAAAATCCGCGGCCAGAAGTCAGCGATTACCAGCCGAGCACTTTCGCGAAGACCAGTGGTGCAACAATTGTAGCGTCGGACTCGATGATGTATCTCGGCGTATCGACACTCAGTTTGCCCCACGTGATTTTTTCGTTGGGCACGGCGCCAGAATACGAGCCGAAGCTGGTGGTGGAATCACTGATCTGGCAGAAATAACTCCACTCGGGAACAAGCGTGCGGACCACGTCCTGATTGAGCATGGGTACAACGCAAATTGGAAAATCGCCTGCGATGCCGCCGCCGATTTGAAAGAAGCCGATTAGAGACTCCTGCGATACGCGGCGGTACCATTCCGCTAGCTCGATCATGTATTCGATTCCAGAGCGCACGGTGTGAACATCGCTGATTGCTCCCGTGATACAGCGCGCGGCATAGATATTTCCCAGCGTTGAATCCTCCCATCCGGGAACGAACAACGGAAGGTTCTGTTGCGCGGCGGCCATCATCCAACTGTCCGCCGGATCGATCTCGTAGAACTTCTTGAGCCGGCATTCCCGTAAGATCTTGAAAAGAAACTCGTGCGGGAAAAAGTGTTCTTTTTTCTTCGCAGCCATCATCCACTCGTCGATGACCACCTTTTCGATCCGGCGGATGGCCTCCTCTTCCGGGATGCAGGTGTCCGTTATCCGGTTCAAATGACGAGCTAGCAGTTCTTCCTCTTGCTGCGCAGTCAGCTCCCGGTAATTCGGAATGCGCTCATACTTACTACGCGCGACGAGATTGAAGAGGTCCTCCTCCAGGTTCGCGCCGGTGCAGGCAATGGCATGGACTTTATCCTGACGAATCATTTCCGCGAGGGACACGCCCAACTCGGCCGTGCTCATTGCGCCTGCGAGCGTGATCATCATTTTTTCACCGCGGTCGAGATGCGCGATGTAGGCGTCGGCAGCCTCTTTGAGGACTGCCGCGTTGAAGTGCCGATAATGGCGGTCAATGAACTGGCTGATGCGGCCTGCCTTCACGCAATCAACTTTTGCGATTTGTTTGTTCATTGTCGATCCACAAGAGATTTATAGGTTGCCGCTGAGCAAGTGAGCACGCATTTTTTTTCACGACGGTAGGGTTCTAAGGCAGCGAAGCGATAATTCGCGCGGCCAATATTTGCGGCGTTATGCCGAGGAAGAGAACGAGCAGAGCAAGCAGTGTCAACGACGTTCGCGACAACAAATCGGCTTCGACTGCCAAGGTGTCGGTCGCTGTTTCGTCAACGAAAATCACTTTCAGCACAATGAGATAATAGTACAGCGAGATAAGGCTGCCAAAGAGCGCCAGCGCGACAAGCCAGAGCAGGCCGTGATTTCCACTGGTGCGCAGCGCGGCGCTGAACAGGTAGAATTTTCCGAAAAATCCGGCCAGCGGCGGTATGCCAGCTAGCGACAACATGAAGATCGCCATACATCCAGCGAGCAACGGCGAACGCGTCCATAGCCCTGAAAAATTGGAAAAATCGTCGCCACCCGTTTGGCGTCGGACCAGCCCGACAACGCCGAATGCGCCGACGAGAGTCATGGCGTAAACAGTAGTGTAGAACAACGTTGCGGAAAATCCGTCGCGTCCCCCAGCAACGATTCCGAGCAGCGTGTAGCCAGCGTGAGCGACGGCTGAGTATGCGAGCAGTCGGCGCACGTTGGTCTGCGCGAGCGCGACAAGATTGCCTACCAAGATCGACAATGCAGCGAGCGCGGCGAGCACGGGCGACCAGCCTGCGACCATCGCGTGCCAGTCAGCGCTACCCTTCACCGGAGCAAAGCCGATGAACACGATCTTTCCAAGCACGACGAACGACGCGACCTTCGAGCCCGAAGCGATGAACGCCGCACTCGGGACCGGCGCGCCTTGGTAAGCATCGGGCGCCCAAAGATGGAACGGCGCGGCGGCGATTTTGAAGGCGAAACCGATAAGAGTCATGACGATACCGACGGCGAGCAGCGGTTGCAGCGGGCCGGGAGTTAGTTTCTGGCCAATCGCGGCGAGGCCCGTCGTTCCAGACATGCCGTAGATAAAGCTGATTCCAAATAGTGTGAACGCGCTGGCGGTGCTGCCGAACAGGAAATATTTCAGCCCCGCTTCGGCGGAGCGCACGTCGCTCTTGTCGAACGCGGTCATGACATAAAGCGAGAGGCCGGTTAGCTCGAGCCCGATGAAAATCATGAGCAACTCTTCGCTGCCGACGAGCAACATGAGGCCGATGGTGGCGAGCAGAAGCATGGCAAGATACTCGCCGTGATTGCGTGACGCCCCGTCGCTGCGCGCAAGAAGCACCGTGAAAAATGCGAGCGAAATGCAAATGATTTTAAAGAGCGACGCGAGCGGCGAGATCACGAGCATTCCCGCAAACAGCGTCGCGTTTTGCGGCAACAGAAATACCGCGCCGATTGCAATACCGAGTCCAAGCGCGGCGAAGAAGGAACAAAACGCTGATGTGCGCGCGCTCGCCAGGCCAATTGCGAGAACGCTGAGCGCAGTCAGAACCACGATTGCTTCGGGTGAAGCCAGTTTGAGGAATTCGAGGTAGCTCATGTCGATCTTACAACCGCGGCAGCGAACAAGAAATTCCGGGGAGCGCACGCGCCCTCGGTGCTGGCTTTGCCGCCCTCGTCAAAACCCACTTACCGGCACTTTCACAAAGAAGTCCGCGATCGCGAGGACGCGATCGCCAACACAGGAGACGCATGTGCTCCCCAATCCGATTCGCAGCGCAACGCGTTCTCATTTCAAAAACCTCATCGCTTCGACGGCGGGCTGAATGCGATCGAGCAACAGTTTGGGATAAAGCCCGACGGCAAGGGTTGCGAACATAAGCAAACCGGCGCCCCATTTTTCCGCCGCTGAAATATCCGGTTGCTCTTTCCAATCCGAATCGACAAGCACGCGGCCCTCCTGCACGCGGACGCTCGAGGTTCCGTCGCCGAAGAAAGATTTCTTCAGAGCGCGCAGCGTGAACGCAGCGACGAGAACCATGCCAATGCCGGTGATCCAGACAGCGATCGGAAAGGCTTTCCATGCGCCGATCAAAATCGTGATTTCAGCTGCGAACCCGCTCAATCCGGGGATACCCATCGAGGCAGCCGATGCGATGACGAAGGTAAACGCGGCAAATGGCAGGGCGCGACCAAGATTTATTCCCGAGAGCGCGTCGAGGTCGCGCGTGTGTGTGCGGCGATAGAGCATCCGTCCGGCCACAGCGAAAAGCAGGGCTGCGATGACGCCGTGCGAGAACATTTGCAAAACTGCGCCTGAGACGCCGAGTGCGTTGGCCGTGGCCAGACCGAGGAGGACGAATCCCATATGGCTGACGCTCGAATAGCCGATGACGAATTTCAGGTCGCTCTGGCGGAGCGCCACTGCCGCAGCGTAAAGAATACCGATCACGGCGAGAACGGCGATCCATTTGCTCCACATTTGGAAACCTTGCGGGAAAAGATTCATCGCGACGCGTAGCCCGCCGTAAGAACCGAGTTTCATCACGATTCCAGCGAGCAACATCGAGCCTGCGGTGGGCGCGGCGACGTGACCGGTTGGCGCCCAGGTGTGCAAAGGCCAGGTGCCGGCGAGCACAGCGAATCCGAGGAACAACACCGGGAACGCCCACAATTGCAGCTGCGGCGCGAACTGAAATTGGGCGAGGTGATTCAGGTCTAACGAGCCGGCTGTCACATAGGCGGCAAGAATACCGATGAAGACGAGTGCGCCGCCAAAGAACGAATAAAGAGTCAGCTTCATCGCGCCATATTCCTTGTTGGTCGATCCGAAGATCGCGATGAGGAAATATTTTGGAACGATCACGAGTTCGTAGAAGAAGAAGAGCAAAAACAAATCGGCGCTGAGGAAGACGCCGTACGAACCGGCGACAACAAGGAGCAGCCAGAAAAAAAATTCGTTCTGCCGATGTTCGACATCCCACGAGAAGAGCACCGTGCTCACGGCGACGATGCCAGTGACAAGAGCCATCGTCAGGCTAATGCCATCGACCGCGAGATGATAATTCATACCGAGCGCTGACACCCACGGCACGCTCACAATTGTCGCGAAGTGCGCAAGATCGGTAATCGGCGTTTGGAATAACGCGATGAGACTGATTGCGAATCCGGCGATGGTAATCAGGAGCGCGAGCCAACGCGAAAACGCGCGCGGTATAAAAAGCAGCAGAACCACGCCGGCAAACGTGATATAAATGGTCCACGCAAGCATTAGCTGTAGAGGCAGCCGTGCCGGCTGCGATTTGGAAAGGCATTGCAGGCGACACGCCTGCCACTACAGCCAAGCTCGCTGTTCAAGACGCTGGACAACATCGCCACGCCCTGTTCCGTGAATGCGTGCGGGAAATGGCGCCGCCCACCTTGGCCTTTCGATATTCCAATTTGGAATATCGAAGATTTTGTCTCCTCAGCCGTGAGTTGAAAGATAAAGTCCGCTGGAAATCGGTCGCAGTTGCGCCTGACGGCTTTGTTTAGGTTACCGGCAGTGACGCCGTAAAGTTGCGCCAGATCAAAATCGAGAAGGACCCTTTCTCCACGCAGGAAACGAATTGCCTGCGCGACCTGCTGAATTGGAATGATTTCCTTATTCATTCCAACGGCATTCAAGCAAACAATCGTGCCATTTGAACAACGGTCGTATTGAAGATGTTGAAGACGAACTGCGGGACGATGCCGATGGCGAACATGAGCAATGTGATCGGGACGACGACGATTTTTTCGCTTCGCAGGAGATCAGGGAACGCGCCGCAACTCGTAGCCAGCGGACCGCTGAAAAGCGCTTGCATGGCGCGAGCAAATGCGATCGCCGTGACCAGCAGACCGATTACGGCGACAGCGGTGAACGAAGCGGCTGTTGCGAATGAGCCTTTGAAAATAAGAAATTCGCCAATGAATCCGTTTAGTCCCGGCAGACCAAGCGACGAAAACATGGCGACGCTCATCCAGCCGCACAGCAGCGGCGTCCGCTGCATCAATCCACCGAAATCATTAATGCCGCGCAGGCCGCGCCGCTGCTCAAGCAGACCGACGTAATAGAACAACGCGGCCGCGGTGATGCCGTGATTGAACATTTGCATAAAGACACCGCTCAACGCCGCGTGCGTGTCGATCTTAGCGCCGACGATGGGCGAAGCAGTCACAGCGAAGAGACCGAGCATGCAGTACCCGAGATGGTTGATCGACAGATAGGCGACCATCCGTTTCAAATCCGCCTGCGCCCACGCCGCGAGCGATGCAAAGACAATCGAGCAAACCGCCAGTCCAAGCAGCCATGGGCCGAGGATTCTAATTTCGTTAGGGAAAAGCGGAAGCAACAGACGTACGAAACCGTAAACGCCCATCTTGGAGAGCACACCCGTCAGCACCATCGACACGCCGGTTGGTGCGCTCTCATATGCGTCGGGCAGCCAGGTGTGAAATGGAAAGAGCGGCACCTTGACCGCCAGTCCGAGAAAAATTCCAGCAAAGGCGAGCCACGCGACCTTGCCGTTGAGCAGCCCGTTTTTTCCGAGATTCGAGAGCGCGGCGAAGTCGAACGTACCTTTTGCGAAATAAATTCCTAGAAACGAGAGCAGCATCGCGACGCTGCCGAGAAATGTGTAGAGGAAGAATTTCGTTGCCGCGAGGTCGCGGTTTTCGCCGCCCCAGATTTTGATGAGCAGGAACGCGGGGACGAGACTCATTTCATAAAACAAAAACCACAGAACGAAATTCTGCGCGGTGAATGTGCCGTAGAGCGCCGACTGCATCACCAGCATGATGGCGCAGAACATGCGATTCATGCGTCGAGCGAGAAACGCGAAAGGGATGATGAGCGACGTGAGCAACACTAGCAGCAGACTCAGACCGTCGATCCCGACGAGATACTCGGCGCCGATGCTCGGAATCCACGCGTGACGTTCGACGATTTGAAGACCGGCAACGCTTGTGTCGAATTTTTGCCAGAGCAGTAGCGCACACAACGCCGCGAGCGCGTTAAACATGAGCGCGATCGCGCGCGCATTTCTCGGCCGTCCGACGTACAGCGCAAACGCGCCGATGAGCGGAATAATGATGAGCGCTGTGATCAAGCCAACCATGCGTAAAGAAGCAACAGCGCGAGCATGCCGATGGCGACGGCGCCGAGATAAGTTTGGATTTGTCCCGAGTGCCACCCGGACACCACGCGTCCGATACGCCGGGTGACGATCGTCGTTTCATCGACTCCGGGACTGATGCCGCGCTCGTCGAGATCCGCTGTGAAGATTCCCAAAAGTTGTCCGAGACCGCCGAAAGCGCGCACGAGCCCGTCCCAGAAATAGCGATCCATCCAGTCGGAAACACGAGATGAGACCACGGCAAATGCGACGACGGTTCGATCGTAAAGTTCATCCAGCCACATTTTGTTTTCGAGAAAGTGAAACAAGGTTGGTTGCGCGTATTCGAGCGGGTCGGTCTTCGCCGGACGATGTCGATTCTGTAAACCGGCACGCCGATACATCAGAACGCCCAGTCCAATTCCTGCCGTCACGAGCACGAGCGAAACGAAAAACACCGGCTGGATCAATCGCCCGCTGTCAAAGTGCAGCGCCGGATCGCCCGTGAGGTAAGTGTGCAGCCACGGCCAGGCAGGCGTCAGCACGACGGTGAAGAAAATTGCGCAAAACGCGAGCGCAATCAGCGGCATTGTCATAACGCGCGGGCTTTCGTGCGCATGTTCGGAAGCCGCGCGTGGATTCCCAAAAAAGACGTAGATGATTTGCCGCGTCATGTAGAGCGCGGTCAGGATGACGCCGGCCAAAATCAGATAATAGGGCACCTGCGACTTCGGCCAATGCGCTGTGGCGTGCAGAATTTCTTCTTTCGTCCAGCCACCCGAAAAAAAGAGCGGCACGCCGCTGAGCGCCATCATGCCGACGGCATATGTTAAAAAAGTCACTGGCATGAGCCGGCGCAGGCTGCCCATTTTGCGGATGTCCTGTTCGTGATGACAGCCGTGAATCACTGAGCCAGCGCCGAGAAAGAGGAGCGCTTTGAAAAACCCGTGTGCGAGTAAATGCATGATCCCGGCCGCGACACCGCCGACGCCGAGCGAGACCATCATCAGGCCGAGCTGCGATACGGTTGAGTAAGCGAGAATGCGTTTGATGTCGGCCTGAGCGATCGCAATGAGTGCGGCCATGAGCGCGGTGGTGACACCAATCCAGACGACCACAGTTAGCGAAGGCGTCACGCCGTTGATCGCGCCTAACGAGAAGAGCGGATATACGCGCGCGACAAGGAACACACCGGCGGCGACCATGGTAGCGGCGTGAATTAACGCGCTCACCGGCGTCGGACCTTCCATCGCATCCGGCAACCACACGTGCAGTGGGAACTGTCCCGACTTCCCCACCGCGCCGCAGAAAATCAGCAGCGCGATGAAAGTCGCGCTCGTGCCGAGCATGGCGAGCCCTGCGCTTTCAAGACAACCGCTTCCGTGATCGTAAAAGAGGAGGGTGCCGCTGCGGCCGTAGAGCCAAAGAATGCCGAGGAAAAATCCCATGTCGCCGATGCGGGTAGTGATGAACGCTTTTTTTGCCGCGGCGGCAGCGCTCGGTCGCTCGATCCAGAACCCAATGAGCAAATAGGACGCCAGACCGACCAGTTCCCAACAGATAAACAGAAGAAGCAAACTGTTGGAAATAACGAGCCCGAGCATTGCGCCGGAGAAAAACGAGAGATAAGCGAAAAAACGGACGAAATTTCTGTCGCCAGCCATGTAGCCGGTGCTGAAGATGAAAATGCACAGCCCAACGAGCGTGATCATCATCAGCATAACGGCTGCAAGTGGATCCAGAACCCATCCCAGGCGCAGCGCATGGTCGCCGAAGGTGAACCACGTGAAATTCTGAACGGCGCGGAATCCGGACACTTGCAGCGTCGGCAGGAACGCAAAGAACGACATGACAAGCGCGGCTATTTGTCCGGCGACCGCCAGTGCCGCTGCGCCTTGGTGCCGCCTATTCGGCAAGCCCAAAACTGCCAATGAAGCCGCAAACGGCACGGCAGGGATCAACCAAAGATGATCGATGATCCAGCGGCTCATCCTTTGAGCTGGTCGAGGTGGTCGACGTTTGTTGTGCGATAATGCCGATAGACAGCGATTACCAGCGCGAGCCCGACTGCAGCTTCGGCAGCAGCAATGGCGATTGAGAAAATCGCGATCATAACTCCAATCGGTGGCTGCGATTGCGGGTTAAAGCGCCAGAACGCGATGAAATTGAGGTTTGCCGCGGCAAGCATCATCTCGATCCCAATCAGAATAAAGATGGCGTGACGACGACTCAGGGCCGCAAGCAACCCCGCCGAAAACAGGGCGGCAGAAACAATGAGGAAGACTTGGAGCGTCGGTGTCACTGCCTCTCCTCCATCACGAGAACCAGTGCGCCGATCAGCGCAGCGGTGAGAAGAAGCCCCACGCATTGCAATGGCCAGACATAACTGGTCATCAAAGCTTCACCGATTCGTTTAACCGTCAGTGCTCGAATGTGTGGAGCCACGATGGCAACCGATTGCGTCTTAAGGATCGCCCACGTCAAACCGCCGAATACAGCAACAGCCAGCAATGCACCGCCCCAATTAGCACCGCGATCTTTTCCCACGTCACGCCGAGTTAGAAGAATTGTAAAAACAATCAGTACCGCGACCGCACCGATGTAAACGAATACCAGCACCAGACCGACAAATTCCGCGCTCAGCAGAAAGAAGAGCGCAGCGACGCCGACAAGTGCAACAGCAAAACTCAACGTCGCGTGCATAAGCTTTTGCAGCGTGGCTGCGGCCAGCGCGGCGGCCAGTATCAGGATAGCGATAAGAACGAACGCGGCGCTGCTCATTCGGCAAAACGGTAAATGCGCGGCGCAAACTTTCTTTGCGTGTCGAGCAACATCGACAGAGCGGTGTAAACGATCGCAATCACCACAAACGACCAAAGCCATCCGCGCAATCCGCGACCTGCATAATGCCAGACAGCCGCTGCGATGATGCAAGTGAACGACATTGGCAACATGAATTTCCAAGCGAAATTCATGACTTGATCGATCCGCGTGCGCGGCAAAGTTCCGCGGAGCCAGATGTA
>WNGK01009462.1_pt1 | contig 14438 bp, 18 predicted proteins | sample 5400601 | NCBI WGS metagenome assembly WNGK01 (sample SAMN13153376, study PRJNA577476) | soil metagenome | isolation source: 60 cm soil or saprolite under Garry oak tree replicate 1 | place: USA:California | collected 2016-06-15 | reverse complement strand
GGTTGGCAGTCGGGCTGGCGGGGGCGGGTGGTGTGGCGGGCGGAGTGCAGGGTCTTGGTGATCTCGGGGTCGGTGAGCCCGGCCTGGCGGGCGGCGGCGGCCAGGGGGCTCAGGTCGGCGGCGGGGGCGGTGTCCAGGGCGCGGTTGGCGGCCCAGTACAGGCCGGCGTTGCGGTTGCCTTCGGGCTGGGCGGCGACCCAGCGGGCCAAGTGGGCGATGTCGCGGCCGGAGGGCTGCGGCTGCCGGGGCCGCTGCTGCTGTTTCTGGGGTTGCAGGAGGCGGGTGGCGGCCTCCCAGTCCAGGTGGCCGCGGCCGCCGGGGGACCCGAGGTGCTGGTAGGGCTTGCCGCCGATCTGGGAGGGCGGGGCCAGGATGTACCCGCCGGCCGCTTGGAAGTCCAGGTGGTGGCCGGGGAGGTGGCCGCAGTGCTGGCCGGTGCCGGTGAAGTAGGCGTGCAGGCCGCCGGCGGGGGTTCGTACATAGGTGGTGGCGCCGTCGAGCAGCCCGGCGGCGCGGAGCTGGCGGTATGCGGCGTAGCCGTTCCCGGCGGGGCCGTGCTCGTCGACGTCCAGGACGTCGGGGCCGGGGGCGCCGGTGGCGATGGCCAGGTTCCACTCCGGGTGACGGCCGAACCAGGCTCTGATCGTTCCGGGGCTGGTGGCGGCGTCCTGGTAGCCGTGCGTGGTGGCAGGGGTCTTCTGGCCGGGCAGGCACGGCAGTACCGGCCAGCCGCGGGCCGCCAGCGCCAGGGCCCGGCGCAGTACCGGGCTGGTCATGGCATGCTCCGGGGATGGCCGGCGGCGGGTGCGGGGTTGCGGGGGTGGCCGCAGTGCGCGGTCTCGGCCCGCAGCTGGGTGGCCAGGGCGGGCAGGATGCGGGCCTGGTATTCGGCCTGGGCGGACAGCAGCGCGGGGCTGCGGGCGGGCTGGAGGTACAGGACCGACCACAGGGCGGACAAGATGTCCAGGCCGTACAGGCACAGGTCGTGGGAGGCCCAGCAGGGGCCCAGCATCGCGGCCAGGTGCCCGTAACCGGGCCGGTACACCTGCTCGACCCAGGCGCGCAGCCGGGCGATGGGTTCCTGCCGGCCGGCGGCGGTCAGTTCGGCCCAGGCCGGCGCCGGGTCAGGGGCGTACCCGTGGGGGTCTGCTCCGGGATCTGTGGTGAGCTGGGCCAAGGCGGCCGCGTGGTCGTCAAGCCGGCGGCCCAAGCCAGTGGTCAGGTCGGTGAGCTGGGTGAGCCGTCCGGTGACTGCGGTAGTGTGCTCTGTTTCGCGGGCATCGAGGCGGGTGAGCTGCTCGGCGCAGGCGGCGAGCTGGTCCACGATGGCGGTGATCGGGTCTGGGTTCATGGTCAGTTCCAGGGGAAGCAGGAGCCGTTGCCGGTGGCGGGGATTAGCCCGGCGGGCACGTGATCGGGGATGACCGGTTCGGCCCGCCCGGCGGCGCGCGTATGGTCGACGGGTTCTACGGGGAGGTGCCGATCGCGGCGGGCGCGGCGGTAGGCGGGGTTACGCCAGGCGCGGGGCAGGCGGGCGATCACGGGGGCGGCCCCGCCGCGGATGACCAGGGCGAACCCGGCGGGCAGCTGGCGGATCATGTCCGGGGTGGCGACGTCGTGGCGGGTGGCGTGGTCCTGGCCGCGGACCTTCCACGACGCCTGCCCGCACAAGGTGCTGGCGGCTTGCAGGGTGGTGGTGTCGGTGATGCCGGGCAGGAACACCTTCACCGAGCTGATGTCCAGGACGATCTGGCGTCCGTGGTCACCCCACCGTTCGGCGAGCTGGGCCTCGCCGTGGACGACGGCAATGACCTGGATGCCCTTGCCGCCGGAGTCCGACAGCCAGGACGGCAGCGGGACGGGGCAGATCTGGGTGACTTCGTCCAGGCCCATCAGCAGCGGCGGGTCCAGCCGGCCGCCGGGTGCGGCCTGGCCCAGCTGCGCCGCGGTGTAGTGGATCTCGGCGGCCATGGCGGCGAACAGCGGCGCGACGGGGGCTTCTTCGGAGACGGCTTCGGCGATCAGGTACACGGTCCCGGCCCGGCGCAGGAACGCGGGGATGCTGAACCCGCCGCCGGGGCCGGGCAGCACCGAAGCGGCCAGGTCGGGGTCCGCCATGAAGGACAGGGCCCTTGACATGACCATCCGGACGGTGGCCGCGGTCTTGTGCGCCTCGGAGCGGAGCTCGGCCAGGGTGAGGGCCCACTGGCGAGCGCCGGCGGCGGCCAGGATCTGCTCCGGGACGTGCGGGTCGGCGCCGGATACCCAGGCAGCCACGGCGCGCAGGTCGTAGCCGGCCAGGGCGGCGGCGTGGAAGAAGCCGCGCAGGTAGTCGCTGGCTTTGGCGGACCAGAAGGTGCCGTCTTCGACGCCTTTTTGGGAGACGGCGAACGCGAACGCGTCGGCGCGGCGGATGGCGGTGGCCGGGTCCTGGCAGCCGTCGACCGGGGACCAGCGGAAGGTGGACGGGACGGCGCCGATGTGCTGGGGGTTGAACACGTGGACCGGGCCGAGGTAAGCGCGGACCGCGCTGGTCAGGGCGTAGATGTCGGGCTTGGTGGTGGTGGCGATGACCGGGCCGGGGTAGCGCAGGATCACGTCGGCCAGGAACGCGGTCTTGAAGGTACGGGGCGGGGCCATCACCAGCAGGTGCTCCTCGAGCGGCACGCGCAGCCCGTGGCGGTAGTGGGCCCGGCCCAGGAACACCGAGTGCGTGCGGGAGTCGAGGATGCGGTAGCGCAGCGGGAGGGCGGGGCGGATCCGGGCCGAGCGGCGCAGCGCGGCCAGGCGGCCCCACCGCAGCCACACGCTGAAGATGGTGGCGAAGCCCTTGCCGGGGTGCAGCCGCAGGTGCAGGCGGAGGCGCAGGTGGCGGGCGCGGTGGCCGGGCAGGTGCCGGGCCGGCAGGAACGCCCACGCGGTGAACGCGGCCACGATGAGCACGACGGCCAGGGCGATGGCGTACTTCACGATCATCGGGGGTCTCCGTTCTTCGCGGTCAGGACGGCTTTGCGCAGGGCGGTGCGGGCGGCGCCGGGGTGCAGGCCGGCCTGGGGGGCCAGGGCCGAGGCGATCCGGGCGGTGGCGTCGAGCGGGATCGAGGCGAAGGACCCATGCCGTTCGGTGACTAGATCAAGGAACCGGCCGGTCTTGGTCGCCTTCCCCGGGACCGTCCCCCTCCCCCGGCCCGGACGGCCCGGGCCGGGCGGCGCGGGGGCGCGGCGGCCAGGGGCGACCGGGCATTCGGTCAGCACCCAGGCGCGGAACCCGGCCAAAGTGGAGGCCGGGGCCAGGGCCAGGCGCAGCAGCCACAAGATCAGGCCGCCGAAGATGGCCAGCGGGGTGGCGGTGTCGCTGGCCACGGCGGCGTCCGGGTGCTGGTGGCGGGCCAGGGCCCAGGCGCGGACGACGCCGATCAAGGTGTCGCTGGCCAGGGCGTAGGCCACCGGCGGCATCACCCAGATGGCCAGGTTCCGCCAGCCGGGGGCGGCCGCGATCGCGTTCATGAACACGCTGGCGCCGACCGAGGCCAGGTTCAGCGCCCGGGCCCGCAAGGCGCGGCGGCCGTGCAGCGCCAGCGCGATGCCCAGGCAAGCGAAGACCAGGGCGGCGGTATCGGGGATCGCGGCTTCCAGGGCCGCGATCGCCGGCAGGTGGCGGGTGGCGTTGACCATCCGGTACTGGGCGGTGAAGCTGACCGCCGCCGCGGCGGCGGCCAGGGCGCACAGGCCGGCGGCCGCGTTGCGGAGCCACAGGCCGGCGTGGTCCTGGCCGGGGCCGGCCCATCCGGGCCGGGCGCTGGCGGCATTGCCCGCGTCGGGGACGCGCGCAGCGGGCGGGGCGACCGGGCTGATCAGAACGAGCGGGATGCAGGGCGTCATGGGATCGTCTCCGGGGTTATGGCACGTCCGGCGGGGAATGCCTGGCGTGTTATCAGGGTCATGGCATGGCCATTTCTTTCCGGCGGGGCAGGCGGATGGCTTCGGGGTGGCGGGGAATGCTGCTGGCGGCATTAGCGGGGCCGGTCGCGGCATTTGCGGGATCGGATATGGGTTAGCCGGGATGGCGCGGCGCAAATGGCGGCGCGGGCTTGGGACTGGCCTGGCGGTGTGCATCGGTCAGTCCTCGTTGCCGTCGCCGTGGCTGCCGGGAGGGCCGGTGCGTACGCCGACGCCCAGCAGGTGGCGGGCGAGGGCGTCCAGTTGGCTGTCCGGTGCCGCGGTCAGGTGGTGGCGGCGGTCGCTGGCGTGGATGCTGGCGACGAGGATCACGAATACGGCGATTACCGCGCCGGACAAGAACGCGGCTATAGCGAATGTCACGGTGGCGGCGGTCATCATCCGCCGCCTTTTTCATCGCCAGATAGGGCGCTGTGCGTCACGGGGCTGTCCCTTTCCTGGGGTGCCGTCACGAGGAGCCTGGCAGGGCCGGGGAACGAGCGCCTGCTGGCGCTGACGGCCTTGCCGGGGAGGCTGAACCGGGCGGAGTTCCAGGTCTCTGTCGCGTTTCCGCTGACTTTCGTGGCCTGAGTTCAGGTCTGCGGGCCGCCCGTGCCCGGCTAGGTCATTGTGCAGGATGGGCGGGCTACATAGCCGCCTGGCTGCGGCAAGGTGCAGATCAGCCCTTCCCGCGCAGGGCCCCGGCTGCCTCCGGACCGTGTGACCCGCGCGACCACGGATGCCGCTACCAGCGCGCTCTCTGCCGGGATACGCGTTGCCCAAGGGTCGGCGTCCCGTTCGCGGTTACCGGTGCCCGCGCTGAGAGGCAACGTCCTGAGGCGGCTCAGGTTTACGTGCTTCCAGGCCCGCGCGGAGCAACGAAGGTTCCCCTGCCGTGCACCGTGATGATGATCCCTCGCTCACGCAGCACCGCCATCGCGTGCCGGACGGTGGTGTAGGCGACCTCGTACTCGTCGGCGAAACTCTGCTCGCTGGGGAGCTTCAGTTCTATCTCGCCCTCAGCGATCCGCCGCTGGATGTCGTCCGCAACCTGAACATAGGCGTATTCAGCCCCATAGGGATCAATAGGACGGGCTGCCACATGATCAACATAGGATGCTCACTGAGCTACGAGAAGATCAGCTAGCTCTGTAAGCTACAAAGAGCTATGAGAGCTATCATTGCTCTGCTATGTTGAGAGCTGGCTCGGCAGGGTCGTTCGGTCGCCAAGACGCCCGTTCCCGCGACCCTGCCGGCCCCTGTCCGGGAGTCCGCCGATGAGCGATGGCACGAGTAACCCCGTCCGGTACTTCGGGCAGCAGGTGCGCAGGGCACGGCGCGCGGCTGGGTGGACCCTCAGGGAATTCGGGCAGCGGATCGGGTACGACCCTGGCCAGATATCCCGCATCGAGAACGGCAAGCGCCCGCCAACAGAGCTGTTCGCCCGGATGTGCGACCGGGCGTTCCCCGATCGCGACGGGTGGTTCAGCGAGTTCTACGCCGAGTCCCGCACCTGGATCGCCACCCCGCCATGGTTCCGCGGCTGGGTAGAGCACGAGCAGCACGCCGCAACCCTGCGCATCTGGCAGCTAGGCGTCCTGTCGGGACTGCTCCAGACCGAGGAGTACGCCCGCGCGATTCTCGCCGTCAATCCCGGCGTGACCGACGATCAGGTGACCGAACGTCTCGCCGCACGGCTGGCCCGCCAGGCGATCCTGACCCAGGACGACCCCCCGGCCGTATGGTTCCTGGTGGACGAGGCCGCGCTGCGCCGCTGCGTCGGCTCACCGGAGGTCATGGCCGCGCAACTGGCCTACCTCGCGGGCATAGCGCGCCTGCCGAACGTCACCATCCAGGTAGTGCCGGACATCGCGCACCCTGGCGTGCTCGGCGGTTTCGCGGTCGCCGAGCGCGCCGCGTACGTCGAGACCGCGGTAGCCGGCCAGGTGTTCGAGGAGACAGAAATCCTTGCCGGGCTGATTACCAGTTTTGATACGCTCAGGAACGAGGCGTTCCGTGGGTCGGAGTCCCTGACCTTGATAGAGCGGATGTGCGACGAATGGAAAGCAACTGGCGCAAGAGCAGCTACTCGGGCCCCAACGGCGGAGAATGCGTAGAGGTGGCCACGGCCGGGGCTGTGCTGGTCCGCGATACGACTGATGGCGGCGGCCCGGTGCTCTCGTTCACCGCTGACGCATGGCGAGCGTTCACCGCGACGATCAGGTAACCGACCGCTGCCAGCTATTGCGCAAAACGGGGCATCCTCAGGCGTCTGAGGGTGCCCCGTCCGCATTGCAGGCCAGTTTGCCAAGCCTGCTGACCGTTTGCCATCTGCCATGTAATGACTACCGACCGCGTGTCCCGAACGTGCAGGCTGCCACTACGCAGGCACGAAGGGACACAGGGCCATGGCCAGGACAGCAGTAGAAGCCGACCCGCGGCTGATCGCATTCGTCTTGCCGAGCATCCCGGAATCAGCGCGGACAGCGCGCCTCCGTGTCCGGACCGCGCTCGGCTTCCACGGGCTAGACGAGTACGCGGATTACGCCGAGATCATCACGGCCGAGCTGGTCGCCAACGCGGTACGGCACGTCTGCGATAACGGCACCGAGACGATCGGGGTAACACTCGCCCGTGCCTGGAGCCCGGCAGCGGTGACCGTCGTCGTGTCGGACTCCTCACCACAAGGCCCCATCAGGCGCGAGACGCCGGCCGGCAGCGAGCAGGGCCGGGGGCTGCAGATCGTAGAGGCACTGTCTGCTCACTGGGGCTGGCACCAGCAAGACGGCGGAAAGGCGATCTTCGCGGTACTCGCCCGGGAGGCGTGACCCATCATGGCGGACATCTCAGATCTGCCGATGCTCCACGACATCGACGCCGATTACTCACCCCAGTACGTCAAGCTCGCCCGGATCCTCCGCGCCAAGATCGAGTCCGGCGAGTACCAGCGAGGCGACATCCTGCCAGCCGCCGATCTCGCCCACGAGTACAAGGTGTCCCTCCGGGTCACCTACGGCGCGCTCGCGATGCTCGCGGCGAACCGGTACGTCAGCCGCCCCGGAACCGTCACGTCCTACAGCGTCACCTGGCAGGCGGGTGCGTGATGCGGGGACGGCGGCGCCGTGCCGATGAGATCCCGGCGGAGCAGTTCGCCGTTGCCGGCGCGAACATCGGGGCCCTCCGCCTGAGCAAGGGATGGACTCAGGCGAAGCTCGGCGAGTTGATGGGCTGGCCCACGACCGCCACCGCGTGCGCGGCCGAAGGCCACCGCGATGGCCGGCAACGCGGATTCACAGCCCTGGAGGTGCAACAGCTGGCCGGCATCTTCGGGATCTCCTCATGGCAGCTCACGGCGCGGTGCGCGATCTGCGGCGGGCACCCGCCGGCTGGGTTCGCCTGCCTGACATGCGGAGCCCGTCTCCAGGCATGAAGCCTCCATCCGCCGGGCTGGCTGAGATAGCGGCCGGACGGGATCGGTGCTGGCTGAAGTGTTCTTGGTAATGGAATCCGGCCGTGGGCTTCCTGCCGCTCACCGTCCCGCGGCTTGTCCGGGCATTCGGGGTCGGGGCCGGTCTCCTCCGGCAGGCCTTACCGGCACGCCGCCGCTGCGCGGCACGCCGCTGGAGGGCCGGCTATCGTCTGGAGCTGCGTCCGGGCGGGTCATCTTGCCCGGGCTCGTTCCCGGGACCGTGAGTGTCTCGTGTGCTGGGTGCGGCTGGGGTCCACGGACGGACCTGCCAGTCGCTGCCTAGCATCCGGCGCGGTACCCGGGCGTACGCATCGGGGTTCTCCAGGCGCCGCACCGCATCGGCGCGGACGCTGACCACGTGGTGGCGGTGCCGGACCGGATCCCCGGTGGACTGGATCCAGGACACCCAGGCGTACCAGGATCCGTCCCGCTCATGCTGCTCCCGGCACAGCAGGTGCGCGACGCCGTCCCCGGCCAGCTCCACGATCGGCGGTGACCACGGCCAGCGGCCGGGCAGCTCATTGTCCTGCGCAGCCACTGGCCTAGGATACGAAACCACGTTCTACTGATCAACGTCCTGTTCGCCTGGCCGCCTGGGCACTAGGGCTCAGGGTCACGGCGCGAAGATTCGCGCCGCCGGACTAGGGGCCCAGCGGGCAGGAACCCTTGCGCCGGGTTCGTTGCCTGTCGCGCTGCGCTTGACGCTGCCGCAGCCGTCCGGCGCTGCTAGCCCGCGAACCGAGCTCGCGAGCCTAGCCGCTGCCGGACCTCACGCATCACGTCCTGCCGATTCGGGGCGGCTCAGGCTCATTACGCGCGCATGGCGCCCGCATACAAACAGGCCAATCGCACGCTGCTATCCGCAGGAGACCTTCCTCATCGCGGCATGAGCGGACGCCGCGCAAACAGTCACAGTACGGAGTTTCCAATGGAAGAGGCAGGAGTATCGCCCTTGATTATTCTATCGGCCTGCTCTTGCTCATCAATGATATGCGTACGGAGAATTAGCAAGGAACCGATGAGATCGCCAGCGCTTTAGCGCAGGGCTGGGCCGACAGCTTAGCTACTGCGTCGTCAGCGACGATTTGGGTCTGTCGTCTCATTGTCAATGCTCTGAAGAATCTCAACACAACAGCACAACAGGGTGAACAAAGGAGAAGCGCGATGATGATAGCGATCTTGGCTTCCCGCTACTGTTATATCACCAAATTTCGAACCGCGTTAATTTCACGCCTATCACATGATTCCCGACCAGTCGCGTCGCTGCATCAAATGTCGCCACTACCCGCGGTCCCAATCTTCTATACCTAGTGAGGATGCAGGGTAGTCCTTTGCCTCCCATGTCGCCGTGATGCCCCCAGTCAGCTCTGTCTTCACTCCTCCCAGCCTGGTGGGCCAGATCTGTACCTCCGCCACCCGCGTGATGACCTTAACGTCTGCTGCCGGGTTCAGTTTCACCGCCGGGACGTTCACCGTCACGGAAGGAGTGCCGCCGACTTGAGGGGGGGCGGGGACTAGCTGGATGGCGGAGAAAGGAGCAAAGACACCACTTTCCTGGATTGTGTTGTCCTGGATTATGTAGCCTGATATCTCGGCCCAGTCGCCAGGATCGATACCGGCGACCTCAACGATAAGATCCACACTGCCGTCACCTTTGAGGTGGACCTTAGGAACATGCGGGTTAACCATGGGTGGGATCCTTTCAGGCGGGTGCGTAGTGGGTAAGATACCGGAGCGATTCCCGGGCTCCTGGCAGGTTGCCTTTGCGTTGGTAGAGGTCATGGGCCCGGGTGGCCGCGGCGTGCGCTTCGGGGATTCGACCGGCCGCCGCGAGGACGTGAGCGAGATCGAGCAGGGTGTCGGCGTGCTCGCTGAGCAAGTCGCTCTGCGCGGCGAGTTCTGCCGCCGAGCGCGCGATTTCCTCCGCTTCGCGATGGTAGCCACGGTCGGCGACAATCCTTGGCTGACGGCCTGGGTGGACAGGTCCTCGCCCGCTGCGGCTTCCTGGCTTATCGCGATCAAGCGGGTGGCTTCGTCGTACCGGCTTTGGCCTTGGGCCGCGATGGCTCCGGCCAGCTTGGCTGCAGTAGTGGCTAGGTAGCGCCGCTCGCCCATCTGGTAGAGGGTGTCGTATTCGAGGCGAAGGTGCCTCTCGGCGGTCGCCGGATCGCCTGCGAGCATGGCAATGAGGGCGGCCGGCTGGGTGATTGCCCCGGTCATTGTGGGGCCGAGGGTGTCGAGGAGGTCTTTCGCGCTGTTGAGCGTGGCGTGTGCCGCCGCGACATCGTCCTGCATCGCGTGCAGGCCCGCCAGGTAGTGCAGGATAACGGCCTTTCCGAAGGGGTGGTTCCCGATCTCATCGAGGTAGTCTTTACATTGTCGTATCCCTTCGGCCGCCGGCGTCGGTCCCCAGAGCGCGGCGGAGGCGAGCCAGCTGAGTATCTCGGCCAGTTCCCTCCGGTCGTTCACACTGCGCGCATATTCGGCAGCGCGTCGCCAGGTGTCTTCTGCGGCGGCGGATCGCGCGTGGTTCCAGTGCAGCGCGGCCTCTAGCTGAGGGGCGCGGCATAGTCCCAGTTCAGCTGCGGGTCGGTGGAGAACTTGAAGCCCTCGGTGCGGTGCGGCTGCAGGCAGAACTTGCGCCACAGGACCGAGATCGAGTCGTGGCTGACGCTGATGCCCCTGGCCCGGCCCAGCCAGTCCGCCAGCCGCCTGCTCGACCAGTGCGTCACCCCGGCCGCCCGCAAGGACTCGTGAGCCGGGGTCACGGTCGCGGCCAGGATCTGGCACACCACCTCATCAGTCAGTACACGCCGCGGGCCGCCGGGGCGCGGCGGGTCCTCCAACCCGGCCAGCCCGGACTCGGCGTACTGGCGGCGCCACTTGACCACCGTCGGCTCGGTGCACCCGGCCCGCTCAGCGATCTGCGGGCCGGTCAGCCCGTCCGCGGCCAGCAGCACGATCCGTGCCCGCTCCACCACCCGGGCCGGCGCCCCCTTCGACCGGGCCCGCCGCTCCAGCTCCGCCCGGTCAGCATCAGACACCGTCAGGACGCGAACACGATTGGGCATGTGCCACTGTCCCGTGTTTCCGCGGAAACTTAAAGAGACACTCGTCAGACCACTAGCGCCGCGGTCAGCCCGGCCCGATCGGCCAGCTTGCGCAGCAGCACCGCCCCGACATGCCCCACCAGCCCGCCGTCTTCAGCGGTGACCCGCAGCCCGTGATCCCACGGCGTATCCTTCATCGCGAGCGCTCCTGCCCCTGGAAGTTACAAGCGTGTCGTGACCTCGTAATTTCCCAGAACAGGGGCGCTCTTCGCTGCTGAACGGGTTACGCCGCCCCGGTCCCGCCGCCCTGACAAAGCCTGTCCAAGCCGGCCCCGGCGACGGTCATCGCACCCATCGGGTGCGCGCTCGGACACCGCGCCGACCAGCCGACAGGAACAAAAGCGCAGCTCAAAGCCGCGAAAGTACCATCACTTCCCCGTCAGTGGACCAATGCTGAATCCCGGAGGCCAAGAGTATGTTGCTTTGCACCTGCTCGCTCAGCAGGGCGCAGAGAGCAGGTGCGCGCTGGCTGGGTGTTCATAACCTAAGCGCTGCCGAACACCGTAGGCAATCGACGCGTGCGCTCAACGTGGCGTGGCCGACCGTACGCCGCGGTTGGCTCACATGACCTTCCGTCGCCGCTGACCATGTACCCCGTAGCTCCCGGCTTGCCGATGACTCTCATCGTGGCATGCGAGTGCAATGGGCTGGGTAACCCGAGTCCAGGAGTCGCCCAGTAAGCAGGTGGCCACGACCACTTGGGCCGTGATATTGGTGTGCGCATGTGAGCTGTGCCGTTACGGAGCAACATCGCGAGCATCCAACGCGGACAGGTTTCGCCGTAAGGGCAACTGGTCCGCGTTTGGTATTGGGAGGTCAGATGTCCGAACGTGATCCCATGCTGGTACCTGGTCTGATCTTGTCTGAAGCGATCGGGTTGCTGCGCGATGAACTGCTCAGGGCGCGCGCCGCGGGGGGAGGGTCGGATATCCAGCTGCCAGTGGAGTCGATGACGGTGGAGCTGAGCGTCACCGCCACTAGGTCGGCTGATGGCAAGACGGTGTTCACGGTGCCGGTCGAGGATGTGCAGCCTGGCGGTGCTGGGAGCGGTGAGCGGGGGCTCCAGCAGAAGGTGACGGTAGTGTTCGGGGGGCCGGTAGATGCTGACGGGCAACCAGTGAAGGTCGCCTCCTCGGGGATAGAGGACTGGGACCGCGCTTGAAAAACGCACATCGGTTGATATTAGCCGGATACATGGTTAATGGCTTGCGCTACAAGTGCTTCCGCATCCGCTTGATTGAGTTGAGCCGGATCGTTGGGGATCAGGCTCCGGAGGCAGATGAGAAACGGACCGAGGGCCGACCGGATTGGTTCCAGTTCAGGGTCCTGTTCCGCAGCATAATCCCACATACTGGAATCGTGATAGAACCTTAGCGCCAGTCCGAGCCAAAGCAGGGCCTGCTCCCGGTATCCAGCGCCTGAATCCGCTTTGCTTGCTTGCGCATAGAGGCAAGCTCTGTTGTAGAGCCAGACACGATTGGTCAATGGCGCCGCAGGGGCAGGGATGGAGCTCAGTTCGGCGAGTGCCACACGGCAAAGCACTGAGTCGCCGGATTCAAGCTGAGCCTTCAGCCTTCTATCGAGAAGTATGGCGAGCTTTGCCTCGGTCGCGTCAGTGCCGTCACGGGTGACTTTCTCGGCGTCCTGCCACAGCGTCGCGGCCGCGCGGAAGTTGTCCGAGGCCTGAGCAGGCTCGCCGGCTTTCTGGCGTGCCCAACCGATGCGTTCGTACACGCCGGCCAGAGTCGTAACTGGAAGGGGGCTTCCGGACAGCAGCCGGCGAGCCTGCTCGAGTTCGGCGCACGCCTGCTCGCCGAAGGTAAGCGCCTGATCAGGAAAGTCGCGCATCGCCTGCAGGAACAGCCCGCCTACCAGCAGTCGCCGCAGGCCTTGGCGCGCGGGCCGGGTTACCCGACGGCGAGGGGACACCATCAGCGCCAGCACAAGGCGCACCGCGATCCACCGCGTGACAGGTTCGAGCAGGCTAAGAATCCGTTCCGTGCTCCCCGGCTGAACCGCGGGCGTGTCCGGCAATGCGGGCAGGGGCTCCCAGAAGATCTCCGAGGCAAGGGGGCGGCCGTCAAGCCTGACGATCTCGATGGAGGCACCCACCCGTTGCGACGTGCCCGCCCCTCGCTGAAGCAACGCCACACCGACAGAAACACCGCGTGGCGGCGGGAGGATCACCGTGAACAACCCGAGGAATCGGTCTGCGGTATCGGGTGCCACCGCCCGCAGTGCCGCCATCAGCGTCCCGATCGAGTCGCGGGCAGCACGCTGTACCTGATCGACGGCAGCTCCGTCCAGTTGAAGCTCCAGCTCTCTCGAGGCCGGGGCGAGTATCTCCTTCCCGATCCTGGTGATCTGGGCACGCTGATCGTTAATTTGGCGTTGCACATACTGCCGCACCACCGGGGACAACGTAACCGCTTCGGCGAGTTCCGCGCTGCCAGCGGAGGCCACCAAGTCAGCCAAGATGATCTGGGGGCGCCGGTTCATCACAATGGCACGAACAAGTCCGTAACCGAGCACGACGACCGCGATCAGCAAAAGCAATGCAACGACAGTGCTGGTAGTGTTATCCGCAACCTCCCGCAGGCTGCCTGTTGCTATCCAATGTTCCGCTTGCGGCGGCATCGCTGGTCACTCCTTCCTCAACGGCGAGTCACGAGCGCCGTATGGCACGTGTAGCAACGGCCGTACCTGCGGTCACGGACGGTCCCATTCCTCTATGCCATACCCTTCACCGTTGTGTGGCAAGTCCTCCGGACTGATGTCTTCGTCTTCGTCTTCGTCTTCGTGGTCGTCGTAGTCCTGGTCTGGCGTTGAGACGACTAGCCCCGCCGACCGAACGTATTTATTTTCGAGGGCGGTCCGCTGCCCAGCGCTCAACTCTCGGACAAGCCCGGACTCGGCGATGCCGAGCCTATCCATGGTCGGCTCGAGCTTTACCTATTCCGGGCAGGGATTCGAGGAGAGCGGACACTCGCATCCCGCTGATCACGTCGTTAGCCTGAGCCTCTTGCAGGATCTGGCTCAAGGAAGTCGAACCCCGCTTCAGCCGAAAGCGCATAGGTCACGGTATTCGCGGTATTATCGGCTACATTCCACGGGTTACCAATTGCCATCTAAAGTCTGATATTGAGCCTGCATCACGGATAGCGCTTCAACACACTAAATTAAATTTCTTATACGGACATTGCCTTACCGGGATCGGTCCCAATCCTCTATACCACATATGGCGGCCCACTGGTTGGAGCCTAGTCCCCTAACGCGTCGGGATTCGGCGATGCCAAGCTGTTCCATGATCTGCTTAGCACGCACTTTGCCGACGCCGGGCAGGGCTTCAAGCAGGGCAGAAACCTTCATCTTGCCGATGACGTCGTCGGTCTGACCTCCGTTAGAACTTCGGGTAGGGTTACCAAGCCACGCTTTAGCCGTTTTTTCACGTCGGCACGCTCCTTGCGTGCCTGAACTGCTTTCTCTAGGGCCGCAGCGCGCTGCTCAGGGGTGAGAGGAGGAAGAGCCACGCCGAGTCACATCGAGTTTCGTATCACCAACTCCGTTCGGAAGCGAAGGGTACCGATTCTACTTGCTTACAGCAAGTGAATCCGCTAGTCGATCCACTTATTTCGCGTAGGCTCAAGAACCTTCACCACCGCAGAGGACCGCGCAGCAGTTGTCAGCGTGGTCGGCCACATCTCCATGAACGTGTACGAAGGCCTCGACCTAACGATCTTCAATAACGGGGGTTACCAGGTCTAGCCATCCGGCGCCTGGTGAGCTATGTATTACAGTTGCCGTTTCACGTTGAGTGTTTAGTTGCTGCTTGTTCCGTGACTGGACGGCATGCGCCTGATGTGACGGTGTGTAACGGGAACGGGCGGCTGTTGCGGGGTGCGCAACGCGGGGCGGCCGTGG
>WNGK01009878.1_pt1 | contig 14441 bp, 15 predicted proteins | sample 5400601 | NCBI WGS metagenome assembly WNGK01 (sample SAMN13153376, study PRJNA577476) | soil metagenome | isolation source: 60 cm soil or saprolite under Garry oak tree replicate 1 | place: USA:California | collected 2016-06-15 | reverse complement strand
CGAAGGCAACGAGATCCCCGGTCGGTTTGCTCTCAATAGCCACTTTCTCAGCGGGTGTAATTTTGGCATGAAGCTGGTTAGCGACTTTTTGCGCGATCTCGCTTTGGATTGCGAACACGTCGTTCAAATCGCGGTCATACTGTTCAACCCAGACGTGGGTATCGGTCCGCGTGTCGATCAACTGCGCGTTCAAATGAAGATGCGTGCCGGTCCTGCGGACGCTGCCCTCCAGAACGTGAGATACCCGCAGCTCGTTACCGATCTGGCGCATATTTCGTTTGCCGCGGTAATCCATGACGCTGGTCCGGCTGATGACTTTCAAGTCGGCGATCTTCGCAAGCTTGGTCAAAATGTCATCCTGCACGCCATCGGCAAAAGCCACGTTCTCTTTCTGCTCGTTCAGATTTTCAAACGGCAGCACGGCGATTCCGTTTGTTACCGGACCACGGATCAATTCACTTTTCCAAACGATCCAGCCGCTCGCCGCTGCAATCACGACTAGGCACGCTGCCAGGAGGGCGCTGGTTGGCTTGCGTCTCACCCATTTTCTTGCCCGGGTGAGAACTCCCGTGCGGCGCGCCTGAATCGGTTCATGCTTTAGCCACCGTTCCAAGTCTTCGGCAAGCGCAAGAGCGGAAGAATAGCGACGCTGCGGGTCCTTCTCGAGACATTTGAGGCAAATCGTAGAGAGATCGCGATCTACTTTGGGATTCAGCAACCGCGGCGGCCGCGGTTCGGTATCCAAGAGTAACTTGATTGTCTCGTATGTTGTTCCTCCCGCAAACGGCGGCTGACCTGTCAGCAATTGATACAGAACTGCACCAAGTCCATAAACATCTGTGACGCTCCCGATAGCGGCGTTATTTCCCACTGCTTGTTCTGGCGCCATGTAACTAGGCGTTCCCAAAACTTCCAGGGTGCGCGTAACCGTGCTCTCTGACTCGACCAGTCGCGCCAGCCCGAAGTCGGTAAGATGCGGTTCGCCTTTCTCGTCCAGCAGAATGTTTCCAGGCTTGATGTCTCGATGCAGAATACGGTGTTCATGCGCGTAATGAACAGTGCGTGCGACCTTCACGATTAATTCCACCGCGCGCCGAATCGGCATCGGCTGGCGCCTGGGCACGTCGTCGAGCTGACCTCCTTCGATGAACTTCATGCTGAAGTAGCATGAGCCATCGCGCTCGCCGACTTCGTGGATTGGAACGATACCGGGATGCTCTAACCTGGCTGCCGCTTCGGCCTCGAGACGGAAACGTTTGAGGTGCGCTTCGGTAGCCCATTGGCCTAACCCGATGACTTTTAACGCGACGATGCGATTGAGACTCTTCTGGCGGGCGCGAAATACTACGCCTTGTCCGCCGCGGCCAATTTGCTCGAGCAATTCGTAATCACCGAAATCCATCAAAAGCGGCATCGGACGGCCGGGGTCACCGCCCCCGGCTACAGGTTCGTCGGGGCCGAGACCTGTCTCCAGCAGGCAGGCGCCGCAGGAGTGCTGTGGGGAATTGGGGGGAATGGCTGCTCCGCATTTGCGACAAAATGTGCCCGTTGTGATTCTCATCGTCCGGCCATTCCCTTCACTTAAATAATGCACGGAAATTCCAAATAGGTTACGAGCGCAACGCGGCGATGAGATGGCGCAGTTCATCTTCGATCTCTGCCGGCGTTGCCACCGTGTGCGCAACTTCCTCACGCAACAGCTGTCGGTAACGCTGTCGCAGTCGATGGAAGGCTTGTTTGACCGCGTTCTCGGTCATGCCAAACTCGCGCGCAATCTCCGCTTGCGACGGGCGATCCGGTTCGTCGGAGAGCAATGTGTTTAAACGCTCCAGCAGCGGCGCGTTAGCTGATGCCTGAGATTCCTCGCGCAAGCGCGCGAACACCCGGTCGAGCACCGTGAACGCCCAGCGGCGATCATAAAGCAGATCGGCGCTCAGCCTGTCGCTGCGATCGAACTCGCCAGAATCGTAGGATTCGACATCCTCGAGCGGAATCAGCGTTCGGCCGCCACCACGTTTGATCGCCGCGGCATCACGGCGCTCGTTCGCCATGAAATGCTTGAGTGAAGCCAGAAGAAAAGAACGTAAGCGGCCCTTTTCCTGGCGCACGGACTGGAAATCTTTCCGCTCCAGAATGAGCGCGAAAAATCCCTGCGTGATATCTTTCGCCTCCTCTGGCCTAACACCCTCTCGCTGCACAAAGCTATAAATCGGCCGCCAATAAGTGCGGCAAAGATTTTCCAACGCCTCTTGAGCGGCTGGCGATTCACCTTGCGCCTCGAGCACCAAGCTCCAATGCGTAGTGGTAAACGCGGCGGGGCCGACAGATGCCGGACCTGCTGCGCCCAACGAAGTCACATCATCAGCAGCGGCATTCACAACGTAATCACAGCAAAAAGACCTGCTGAAAGCAAGCCTGCATGTAGCGGAGCAAACGTTGAGTCGCGGACGCGATTATCCGGCAACGCCGTGGTCCCGTAGCCGGAGTTGCGGACTCCAGCAACCGCGGTCACCGACCGCGGCTACAACTATGCCGGCAACACGGTCGAGAGCGTTACTTCGCTATCGATGGTTTGCTTGGAAACCTCCTCGACAGTTGCGCCGACTTTTGATCGGCCGCGATCGACTATCCAGACCTGCTGGCCTTGCTCAAACGGGCCGCGTGTCATCACCTTGAGCAACACTCCTTCTTCGGTAGCCGGATTATCGAGTACCTCGACGACGATTGCTTCAGTTTTGCCGAAGTCCGTCACCAAAGTCAGGTCATCGTCAACTTTCGGCCTTTGCATGGACGGCAGATCCCCCTGTTCCCGCTAAAGTAATCGACCGTCGTCGCCGTACCGAGTGTGTCGGTCTTCACAAAGAAATCAACGATCAAACGCAGCCGGCACGGCTGCCTCTACAGATCAAGCGGCAAATACCGGCTTCTCGCGGCAACAAATTTCCAGCTTGTTGCCATCGGGGTCTTCGAAAAAGAAGGCGTAATAACCCGGACTGTAGTCCTCGCAAACTTCCGGCCCCTCAGGGTTTTTCCCGCCAGCGTCGCGCACGAGTTTCGAAATCTGATCCACTTCTTCGCGCGTGTCCGCCCAAAACGCGATTCGCGTGCCGTTGGGGCGATGGTTCTTGTCCTCGCTTAAACAGAAAAATTCCAACGGCCGTTCGCCACCGCCAGCATAGAACGTGTAATAATCGTCGCCCGGACTTTCGTGAACAAACCCAAGCTGCGGCAGAATTTTGCCGTAGAACTCTCCCGCCGTTTCCATGTTTGTCACCCGCAAATCAATGTGATCAAAGCAACGCGTTTTCATTTTGTGATTCTCAATCGCCTCGGCTCGAAATTCAATTGCTCGCGGATCGCAATTGACGGCGCGCACGGGAGTGACGCGCCCTACCATGGATGTAAGACGAAAAACAGACGGCGACCTTATCCAGCGACGAAGCGCGCCAAAATCGGTTTCAGCTTCTGTATAGTGGCTTCCGGCCACAACTTCCGGTCGGTCACTAGCGCCATATCCAACGCGGAATGTTCCGGCCAGTTTGGCTCATTGGGAATTCGCGGGATGACGTCTGCGATCACTCTGCGGGCCGTCTCTGCATTTGCGATCAAATGGCTGAGAACAATGTCAGCCGATACCGGTTCCTCTCCGAGTTTCCAAGCATCGTAGTCTGTGATCATCGCCATCGTCGCGAATGCGATCTCCGCTTCGCGAGCCAGCTTTGCTTCTGGAAGGTTGGTCATCGCGATCACGTCAAAACCTTGTCGATGGTTTAGTTCCGACTCTGCCCGTGTTGAAAACGCCGGCCCATCCATGTTCACGTAAGTGCCACCATTATGGACCGTGAATCCCAGCGACCTTGCCGAGTCAGCCAGAAGATTGCGCAGATCCGCGCTGATCGGCTCAGCGAACCCAACGTGCGCCGCGATGCCGTCGCCGAAAAACGTGTGGCCCGCGCGATTGCTCGTCCGATCGTAGAACTGCGACGGCAACACCACGTCTCGCGGTGCGTACTTCTCCTGCAGACTGCCGACCGCCGCCACCGAAATAATCCACCGGACATTCAGCGATCGAAGCGCGTAAATATTGGCCCGGTGATTTATTTCGTGCGGCAGAATCCGGTGGCCGCGGCCGTGCCTCGGCAAAAAATAAACCTGACGCCTGCCTAATGTTCCGCCGACAAGGAGATCAGACGGCGGTCCAAACGGCGTGTCGATCCTGTGTTCAGTGGCATCACGTAACTCCTCCATCTGGTACAGACCGCTGCCGCCGATAATCCCAATCGCTGGAACGTCTGCATTCATGCGCGCCGCGATTTAATCCCAAATGGCCGCGATGAAAAGGCGATAATGTGCCCGTGGCGCACGTAGCGGCGCTATGTATTGTTTCCATCCTGCATGCCGAAATTCTTCATTAAGACTTATGGTTGCCAGATGAACGAACGTGACTCGGAAGAGGTCGCGCATTCGCTCGTCGCTCGCGGCTACGAGCAGGTCGGGCACGAGTCAGAAGCCGATGTCGTGCTGCTGAACACCTGCAGCGTGCGCGACATGGCTGACCAAAAGGCCCTCGGTAAAATGGGTATGCTGGGGCAGGTGGCGAAAGAGCGGCCGCATGTAGTGTTTGGGTTCCTCGGTTGTATGGCTCAGGCTCGCGGCGAATCGCTCCTGAAAGGTTTGCCGCATGTCGATCTTGTGGTTGGCACGCAAAAATTTCATCGCGTGGCGGATTATGTAGACGAACTCTTAACAACGAAGGCGGCGCGGCAGGCGGGGATCACCGATGCCGGCTACGGCAGAATGGATGACCCACGCCTTTCGATCGTAGACGTCGCTGAGGAGCCCGGATCGCAATCGGCTATTCGCCACCAGCAACTGACTGCCAGGCAGGCAACGGCGTTTGTGTCGATCATGCAGGGATGCAATATGCACTGCACTTTCTGCATCGTGCCGCAGACGCGTGGAGTAGAACGCAGCCGTTCGCTGAGCGAGATCGTAAGCGAAGTGCGCGATCTGGTATCGCGCGGGGTGAAAGAAGTCACGCTATTGGGGCAAATTGTGAATCTTTACGGCCGGCACGAGTTTCCGAAGATCGACAACAAATCTCCTTTTGTGCAGTTGCTTGAAGCCGTTCATGACGTTCAAGGACTCGAGCGACTGCGTTTCACTTCGCCTCATCCGATCGGTTTCTCCGACGACCTGATCGATGCGATCGCGCGGCTGCCGAAACTGGCCGAGCACGTTCATCTGCCGTTGCAATCCGGCTCCAACAAGATTCTCAAGGCAATGCATCGGGCGTATACCGCGGAGAAATATACCGACCTGATCGCGAGAATCCGGCGGGCACGGCACGGGATTGCAACCACGACTGATATTATCGTTGGGTTCCCCGGCGAAACTGAAGACGATTATCGGCAGACACGCGAGTTGGTAAGGCAGATCCAATTCGATAACGCATTTGTATTTCGCTATTCACCGCGGAGTGGCACTTCCGCGGCGAACATTCCGAACCAAATCGACGAACTGGTTAAAGAAGAGCGCAATCACGATTTGCTCGAAATTGTGAACAAATCGAATCGCCGGATTCTCGAACGTCTGGTCGGGAGTGAAGTAGAAGTTCTTTGCCACGGACCCAGCAAAACAAACCCCGCGCGCCTGATGGGCCGCACCCGCACAAACAAGATCGTGGTATTTCCGCCGTCGCCAAGGCGCCTCTATGACAACCCGTCGGCAGGCCAATGGGGACCGCGGAAAGGTGCGGGCGACGAACTCGTGGGAGAGCTTTTGAACGTGCGAATTGAGCGCGCGAACGGCTTCAGCCTGTACGGCACGCTGCCGCCGGAGTAGCGCGTACTCATTCGCAAGTTGAAAACCTGCGCCACCTTATCCAAACTCACACGCTACTGAACTTCGAACCATGATTTACCATCTCTCGCTACATAATGCAGGAATGATCGCAGGGGTTTTTCTCATCCTGGTCGGGTTCATCGGTCTGGTAAAACCGGACTCCGCGAATGCGATCCAGCGATTTCCGCGCTCTCGCGTCGCAGGAATTGTGCTGCTTACCATTTGTCTGGCTTGGACGTTTTTGTTGCTTGCTACCATCCAGATGGGCGAATTCTCCAGCTTCCGTCGTCCGCTGCTGATCGCGTTGCCGATCGGTTACGTACTTGCTCTGCGTTTCGTTGATGAATTTCTCGCAGTACGCGCTTTAGGAATTCTTTGTTTGCTCGCGGCCGAACCGTTACTGGATGCAGCCTTTTTGCGCTACGAAACAAGCCGCTTGCTCGTGACGGTGTTTGCGTACCTTTTGATTGTCGCCGGTCTGTTCTGGGTCGCCATTCCATATGTCCTTCGCGACCAAATCAATTGGATTGCGCGCAGCATCTTTCGATGGCGATGTCTCCACGTTCTCATATTGGTCTATGGTGGCGTGATCCTCGGACTCGCGTTTACGCAATACTAAGCGCAGCGGCCATCTATCACTGCCAGGGGACTCAATCATTGTTTCGGCGCTCCTAGAGCGACGCTACAATGCGAAATGGAGCGCATTCTGGTCATCCGCGGTGGCGCGATCGGGGATTTCATTCTCACTTTGCCCGCGCTCAAGGCGCTACGTGACGCTCGGCCGGGTGCGTACATCGAAATACTCGGTTACAAGCACATTGCGGTGGTTGCAGAGAATCGATTTTATGCGCAAACGGTGCGCTCGGTCGAATACGGACCGCTTGCGAGATTTTTCGCGGACAAATCGGAATTGCCTGCAGAACTGGCCGATTACTTCGCCAGGTTCGATTTGATCATCAGTTATCTTTATGACCCAGAACGAGTCTTCGAAAAAAATCTGCGCAACTGTGGCGTCAAAAATCTGATTCGCGGACCTGCGAAGATCCTCGAAAACGCCGGGCACGCCGCGCGCCAGCTTGCGCGACCAATCGAAGAGCTCGGAATCGCGGTTCTCGACCTTAGCGAGAAAATCTTCCCGTCAATAGAGGACCGAGCGTTTGCCCGCGACTTTATCGGAACGCTGCCGCAGCCGATCGTGACGATTCATCCGGGGAGCGGCAGCCTTCAAAAGAACTGGCCACTGGAAAGCTGGATCGCATTGTTTTCAGAAAATGGGGAGTTCTCAGTTGGAAAATGTTCTTCGCTGGTAGTCATTTCCGGCGAGGCCGACAACGCACAAGTGATGCAATTAGAACTCGAGTGGAGCCGTCGAAATGTGCGTTTCGCAAAAAATTTGCCTCTACCCAAACTAGGCGCTGTGGTTGAGCGCTCCATCTTCATTGGACACGACAGCGGAATTTCGCACCTCGCCGCAGCAGCGGGAGCAAATTGCATTCTGCTGTTTGGCCCGACCAATCCTGATGTTTGGGCGCCTAAGAATAACAATGTGCAGGTTCTCCAGGCACCGAATGGAAGCATTAGCGATTTGAAAATCGAACAAGTCGAAGCAGCTCTTGCTAAGCTTAGTACAGCTACCGGACAAAATCGGCCGACACGGCGGCTCCGCGCGCACTTCACTTTCAGTTCACCTATGTGATCTTGAACTGCAATACAGTTCGAAGCGTCGGGATTTTTAATTTTCGTAGCCGCGTGGAAATTTCTGGTGCCATTTCCAGGCGCTCTCAACGATGGCATCAAGCGACTGGAATTCTGGTTCCCAGCCAAGCTCCCGTTTGATTTTGTCGGACGAAGCGATTAGCCGCGGGGGATCGCCGGGGCGGCGTGGTTTCTCGATCGCGTCGATTTTTCGATTGGTGATTTTGCGGCAGGATTCAATTACCCCTCGAACACTGGAGCCGCCGCCTGTGCCGAGATTGTAACGTCCGCTGCCGGCTGCGCCCAAAGCGAGAATGTGCGCCCGAGCCAGATCGAGGATGTGGATGTAGTCGCGAATACATGTTCCGTCGGGCGTGTCGTAATCGGTTCCATAGATTTCGACGTTTGGCCTTTTACCGAGCGCCGCCTGTAGCACGGCAGGAATGAGATGCGTCTCCGGATGATGGTCTTCGCCGAACCTCCCCGATGCACCCGCGGCGTTAAAATAGCGCAGGCAAACAAATTTCACGCCGTGAATCTCATCGTACCAGCGCAAAATATTCTCGAATGCGAGTTTGGATTCGCCGTATGGATTGATCGGGCGAGCCGGCGCGGTTTCGTCGATTGGCACTCGATCTGGCGGCCCAAAGATCGCGCAGGTTGACGAAAAGACGATACGCTCAACGCCCGCCGAAACCATCGCGTCCAGCAAGTTCAATCCATTGCAAATGTTGTTCCGAAAATATTTGGATGGATTCTGCATCGATTCCCCAACCAGTGCGTTTGCGGCGAAATGCATCACGGCGTCAGGACGCGAACTGGAAATGGCAGAATCGATTTGCCGACGATCTGCTAACTCGCCTTGGATGAAATTGGCCCGGGAATCAACGGCTTGCCGGTGGCCCTCGCTTAAGTTATCGAAAATGGCAACTTCGTGCCCCTCATTCAGCAGCAACTCCGCACAAACGCTTCCAATGTAGCCGGCGCCGCCAACGACAAAGATTTTCATTGGCGGGAAAAATGCCGCGCGATTGCCGTTAAATCAAAACGAAGTTGCGATATGGCAGCGCGGGTCGAAGCAGCATGCCGTCAATTTGAAACCGAAGTGCGCTGCGGTGTGTTTTGTGCGACGGCCTTGCCTTTCTTTTTCTCCAAGGCTGCGACCATCTTCCGAACGCAATTATGTTTGCAGCGGGGAGCGAGGACTTTTAAACTTTCTTCGTCTGAACCCCACTGCAAGATGTCGATGTCCACGTACCGGACACCCCAGCTTTTCACCCCGGAACGAGTAGGTTTATAAAGGTCGATGGTGTTGGTGCCGATCAAAGCATTACCGTAATCGTCGATGACGTACTCTTCATTGGTATCGGCAAGACGGAAGCGTGTTCCCAGCGGATATCGCGACCAGTCTGAAGCCGCGCTAATGACATGCCGGCCGGAAAGATAGGTGCCGACGGCGTTGTGAGCGCCGCTTCCTCCCTCGTTATTGGTGTATGCAGTAGTGCGGACTTTTGGTATCCGCTGACCACTGGTGAGAGTCGGTTTCGATTGCGTGGCGCAGCCCACCACAAAGCAAGCTAAAGCTCCTGCGAGCGCTAGGTTAAGGCATCTAGGCATCGGGTCTCGCCCTCCATACCAGCCCGAATAACTGAGGGCAAGCCCTATTTACAGAAATTCCCTAGGACGTTGAATTTGGGTACCTCGCCAATATGACTGCAAGGCGGGCAGTGACGATGATGGTTGCCAGAGTCTAGCGCGTAGCCGGCTGCGAGAGCTCGCTCGTGCAATGAGGACAGCGCGTCGCCTTGACGGGAATCTTCATTGCGCATGCTGGACAATCTTTAGAATCGGGGGGTTTCTCGGTTGGATGTCTGAGTTGATTGATGACTCGGATGACGAGAAATATTGCGATCGCGACGATCAAAAAGTTGATCACGAGTGTAATGAAATTGCCGTAATTCCAAGTGATCGCTCCGGCCTTCGCGGCGTCAGCTGGAGTATTGAATGCGGTCGAGCCATCTCTGGCCGTCCGCAAGGCCGCGCCGATAATCACGCCAACTGCGAGATCGACGGCACTCCCTTTTACGGCGAATTCCTTGAATTCGCTCCAAATCTTTTTCATACGACGATGTTGATCAGTTTTTTCGGAACGACAATCACATTGCGCACGGTCTTGCCGGCGATTCGCTCTTGAATGTTCGGGCGCGCCAGCGCGGCGGTTTTCAGTTCTTCCTCCGTCGCCGCCATCGGCATCTTTATTCGATCGCGCAGCTTGCCGTTTATTTGAACAACGATTTCAACTTCGTCCTCAACCAGCAAACGTTCGTCATAAGCTGGCCAGGACCGTTCTGTAATATCTTCGACCGCGTCGCCAAATCTCCTGTTTAACTTCTCCCAAAGCTCCGAGGTAATGTGTGGCGCAAATGGATTGAGCAAGATCAGGAAGGCCCTGATCGTCGATAAGGGAATAGTTTCGACGTTCGTGAAAGCGTTCACGAAGATCATCATCTGCGAAATCGCCGTATTGAAAGAAAACGACTCGATATCGTCCGTGACCTTTTTGATCGTGGCATGCAATAATTTTTGCTGTGGTCTGGTGGCATCGACGTCTTTGATCTTAGCGGACAATTCCCATTCGCCTGCCTGGCTTTCTGTCATGAGCAAGCGCCAGACGCGCGCTAGAAAGCGGGCCACGCCTTCGACGCCGCGAGTACTCCAGGGTTTCATTTGCTCGAGCGGGCCCATAAACATCTCGTAGCAGCGAAACGCATCAGCGCCGTGTTGATCGATCACATCATCGGGGTTAACGATGTTGCCGCGCGACTTGGACATTTTCTGATTGTCTTCGCCAAGGATGATTCCCTGGTTCACCAGCCGCTGGAACGGTTCCGGCTTCGACACATAGCCCAGGTCGAACAACACCTTTTGCCAAAAACGTGCATAAAGCAGGTGTAACACCGCGTGCTCGGTGCCGCCGACATACAAATCGACACCGCCCGGTTTATTCCCGCCCATCCAGTAATGTTCCGCTTCTTCTCCGACGAACCGTTGATCGTTATGCGGATCGCAGAAGCGCAGGTAATACCAGCACGAGCCCGCCCATTGCGGCATTGTGTTTGTCTCGCGCACGGCTTCGTCAGAGTAACGGATCCATTCTCTGGCCCGTGCCAGCGGAGGTTCGCCCGTGCCGATCGGCTTGTAATCGTCAAGCAGCGGCGGCACCAGGGGCAACTGTTGCTCGTTCAAGGCGCGGTGTTTACCAGCTTGCCAAACAATCGGAAAGGGCTCACCCCAATAACGCTGGCGCGAGAATAACCAGTCGCGCAGCTTGTAATTGATTGCGCGTTTACCAAGGCCACGTTCTTCCAGCCACGCGGTGATTTTCTTTTTTGCCTCGGCGCTCGTTAGGCCATTGATGATTGGCGAGCTGACTGCGATGCCTTCGCCGGTGAATCCCATTGCCGGTTCGTTTCCTATTGGCTGAACCACAACGACGATGGGTAGATCGAATTTTTTCGCGAATTCCAGATCGCGTTGATCGTGCGCTGGCACTCCGCCTATGGCGCCGGTACCGTACCCAAGCAACACGTAATCAGCGATCCAGATTGGAATCTTTGCATTGGTCGCCGGATTGATCGCAAATGCGCCGGTGAAGACGCCGGTTTTTTCCTTCGATAGATCGACACGTTCAAGCTCACTTTTGAGTGCAGCGCGTTCCCGATATTCTCGAACCACAGGCCACTGCTCCTCCGTAACGATTAAATCAACCAATGAATGTTCTGGCGCGAGTACCAGGAAGGTGCCCCCATAAAGTGTGTCCGGGCGAGTAGTAAAAACGCGAATGGTAGGGACGCAGCGCGACGACGCCACCTTGAAATCGATCTCTGCGCCTTCGCTTCGACCAATCCAGTTGCGCTGGTGTAGTTTTATTCCCTCGGGCCAATCGAGGTGGTCAAGCTCGTTGAGCAACCGCTCCGCATACGCGGTGATGCGCAACATCCATTGCCGCATCGGTCTCCGAACAACCGGGAAGCCCCCAACCTCGCTTTTTCCGTCGACGACTTCTTCGTTAGCCAACACTGTGCCGAGCTCCTGACACCAGTTAACCGCGACATCAGCCACATACGCGAGTCGAACGCTGTCCGGATCAGGTCCGCGATAGGTTGAAATCGGTTCCGCCCGATTTGTCTCAGGGTTAAACCAGGAGTTGTAGATCTGGAGGAAGATCCACTGTGTCCATTTGTAATAAGTCGGATCCGTGGTGTTGATCTCTCGTTGCCAGTCATAGGAAAAACCGATTCGCTTTAATTGGTCTTTGAATTTCGCGACGTTTTCACGCGTAGTGATCGCAGGATGCTGGCCAGTTTTGATTGCATACTGCTCCGCAGGGAGACCGAACGCGTCCCAACCCATGGGATGCAAGACGTTGAAGCCACGCAGACGTTTGTAGCGCGCGATGATGTCGGTGGCAGTGTACCCTTCAGGATGGCCCACGTGCAACCCCGCCCCACTCGGGTAAGGAAACATATCGAGCACGAAGAACTTTGGCTTCTGACTATCGAAGCCTTTCTCGCCGGGATTGGGCGCGTGAAAAAGCTGGCGTTCGTCCCAGATCGCCTGCCACTTGGGCTCGATCTGGTCGAATGGATACGGTCTGCGGCGCTCGCTACTCATTAAAAGTCTTAATCAAGAAAACAGGAAGTCAGGAAGAGAAAGTCAAATTTACTCTTGGATTTGTAGTTTCCATATTTCATTTCAATCGTGACCGAACTTGTCATCGCAACGCGCAACGCGCATAAGACGCGGGAGATCCAGCATATTCTCGGACCGGAGTTCACAGTCCGAGATCTCCGCGCCTATTCTGCAATGTCGGAGATTCCCGAAAGCGGAATCTCTTTCGAGGAAAACGCTAGGCTTAAGGCTGTCGCGGTATCGCAACGCTTGCCAGATCTGGTGATCGCGGATGATTCAGGCCTGGAGGTCGATGCGCTCGGTGGTGCGCCCGGAGTCTATTCGGCGCGTTACGCGGGCATTAAGGCAAGCGAAAAAGAAAAGATCGACAAATTGTTGCGCGAGCTTGCAAGCGTTGGCGCCATAAGCGACGCGCGGCGAGCGCGATTTCGGTGCGTTCTGGCGCTCGCTTGTAAAGGCAATCCGCTCGGAAGTGTGGAAGGAGTTGTGGAAGGAAGAATCGCCGACAAAGCGCGCGGCAGCGGCGGATTCGGTTACGATCCAATCTTTATTCCGGAAGGATTCCAGCAAACGTTCGGCGAATTACCTGCGGAGGTGAAGAACACGATCAGTCATCGCGCAAAAGCGATTCGCCGATTTGCCACTAAGCTTCGACAGCTAAGCCGCGCGACTAAGGACTAGGAGGAGGCGGGGCAGGAGGAGCCGGCCCTGTTTGGGTGACGCCGCCGGCTGCTCGGATCTGGTAACCGACTTTTTGAATTCCCGAGATCCGAATTTTGTCGAGGACTCCAATGACGTCTCCATACATTGCCATCGGAGTCGCGCTCAGAGAAATTTTTATGCCCGGATTTGCTCGATGTAACCCGAAAAGGCGTGGTAGTACCTGATCATCCGGCACGTATTGGTTGTCGAAGAACACCGCGTTTCCTTCGAGTACTTTGACCGAGACAAAGTCTTTCACGCCGCTTGGTGGCGGCCCGACCGCAGCAGGCAAATTGACGCGAATGCCTTTCATGTGCGTCTGGCTCAGGCTCACCATCATGAAACTGGCGAGCAGAAAGAACATGATGTCGATCAACGGAATGATCTCGATCCGTGCCCGTTTATGCGGAACTGGCGAACCTAGTCTCATGTCTAATACGAAGCGCCTGTCATGGTGAAGGTGATGGGAATGTTAACCTTGGAAAGTGTTCCAGGTCTAAATCGCCACTGCCGAAACGCGCTGGTGGCGGCATTATCCAGGATAGGACTCCCGGTGCTTGACGAAACACTACAGCTAGTGACGTTGCCGCTACCCGATTCCACTGAGCAGACGATCACTCCACTGCCGGTAACGTGCCGCGAACGCGCCTCGTACGGGTACTGTGGACGCGGCGCGTATAAGGCGAGGGCTTTCGCGCGGGACATCGACATGGGGCCAGGTGCCTTGATTGGTGTAAATTTTTGCGCGTTTTGTGGTTGTCGCGGTGGCGGAGTTCTTTCTTCCACAAACTCCGGTTGAACGTCCGGCGGAGGCGGCGGCTCGGGAATCGGAATATCTTCGGGTGGAGGAGTTGCTTCAGGCGGAGCAAGCACGGCTTCCACAACCTGAGGTGGTTGCGGTGGAAGATCCACGGCCGGCGCTTCGTGCCGCTGCGAAATTGCAACCGCCGTCAGGTGGATCGCTAAAGCAGCACCGAGCGCCGTCCAGAAATACCATCGAGGCGGCGGCCGATAAATTAGCGGTCTCGGTCGCTCTGGCGTTTGTTTCACCGTTTCTGGCATATTCAGATCAACCTGGCGGCCCCGGCACTCCCTTTAACGCTTCGCTCTTAATCTCGAAGGAAATCTTGTAGTAGCCCGCTGCACGAATCAGATCCAGCGCATGGGCAACGTTCAGGTGGACTGAATCCTTGTCCCCTCGAACAAAGACCTTCGCATCAGGCGCCGATTGGTGCGCCATTTTCAGAAGGTTCAGCAATTGCTCATCTTTGACTTCGTCCTTATCAAAGAAATAATGGCCATCCCTATCGACCGACACGCTGAGGTACTCCCGTTTGGTCTGCGTCTCACCCGACTGACCAGAGGGCAGATTCACCTTGATTCCCTTCATGTGCACCTGGCTAAGGCTCACCATCATGAAACTGGCGAGCAGAAAGAACATGATGTCGATCAACGGGATGATCTCGATCCGCGCTTTCTTATGTGGAATGGGTGACGCAACTTGCATA
>WNGK01009636.1_pt1 | contig 14445 bp, 18 predicted proteins | sample 5400601 | NCBI WGS metagenome assembly WNGK01 (sample SAMN13153376, study PRJNA577476) | soil metagenome | isolation source: 60 cm soil or saprolite under Garry oak tree replicate 1 | place: USA:California | collected 2016-06-15 | reverse complement strand
CGAACCGTTGATTGGGCGCGAAGCGGTCGAGCGCATTCGCGAGAAGGCGCGCAAATTCAATGGCCTGCGCGTCGCGAACTTCAACTCAACCTATTATGGCGGCGGTGTGGCCGAGATGATCTCCTCGCTCACTTTGCTCATGAACAGTCTCGGTCTTCGGACCGAGTGGCGCGTGATTCAGGGCACGGCGGATTTCTTCTCGATCACGAAAAAGATGCACAACGCGCTGCAGGGCGGGAAGATCGATCTCTCCAGCATCAAAAAGGAAATCTTCGAACAAGTCATTTATGAGAACAGCGTTCGCAATTTCCTCGAGCACGATTTCGTGATTGTGCACGATCCGCAGCCGCTGCCATTGATCGAGCACTACGAGAAAAAATGTCCATGGATTTGGCGCTGCCACATCGATCTTTCGCGACCCGAGCCGGAAATCTGGGAATATCTGCGGCGTTGGATCGACAATTACGATGCGGTGATTGTGAGCTGCCCGGAATACAAGCACGAGATGAAGCCGCCGCAGCGCGTGTTCATGCCGGCGATCAATCCATTCAACATCAAGAACCGAGAGTTGAGCGATAAAGAGATCGATGAGCGGCTGGCCCATTACAAAATACCGACCGATTTGCCGCTGGTCGTACAAATCTCGCGCTTCGATCCATGGAAGGATCCGGAGGGGGTAGTGAAAGCGTTCAAGCTCGCGCGCAAAGAAGTCGAGGCCACGCTCGTTTTGCTCGGTAACTTCGCAACCGACGATCCCGAGGGCAGTCAGATTTTCGAATCATTGCGAGCCTGTCAGGAGGAGCGGATCTTGATTCTGACCAAGGGCGACGACACCGCGTTGGTGAATGCGCTGCAAAGCCGCGCGGCAGTCGTTTTGCAAAAATCGTTGCGGGAAGGCTTTGGACTAACGGTGGCGGAGGCAATGTGGAAGAGCCGGGCTGTGATCGGCGGAGACGTAGGCGGCATCCGCTACCAGATCGAAGACGGAGTGAACGGATTTTTAGTTTCGTCGGTTGAAGACGCTGCCGAGCGCATCGTTCGGCTGCTCAAGGACGAGAAATTGCGCGACGAGTTTGGGAAGAAAGGTCGCGAAACCATACGCGAGAAATTTCTGCTAACTCGCTACGTCGAGCAATACCTGGATCTTTTCAGTGAATTCGATAAGAGCGCTCGCTCGCGAGATTGAATCTCGCAGGGGGCGTTATTTATCGGAGAGTCAGCTTCATTCCGTCATAAGCGATGGATGCTTTGACGCCACGTTCTGCGGCCAGCGCCTTTAATTTCTTGGTCAGCTTGTGCTCATCACCGGTGACAATTTCGGAACCGCAATGAGTGATGACCGCCCGCGGCAAACCCCAGGCGTGATCGGGATGCGCATGGGTTAGCACAATCGCGTCAGGATGAAGCCGCTCGAATTTCCCCAGCCAATCGAGCCCGCAGTCGATCATCACTTTGGCGCGGCGATAGGAGAGTAGCAGCGAGCTGTGCATGCGATGACGGCGCGTCCGCGCTTCGATCTCGCCCCGCGTGCCGAGGAACGTGAGCTTCATCAGGAAAGATAAAAACGACTCGGGGTAAGGCCAACCGTGCACCTGCTCGCGAACGATATTTGTACTGTGAAAGATGGATACCACTCGCCGCGCATCAAACATATCTCGTGGGGCCGGCTGGAAGTCGAGGGGAGAGCCGATCCATACAGGGATGCAAAGCTTTTTCCCGGAGGATCGCGTGAATGGAACTGGCGGGAGACAGGCACCGATCATGTGCCCGGCATTCAGAAAGTTGACGTGCAAGAATTGATAGATCACGGCGCCAAAATCGTCGTGCTCTCGCGCGGAATGAAAGAATGCCTCGAAGTTCCACGCGAGACTTTGGAATTCTTAGAAAAGAGGCAGATCGAGGCGCACGTGTTGCCTACAGCCGAGGCGGCGCAACTCTACAACCAGCTCGCCGAAACAAAGCCGGTGGGCGGATTATTCCACACAACTTGCTGAAAAGCTGCCGCCGAATTGTTTCATCCCCTAGTTTCATTTTTGAATCCTATCTGAGAGCTCCGAGACAAGCCGTTCGCGATTGTCCGGGCGAACGTCGATTAACGTCACATCAGGACGCGACTTGACCGCGTCGGTAAACAGCATGGATCGCGCGAAGATTGTTGCGAGCACGGGGACTTCGCTGTCGAGCGCCTCGTTTACCGCGTCCCGAAAAATCGTCGAGCGGATCTCCATCGGACCGATTTCATCAATCACGACAAGCCGTTGCCGCTGCACCGCTTCACGGACGGCTTTGACGCCGGTCGCTTCGAGCGCGGAAAGATCAAGCCGGTATTTTCCAAGGTACTCGAGCGTTTTGAGACCGACATGGGCAAAAACGACCTCATCGCCATCGAGCGTCACGATCTTGAATCCGGCGCGTGTGCCACGCTCGCGAATTTCCTCGGTATAAAAACCGCCGGCGCGTTGCGGCAGATTACTTACGACGCGCTTGATCAATGTCGTCTTACCGCAGCCGGGGTGTCCGGTCAGCAGGATTTTTTCGGTCATAATGCGCACTGGCACAAAAGTAGTGTTCCAATCACAGCGATTTCACCGTCAGACTTTCGTCTTTATTCAGACGCGTCTGAGTTCCAAATGACCCGCTGAGTTTATTCAGCAGATCGCAAAGCCAGGCCGCATCCGCAGCCGATGTGTGCTCGATTCGAAAGAGTCGCATCTGCATCGGAACGAGTTGCGCGTCCACAAGCTGACCGTTTGTCGGGTCGAGTTCGATCAAGTACATCACCGCGAGGTCCCCGCGAAAATTCTCGTAACCGCTGATTCCTTCGTAATCGGTGAGAAAATCTCCGCAGCCGTAAAGGATAAGCCGGCCCTTGAAGATCTCGATCGCTTTGACGTGATGAGAAGAATGGCCGTGCACCATCGCGACGCCTTCCTCGATCAAACGATGCGCGAACACGATTTGCTGGCGCGGAATTTCGTAACCCCAATTGCTTCCCCAGTGGACTGAAGCGATCAGCAAATCGCCGGACTGTTGATGTTCGCGCATTTCACTCACAATTTGCGAGGCTGTCGCTTCTGAAAGGTCGTCCAGCAGATTCACGCCCGGGCTGACGCCGGTTGCGCGCCAATCGCGCGGAACACCGCTGGTTGTCGATCCAAACGAGAGGAGAAGCGCGCGGCCTTTACCCGGCACATTCAAGATCGCCGGAGCGGCCGCTTCTTCCGCATCGTGTCCCGCGCCCGCGTGTGCGATGTATGCAGCATCCAAAATGCGCACTGTCTCAACCAATCCGTCGTATCCCCAGTCCAACACGTGATTGTTCGCCAACGCGCAGGCGCTGATCCGAGCGGCACAGAGACAAGCAATGTTGCTCGGATGCATCCGATAATGAATTCCTTTATCCGGCCAGGCGGTCTCGGCGGAGGTAATCGCGGTTTCCAAATTAACGATCCGCAAATCGACTTCGGCCCGTTCGAGCTCAGGCAGCAGATCACCCCAGATATAATCGAAACTTACCGGTCGCGGGATCGGCCCGTTCGCTTTCTCGGCAAGATCGACATATTCGCGCGCGTCGCGAATGCACGGTTCGTACAAAATCGGATTCGACGAATGCGGCAGTGCTTGATCGATGCCACGGCCGGTCATGACGTCGCCGCAGAGAAACAAACGCATGAAGAAGCGTAAACCCCAAATCCCAAACCCCAAGCACCAGAGAAATTCCAAGCTCCAATACTCAAATTCCTGGCATTACGTTTTGGAGCTTGGTGATCGGAGCTTCGCTGGGGTTTGGTGATTGGTGCTTGAGAAATGTCTGTCCACGCGATTGGTAATTTTCTGACGCTGCTGAAGGACTCGCCGCCGGGCGCCGTCTTCAATCCGTGGTGGCAGGCTGATGACAAAAACGACATTGGCGAGAATGCACTCGGCATCCGGCGAAAACAATTGCGGGCTTATCTTGGCGATCGATTGGGGAAAGTGCGACTCGCAATCGTAGGCGAAGCGCTCGGTTATCGCGGTGGACATTTCACCGGGATCCCGATGACCTCTGAGCGCATCTTGCTCGGGAGAAACAAGAATGTCGGAATCGGAGCGAAGCAATTTTTCTCGGACATTGTGGCGTGCCGCACGAGCAAACAAGAAATATGCCGCGATGGTTTTTCGGAGCCGACAGCGACGATTGTGTGGAGTTCGCTGCTCAAGCTCGGGATCAAGCCGACTGAATTTGTTCTCTGGAACGCATTTCCGTGGCACTCGTTCGATCCTGATGAACGTCTGTTGAGCAATCGGACGCCGACCCGCAGCGAGCGAGCTGCCGGCGTGCCGGTGCTCAAAGCTTTTCTGAAATTATTTCCATGCGATCAAGTCGTTGCTCTCGGCCGCATCGCGACGGCTCAGCTCGAAGCGATCGATGTTGATGCGTCCCGCCTCCGCGGGATTCGCCATCCTGCTTCCGGCGGCGCGAAGCTTTTTCGCAAGCAAATCGCCGAGGTCGTGAAGAAATTAGGCTAACGAAGTTGTCGTTCAGCCAATTGGAACAGGATCGTCTTTACCGTTTCTGAAACGGAATCGTTGGCTGAGACTTTCATCAGGTTGTCCATCAGTTCGGTCGACAGTTCGTAAGCGGCGTTCAATTTTTTGAAATCTTCCAAACGTGCGTCGGAGATTTCGTCGGTACTCTTGTCGCGCGCTTTCAGCCTGCACTCGATCTCGGGAAGATCGACATCGAGTTCGACGATTTCCCATCGCGCGTTCGCTTTGCTGCATTCGTCGCGCAGCAATTCGCGGTGTGCCCGGCTCGAAAACGTAGCGTCGAGAACAACGCCGCCGCTCTGACTTTGAAGCGCGGCCAGTCCTTGCTCCAAAAGTTTTCGATAAGTTCGTTCGGTCGTTTGCTCCGAGTAAAGTTCGTCGCGCCGCTTCAGTGGCGTTCGTTCTGTCAGCGGAAGGCCGGCCATCGTTTTGCGAATCTGGTCGGCGGAAAAGACTGGCCACTCCAACTCGGTTCCGAGTTGGAGTGCGACAGACGTTTTGCCCGTAGCGACGCGGCCCGTAATAACGAGCATTAACGGTTCCGAGCCGGTGACGGCGTAGCGCAGAGCGAGGCGAAAATAGCGCGCCGCCTGGTTCGCGTGCTCTTCAGGAGTTGTTGTCTTCATCGAGAGACCTTGAATGCTTTGAACTTTCCCGCGGACGAAAGCCCGGTAGCATTTGTAAAAGTCCGAGACCTTCAACATTCCGGAGTCTTGAAATTCGCGCGCCGCATTGTGGAGAAGCAGGTTCGCCAAGTCGCTGCGACCTTCGAAATCGAAATCCATCGCCAAGAAGGCGACGTCGTTTGCGATGTCGATGAAACGGAAACGGTCGTTGAACTCGATGCAATCGAAGATCGACAATGTCTCCGGCGTGATGTGAATGTGGTCGAGGTGGAGATCGCCATGGCAATCGCGGATCCGGTGCTGCTGAATTCGCTCAAGAAATAGTTTTTCCTTCGCCGCATAGAAACTGTTTGTGAAATGGCGAATCGCTTCGAATGCAGCGGGCGAAATGGTTTTTCCTACAAACGGTTCCGCTTGCGTGAAATTTTCGTCGGTGCTGATCTTGAGTTTCTCGGGCGTTCCCCATTCTTGGATTTCCGGCGTCGGTGTTTCCGATTCGTAAAACTGGTGCAACCGCGCGATCACGCGATTGATCTCCTTTTCGCCCACCAAATTCTTCGCAAGCAACTCATTCAGAAACCAGCCGCACGGCAGTTCTTTCATTTTGAGGGCGTATTCGACGATTGCTCCGCCCGATGCTTCGAATGAGAAACCCGAAGCGGTTTTGTAGATCGGGGTGATGTCCAAGTAAATTTCGGGAGCGAGCCGCTGGTTCAGTTCCAGTTCGCGCTGGCAGAAATGATGGCGTTTTTCGAGGGTGCTAAAATCGAGAAAACCGAGGTTCAGCGGTTTCTTGATCTTGAAAACAAGCGGCGACGCAATGAAGACCCAGGAAATGTGGGTCTCCATCGAGCGGACTTCACCTGGCCGATGAGGATACGACGCGGGCGATTTAAGAAAATCGACGAGTTCCCGGGATTGTCGATCTTGCATAAACGTTGGCCGCCTCTCTGTGAAACATAAGGCGATTACGACACCACCACGAATGCGCCGGCGTGCGAAACTTTTGCGTATGCCTACATGCGAAGTTTGCGAAAACCAATATGACAAGGCCTTCGAGGTGGTGGTGGGCGGAAAGCATCACACGTTCGACAGCTTTGAGTGCGCGATCCACGCTCTGGCGCCGGTCTGCCCGCACTGCGGCTGCAAAGTCGTCGGACACGGCGTGGAGCAGGACAGCAGCATTTATTGCTGCGTCCATTGCGCCCGCGCGGCCGGCAAAACCGGTTTGAAAGATCGCGTCTGATTCCGCGTCGAATTCGGTCCGTTATTGCGGCGACGTTTCGGGACCAGGAGTAACGCTTCCGGGCTGGTGATGTTGGAACCAGCGGCGATGGCGCGCTTCCATGTCTTTCAAGCGCTGCTGTTGCTCCGGCGTGAGACTCGGCGCGATCTCGCGGTGTGCTTCGGCAATCGTTTCGCGGACTCGACGGCCGGTGTCGCCTCGAATTTCTTCGAGCTTGGTCCCCGTTTTCTCAATGATCGGCGAAATCTTGGTCATCTGCTCGTCCGTCAATCGAAGGTGCCATTGTAAACGGCTCTTCATCGCCTGAGCGGCAAACCCGTGACGATGTGCGCCGAAGAAGTAATGGGCTGTGGTCGCGCTCACGAACACGCCAGTGGCGCCGCCGGCGAGGAAAACGAGGACGAAACCGGCGATCAATTTCCATTTCAGCGCGCTATTCATGGCCCAACCTCATCCTGAATAGCTGAATCGGCGATGGCGAATTCGTTCCCGGAGGCGACGCTTGCATCGTCGTTCCGGTTGAACTCGACCCAGGCGCCGCCGGTCGCTAAAACAATCACGGCTGCAGCCGCAAGCGCGACCCGGCGCAGAAGCGCGCCGAACGCCGCGCCATTTCCATTTCGACGCGAAAGCGCGACCACGCGGGTGTCGAAACCAAGCGGCATTTCCACCGGCGTCTCGTCTTTCTCTTTGGCGGCAGCGCGCAGCAACCGATCAAGGCTTGTCCTGAGCGAAGTCGAAGGATCGACATCCTTCATAGGGTCCTCCCCGCTCCGATTTTTGCGAGCTGTGCTTTCATTTTCTGGCGGGCCCGAAAGGCGCGGACTTTAATCGCGGCCGTGCCCAAACCCGTGATCTTGTGAATTTCTTCGACGGAACGGCCTTGCAAGTAAAGCAAATCAATCACCAGGCGTTCGACCGGCTTGAGCAGCTGAAGCAAATGTTCGACCAGCTGGCGCGACGCCAATTGCCGGTCCGGCGCGAGCTCGTCGGACGAGCTGGCGAGATTTTCCACGACTGCCTGCTGCTCTTCGCTCAGATCGGCGTGACGCAGCTCCGGGCGCACTTTCTCGGCTTCGATCTGACTCAGGCAGGTGTTGACGGCAATGCGCGAGACCCAGTGCTCGAGCGGCACTTTGCCGGAAAATTGGGAAAGCTTTTGAAAAACTTTGATGAAAATCATTTGGCAGAGATCCTCTTCACTAGTTCGTCGCGGTCGATGTGAGCGGACCATTTTCGCGACAAGCGGATAAAGACGGCGAACCAATTCGCGAGCCGCCGCATCGTCATGGCGCAGCGCGCCCTGAACCAGCGCATCTGCGTCAGAATCATCCATGTTGTCGTCGAAGCCGTATCCACACTACTGACAATGACGGGCGTGGATGGATGGTGGTTACAAGTTTCATGGCCGGAAGCGGATAAAAATTAAATGTAACCAACGCGGCCGGCGCGCGGTCACGTCCTATGAAACAGTCTTAACCATAGAAATGAACACAAATATGAAACGAAACTTACTTACATTCGCTGCTGTCGGCGCGATCGCGCTTGGCGGTTACGCTTTCGCCCAAGGCCATGGCGGATTCGCCGGAGGCCACGGCGGCTGGCAAGGTCAGGGATTCGCGATGGGACATTTGACCAAGGCCTTGAACCTGACGGCCGAGCAACAGTCGAAGGTCCAACCGCTGATCGATCAGGCGCGGCCGCAGATCGTTGCCATTCACAAGGACGCGATGGAAAAGACCCATGCGGTCATCGACAAAACGATGTCGCAGATCCGTCCGATCCTAACGCCGGATCAACAGAAGAAATTCGACGACCTGCAAAAAGCGCGGCAGGACATGCGCAACGCGATGCAAGAACTGCACAACGCGATGACTGAATAACTTCAGGGGTCATAAGGGAGGGAAAATGGCGGCGGCCGGAAACGGTTCGCCGCCATTTTGCAGCGTGACGCTGCACCCAATTATCAGAAATTCAAAAGACACGCACGCCGCCAAAGGTAGATTCGTGGCGTGGGATTTTCCCGGCGAATACGAATCGAGCCCTTCCTAGCAAAGATCGACAATCAACGGTTGCGCGAGATTCAGCGGCGGTATGCGGGCTCAAGCGATCGATACGCAAAGTATGCCGACGTCGAACACTGGCTGAAGATCAACCTCCCGCGCGTCCAAGAACTGAAATTAGACCGCTCACCGCCGAAACAGATTCTCGATCTTGGATGCGGCGCCGGCTTTTTTCTATTTCTGGCCAAACAGTTCGGTCACAAATGTCTCGGTCTCGACGTGGGAGACTTTCCGCTATCCAACGAGTTAATTGAGCTCTTTGGCTTGGAGCGCATGACCGGAAGAATCAGGGCGTTCCAGCCTTTGCCGGATTTCGGTCGCAAGTTCGATTTGATCACCGGTTTCTCCGGTGCTTTCAATCGCAGCGAAGACGAATCGCGCGGCTGGAACCCAGAAGAATGGAAATTTTTTTTGGACGACGTGGATCGATATCTCACGCTTGGTAGCCAAATCTTGCTCGAGATCAACTCCGGCAAAGACAAACGCTACTTTTCGGCGGAAGTCCGCGACTTCTTATTGAACCGCGGTGCGCGCGTTGACGGCGAGCGCGTTTCCTTCGGGTCGTAGCCGCGCCGCTTATTTCTGTCATTCCGACCGAAGTGGAGGAATCTCTAGATGTTTCTGTGGTTTAACTGATCCGGAAATAATAAGAGATGTCTCGACTCCGCTCGACATGACAAAGTGGCCAGGCGCTCGTTAGGAACGCTTCCGCAACGAGAAAAGGAAGAGCACGATCGCGAGCGCGGCCAAGACTGCCGCCACTACGAATCCGGCGGTCGAGAGTTCCATGCGATGATGGAAATTCATTTTCATCCGCGCGGCCAGGCCGAGCAGGAAGAAAAGCAGTGCGGTATAGATCAAAATTACGCTGATCCCCTTTTCGTCGTCGGCTTTCATCAAGAACCTATTCGCAATTGAATCCGCGATTTGGCGGCAAAATTCAAGCTCGCTTATTTCGCCGGCTGATTCGACACCACGGTTTTCAGATCGCTGATGCTACCGTAGGTAAAAATGATCAGGTTGCCACGGCCATGCACGTCGCCGGCCTCAACGAACCACGGTTGGCGCGGCCATTGATGGGGGGTCCTAAGAAGTTGCCCTTTGCGGCCTCAACCTGAAAACGGAAGGAACCTCGCGCCACGGGCACAAAGGTCACAACGATCGCGAAGATAAAATTGATTCATGGTCTGCCGTGTCCGTTGTGGACGTTGTGTGAGAAACGGCTTCGATGTTCAATCCCAACTCGCTCAGCAATGCAAGGTCGACATCGACCCCGGGATTTTTGGCGGTGAGCAGTTTGTCGCCGAAGAAAATGGAATTGGCGCCGGCGAAAAAGCAGAGCGCCTGGCCTTCGCGTGAAATTCGGGTGCGCCCAGCCGCGAGCCGCACTCGCGCTTTCGAAAAATGTCGACCGGCGGCTGGTTTTCAAGCGGGGTCCCGCGCTGCGGCATCAGGCAATTGATCGGCACACTTTGCGGCTGCGGATCCAGCTCGCTTAAAATCTCGATCATTCGCAACCGATCATCCTCCGATTCGCCCATCCCGATGATTCCGCCGCTGCAAACCGACATTCCGCTCGCTTGGACGGCGGCGATGGTGTCGAGCCGGTCTTGAAACGTGTGGGTGCTTACGATCTCCGGATAAAAATCCGGCGAAGTGTCGATATTGTGATTGTAAGCGGTGACGCCGGCCGCCTTCAGTTTGCCCGCTTCAACCGGCCCGATCTCGCTAAGGGTGACGCAAACTTCCATTCCGAGCGCTCCGACTTCGCGGACGATCTCGAGCACGCGCTCGAATTTCTCGGTGCCATCGCGCACGCCGCGCCAGGCCGCTCCCATGCAAAAGCGGGTCGCGCCTTGCGCGCGGGCACGGGTTGCAACATCGACAATCTGCTCGATCGACAACAAGTCTTCGCGTTCCACGCCAGTCGAGTAGTGCGCGCTTTGCGCGCAGTAGGCGCAGTCTTCGCTGCACCCGCCGGTTTTAATGCTGAGCAGACTGCAGCGCTGCACTTCTTCTCCACGCCAATGCTCGAGATGAATTTGGCGGCTCTGGGAAATCAAATCGAACAACGGCTGACGATACCGCCCCTGGAGTTGCTCCAGCTTCATCGCGTCAGCGAAAGTAAACGGAACTTCAACAATCGGGAAGTAGAGAATGACGAAGCACGAATGACGAAAAAAATTCCAAGATGACGAAGCGCTTTCGAGTCGTAGCAGTCTCAGTCCAGTTTCGTCATTCCTTCGTCATTGGCCATTCGTCATTTCGCTAGTATGTCTTGGTCGTGAGTTTCTCCGGCGCCGTCACCCATTTGCCGCCAGGCGAAGTCAGGATCGGCAATTCTTCCATCATGAACTGCGTTTTGCCGAGGGCGCCGATCATCTTGGTGCCGGTGGCGCGATACCACCATGCGCTCATCTCTTCGCCGGTATGGCAACCCCAGCTTTGGATATAGGCGTTGCGCGCGAAGATCCAGCCATTGATTTGGCGCAGCTGCGACTCGTGCAGGAACGATTTGGAGGCGCTGTCCACGTTGCTGCTGTAATCGAACATGAAGCAGGCCCGGTTCGAGTGGCCGAAATATTCAAAGCCCGCCACTTTCTGGCGTTTGCGATCCATTCCCTTGTTTAAATAATTGATGACGTCGTCGCCATTCCGGAACCAAACCAGATTGAGATTGAATTTGTCGCGCACGGATTCGATGAAAGCGATCAGGTCCTGGTGTTCCTGCGGTGCGCGATCGAGATAACCCTGTTTGTAAACCAGCCAGGTGATGGGCGCATTTGGCCCGAGACCATCACGCAGCTGTTCCGTCCGCAATCGCGCAGCCCGGATGAAATTAGCCCACCAGTGATCGTGCGGTTGCGCTTTATATTGCTCCCATTCCTTTAATGAAGGCCCGCCGACGACGATAATCCATTCGCCTTTCGGGACGTTGTCGCCCGCTTTGGCTCCGAGGGCCAGGATCGACAGCGACGCAATGAGGAGGAGGCGTTTCATCGAATGCGAGGGGAAGCAGTATTTATGCAGGAAACGAAAATCTGCAACTCGCGCTCTCACTCCGCCTCGTCCCGAACCAAATCCTCCCAGGTCTGCCGTTTCCTGATCAACACGACCTTATCCCCGCGGACCAGTGCCTCCGCGGGTAGCGGGCGCGAATTATAATTCGACGCCATCACGAATCCGTACGCGCCCGCACTCATAATCGCGAGCAAATCACCTTCGTGTAGCTCAGGCATCTCGCGATCGAGCGCAAAAAAATCGCCCGATTCACAAACCGGCCCCACAACGTCGATCTTCTCCAAGCTCTTGCTCGTGCTCCTGCTCTCGCTCGAAAGCAGGCGATTCGGTGAATCGCCCCTACCTTGTTCCACCGGGACGATCTCGTGATAACTGCGATACAGCGACGGCCGGATCAGGTCATTCATGCCGGCATCGACGATCGCGAACTTTTTGTCGCCGGATTCCTTGATGTAACGGACGCGCGTGAGCAAGACGCCGGCGTTGCCGACAAGGAAGCGACCCGGTTCGACCAAAATGCGAACATCGAGGTCGCGCAGCGGCGGCACAATCGCGTCAGCGTAATCGCGGACACTGAAAGCGGACGATTCGCCGCTGTGATCGTGCCACCACTTACCTGATCCGCTTTGCAAGGCGTGGCGGTAAATGATTCCCATCCCCCCGCCGATGCTGAAGAATTTGATTCCGTATTTCGACTTCAGCTGCCTAACGAGCGGAGCGACTTTCCCGATAGCGGCGGCGAAGGGGGCCGATTCGGTGATCTGCGAACCGATGTGCATCTGCACGCCGAGGATGTCGATGTTGCGCATTTTTGCGGCTCGCTCGTAAACTGCCGGGGCCTGACCGAGCGCGATTCCGAATTTGTTCTCATGCGATCCGGTCGAAATGTACTGGTGCGTGTGCGGATCGACATCAGGATTGACCCGGATAGCGATCGGCGCGCGCGCCTTCTTCGCGCCGGCGATTTTGTCGATGTATTCCAGCTCGGCTTCGCTTTCGACGTTAAAGCTACAAACGCCTTGGTCGATTGCATACTCGATTTCGTCGACCGCTTTGCCGACTCCCGCGAAGGTGCACTTTTCCGGATCGGCCCCGGCTTTGATCGCGCGGAAAAGTTCGCCTCCGGAAACGATATCGAATCCTGCGCCGGCTTCGGCGAGCAGTTTCAAGACTGCCCGGTTAGAATTCGCTTTGACCGCGTAGCAGATGAGATGATCGAGCGGCGCGAGCGCGGCGTTGAGGCGATCGAAGTGATCGAGAATCGTGCCTGCGCTATAAATATAGAGAGGCGTGCCGAAGCTCTCCGCCGCCCGCGCAAGATCGATATCTTCGCAGTAGAGTTTCCCGTCGCGATACCGAAACGAATGCACGATCAATTGTAGCCGCTTCGCTCGGCGAAGCGAGAACACCACCAATCGGGCGGCGGCTACATTCGCTCGACCGCTTGGGAAATTCATCCAGTGATGAAAATCGAAGACCTCGGGACAGAGTAATCGCGCCGCTGGACAGTCTCGGGCGGTTGGATTACGAGTGCGCTAAAGGCGAACATGGACGTGACCAGGCTTTACTTCCTCATCTTCGGAGCGCTCACGATTCTTGGCGGCGTTATCGGCTATGTGAAAGCCGGCAGTGTCCCATCTATCATCGCCGGAGCGATTACGGGGGTCTTGCTGCTCGTCGCCGGAGCGCTGCTGCCGGAACATCGCGCCGCCGGACTGGCCGCCGCTTTTATTGTTTCTCTTTTACTCGCGGCTCAATTCGTGCCGAAATTTATTCGCACCGGTAAAGTGATGCCCGCCGGCCTGATGTCGATCTTGAGTGTGATCGGTATCGTTGTCGCAGTTGTCGCGTGGTTTAAAAAGTAATCGCGTGGCAAAACTTCGTCTGAGTACGTTGCGAAGGCTGGTCCTCCTTCTGGCGGCAGCGATTTTCGCGGTGATTCTGTATCGCTGGATTTCGCAGGAACGATTGCAGTATTTCGCGCCCCAAGCAGTTCCGACTTCGCCAACGCCCGAGCCGACTCCAACTCGGCCGCCGCCTATCGCTGGGAAGCTCGACACCGGCCGTTTGTTCAACGGTATCACCCTTCATTCCAGCGTTGAAACAACGCCCGGCTCGGACGCATCGACCGAACGGGCCGATCCGGAGAGTTATGTCCTGGATTTGAAATTGAATGCGCGCGTTCCGGCGCCGAATCGCACGATAGAAGAGCTGGCGAAAGTCACGCCACGATTACCGGAGTTGTTACCCGGACTGACCGCGATGGCTGGTCCCGAGTCCGTCTCGCCGCTTTTTGCCGAGCTTTACAATACCAAGATCAGAATGCTTCGTGAAAATCTTGTCCGGTTGGACCTGCTTCTCTCGCGTCACAATTTCTTCGATTGCCAGACTGTCTTGCAATTGCAGAATCCGCAGAACCATCGCAAGGCGCTGTTGTTGCAGGCCGACATGGATGTCGATGCGGACGGTTCTGATGGCGACCGGATGCCGATTGGCACGGGGGCGCCGACCAACTTCAAACCGTTCACCAGTTTCAAGTGGGCAAAGAAAACGCCGGCACCCAATCCTTATCTTGCCGGAACCGAAGAAAGATTGAAACGCGCGGAAGATGAATTTGCCGCCAGAACCACTGCACCGGAGCGCAAGCGCGACCTGCGGAATGCAATCACCCAATTGCGCGCGGAAGTCGCGACGCTCAAGAAGTTCAGTTTCCTCATCGGCACGACCGATCCCTACATCGTAATTCCAGGTGCGTTCACGCATGGACACGACGCTGCTAAAACGGGCGATTACGCGCTCGTGATTTTTGGCGACGGAATTTATCCCGCAATTGTGGGCGACATTGGGCCTAACGATAAAGTGGGCGAAGCCTCCTTTAGGATTGCGAAACAAGTTAATCCACAGGCGACGCCGTATAACCGTCCGGTGAGCGACCTGAAAGTGACGTATCTGATTTTTC
>WNGK01004765.1_pt1 | contig 14450 bp, 13 predicted proteins | sample 5400601 | NCBI WGS metagenome assembly WNGK01 (sample SAMN13153376, study PRJNA577476) | soil metagenome | isolation source: 60 cm soil or saprolite under Garry oak tree replicate 1 | place: USA:California | collected 2016-06-15 | reverse complement strand
CGCGGGCTTGCTCGGGATTTGAAATTCCGAACCCGACCGCGACCGGTAGATCCGAAATTTTTCTCAGCTCCGCGACCTTTTCCGGCAACGACCTTGCGATTGAATCTCGCGCGCCAGTAACGCCTTCGCGCGAAACGTAATAAAGAAATCCCTGCGCGCTTTCCGTGATTGCTTTAATCCGATCGACCGGCGTCGTCGGTGCCACCAAACGAATGTGCAAAACGTTCCCGGTTGCAATTCCGCCAGCGGCGGCCTTGCCGTCATCTTCCTCTGGCGGCAGATCGAGAATAAGTAATCCATCAACCCCTGCATCTTCTGCCTCGCGATGAAATTTATCGCCGCCGAATTGAAAGATCGGATTGAGGTAGCAGTATAGAACAATTGGGATTTGCGATTGACGTCGAATCTCGCGAACGCAATCGAAAACGCCGCGAACTGTAGTGCCGGCAGAGAGTGCACGTTGCGCCGCGAGCTGATTCACAATTCCATCAGCAAGCGGATCGGAAAAGGGCAAACCGAGCTCAAGCAGATCAGCGCCGGATTTTTCCAATGCAAACGCAAGATCGACAGTGCGCTTTAGAGTCGGATCGCCCGCACAAATGTAGGGAATAAAGCCTTTGCGCCTCTCGGAGAACAGACGGGCGAAAGAGTCATCGATCCGGTTGTGCATCAGGACGGATAATCTGATAGAATTACGCTAGAGTCGAATGGACGAAAAGACGCTGACGATCAACGAGATTTACCAATCGATCCAGGGCGAGAGCACCTGGGCGGGCGAGCGCTGTGTCTTTGTCCGGCTCACCTTCTGCGATTTGCGCTGCAATTATTGCGATACCGAATACGCGTTTTACGAAGGCAAGAAAACTCCGCTTGAACAAATCGTCGATCGAGTCGCGAGTTTTCAATGTCCGCTGGTCGAGATCACCGGCGGCGAACCGCTTCTGCAAAAGAATGTGCTCCCGCTGATGTCGATCTTGTGCGACGCCGGCCACACTGTTTTGCTCGAGACCAGCGGCGCACACGACATTTCGAAAGTTGACCCCCGCGTCCATCGGATCATGGATTTAAAAACTCCCGGTAGCGGCGAGGTGGACAAGAATCTTTGGTCGAACATCGATCATCTCACCAAGCGGGATGAAGTGAAATTCGTGATGGGCTCGCGCGATGATTACGAATGGTCTTGTGACAAAGTGCGCAAGTTTGATCCGACGAAACGCTGCCGCGCAGTGTTGTTCTCCCCGATCTTCGGCCGGATCGATCCGCGCCAGATCGTGGAATGGATTCTCGAGGACAAGCTCGACGTCCGTTTTCAACTCCAGATGCACAAGTTCATCTGGACCCCGACCCAACGTGGAGTGTGAGGATGCAAACGCAGCCGAAACTTTGGATTGTGATTTCGCGGCCGGACCGGTTGCCGAACGCGCTGGTGGCAGCGGACGTGCTGCGCGAGCGATTTCCGGGCGGAATTTATTTGCTGCGCGAGGAATCGAAATGGTGGAAGAACGCGAACTGGCAGGAATTTGTCAGCGAATTCGCGGAAGTGCACGCGTTCCCAAAAGTCAGAACCTGTCGCGGATTGAAGGATCTACCGCGTCTTTATCGAGAAAATATAAATCGGCAGCGCGGCGTCGGAGCATTGCCGATCGATCCGGACAACGATGTTTTGCTTTGCCTGGCTGGTCTGCTCGGTTTGGGAAACGCCACGCTCTCTGCGCATCCCGATGTTTACAAAATTCTGTGCGCATCGCAAAAGGCTTTTGGCGAATTAACGCGACACGGCCACCGCGCCCGTTTTCGATTCACGACTTCGGGGTGGTTGCAAAATCGCGTGGTCGAACCGCTCGCCGGCGTCGAACGAACCATTCATTACAAGCCGCGGATTAATCCGGGCGGTGATGGCGTGCGTCTGCGGCGTTTGCAAAAGGATCCGGGTGAAATTTTCGATGTCATTATTTTTATGAGCAATAGCGGCGGCGAATTGCCAGCCCGAGTAGAGGACGAAATCATTCCATCGCGTTTTCCCAGCATCGCCGAGCTCGATGATTTCTCCGCGCAATTCAATGGGCGACTCGCCGCGGCGAGCGGACAGAGTCGACAACGCCGGATAATTTTTTTTGGGACGCCTTTTCTACTGGTGAAGAATCTTGAACCGGCGGTCTACGTCGAACACTTGAACCACTGTCTCGATTATATCCGACAAAACTATCCGGGGCGCGATCTGATCTATCGGCCGCATCCTTTTGAAAAAGGCGAGGCAAGTAAACTCAATCTCGAGGGCTTTAAGGTGGAAGATGATCGCGAGGTTGCGGATTTGTATTTTCTACGACACTTCGCCGAAATCGAAGCGGTCTATTCGGTTTCTTCGACGGTATCGCGGACGGCGCTCAACAACGGGCTGAACTCGTACGCGCTCTGGCGTTGCTTTCCGTTTTCGGACACCCAGACAAGATTCTTCCGAAAAGTGATGGGCGACGTCCCGCCGGAATTTGAGATCAGCGATCTGACAAAGCCGACGGTCGCTTATCAAGATCGACAATCGATGGCGGCGGGACAGAACAGCTTTTCAAACGCGCTGAAGAGGGCGGTGGATTTGCGCATGGTCTCGCAGGTCAACGATTCATCGGGGCGAACCGCCAAATAACGCCAAATATTTCTGCCCTTCGCTTTTTGGCGCCTTTTAGCGCGTTTAGCGGGCGATCAATCATGTTTCGGCGCGCGGACGGTGCCGGTTTCGACAGCCGACTTGCGTTGCTCGACAATGCGGCCGGCAATTTCCTCGACCATTTGCTCGAGCAACATCCGTAGGTGCGTGTTTGGACGGTAGTCGGACGGCGCGATGTGTTTGACCCGGTCAGCGTGGGTTGAGAGCTGGTAACATTTTCGAAATCCGGCGCGCTGCGGATCGTCGGGATTGTAAACCGCGATCGCTTGTCCGCCGTTCTTCCTCATGACAGTGAAACACGGAACATCAGTCGGCCCATCGCCGACGTAGATCATGTTTGGAAATGGGATCGGCCGAATGTCAGGCTCCATGTGATCGTTCACATCCTGCGACATGTCGACAAGGCCCTTGTTAATGCGAAAAAGAAACTGTGTCTTCTGGGTGTGACTGATGACGCGACGTGGAAACGTGATTCGGCCGTCATCGTCTTCGTCAAATTCACATCCGAAAATCGCACGAACGTACGGTTGGAGCCGGCTGCCGTCGAGCAACACCTTCAAGCCGGAAGAGATGATGTAATGTTCGACCGTAACTCCGTGCGCATGATGCTCCGCGCTCAAGAGACCGTTGCGGAATTGCTCGAACATTTCGGGCAAGCCTTTGTAAAAATTCAATTTCGCGCCGAGTTTTTTTAATTCCGAATTCTTCGGCCGATCCATCCCGAGCGTGTCGAGCAAGACTTTCATGTAAGCCAGCTCGTTGTCGTAGCCGTGATCGCGGACGAGTTCTCTGCAGCGCGCCCAAAATTTCGCGCCGTTAATTCCAAACGCCGGAAACACGACTTCGTCCTGCATGTAACTCGGACTAAGTGTTTGATCGTAATCGTAAACGATTGCGATGGTGTTTTGCGGCGCCGACACGGGAAACAGTTAACGATTTAGCGGTTCAATGATTTAACGATTGTTCTTCAGACGCGAGAAAAAATCTTCGAAGAGCGAATCGTAAATCTTGCCGCGCTCAGGATGATATTGAACCCCAAGCACGAACGGCTGATTCCGCAGGCGGACTTGTTCGATAATGTCATCGGACGGGCACCAAGCTTCGACAACGAGCCCCTCGCCTAACAAATCGAGCGCTTGATGATGCGAGCTATTCACATTTTCAAACTGGTGCGTTGCCTTTGCGTCGGAACGCAGCGGCTGGATGTCGTTGTCCTTTTGTTCGGGAAGTTTGTGACCGGGAATGTCGAGCTTCAGAGTGCCGCCGAGCGCGACGTTGAGCAGTTGAAGACCTTTGCAGACAGCGAGAATCGGCAAACCGCGCGAAAGTGCCGGACCAACAGTCGCAAATTCCCAGCGATCGCGCACAGCATCGACATCCTTCTCGAGGACTGAAGGATCAGGGATTGGTTGCCGCAAAAATTCCGGCGCGATATCTGAACCGCCCGTCAGAAGCAAACCATCGACATTCGCAATCGCGACCTCACCTTTGCGTGCGTCGCAGATCTCGATCTCGGGATGTTTTGCGAAAAATAGTTGAAACCATTTTTCGTCTTTCTCGCGCAACCAGGTGGCCAGTTTGGGCATGATGTCGATCTTAATGTAGCCACGTGCCTGCGGCACGTTGATTTCGACGGCCCACCAGGGCCTGGCTACAGTCCCATCAGCTCGCGCACGTATTTCACGGGCGGACTGCCGTAGGAAATTACCTGGTCGTTGTATTTCCCGAGAACGAAATCTTTGGCCCATTTTTTCTGCGCGGCGGCGCGAAGATCGAGATGTTCGCTGATGCCGACGAAGTAGGTAGAGAGTTGCGCCGAGCTCAGTCGCGCGCGTTTCCATTTTGCAACCGCTTCGCCTTCCTCCTGAAAGGTTTCTTTCATCATCAAATTCATCGCCTCCTGTTCGCTCATGTTCCCGGTGTGAATGCTTTGATCGAGAATGGCATTGGCGATTGCGCGCAAGCGCATTTTCAACTGCTGCATTTTTACTTCCGGTCCGCCGTAACCCTGCTCAGCCATCATTTGCTCGCAATAAACCGCCCATCCCTCGATAAATGTGCCGCTCTGGAAAATTGCGCGCACGAGCGTCGGCGCGTGAAACTCATTTGAGTGGGACAACTGTAAATAATGTCCCGGCATCGCTTCGTGGACGGTGAGATCGCGCACCATGAAGTTGTTGTATTCGCGGAAGAACGAATCTTTGCGTAGCTTTTGCCAATCATTAGGCGTGGGCGCAACGGCGAAAAACGTCTTGCCGTTTTTCTCGAGCGGCCCAGATGAATCGCAATAGGCAATCGACTGGCCGCGCTTGAACTCCGGCATCACGATGACATCGAGCGGTGTGTTCGGCACTACCACGAGGTTGCGTGATTTTACGAAATCGGTCGCCTCACCGACAATTTTCTGAGCGTAGCTGACGATCGTGTTGTCGTCCGGGTGCTGCTCGGCGAGCTTTTTCAGGACGGCAGCCGTGACCTGTTTTTTATCGGCCAACGTTTTTTCATCCGCCTTCGGAAAATATTTTTTATGAAGTGGAAGAGCCGTCTCATAAATCGCAGCTTGGGTCTGCTCCAAATCAGCGTTCGCGCGTTGCTTGATCTCCTCCATCGACAAATCGGACGCGAGAGCGAAGTGCAGCTTCTTCCGAAATTTCTCCGCGCCGAGACGGAAATCGCCGTCCGCGCGTTTAAGCAGATCGCCTTGCAACCATTTTTTGTAATCTTCGAGCGCTTTGGCGGTCTTTTCCTGGATCGGGGCGAGATCTTTTTTCAGTTGCGGCGCCTGGTTGAGCAGCGGGTCGAGACCGTTGCGCACCAGATTGATTGCGCCCTGGATCTGTTCGATCGCCGTTTCCGTGTGAACTCGGGGAGGATGCTGGAGATTCGCTTCCGCTTGCTTGATCACGATTGGAATGCCATCCATCCGCTGGCGTAGATTCGGAATGCGCTTTTCGGCAGAATCGAAATCGCGCGCGACCAGCACATAAAGACTGTTGGCGAGACTTTGATTGTAAACGAGCGGGTTCCATTCCGCTTCCCGCAATTCTTCGAATCGGAAAATTTCGCTGTCGATATTGTCGCGCAGAATGCGCACGTCCACCTGATTGGCGCCGGTCAACTGTTTGTAATCGTCGAACTTCTTGAGCGCCTCGCGAACTTGCTTCGCGTTTGCCAACATGCGGCCGCGAGTCTGGGCCGAGTAATCGCTTAGAACGCTGTCGAATCGGTGATCGCCCAGCTCGGTCGCATTTTCCGGATGAGAGGCGAGGAAATTTTCGATGTAATCCTTCGCGATCTTTTCGAATTCGTCATCCTTCGGGTTCGCCTCTGCCTTGAACGACAGCGAAAGACAGAGTCCTACAAGGAAAATAATTTTCTTCATGTTCTGCTGAGTCTAAGCCTCTGGCTGAACTGCAAACCCGAAGGCAGGTTCGGCGTCACCAGCCACTTCGGTTTGATCCTGTAAATAAGTTCGGCCTTTGTAAAACGGAGTGATGATCGCGAATAAAACTGCCGTTCCCAACATCACCCAAACGAAAAACATGAAGTAACTGGTTCCTTGCAACTTCACGGAGCCGTCAGGATTTTGGATGAAGAAATTGACCGCCGCGGTGAATTGGTTGCCCAGTGAGACGGCGAGCAAATACGTGCACATGACAAGGGATTTAAGTTTGACCGGCCCTTGGGTATAAGAAAACTCAAGGTGGGTCGGCGAAACCAAGGTTTCGCCGGCCGTCAAGATCACGAACGCCCAAATCTGCCAGATGATGCTTGGCCGCGCGCCGCCGTCGATGCGCGTTTGAATCATGGCGACCAAGAAAAATGATGCTGCCGTAACAAACAAGCCAGCGCCAATTTTTCGCAGCGGGGTTAAGCGAACAACTTTCTCCACCGCCGGATACAGCCAGTAAGAAAAGAGCGGCAGCATAATCAAAATGAAAATCGGGTTGACCGTCTGGATCTGGGACGACAGCCACTCGATGCCAAAAAGGTGTCGATCCATCGATTCCGCCTGAACAATCCACGAGGAGAAATTTTGTTGCCACAACGCCCAGAAAATCGCCACGAAGGGGACCGGAATTAGAATATTGAGCAGGATTTTACCGGTCTCTTTGTTGAAAATTTCGCGCGCATACGTTCGCAGCCCGACAGGCGGAATGTGCACGAATTTCTTGCGGCCCGCCCAGAAGAAGATCGTGGCAATCACCATGAAGATGCCGGGCAAACCGAAGGCGATGTCCGGGCTGTGAAGTCGCGGACTTTCAAGAAAACTCACGATCAACGGTGAAAGGTTGCCGATGAAGCCGTCCGAAGCAGCTTTGTAGGGTTCGAGCAACCACGGAATCAGAAGCGTCGAAAGGGCTGAGCCCGCGTTGATTGAGAAATAAAACCAGTTGAATACGCGCGTTAGCAAATGCTTGTTTGTCTCGCCGAACTGGTCGCCGACGTTGGTCGAAACACATGGTTTTATTCCCCCTGCGCCCATTGCGATCATGAGCAGACCTATGGCGAGCAAATACCGCGGCTCGATGGCGTGGGCCACCGGCGATCCCATCAACGCCAGGGTGAAGTGACCGCCGCAGTAAACGATCGATAACCACAAGACAACCCGGAATTTCCCGAAGACGGCGTCGGCCAGAATTGCGCCAAAGATCGGCAGAAAGTACAGCATCGAAACAAAGGTGTGGTACCATGCTTCGGCGTTGGCCGGCTGCATCACGCTCAAATGGCCCATCCTGTCCAACAGGTACTTGGTCATGAAGATGGTCAGGACGGAGTTCATTCCGTAATAGGAAAAGCGCTCCGCAGCTTCGTTCCCAATGATGTAGGGAACGCCGGGTGGCATCGTGCTGATCTTCGGCGGCGACGTGAGGTATTGGTCTTTAGCCATGACGAATCTCCTTAAGGCGGCGTGCTCTCGGGGAAAAACTCAGCCGGTGTTGGTGACGCATCCGCTGTCGGAGATTTCGACGCTTCCTTGGTCGCAGTGAAATTTTCTTCGGCCCGCGCTGGAGTATCGACATGTTCCTTTTGCACTTCCGGATCCTCGCCGAGATGATGTTTTTCGCACGAACAGCAAAAAATCAGCGCACTGGCGGAAATCGCGGCGGCGGTTTGGCGAACACCAAAGTGCATAGCGCGGTCGGACAGTAATCGGGCATGCGCGTGCCGCGCAAGATGAAAGGTTGTAGCTTCTCACAGCGACAGGCGTGGTTCCTCTTCCTCTCAGTCTTAGTCTGAATCTCGCAAGCAAGATTAAAATGAAGAATCAGATCGATCGATCTGTTGATAAACGCCGCGCTTGCAGCATTAGTATGTTCGATTGCCGGTGTCCCGCAGCACAAAGAACAACGCTTGGAACGAAGTCGTCGCCATTATTCTACTCGGCGTCGGGACGTTACTCTTCCTCGCATTGATTTCCTACAATCCGAAAGACCTGCCTTCCTGGGTGCCGTGGAGTTACTTGTCGCCACCGAATCGGCCGGCGCAAAATTTCGTCGGCCCGTTCGGCGCAATCTTCGCCGGTTTTTGTTATCTGACGCTTGGCGCGGCCTCGTATTTCCTCGCGGGAGTTCTTCTCTTCTTCGGTGCAGGAAAATTATTCCACGCGAACTTGCGACTCATCGTGCGGCTGCCATGGATCATTCTCTTCATCGCATCGGGCGCATGTTTGCTGCAATTGCAAACGAGCCACCTCCGAGGCTGGCGGTTGGCATTTAACATTCAGGGCCCCGGCGGATGGGTAGGCTACGTTTTCGGCAAAACGTTGCTCCTCACGTCGATGGGCAAGATCGGGTCGATCGTTCTCCTCAGCGGAATTTATGTTGCCAGTCTGATCCTGATGACCGGATTCCGGCCGATCCATCTCGTCCAGCGAACTGTGTCCGGCACGCGCGCCGCGTTCGCGAGATGGCGCGATTGGCGTTTGCACCGACAACTGCGCAAAGCCGACATCAAAGGTCGGCTTGAAATCAGCCGGCGCGAATTGGCAAAACAACGGCGCTCGATCGAGAAGCAACTTAAAAAGAAAGGCGCACCTGTGCCGGAACCGTCGTCGGCTTTCATTTCACCAGAAGAACTGGCCGACCGTCCGGCGCCAAAAGTCGTCGACGCGACCGCGCTTCCAGAGGAGTCGATCGCGGGGCGGAAGAAACCGTCACTCGCCGAATTGCGCGGCTCTTCATCAAGATCGACGTCTGCCGCGTCGGGCCTAACAGGTCGTGCGTGGGACCCGAAGACTTATGCGTTGCCAGGGTTGGACCTGCTCGCCGAGCACGATCCGGAAGGCCGCGGCGGCGCTGACCCGAGTGAATTGCAGCGTGTTCAGCAAACGCTGATCGACACACTGGCCCAGTTCGGGATCGCAGTTGCGCCCGGCGACATCACGAAAGGACCAACCATTACGCGCTACGAAGTTTATCCGGCCAAAGGTGTGCGGGTGGACAAGATCGTGAGTCTCGAGCGCGATCTGGCGCGGGCCACGCGCGCGGAGCGGATCAATATTCTCGCGCCGATCCCCGGAAAAGACACTGTCGGCATCGAGCTGGCCAACACGCGCAAAGTCACTGTGACATTACGCGAATTGCTGGAATCGACGGATTGGGAAGAAGCGAAAACACGCGCGCGCATTCCGCTCGCGCTCGGCAAAGACGTTTACGGTAAAGCCATCATCACCGACCTCGCGCAAATGCCGCATTTGCTCGTCGCGGGCACGACTGGTGCTGGCAAAAGCGTCTGCATCAATGCGCTCATCGCCAGCATGCTTTTCCGCTTCACCCCGGAAGAGCTGCGCTTCATCATGATCGACCCCAAAGTGGTCGAGCTCCAGCATTACAACGCGCTGCCGCATCTCGCTTTCCCGGTGGTGACCGATCCGAAAAAAGTGCTGCTCGCGCTGCGCTGGCTGATCGATGAGATGGAGCGGCGCTACAAGATTTTTGCACGTGTCGGCGTGCGCAACATCATCAGCTTCAACGCGCGGCCGAAGAAAAAGTCGGATGTCGATCTTACGACAAATGCTGTGGACTCGGAAAGCTCCGGCGAAATTAAAGTGCCGCGCGAACATGAGATTCCGATTCCGGAGAAGATTCCCTACGTCGTGGTTGTCATCGATGAGCTGGCGGATTTGATGCAAACCGCGCCCGCGGATGTGGAGAGCGCCATTGCGCGGATCACCCAAATGGCGCGCGCAGCCGGAATCCACCTGATTGTCGCGACGCAAACGCCGCGCGCGGACGTGATCACCGGTGTGATCAAAGCGAACATTCCGAGCCGGATCGCGTTTCAAGTAGCGAGCAAGATCGACAGTCGCGTGATTTTGGATGAAAACGGCGCCGATCGTTTGTTAGGCCAGGGCGACATGCTTTATCTCCCGCCGAGCGCGTCACGATTGATCCGCGCCCAGGGTGTTTTGGTGACTGATGAAGAGATTCGGCGTCTGGTTGAGTTTGTTTCGGCGCAAGGCCGACCGGCATTCGATCCGGCGATGCATGAGAAACTCGAAGCTGCAGCCAGTTCGACCGAAGAAGTGACGGACGAAGACGAAGAGCTAGTTGAGAAATGTTTGGAGATCATTCGCCAGGAAAAACGGGCTTCCACTTCGCTGCTGCAGCGGCGGCTGCGCTTAGGCTACACCCGCGCCGCGCGCATCGTTGATATTCTGGAGCAGCGCGGTATTTTGGGGCCCGGCGAAGGCGCCAAACCCCGCGAGATCCTGGTCGATCTCGATGCCGCCGTTTAGCCGTCGAATCCGTCATGACAATTGAAGGTCTGGGCAAGAAATTTCAAGATGCGCGACTGGCCCGTGGCCTCACGCTCGATGAAGCCGCGCGCCTGACAAAAATCCGTCCGTCACGTCTGGCTGAGATCGAAGCTGACGATTTTTCCCAATTTCCCAGCCTGGCTTACGCCAAAGGCTTCCTGTTGATCTACGGAAAATTTCTCGATGTCGATGTTACGCCGTATCTCGATGTGTTCGAAACGTCGCGGGAAGTAACAGTGGATGGTTATTCGTACCTGCAGAGCCAGCCGGCCCCGAAACGACGGCGCGTTCGCACGACGCGCGCGCCGGTTGTTCGCCGCCAACGAACGAGTGGAGATCGCCGTTCGCCATTTCCGATCCTCATCGCAGTCGGCGTGATCGTTGTCGGGTTCATTCTCATGCGATTGATCATGAACATTCAGCGAATTGCTCCGCACCAAATGGTCGGTGTTCAGCAACCGGCCACCGCGCAATCGCCAGCGCCGCAGGCTGCACCTACGCAAGCGTCGGTCGCACCTGTCGCTCCGGCTCCAGCGCGCGCGCCTTCCCCGCCTCCGGCCGCGGTGGCCGAAGCACAACCGAAGAAAGCGGCGCCGCCAGTTGCAACTGTAGCGCCATCGATTGCGCTACCGGAAGCGTTTGTGCCGGCTTTCGCGAATGCGAACGCGGCGGCCAAAGCAAGCACGGCGCCAAACAAAGAACCTGAAGTCCGCCGCGCCGAACCGGTGGGCCCTGAAGATCTCGCGAAGGCGGGCGCAACCCAAACAGTTCAGACAACTCCGAAACCTACAACAGCCGAGGGACCGAATCAGGTAGCAATCAAGCCACTCAAGAAAACTTATATCAAAGTCGTGGTGGACAACGAGTTGCTTCAGCCCGCGTTTGAAAGATGGATTTCGCCATCCGACGGGACAGTGGAATTTCGCGGCCAAAAAATCGCGGTCCGCGTTTTGGATCGGGACGCAGTCCAAATCAAGAAAAACGGTAAGCCAGTCGCCGGCGGTGACGACGACGTCACCGTCGAGTAAATCGGCGATTCCGTTTCATCCTGAACGATGAGCATAAAAGTCGGCATGATCAGTCTCGGCTGCGCCAAAAATTTGGTGGATGCCGAGATCATGCTCGGAAGCGTTCTGACGCGAGGGATGGAAATCACCTCGTCGGCTGACGACGCCGACGTGCTCGTAGTTAACACCTGTGCGTTCATCGACTCGGCAAAGGAAGAATCAATCGACGCGATCCTGACTGCGCATCAGGCGCGCGCCTTAAATAGACGTCCCAGCCAGAAATTGATTGTGAGCGGCTGCATGTCGCAACGCTTCGCGCGCGAGTTGCGCGAAGAAATGCCTGAAATCGATGCATTCGTCGGCCTCGATGAAGTGAAAGAGCTTGGCGCGATTGTCGAGCGAGTTATCGCGAATGAAGATGTCGATCTTGCGTTCGCGGACACGCGACCAACTTACATTCCCGATTACGATACGCCGCGATTTCGCCTGACACCGGCGCATTCCGCCTACGTAAAAATCGCCGAGGGTTGCAATCATCCCTGCAGTTTTTGCGTCATTCCCCAAATGCGAGGCAAACATCGCAGCCGGACAATGGAGTCCGTGCTGACGGAAATTCGCGGCCTCGTCGCGGAAGGCGTACGTGAGATCAATTTGATCAGTCAGGACACGACTTACTACGGAATGGATTTGTGGAGCGAAAAAGCCGGACCGCGCCAACCGGTCGATTCCGCGCGCGGCCAAACGCTGGTTGCTCTCTTGCGCGAGATCCAGGAAATCGACGGTGAATTCTGGCTGCGATTGCTTTACACGCACCCCGCGCATTGGAGCGACGAGTTGATCGAAACGATCGCCGAGTGCAGCAAAGTCGCTCGTTACATCGACGTCCCACTTCAGCACATTCATGAATCGATGTTGCAGCGGATGCACCGGGAAACTTCGCGAGAGCACATTGAGAATTTGATCGACCGATTGCGCGCCGGAATTCCCGGTTTAGCTCTGCGAACAACGTTCATCGTTGGTTTTCCCGGCGAGACTGACGAAGAGTTCGAGTCATTGCTCGAATTTATCGGTCGGGTCCGATTTGAACGCCTGGGGATTTTCAAATATTCGCGCGAAGATGGCTCGCGCGCCGCGAAGATGCCTGGGCAGGTTCCGGCGAAAATCAAGAACGCGCGTTACCGCGCCGCGATGTCGATCCAACAAAAGATCGCACACGAGATGGCGCACCAAAAGATTGGTTGCGAATTGAAGCTGTTAGTGGATCAACCTCTGATCGCGCGGACCGAAGCGGACGCGCCCGACGTGGACGCACGCGTTATTTTGACGAAACCGGCGCCCGTTGGTGAATTCGTCACCAGGCGAATCACGGGCGCGCGCGGTTACGATTTGTTGGCATAACTCAATCGGCCGCAGCTTTTTGTCGCGCCGGAAAAACTTCAGCAGTGACAAAATCCGCCGTCTCGCGCAACATATTATTTGCAACGCCCGACCCCGCATGGCCGATTCAGACGAACCAAAAAAAGAGACAGTGCGGATCACTGTTTCGCCCCAGCCAGGCCCACCGGCGGAATCGCGCGAAACCGTGCAAATTCATCTGCCTACACGATCGCCAGCGAATCCACCTCCATCGGCGCCAGTTGCTCTCGTCTCACCTGCACGAGCCGCTGCCGCTGTGATGCCGGCTCCAATGACAACGCCGGCTCCAAAAAAGGAAACGGCGCGCATTGCGGTCCTGCCCGACCCACGAACGAAGCCGGCCGTAGAAATGAAAAAAACGCAGCCACTGATCGATCTGCCGTCGGTGGAAATGCCTGCCACCAGGGTGACAGTTGCACCCGAACCGCGGCCGCGGATCAATGCCATACCGATGCCGCTCTGCTGGGCATTGCTGGCAGGTTCAGCTGCGATTTTGATTCTTCAGATTTGGAATTATCTTTCCTAAGCCATGGAAAACTCAGGGACGATCAATTTGGACGAATCAAACTTTGATCGCGAAATCAATAGCGACAAACCGGTGCTGGTAGACTTCTGGGCCGAGTGGTGCGGTCCATGCAAGTTGATCGCGCCGTTGCTCGACGAGATCGCACGTGAGAAAGCTGACGCGGTCAAGGTCGCGAAAGTAAACGTGGACCATAACCAAAGCCTTTCGTTTAAATACAATATCCGCGCCATTCCTTCGCTGTTGTTTTTCAAGAATGGCCAGCTACGCGATCAAATCACCGGCATGACGAGCAAGAAGGATTTGCTCAATCGGATCGAAGCGTTGGCGTAGAAAAATCAAAGATTGAGCGATTCCGGATGTCGCCGGAACGAGATGTGCTGCCTTGATCGGCGGCCATGATCTCAGAGCCGCTGCTTCATAAAATGAAGATTCTGGTCGTCGATGACGATCGGATGACTGTCACGCTATTGGAACAAACTTTTGCAAAGAAACGGGTACTGCCGGGTCCTGGGGATTACGGATTCTCGGAACGCGCTCGACACGTGCACCAACTTTGATCCCGATCTGATTTTGCTCGATCTCATAATGCCGGACGTGGATGGATTCTCGCTCCTGGAGGCGCTTCGTTCTGATGCTTCTGAGACTTTTCTGCCAATCGTGGTATTGACCGCTGATGTCAGTGAAGAGGCCAAGGCTCGTGCGCTGGAGGCCGGAGCCACTGGTCGCAAGCGGTTTCAATCGTTCCGGCGTGCCGAAGGGCGCAGACGCGCCAGACTTACGATTTCAGAGCGTCGCTTTTCAGTTCAAAGCGAACACGTTCTACGAAGGGAAAACAGGTTTTTCGTGTGAAATCGTCGCGGTCGCGAATGGTGAGTAGAATGCGCCTCGTTCTAGCACAAACTCTAGCACAGACGCGCCAGACTTCGCCTAGTTTGGGTTTCGATTTTGCCGACATTTACCGGTTTGTGCTAGAGGTCAGACGTTCAGCCGCAAACTTAGTCTACCACGGCCACATCCTCGAGCAGATCCTCAGGCCGACGGTTTGGTTCCCAGAACAACACGCACCTCATGAGGCAG
>WNGK01004763.1_pt1 | contig 14454 bp, 13 predicted proteins | sample 5400601 | NCBI WGS metagenome assembly WNGK01 (sample SAMN13153376, study PRJNA577476) | soil metagenome | isolation source: 60 cm soil or saprolite under Garry oak tree replicate 1 | place: USA:California | collected 2016-06-15 | reverse complement strand
CGAAGCTCATTCGCAAGGGCTACCGCATCGCCGTCTGCGATCAGATGGAAGACCCGCGCTTCGCGAAGAAGCTCGTCAAGCGCGAAGTGACGCGGGTCATCACGCCGGGCACGGCGACAGGGAGCGAGTTGCTCGAACCGCGCGAGAACAATTATCTGGCGGCCGTGGCCGAGAAAGACGGCGCCGTAGGCTTGGCCTTCGCCGACCTCTCCACCGGCGACTTCCGCGCCACTGAATTTTCCGGCCCCGAGGCCCGTGCGCGCCTCGCCGAAGAGATGGACCGCATGCGGCCGCGCGAGGTGCTGGCCCCTTCGGACGCCTTTCCCCCCGCCCCGCCCTCGCCCGGCACCGATCCGCCTGCGGCGCGCACGGCGCTCGACGACTGGGTTTTCTCGGCAGAGTACGGCGCGCGGCTCGTCACCGACCAGTTTCGCGTGGCGACGCTCGCCGGCTACGGGCTGGAAGGCCATCCCCTGGCCGTCGCGGCCGCGGGGGCAATTCTCCATTACGTCCGCGAGACGCAGCGCTCGTCGCTCCAACACCTCGACGGCATCCATTTTTACCAGCAGCGCGATTCGTTGATCCTCGATGCGGCGACCATGCGCAACCTCGAGCTGCTCGAGCCCGCTTTCGGCGGTCCGCGCGAAGCGACGCTTCTTGCCACGCTCGACCTCTGCTCGACTTCCCTCGGGGCGCGCTTGCTGCGCAATTGGATACTCCGCCCTTCCGTCAGCCGAGACGAAATCGAGCGGCGCTGGAACGCCGTCGAAGAACTCCTGAAAGCGACCATCGAGCGCGAGGAGTTACGGAAGGCGCTCGGGGAGGTCCAGGACCTCGAACGCCTGCTCAGCCGCGTGACGCTTGAGACCGCCAACGCGCGGGACCTGGTGGCGCTGGAGCAATCCTTCCGCCGGCTGCCGGCCATACGCCGCCGCGCCGCGCAATTTGAGGCGGCCAGGCTTCGGGAACTTGTGGACGCCGCGGACGAACTCACCGACCTCCAGGGCTTGCTCGAAAAATCCATTCACCCTTCCCCGCCCGCCACCTTGAACGAGGGCGGCCTGATTCGAGAGGGCTACGACGCCGGGCTCGACGAGCTGCGCCATCTGAGCCGCTCGAGCAAGGAGGTCGTTGCCGGCATCGAAACGCGCGAACGCGCCCGCACGGGGATCGGGTCGCTCAAGGTGCGTTTCAACAGCGTCTTCGGCTACTACATCGAAGTTTCGAAGCCAAACCTCGCGCACGTCCCGGCCGACTACGACCGCAAGCAGACGCTGGTGAATGCCGAGCGGTTCACGACCCCGGAGCTCAAAGAGCTGGAGGCCAAAATCCTCGACGCCGACGAGCGCGCGCAAACGCTCGAGCGCGAGCTGTTCATCGAGGTTCGCCGCCGCGTGGCGGGCGAGGCGCGGCGCATCCGCCAGACGGCGCGAGCGCTCGCCGAGCTCGACGTCCTGGCCTCTTTCGCCCAACTCGCCGCCGAGCGCGATTACCGCCGCCCGGAGTTTTCCGAGGACGGCGAAATGGTCATCGTGAAGGGCCGGCATCCGGTCATCGAGCGCTTCGGCGCCGAGGAGGGCGGGCGGTTCGTGCCGAACGACCTCTACATGAACTCCGCGAGCGATCAGATCCTGATCATCACTGGGCCGAATATGGGGGGCAAGTCCACTTATCTGCGGCAGACGGCGCTCATCGCCTTGATGGCGCAGATGGGAAGCTACGTGCCTGCCGAGCGCGCCAAGCTCTGCCTGTTCGACCGCATCTTTACGCGCATCGGCGCCTCCGACAACCTGGCACGCGGCCGCTCGACGTTTATGGTCGAGATGACCGAGACGGCCTCGATTCTCCACACCAGCACGCCGAACTGCCTGGTGCTGCTCGACGAAATCGGCCGCGGCACGGCCACATTCGACGGCCTCGCCATCGCCTGGGCGGTGGTCGAGCAGTTGCAGACCAGGACTCGCTCGAAAACGCTGTTCGCGACGCATTACCACGAGCTGACCGAACTCGCCGATTTGTTGCCCGGCGTGCGCAACTATCACGTCTCGGTCAAGGAATCGGGGTCGAACATCGTTTTTCTGCGCAAGGTCGAGCCGGGGAGCGCCGACAAAAGTTACGGCATCGAGGTCGCGCGGCTGGCGGGCCTGCCCGCCGAAGTCGTCGAACGCGCCAGAGAAATCCTCGCCGAGCACGAGCAGAGCGAACACCTCTTGAGCGCAAACCTCGAAGCCCGCGAGGGCGAAGGCCCCGCCGGGCCTGTGCAGCTCACCATCTTCACCCCGCTCAACGCCGAGGTCGTGCGCGCCATCGAGAGCGCCGACCTGGACAATTTGAGGCCCATCGAGGCTCTAAACCTCTTGGCGGAATTGAAGAAACAGATCAAGTCGTGAAGCCCTTGGGCGAGGACAAGCTCGGCCAGCTCTTCTTCCTGAGGCTCAGAGAAAGCCGCTGGAGCGGGTCTCTCGGTCGGCACCTTTATGACATGTCTCCGGGGGGCGTGCTACTGTCGGAGCCCCTCGCGAGCTCGGCGGCGGCGACCAGCGAATTATTGTTGAGGGTCGCTCGGTCTCTGCCAAGCCTCCCATTCCTGGCCGTTCGGCAAGAGGGCGGGACATGCGACCCGTTGTCGTTGTTCCTTCCTCACATGCCTTCGCCGCGCATCGGCCAAGGAAAAAGCCTGCCTGGCGTGATGCGCCTCGGAGAACTTTTCGGCGAAGCCCTCTGTCTTCTCGGATTCAACACGAACTTCGCCCCGCTCCTCGACCTGAGCACGCCCTTCACCGAGAAGACGCTCGGGGCGCGCACGTTCGGCTCCGATCCATGTCAAGTGACTGAGTGTGGCCGTGCATTTTTGCGCGGCCTCGATCGCCACGGGGTCCTCGCGTGCGGAAAGCATTTTCCGGGATTGGGCAGCGTTGCGGTTGATAATTCTGGTGGCCTGCCCGTGAGCAGCAAGCCCATGGCAACTTTGTGGAAAGAGGACCTCCTTCCCTTTCGCGAACTCCTGGCGCGGCTTCCGCTGGTCTTGATCAGTCCAGCGGCATACAAGGCCTATGACTTTGCCCGGCCGCGACCTGCTTCGCTCTCCACGAGCGTTGTCACAGGGTTGCTCAGGGTGAAACTCGGGTACGGCGGGCTTGCCTTGGCGTACGAACTCGAATCGGCGCGTGGCGCGGGCGAGATCGGTGACGCCGCGATTCAGGCAATTAGTGCAGGCTGCGACATGATTGTGGTAGACCACGGAGCGCCGATCAAAGCAGCGCGCCAGGCGCTCATCGCCGGACTCGAATCCGGGAAGCTGTTGCCACAACGGGTCGAGCAAGCCTTGGAACGCGTTCAGGCGGCGAAGAAACGGCTGAGGCCGCCCTCCGGCAAAGTTACGATGCCGAAGTTGAACGGGCTTGTCCGCCGTTACGAGAAGTTCGCAATGGAACATCGTCGCGAGGGGTCAAAGGATGCCTAAAGACGCCGCGGGCGGCCGCAGGCTTGTGGTCGGCCTGATGTCCGGAACTTCGATGGACGGCGTGGATGCTGCCCTGGTTCAAATCCGGGGCAAGGACGACTACATCCGTGTCCGACTGCTAGACTTCTTCCGAGTCCCCTTCCCAGGCCCCCTGCGACGGAAACTCCTCGACCTTGCCGCTGGGTGCACGACGAGCACGGGTGAAATCAGCCAGCTCAACTTTTTGCTCGGAGAAATATTCGCGGATGCGGCGCTCGGTGCCTGCCGACGGGCGGGGATCGCGCCGGGGAGACTCGCCGTCATCGGCTCGCACGGCCAAACGATTTATCACCAGGGGAAGCCCTCCTCCATCGGGGGGCGCCCCACTGCCTCTACGTTACAGATAGCGGAAGCCGCCGTCATCGCCGAGAGGACGGGAGCGCCGGTCGTCTCCGACTTCCGGACCGCCGACATGGCCGCAGGAGGGCAGGGCGCACCGCTCGTGCCAATGGTGGACTACTTGTTGTTGCGGCTTAAGCGCGAAGGCGTAGTGGCGCTCAACCTCGGCGGCATCGCCAATGTCACGGTGATTCCGGCTGGGCCGCGTCCCGCCGATGTGTTTGGTTTCGACACCGGGCCGGGAAACATGGTCCTGGACGGGCTTGTCCGACATTTCACGAAGGACCGAAGGGGCTACGACGCGGGGGGCCGAAGGGCGGCGCGCGGGAAAGTCATCGAACCGCTTCTCGAACGGGCTCTGCGCTTTCCGTTCTTCAGGCGACAGCCGCCAAAGAGTGCCGGTCGGGAACAATTCGGAAAGCCATTCCTCAAAATCTACTTCCTCAGCCAGCCGCCAGCGCGTCCCGAAGATCTGTTGCGCACTGCGACCGAGCTCACGGCGCGCTCCGTGCGCGACGCGCTCGAGCGCTTCGTGTTTCCTAAAGTCAAGATCCGCCGTCTGATCGTATCGGGTGGCGGAGCCCACAACCGCTTTCTAATGCGACGGCTTCGAGAAATTTTGCCGGAACTAAGGGTCAATCTGTCGGACGACTACGGCCTGCCCGTGGACGCGAAAGAAGCCATCGCTTTCGCCGTGCTGGCCGACCGGTCGCTCCACGGCCTTGCGGGGAACCTTCCCGCCGTCACGGGCGCCCGCCGCTCTGTTGTCTTGGGCAAGATCACCCAGCCCTAAGACGGCTCGAGGTATTCCTTCAAATCTTTTTCGCGGACGCCGCCTTGGCGAAGGATTCGCCCGCCCGACCCGGTCAGCTCAACCAACGTGGAGGGGAGTTTTCCTTTTGTCGGGCCGGCGTCCAAGATGAGCGGCAGGACCCGGCCCAGTTGCTCGTCCACCTGCACAGCCGTCGAGCAAGGCCGCTGATCGGAAACATTGGCGCTCGTTCCGGTCAAGGGCCGGTCGGCGGCCGCGATCATGGCGACGGCGAGGGGCGCCCGCGGCCAGCGCAAACCCACTTTGCCGGTGTTCGCAGTCACTTTGAACGGCACCAGCCGCGAAGCCGGAACGATCAGCGTCAACGGCCCGGGCCAGAATTTTTCCGCCAGCGTGAAAAACAGACGCGGAGGGTCAAGAGCGAGGTCGGCCGCCTGGTCGAGCGAACCCACCAGCAGCGGCAGCGGCCGGTCAGGCGTTCGACGCTTGATGCGGAAGACTTCGCTGATCGCCGCCAGATTAAACGGATCGGCGGCGAGCCCGTAGAACGTGTCGGTCGGGAACGCGACCACCTTCCCGGACAGAATGAGCCGGGTGGAGTATTCGAGAACGAACTCCCATCGCGACGGGTCTTCCGGGTGAACTTTTAGGATTTCCGCCATGGAACGCCGCGGCGAGCGGATCTCACGTCGCTGACCGTAACACAAGGCCCAAAATGGGTCAAGAATCATCTCGGCGGTTGTCAAAGCTCGTTAGAACTGTCCCCTTTCTTACCTCGTTAGAAGTGCCCCCTTTTCGTTTTGGTTTTTCATTCTTTTTTTGGTCTTTGTCATCGTCGTTGGCATTGCCCTCCGCGAAGCCCTAGGAAGGCCGTAGGGGGCCTGGGCGCGGACTTACGCGAGACCCAAGGCCGCAAGATTGGGCTTGACTTGACAGTCAGGATTGCGAGAGAATCTGCCCAATCCCTACAGGCGTGTGTTCTCATATTAACGCGTGGGAGAAGGGGGTGTATCTGTTTGGCTGAGGTACGACTTCAGGAAGGCGAGTCGTTGGAAAACGCACTGCGTCGCTTCAAGAGGAAGGTCCAGCAAGAGGACATCATCAAAGAAGTAAAACGCCATTCCTATTATCTCAAACCGGGGGAGAAGCGGCGGGTCAAGCAGGCGCTGGCCCGCAAACGCAATCGCAAGAAGACGAGGCACGAACAGGACTAATGCGGCCGGCGAGAGGCGACCCAGGGTAAAACAGGTCTAGGTGGTTTGTAGGGGCCAGCGTCCGACGGCGGGTTGGGCCGGTTCGACCAAGGGGGGCGACGCATGGAATACCAGGATAGGGTCCTGAAGTGCATCGACTGCGGGGCGGAATTCGTATTTACCGCTGGCGAACAACTCTTTTACGCCGACAAGGGCTTCAGAAACGAACCCAAGCGGTGCAAGGCCTGCAAATCTAAGCGCAACCAGTCGGTAGGCGGCCACGGTTTCCAGCGCTCGGAGACCACGACTGTCTGTTCACAGTGCGGCAAGGAAACGACTGTACCTTTCAAGCCCACTCAAGGGCGTCCGGTTTACTGTCGCGAGTGCTTCCAGCAGCGGCGCACGGCCCCCTCCACAGCTTGACTCCACCTCTTTCGAGCGCGTGCCACCTCCCAGTATGTGGAGGTGTGCGCTATTTCACGTGGCGGCCCGCGACCCATAAAGGTTCCCTTTAGTCTGCCAATTTCCGAACGCCAGCCCTTAATGCCCGGTTGGAACCCTGGAAGGCACCCGTCAGCCGAGGGGCGCCTTGGTTAGAATGGAAGCCGCCAATGGAAGCGTTTCATCTCCTCAATTTCGGTTGCCGGGCAAGCCAGGCGGACGGGGCAGGACTTAAGGCACGGCTGCTCGGAGCGGGCTTCCAAGAAACCCAGCGCGTCGAGGAGAGCCAATTCGCCGTTCTGAACACCTGCACGGTTACCGCCAGCGCCGACGCGGAAGTCCGGCAAATCATCCGGCGCATCCATCGAGCCAACCCGGCGTGCAAAATACTGGTCACAGGCTGCTACGCCCAGCGTGCGCCGAGGGAAATCGCGGCGCTCGCGGGCGTGGTGTGGGTCGTGGGGAATTCCCATAAGCACACCATCGCCGAGGTCCTGAGCCGCCGCTATCCCGCGAACCCGTCAGCTGACGGGCGCCCCGGAAAATTCGAAGACCCTGAGCCTCCTCGAAGGGAAGCTACGCAACATTTCCCGCTGATTCAGATTCAGGGTGGACCGCCGGCTGCGAAAGCTGCCACGGCGGAGCTGCTGGTGGGAGAAGTCACTTCCGAATTTCACTTCTCGCCCGCCTTGCCCCACGACCGTTCCAGGCCCACGTTGAAAGTCCAGGATGGCTGCGATGCCCGATGCGCTTTTTGCGTCATTCCTTCCGTCCGCGGGCCAAGCCGCAGCCTCGCGCCGGAAAAGGTTGTCGAGGAGATTCGTAGGCTCGACGAGGCGGGATATCCGGAGGTGGTTCTCTCCGGAATCAACCTGGGAAGGTATGGGCGCGACCTCTCTCCGCGCATGACCTTCCTCGATCTCGTCGAACGAATCCTTCAAGAGACCTCAATTCGCCGCCTGCGGATCAGCTCGATCGAGCCGATGGATGTCGGCGGGCGGCTGATCTCGCTCGCGGCCTGCGAGCCACGCATCGCCCGCCACTTTCACATTCCCTTGCAGAGCGGGTCGGATCGGATCCTGCGCCGGATGAACCGGCGTTATTGGGCCAGTCAATACGCTGAGCGCCTGCTGGAGATTCGGGAACGGATTCCGGACGCTGCGCTTGGCGCCGATGTCATGGTGGGCTTCGCCGGGGAGACAGAAGCTGAGCACGCCGAAAGCCTCCGTTTCATCGAGTCTCTGCCCTTCACGTATCTCCACATCTTTCCTTACTCGATGCGGCCGGGAACGCGTGCCGCGGCGATGGAATTCCCGGTTCCGAAGAGCCTCGCCCAGCGGCGAAGCCGGGAAATCCGGGAGTTGATGGTGAAAAAACGCGAGGCGTTCCTGGCCGCCCAAGTCGGCCGCTCGCTTTCGGTCGTGACACTCGATGATTTCGAAGGCGACGCCCGCCTTGCTCTCAGCTCGAATTTTCTGAAAGTCGCCCTGCCTCACTCCGCCTCGGCCCCCCGCCAGCTCTTCGACGTGCGCGTAGCTCGCTCGTCCGGTGGAACCCTTTACGGTTACCCCGAATCCCGCGCCGAAAAAGACCTAATCACGGAGCTTGCAATGGAATGCCGTGGGTGCTAAATTCGCTCGTATCCGGGGCGTTCGGAAGCCGAACATTCAGCGAGGCGTCATGGTGAGGCGGTCGAAGAGCCGACCGACGCGCTGGCGGGCGTGGTCGAGCATCTCGCTTGGCATTTTCCTTCTGCTCGCCAAGCCTCTCCACGGCCAGCGGCCGAAACCCCCCATCTCCAGCAGCGATGAGCACGAGGATGGCGTCATTGATGGCCGAGTCCAAGCCGTGAACGGACGAGCGATCCCCACCATCGTTACACTGAAGCTGGTAACGCCGGCGGGGGAAGTGGTTTCGGAGCGGCCGACCACCACGGCCGGACAGTTTGATTTTCCCAACCTGAGGCACATCGCTTATGTTCTAACGGCGAGCGCGGATGGCTTCGAAAGCAGCCAACAGTTGGTTAACCTCGGCCGGTCCGCCGGAAGGGTCACGTTGAATATCTTCCTCCAGCCGGCACCCAAAGGCCCGCCGCCGATCATGGAAAGTGAATCTCTCACCGACAGCCAAGCGCCTAAGAACGCGCGAAAGGAGTTTGAAAAGGGAGCGCAGGCGCTCGGCAAAAGGGATTTCGGCGCCGCGCGAAGCCACCTCGCAAAGGCTGTTAAAGATTTCCCCTGCTATGCTCGGGCCCAGACCAACCTGGCCGTAGTTCTGGGCTCGGAGGGGGAAAGCGGGGAGGCTGAAGCAGCGCTCAAGAAAGCCATCGAATGCGACCCCGGCTTCACCGACCCTTACCTCCAACTGGGCTTGGTCTATATCTCACAGAAAAACTTCAAGGCGAGCCTCGCCGAACTGGCGGAGGGAACGCGCCATGCCCCGGCCGCTTGGCAGTTTTACTTTCAAATGGGTGTCGCGCACTACGGGCTCGGGCAGTTCCACGACGCCGAGCAAGACTTCCTCAAAGCCCGATCGTTTGATCCTCCGCAACAGGACGACATCCAGGTTAAGCTGGCGGACGTTTATCTCAAAGAAGGCCAATACGCTAAAGCCTATTCAGAAATGGAGACTTACCTCGCCGCAAACCCTCAGGGCCGCTTCGCCGACAAGATTAAGGACATCATGCATCAGATGGAGTCGAGGGGCGCGGTTCATCCCGACTCCGCTCGAACCCCTTCACCCGCCCCCAAACCCTGAGCTTTCTCCCTATTGAGGGCTGCACATCGCGGTTGCAACGCGGGGGCCGAACTGCCCTTAGCGCACGGTAAAGGGCGGCTTAAAATTCGTGCTCATGTCAATCAAGGGACGCGCGGGGACAGCCCTTAGTTTCACAATAGGATTGGGTTCAACCGGAAAGCAGGTGGGGGGAAACGGAGGAGTGTTTGCGGGCAAATTCAAAGGGCCCGTGGATAGCGAGCGGAGGGTCACGGTCAGCGCCGTGCCATTCTCGACGTACACCGTACTGCCTGGCACCGCAACCGCGACGATGGGCAGCGAGCTAGGGGCCGAATGCCCAATCTCAAGTGGTATAAATGGTTCGCCCGAGCAGTCGGTGGACTCCCAGACAACATTTGTGTTTGACGCCAGTCCATCGCGAAAAACCAACAGCATGAAAGGAACACCCTCGACGTTGAATGATACTAAGGGCTCAAATCCGTTGAGTGCGTCCTCCCCACCTGCAACGGGCCCTACCCTTCTGCCGTCGGAGTCGTACACGGCCAGTTGTTCTATCGGATGGGGCCTTTGGGCGAGTGCAGCAACGAGGAAAAGTATGCCAATCACCGCAACGAATGTTGTAACGCGCCCTTTCATATGTCATCCCTCCTCGGAAGTTCCCAAAACTGCGGAAGCGAAAGACGACCGTCGAATAACCCGTTTATACGTAGCCGCTTGGGTATGGCGAACCCACTAACCCAGAAAACTTTAGAGGACCCCCAAATCGTTAATATCGTGCGCTCATGAAAAGGCGAAGTCAAAGGTGACGCGTCGTCCCCCCAAAAAGACACTCTGGACAGGGCGGGCGGAATAGCTCAAAATGAAGCCCCGGAGGCGTGATCCCGCCCAGCGGGACGATGTTCACCGGCCTTGGTGAGATTGAATTGGGCTCTCCCCAAACCCCAGCTCGCGATAGCGTTCCGGTTTCCGAATACATTCGAGGCACTTTCGTGCCCCTCTCGAACCTCGCACACGGATGGCAACTCCATGCCGCGGTTTCGCTGACTCCCGCCGAAGAGCGCACCATGGTGCGGGAGCCCGCACAGGCCGTCCCCGCCTCGATCGCCCAACGGCTGGGCGCGCTGCGTGTTTTAATTGTTCCCTACATCGCCTGCTTTGACACCGGCGACGTGATTGCTTTCACCAAGCCCAAGGGCGAGACCCACTCGGCCGTCTGGCTCGAGGATCCGGAGCGCATTCACCTGCTGCTGCCGTGCCGCGAACTGGACGCGCACGACACGGGCTTTGAATTCCTGGCCAGCATCGCCGAACTCCTTCGACCGCGGCTCCGGCCCGAAGAAGTCGGGCGCTACACGGCGCTCCTGGAAGAAGAACTTCAAGTGGGCGTGCGAGCAGAAATTGACGAAGAGGCTTTGGGGGCGAAGCGCAGCCTGCTCGGCTCGCGCCTTCGCCGCCATCGCAATCTGGAACTCTTCGAGCGTTACCGCGACGTCTCCCTGGTTTCGACCGCGGCCGAGTACATGCACGGCCTCTGGCACGACGTCCAAATTCGCGTGGGACCCGACCACCTTCCTCTGCCCCAGCTTCGCCGGCGCATGGACCTGCTGGCCGAACTCTTTCCTCCGAACCCCGGCTTTCAGGTCTTCGCGGCAGAACTCGCGAAAGAGGAATAGCAAGCGGCGAGGTTCAAAAGAAGCGGCGCTTCACGGCTGACGCCGCACGCGGCGCGGCGGATACCGCGTTGCGACTGCCCAGGACCATTCTGTCGCGGGCCGCCTTGGAGAGCCATGGCCCCGCGACGAAATCTGTCGAGGCCATTCGGCCCAAAGAAATCCTTGAAATTCGGCAGCCCGTCGCCTGACGGGTTGAACCTTCGGCGAACAGGCTCGCATCAAAAAAAGGATATGGCGGAGATTCTTCCCTTCCGTGCCTTGCGATTCAACCCCGAAACAGTCGGCAAGCTCGAATCGGTGGTGACCCAACCCTACGACAAGATCAGTCCCGAGATGCAGGCGCGTTATTATGCCGCCAGCCAATTCAATATCGTTCGCGTGATTCGCAGCCGCGAGGAGCCGGGTGATTCCGCGAAGAACAACGTCTATACCCGCGCCGCGGAAACTCTCGGTGATTGGATTCGAAACCGAGCCCTCGTTTCGGAAGCCGAGCCGGCGCTTTACCGCTACGACCAGGAATTCCGCGAGCCGCAAGACGCTCGGGCCATCATGCGGCGCCGGGGATTTATCGCTCTTGGCCGCCTGGAAGATTACTCCGCGGGAATCGTTTTTCCGCACGAAGAGACGCTTTCGGGACCCAAGGCCGATCGGCTCGAGCTGCTCAAGGCGACGCATGCGCATTTCGGACAGATTTTCGTCCTCTACAGCGATCCGGAAGGCGCCATTGAGGCCGCGCTCGAATCGTATTCCCCGGCGACGGAGCGCCCTTGGGAGCGAGCCACCGATGAGTACGGGACGGTGCATACCGTCTGGCGGGTCCAGAACGGCTCGGCGATCGAAAGCATCGTCGAGAAGATGCGCTCGAAGAAGCTGGTCATCGCGGACGGCCACCACCGCTACGAGACGGCGCTCGCCTTCCGCGACTTTGGGCGTAGCCGACTCGGCGACGACCCGCGCGCCGATTACGCGATGATGACCTTCGTTCGCATGGAGACGGACGGCCTGACGATCCTCCCCACACACCGCGTCTTACACAGCCTCCGGGATTTCGATTGGAAAGGAACGCTTGCCGGCGCTCAGGAGTTTTTTGAGTGGACCTTGGCGGCGCGGGAGGGCGGCGATTGGCGCGGCCGTTTTCTCACCACACTGTCCGAGCTCGGACGCGCCCGGCCGGCACTCGGAGTTTACGCGGGCTCCGAGCGCCTGGGCTGGCTGGCGCTCAAGCCCGCAATCCCTCTCGCGCGCCTGCTTCCGGACTTGCCTTCTGCGCTCGCCCGCCTCGACACCGTCCTCCTCCACCGGCTGCTCATCGAGCGCGTTCTCGGCATCAGTCGCGAAGCTGTCCGGGAAGAAAAGAACCTCCGCTACATCCGTGAGCCTGACTTGGCTTTTGAGGAAGTGGACCGCGGCCGCGCCCATATGGCCTTTCTGATGAATCCCACACCGGTCCGGGAGGTTTGGGGCAACGCCCTGGCGGGACACGTGCTTCCGCAAAAGTCCACGGATTTTTATCCCAAACTGCTTTCAGGCTTGACCGCCTACTGGCTGGACAATCCGGCGGGAATTTGATCCCTCGCACGCGGGACGGGAGCCGCCCCGCCCAGGCGCGGTCAAGAGCCCCGGTTGTAGGAACTCACCGCGCCTTCGACCTGCGCGTAAATTTCAAAAACTTTTTCAAGGCCTGTCTGATGAAGCTGGTCACGAAATTTCTTGCTCAGGGAAGCCAATTTGATATTGGCCCCGTGACTTCTCGCCGACGTAAAGATCGCCAGAATGGTGCCCAGGCCAGTGCTGTCAATGTAGCCCACGCGAGCGAAATCCATCACCAAGGCGGTCCGCCCGGTGTCCAGGACCGCCTTGGTCTTAAAACGCAACTGGCTGCTTTCTTCTCCCATTGTGATTTGACCGGAGAGTTCCAGCACGGTCACTCCGCTGAAGTCCTTTTCCACTATCCCGAGCGCCATCCTCACTCCTTCTGCTTCGAAAGTAGGAACTCCGCCGCCCCCTTCGACTTCGCTCAGGGTCTCGGACCGTTCGACGCCTTACTCAAATTCCGAGCAGGACATGAAGTAGCCGCAACGGGGGCAGACCATTTTGCAATGCCGCGGTTCGAGCCTCTGTGAGCAAACCGGACAGAACTGGACCGGCAGCTCGATCGCGGGAGCGGACTCGGAAGGCTCATTGAGTTCCGCCATGCTTCCTCCTCACCACAAGCTCTGAATCAGGCCAACGTTCCAAGCCAAGAATACTCCGAAACTGAGGCTGGCAAGCCCCGACGCTAGCTGCACCATGCGTTCGAGGCGCACAAAGCGCCCGGCGGCAAGCGCGAGCGGCACGCTCATCAGGACGCTCATGGCGATCATCCCGCCGATGGTGCCCAATCCGAAAATCAGGAGGTAGCCGACGGCGAGGGCGAGCGACGGAATCGCGCTCACCACCATGAGCGTGAGGGCGGCTGTACCCGCGAGCCCGTGAACGATGCCCACCACGAACGGCCGCCCGCCAAGCTTCAAGGTGCGGTGACCGTGCGAGTGCCCGGCGTCTCCGGTGTGGAAGTGCAAGTGGGAATGAACCACGCCGTCGTGCTCGTGCGAGTGAACGTGCAAAGGAGGATTCTGGCGCACTTTTCGCAACACGTTAACGCCCAGCCACACCAGCATGCATCCCACTGAGAATTCCAGCCACACGGACCAGCGCGGCGTGACGGCGAGGCGGAAGACGGCGATGGCCGCGCCGAATACGACGAGCGACGCCGTGTGCCCAAGCCCCCACGACACGCCGATAAGCGATGAACGCCACAAGCTCCGTTCCTCGCTCACCATCGTCGAGACCGCCACCAGATGGTCCGGATCGAGGGCGTGGCGCAGGCCAAGAACGAAACCCAGCGCTAGCGTCGCCCAGATCGGGAATGCGCCCGGATGGAGGGAGACCGCGAGGTTCAATGGGGCATCTCCGACGCGTAGCGTTCCCGCATGAATTCCGCGATCGCCCCGAAGGCTCGCGAGAGCGTGGCCTCGTCCGCGAGGAACACCAAGCGGATGTGCCGAGTCCCCGCCGCTTCCCCGAAGCCGCTGCCGTGGACGACCAAGACCTGCTTCTCGAGCAGCAGATCCCTTGTGAACTCCTCGTCCGAACCAAGGATGTCGAGCCGCGGGAAAGCGTAGAAAGCGCCCCGAGGTCCGATCAGGCTAAGGCGCGGCGTGGAATTCGCCCATGCCATAGTCAGGTCGCGGCGGCGGCGCAGTTTGGCGGTGGCTTTCGCCAAGTGCCCTTGGGGCCCTTCCAGCGCCGCGCGCACCGCGTACTGTTCGGGACAATTCGCGCACAAGCGCGAACGCAGCAGCTTGTGGATGCCCTCGAGGTAAGGCTTCACGTCGGCTGCTTCCCCGCTCACGATGCCCCAGCCCAGGCGCCAGCCGGGAGCGAGGTAGGATTTCGAGAGCCCGCCGAAGGTCACCACCGGTATGTCGGGTGCGAGCGCCGCGATGGAAGTGTGAGGCCCGCCGTCGAGTATCAGCTTGTCGTAAATCTCGTCGGAGAAAATAACCAGGTGGTGCTCGCGCGCAAGCTCCACGATTGCTTCGAGCGTCTGTCGGGAATGGACGGCGCCCGTAGGATTGTTCGGGTTGATGACCACCATCCCGCGCGTGCCCGTAAAAATGTGGCTGGCGAGCTGTTCGAGGTCCGGCTGCCAGCCCGCGCCTTCGTCGAGCTCGTAGCTATTCGGTGACGCGCCGAGTTTGGCGAGCACGGCAGAATAGAGGGGATATTCGGGCAAAGGCGTCAGAAGGTTTTCGC
>WNGK01013667.1_pt1 | contig 14461 bp, 10 predicted proteins | sample 5400601 | NCBI WGS metagenome assembly WNGK01 (sample SAMN13153376, study PRJNA577476) | soil metagenome | isolation source: 60 cm soil or saprolite under Garry oak tree replicate 1 | place: USA:California | collected 2016-06-15 | reverse complement strand
GGGTGGGACCACCGGCCGGCCTTTCGGCGCCGATGGTGTGTACCTGACCATGCGGGAGGAACGCTGAGGGCGGACGCAGTCATGACGCGTGAGCTCGCAGCTTGGCCGCCGGGCGGCGGCAGGGCGACTGTTCAACATCTCAACCGGGAGGTTTCATGAACATCTTGCAGCAGGCGGCACGCCGGCCGGAACGGCTCGAGGCGCTGGACAAGGTGGCCGGGCCGCTGGCCCGGGCGGTCGGCCGCGCGGTGCGGCCCCGCGTGGTGCGCAACCTGCCCAGCGGCGCCGACCTCGGGCATCCGCTGCACCCGGTGCTGACCGACCCGCCGACCGGGGCGTGGGTGATGTCGGCCCTGCTGGACGCCGCCGGCGGCCCGGCCGCCGAGGGGGCCGCCGACCTTCTGGTCGCCGCCGGCGTGGTGGCCGCCGTGCCGACCGCGGCCGCGGGGCTGAACGACTGGTCCGACACCGCCGGGCCGCAGACCCGGGTCGGGCTGGTGCACGCCGCGGTGAACACCACGGCGCTGAGCCTGTACCTGGCCTCCCTGGTCGCGCGCGCCCGGGGGACGACGGCGCGGCGGCCAGGCGCTGGCCCTGGCCGGGCTGGGGTGCTGCCGGGCGGCGCGGACCTGGGAGGGCACCTGTGCTTCGTCCTGGGCGTGGAGGTCAACCGCACCGCGTGGGAGCAGCGGCCGGACCAGTGGACGCCGGTGCTGGCCGACACCGAACTGGCCGACGGGGAACACCGTAAGGCCGACGCGGGCGGCGTGCCGGTCCTGCTGTACCGGACCGCGGGAACGGTGTATGCCCTGGCCAGCACCTGCACTCACATGGGCGGCCCGCTGCAGCAGGGCACGATCAGCGATGGCTGCGTCACCTGCCCATGGCCCGGCAGCACCTTCCGGTTCGCCGATGGCAGCATCATGCGCAGCCCGGCCAGCACGCCAGAGCCCAGCTACCAGACGCGCATCCAGAACGGGCGTATCGAGGTCCGCGCCTTCACATAGGCGTTGCGGACCTCAGCCATCGGCGAGGGCCGTCACAGAAGACACCGTTCTGCGCGCCCCGAACGGACCCGACCGAAGAGGCTGTTCCATTACAGAACGGCGGCTCGGCGAGCGTTCGCCTCGACCTCCCCGTCACTGAGCGTGATGCTGTCGACCGACGTATCCTGATGCCCGCCGCCCACGCGGTGCGGTGTGCCTGGCCTGGAGATCACCGCCGGGGCTCAGGTACCCGTCGACAATGCGAGCGACACGGCCGCCAGTGGCCAGATCCTGCCTGACCGGTTCACTGCCACACGTGCAGCAGACGTACAGCATGTAGGACCGGTGGGCCTTGTCGTTGCCAGCCCAGGCGAGGACCTCCCGCACGTCTGCGCCTTCGACGTGCCATTCCTGGCTTGCCCAGCCTGAGTCCGGGCGGTGCATGATGGTTCACCACGGCGCGATGTTCTACGTTCGAGGTGCGCGGTGAAAAGAGCGCCCAAGGAGGGCCCGGCATGAATCTCGCGTCCAATCTCGTGGCCACGGCCAGCGGCCGGGCCGACAGCGTCGCCATAAGGGTTGGCGAGACCGCGACCACCTACGCCGGGCTCGATGAAGCGAGCGCCCGGGTGGCCGCGCTCCTGCGCGGGCGCGGCCTAAAGCCCGGCGACCGGGTCGGCATCATGCTGCCGAATGTGGCCGAGTTCGCGGTTACCTACTACGGCGTGCTCCGCGCTGGCGCTGCCGTGGTACCGATGAACCCGCTGCTCAAGGCGAGGGAGGTGGCTTACTACCTGCGCGACTCCGGCGCGAGCTTGATGTTCGGCTGGCACGCGTTCGCGGCGGAGGCGGCGGCCGGGGCGGAGCAGGCGGGCGCCGAGGCCAGCGTTGTCGAGCCGGTCGAATTCGCCGGCCTGCTGGATTCGTTCGTCCCGGCCGACCGGGTCGCCGACCGGGACGGCGATGACATCGCGGTGATCTTGTACACCTCGGGCACGACCGGCTCGCCGAAAGGCGCCGAGCTCACCCACGCCAACCTGGCCGGCAACGCCGAGGTGGTGCGCACGGATCTGTTCCAGCTCAGTCCCGGCGACGTGATCTTCGGCGGGCTGCCGCTGTTCCACGCGTTCGGGCAGACCTGCACGCTCAACGCCGCGGTGGCGTCGGGGGCGTGCGTGACCCTGCTGCCGCGGTTCGCCCCGGACCAGGCCCTGCAGATCCTCGCGGACCACCACGTCACGATCTTCGAGGGCGTGCCGACGATGTACGTCGCGTTGCTGGGCTACCCGGACAGGGAAAAGTACGACGTGTCCTCCCTCCGGCTCGCCGTGTCCGGGGGCGCTGCGATGCCAGTGGAGGTGCTGCGCGGCTTCGAGAAGGCGTTCGGCGTCCCGGTGCTCGAGGGGTACGGCCTGTCCGAGACCTCGCCGGTGGCCTCGTTCAACCACCCGGACCGGCCGCGCAAGGCCGGCTCGATCGGCACGCCGATCCGCGGCGTGCAGATGCGCGTCGTGGATAAGGACGGCCACGAGGTCCCGACGGGCGAGGTGGGTGAGATCGAGATCCGCGGGCCCAACGTGATGAAGGGCTACTGGGACAAGCCCGAGGCCACCGCGGAGGCGATCCAAGACGGCTGGTTCCGCACCGGTGACATGGCGCGGATGGACTCCGACGGCTACTACTTCATCGTGGACCGCAAGAAGGACCTGATCATCCGGGGCGGCTACAACGTCTACCCGCGGGAGATCGAGGAGGTGCTGTACGAGCACCCGGCGGTGGCCGAGGCCGCGGTGATCGGCCTGCCGCACCCGGCGCTCGGCGAGGAGGTCGGCGCCGCGGTGGTGCTCAAGCCGGGCGCTGACGTCACCGCCGAACAGTTGCGCGACCACGTCAAGACTCAGGTGGCCGCATACAAGTACCCGCGCAAGGTCTGGATCGCGGACGAACTGCCGAAGGGCCCTACCGGAAAGATCGTCAAGCGCGAGATCGTTCCCCCGAAGGACCTGGGGATGTGATATGGCCGAGACGTACGGCCGGGAACTCATCGGGGACAACAGATGACGACCACACCGGACACGCCGATGGACGACGAACGGCTCGCTGACGAGGCGGCGCCCCTGGATGCGCTGCTGGTCGAGGCCGCGCTCGGCCCGCTGCGCCGGTTCGGGCCGGACTTGTCGACCGCCATGTTCGCGGTCGGCCTGGCCCGTCGGCCGCTGACCACCGCCCGGCGGCTGGGCCACCTGATCGCCGAACTGGCTCGGGTCGGCGTCGGAACCTCAGTCCTGGCCCCGGGCAAGCGGGACCGCCGGTTCGCCGACCCGGCCTGGACCGAGAACCTGCTGCTGCGCCGCGTCGTGCAGGCGTACCTGGCTGCCGGGATGACGGCCGACCAGCTCGTCGGTGATGCCGCGCTGGGCTGGCAGGTCGACAAGCGGGTCCGTTTTCTCGTGGAAAACCTCGCCGACGCGCTGTCGCCGAGCAACGTGCCGCTGGTGAACCCGGCGTCGGCGAAGGCGGCCATCGACACGGCCGGCCTCAACTTCGTCCGCGGGGGGATGAGCCTGCTGCGTGACATGGTGACCAAGCCGCGGATCCCGGAGATGGTCGACACGTCATCGTTCGAGGTGGGCCGCAACCTCGCGGTCACGCCGGGATCGGTGGTACTGCGCACCGAGGTCATCGAGCTGATCCAGTACCGGCCGCAGACCGAGCGGGTCCGCGAGGTGCTGCTGCTCATCGTGCCGCCGACGATCAACAAGTACTACGCGATGGACCTGGCCCCCGGCCGCAGCCTAGTCGAGTACCTGGTCCAGGGCGGCCAGCAGGTATTCGTGATCTCCTGGCGGAACCCGGACGCCCGGCACGCCGACTGGGGCCTGGACACCTACGCTTCGGCCGTCATCGAAGCGCTGGAGGCCGCCCAGCGAGTCTGCGGGGTCGACCAGGCCGCGCTGATCGGCGCATGCGCGGGCGGCATCATCTCCAGTGTCGCCGTGGCCCACCTGGCCGCCACCGGCGGGCTGGGCCAGCTAGCGGCATTCGGCTTGTTCGTCACCGTGCTGGACACCACGCGGTCCGGCACGGTGGGGGCGCTGGCCGACCGGCGGCTCGCGGCGGCGGCCAAGGCCATGTCGGCCCGCCGCGGCTACCTGGACGGCCGGGACCTAGCCGAGGTGTTCGCCTGGCTGCGTCCCGACGACCTGATCTGGAACTACTGGGTGAACAACTACCTGCTGGGCAAGAAACCGCCGGCGTTCGACATCCTGTTCTGGAACGCCGACACCACCCGGATGCCAGCCAGGCTGCACGCCGATTTCGTCGACCTGGCCATGGACAACAAGCTCGTCACGCCGAGAGCGCTGACCGTGCTCGGTACCGCGGTCGACTTGTCCCAGGTCGACACCGACGCCTACCTCGTCGCGGGCATCGCCGACCACATCACGCCGTGGCAGAACTGCTACCGCAGCACGCAGCTGCTCGGCGGCACGAGCCGGTTCATCCTGTCCACCAGCGGGCACATCGCCGCGCTGGTGAACCCGCCAGGCAACCCCAAGGCCCGCTACCAGGTCAACAAGAACACTCCGGCCAACCCGGAGGGCTGGCTGAAGACCGCCGAGACGGAGCAGGGCACCTGGTGGCCGGACCTGCTGGCCTGGCTCGGCGAGCGGTGCGGCGCGGACAAGCCGGCCCCAGAAGAACTCGGCGGCGGCGGGCTCCGGCCGCTGGTCGACGCGCCCGGCACGTACGTCTTCGACAGCTGAGGAGGAGACGCCATGTACTCCGATATCGGCCGCTCGCTTGGCACCGACTACTTCGGGATCGCCGACCAGCTGACCCGCGAGGAGCTGAGCTACCTGCGGCGGACCCGCGACTTCGTCGACAACGAGGTACTGCCGGTCATCAACGGCTACTGGGAGCGTGCCGAGTTCCCGTGGCCGCTGGTGGAGAAGCTGGGCAAGCTGGGGATCGTGGGCGACGGCATCCAGGGTTACGGCTGCCCGGAGATGAGCCCCATCACCACCGGGCTGGTGCACATGGAGCTCAACCGCGGCGACGGCAGCCTGGGCACGTTCGTGGGCGTACAGGCCGGGCTCGCGATGCAGTCAATCGCCATGCTCGGGGCCGAAGAGCAGAGGCAGCGCTGGCTGCCCGCCATGGCCCGGCTGGACAAGCTGGGCGCGTTCGCGCTCACCGAGCCGCTGCACGGCTCGGACTCCGTCGCGCTGGAGACCTCGGCGCGCCGGGAGGGCGAGGAGTGGGTGATCGACGGCGCGAAGAAATGGATCGGCAACGGCACGATCGCCGACGTCATCGTGGTCTGGGCCCGCGACGTCGCGGACCGCCAGGTCAAGGGTTTCCTGGTGGAGAAGGGCACGCCGGGATACGACGCGAAGCGGATCGAGGGCAAGGGGTCGCTGCGCGCGGTGTGGCAGGCCGAGATCACGCTGTCCGGGGTGCGGGTGCCTGAGGAGAACCGGCTGCCCGGCGCGAACAGCTTCCGCGACACGAGCCGGGTGCTGGCCGGGACGCGCAACGCGGTGGCGTGGGGAGCGCTGGGCCACGCGACCGCGGCGTACGAGGTCGCCGTCGCCTACTGCCGGCAGCGCCAGCAGTTCGGCAAGCCGCTGGTGAGCTTCCAGATCGTGCAGGACAAGCTGGTCAAGATGCTCGCCGAGGTCTGCTCGATGCAGCTGTACTGCCTGCGGCTGGGCCGGCTGATCGAGGAGGGCCGGCTGACCGACACGATCGCGGCGCTGGCGAAGATGAACAACACCCGCAAGGCCCGGCAGGTCATCCTCGAGGCCCGGGACCTGCTCGGCGGCAACGGCATCCTGCTGGACTTCCACGTGATGCGGCACATGGCCGACATCGAGGCGATCCATACCTACGAGGGCACCGAGACCATCCAGACGCTCATTGTCGGCCGGGACATCACAGGGGCCAGCGCGTTCACCTGAGGCCGACGCTGTGCCATCCATCCGAAGGAAAGGGCCATGGATGAACCGACCATCGAAGTAATGATCGAAATCCCCAAGGGCAGCCGCAACAAGTACGAGTTCGACCACGAGCGGAATGTGATGCGACTCGACCGGCGGCTGTTCACCGCCACCGTCTACCCCGCCGACTACGGCTTCATCCCCGACACGCTGGCCGAGGACGGCGACCCGCTGGACGTGCTGGTCCTGACGTCAGAACCGACCTTCCCCGGCTGCTATATCAATGTCAGGCCCTTGGGCGTGTTCTGGATGCGTGACGAGAAAGGACCCGACGCCAAGGTCATCAGCGTGATAGCGGGAGACCCTGATTATGAAAAAGTCCGGGAGATAAGCGACCTGCCTAAGCATCTCCTTGACGAAATCGAGCATTTCTTCAACGTGTACAAGGACCTCGAGCCGGACAAGTCCACCCTGACTGCGGGGTTCGAAGGAACCGAGGCCACCCGGAAGGTGATCGACGAATCCGTCAACCGCCTGAAGAACACCTGAACCGCCGCGTCACGAGCCGTCTGCCGGGAGGACAGTTGAGGATGCTGCTGATCGCCGCCCCGGGCGGCGGCAAGGGGACACAGGGCGAGCTGCTATCCGCGCGCTTCGGCGCGGAGCACATCTCCTCCGGGGACGTACTGCGCGGCGCGGCCGAGGCGGGCACTCCGGCCGGCCGCGAGGTCGCCGCCTACCAGCGGCGCGGCGACCTGGTTCCCGACCAGATCGTTTTCGACCTGCTGATCCCGGTGGTGGCCCCCGCGGCCGCCCGCGGCGGATACATCCTGGACGGGTTTCCCAGGACCTTGCCGCAGGCCATGACGGCCGCGGAAATCGGCCTACGGCTGGACCTGACGCTCGACGCCGCCGTCTACCTGCACGTGCCCGAGCTGGTGCTGGTCGAGCGGCTGCTGGCGCGAGCCCGCCCGGATGACACGCCCGAGGTGATCAGGCACCGGCTGCAGGTGTTCGCCGACACCACCAGCCCGCTCATCGACTACTACCGGCGAGACAGGGGCATCCTGGTCGAGGTGGACGCGGACCAGCCGCCGGAGGTCATCACCGACGAGATCCAGGCCCGCCTGGAGGACATGAGCCGGGCCTCAGGCTAGCGCCCGGACCCGGGCAAAATGGACGTCACTGCGGCGGGCCGGCGGTCAGGTGCAGGCTGCTGGTCGTGCGCGGCTGCAACCATGTCTGATCACGCAGTGTCGTGGTTTTCCCGGCCAGTGCGGTCCCGATCCGCTGCCAGGAACCCGGCGACGAGGGCGGCGATTTCGGCGGGACGTTCGAGCGGGAACAAGTGGCCGCCGCCGTGGATGATCTCCAGCCGCGCGTCCGGAATGACGCTGGCCAGGATGCGCCCGTTGATCACCGGAACGATCGGGTCGTCATCGCCAGCGAGCACCAGGGTGGGCTGCGGGAGCCGCCATAGCCAGGGCAGACCGGTCCAGAAGCTGATCGCGTAGAGCTGGTCGAGATAGCCGCGCAGGGACGGGGCCTCGGAGAACCGCGCGATCGAGCCGTGCAGCAACGCGTCGGGGTCGCACCGAGCTTGGCCGCCGTACAGTGCTCCGGCGATGCGGTGGAAGTAGTCAGGCGACTGGTAGCGACGCGGGGTGGCCAGGGCGAGCAGCGCGAGCGGTGAGCCAGGTACGCCACCCAGCCCGGCGACGCCGGCGCCGGTGGCGGCTAGGACCAGCCGCCGGACGCGGCTGGGTGCCTGATGCGCGAGCTGCTGGGCGAGAACCCCGCCGAAGGATGCGCCGAGGACGTCTACCTGTTCGTAGTCGAGGGCGTCGAGCAGCAGCTCGAACGTGCGGGCGAGGCCGGGCATGCGCCGCGGCCGGCGGTACCGGGTCGAGCCCCCGGTGCCGGGCGCGTCGACGGCGATCGTCTGCACACCGTGCGGGTGCAGCGCGTCCTCGAACGGTACCGACAGACCCAGGCTTGCTCCGATGCCGGTGAGCAGCAGCAGCGGACGCCCTACGCCTCGGATCGACGTACGCAGCCTCACGCCGTCGACGTCTACGTATCGAATGTCCGCCACGGCCCCTCAGGTCTCGAAGACGTACATGCCGGGGGCGGCCGCGATCAGCTCGTGCTCCTTGCTTCCGAGGGTCTTCGGCTTCGGCTTGCGCTCGCCCGAGCGGCTCCAGCCAGCGCAGGTAGTCGGGCCACCAGCTGCCTTGGTGCTCGGCGGCCCCGGCCAGCCACGCCTTTGGACTGGGTGGCACGACATCCGCGATGCGAAGATCCGGCGGCTGCCGGGATCTGGCGGGTTGACCAGTGCCTGGATGTGGCCGCTGTTCACCAGGACGAAGCGGGAGGTTCCGCCGAGGATCTGCGTGGCGCGGTACGCGTTCTGCCACGGCACGATGTGGTCGGTTGCACCCGCCAGGACGTAGGTGGGAACGTCGGCGGAGGCCAGGTCGATCGGGGTGCCCAGGACCGTCAGCGCGCCGGGGATGCGTATCGAGTTCTCCACGGCCACCCGGATCATGTCGCCATGCAGGCCGGCCGCCATCAGGATGCCGTCCTGGTTCCAGTACAAGATGTCGAACGGCGGCGGAGTGCCCAGCAGGTAGTTGTTGACCCAGTAGTTCCAGATTATGTCGTTCGGGCGCAGCCACGCGAAGATCTCGGCGAGCGCCGCCCTGTCCACGTAGCCCCTGGCGGCAGATGCCGCCACCGCGGCGGCAGCCGCTTCGCGGGTCGAAAGGGCGCCGATCACCCCCTCCTGGGGCCTGTCGGGGGCGCAGACGAACAGCCCGAGGCTGGCCACGTGCCCGAGCCGACCCGAAACGACCAGATGCCCGACGGTCGCGGCGGCGATCTGGCCGCCGGAGCACGCGGCCGCCACGTGGAGCGAGTCCGTGCCGGTGATCTCTTGCATCGCCCGGCCCGCCTCCACGCACGCGGCCGCGTAGCTATCCAAGTTGAGGTACGCCTGTGCGGCGGTCGGGTTCGTCCACGACAGCGTGAACACCTGCATGCCCTGAGCCAGGAACCATTCCGTGATGCTGCGCCTGGGCAAAATGCAGCAGCCCGGTGTAGAACACGGCCGCCAGATCCTGTTCGGGCAGGCTCAGCACGGCCGCCGTCCGCACTCCCAGCACCGCCGTACGCATGTCATGCTCCAGCGACTGGCCCGTCGCCAGGTCAGTCGCCAACGACAGCACCCCTGCCGCCTCAGCCAGCCGCAGCAGCCCAGAATCCGGCATCATGCCACCTGCCACAAGGCCCACCCGGACAGCGGCCGCCCCGGCCGTAACCCGCCGCGGCTGACCAGCTAGGCCACCCTTCACCCTTGAGTATGACACCCTCCCGAGTGCACCGGGCTCCGCGACAGCAAGCCCCACCCCCCGCTCCCGCTGGGCCTGAGCCCAGACCTCGCCTGGAGCTGCCCCCCGGGGCTAGCTGATATCGCAGAGCGCTAGCTGATATCGCAGAGCACTTGCCTCTGAGTAATTCCAGCCAGCTGAAGTGCCTGACGCGCAGAATTGGATTATCTGCGTGCAGGCCCGAGTGCCGCCGACGCGGAAGACGGCCGCGCGGATTCGGCGATCTGGCTTGCCCAGGATGCATGACAGCGTCAGGCCGCAGTCCCAGCGGGATAAGGGCCGGGGCCCAAGACTACGAGTGAACATGCCGAACAGCGCATAAGCATGCGAGTAAGCAACGAACGCTATTCGGCTACTTACAGTATGTCTTCCAAGACAGCCCGGGCCGGCGCAGGCTCGGGTGAGGTGCCCGGCCGGAACGCTCTTATTGCGGATGAGCGCGACGGCGATGCCCTCAACCAGGACCATCTTCGTCACGGAAGATGGACTTGCGGTTGGGCCTGCAACGACCTCGTCGCCCATATGCGGACGTACAGTCATCACCGGGTCAGGTTGCAGCGCGATTCCCTGACCCGGGACTTGACTGAGAAGCTTCAGATGCCGGATCCTCCGGGTGAATGGTCTCGTATCGAACGGCGCCGTGGATTTAGCCGTGGCCGGGCCTTTACCCGGCCGCAGACCAGCCGCTCCACCTTGTCACTTGTATCGCGATGATCGGGCCGCCGGGTGGTTGCACGGCGTACTGGTCGTACTTGTCTTCGAGGGCTGCCAGGGCCAGGGCCACCTCGCGTGGGTTGCCTGTCACCCGTCCGCGGCCGTCCAGCCGGACCCACCACAGTGTCGACCAGTCCTCGCCGTACCGATCGACGAGCAGGCATGCGTGGCCGGTCGTCCTCAGGTTGTCGAGCCGGCGAAGCTGCGTGCCTCGCTTGGGCTTGTGATCGACCGCGAAGTAGACGGTGTCTCCTTCGACCGCGAAGCAGACCGGGACGAGGTGCGGTAGAGCGTCGGCGCCAGCGGTGGCGAGATGGGCGACTCGGGCTGACTCGACGCGTCGCCGCATCGTCGTGGCGTCCACCCTTGAAAGTCTAGGCTGGGCACGACCAGGGTGACCGGATCGCGAGCGAAGCCGGAATCGGGCCGCTGGACACGTGCCCGGTACATCGGTTGCCCGTCTGCTGCTGGCGTCGCTCGACCGGCGGCATGATCGTAAGACGACGCAGCGGATCACCGATGAGCAGAGTGCTCATCGCTTACCGCTACCGTGCTGGGTGTGGATGTGGGATCTACTGTCCGCGTCTGAGTGACGATAGGCCAGGAGAACGGCCATGGGCTACATCTGCCCGTACTGCGGCGAGGGCCTGCCCCAGGACGAGGAGTGTCCTTGCCAGGTCATCGATGATGTCCTGGATGATCTTCGTCCTAGCCGCGCTGCGAAGCGGGAGCAGGACCGGCGGCGCCGTATCCTGATTCGAGCCGCCGGTCCGGTCGAGTCAATTACCGCGACCGAGATTGGCGAGCGCGATGACTGGGTCTGCGGCATCTGCCAGGACACAGTGCGCTTGGTAGACGCACGGCCGGACGCTCCCCGTGCGCTGTCGCCGTCCATTGACCACATCATCCCGGTGTCGAGAGGGGGCACGCATACAAGGAGCAACGTGCGGATCACGCATCTGTGGTGCAACGTGGAAAGAAACAGCGGCGAGCCTGCGTCTCCGATCTACATACGTGCCCAGCTGTCGTGGCTCCTGGATGGTACGCCGGTCCCGGAGGAGCTCCACCGGAGTTGCTTTCCCTCGTGGCGGTGGCCTGCCAGCCCGCGAATCGAGTACATGATTGCGCTGTATATCTCAGCTGGGAGGGTAGCTGCCGATCCCCGCTACGGGGAACCGGCCACGCGGCTGGCACATGCTGCCCGCCAGATGGCAGGCGATGCCGCTGAGGACGCCGTGCGGCGCGGGCTCGACTGGATGGAAAGAAACGACCGGCGCCGCTCCCCTATCAACGCTGGGTGGCGATCTCCCAGATAGGCATCCCGGAGCGGACGGCCGGCCGCCCAGATCGAAGACACGAATCCGGTACGATCTGAGCAACCAGTCAGCGACCGAGACTTTACCGTCCGCGGCAGAAGAGTGCGCGGCTCGGCTGACAAACTAACTTAAAGATGCAGTCTAGCCAGTCTGGAAAATTCTGTCTCCCCGTCTGCCGATGCTATGGCTCGGGCCCAAGTTCTGGCGCAGTTCCTTTCAGGTCTGACACCATGCGGACTTGACCTGTGGAGAGTTCTGGATCCAGCGATCGCAGTCTCGGTATCCGAGCTACAAGAGGTCCACCTACCTGTAGGCTCTTTCGAGCGCACGTGATGTATTCATCACGCGCGTCCTCGTATTCTGCATAGGTGCGCCGCCAGTCTAAAGGGTTTCCCTCTACTATTCCTTGGGCAAGCCATTCGAGTTTCCACACCTGATGCGTCATGGCACGTGCTGCGTTACCCGTGTCTCCATCGGTGAGCAAACGGAGAGTCTCCGACGCGACAGAACGGCTTGCCTCAGCCTCAGCTAGCTTCGCTAGATTCTCCTCTGTTGGGGCAAAGGGCGCAGGGCCTGACTCGAGCCCACGGCCCGTCGCAATGCGGCTAGCCAAGGCAACAACTTCTTTGACGGCATGGCTGTAGTCGGCATACGCTGAAAGCGTTCGTTCATCCCAACGGACTGTCCGCTCGCGACGCCAACGTGTACGCTCCGCAAAGGAGGTCATGCCAAACGACATGAGCGCGCCAACGACTACCCCAACCAATGGCAGGACTTGATTCAAGCGATCCATCTTCCGCCCTTCCTAATGTCCACTCATGACTTTACTAATAACAGTCCAGCGTCCAAACCGCAAGCGCATCAAATTAGATCAAACCACGTACGCTCATCGGCATGTGCGGGCGGCCGGGAGGGCTCAGCGTCACGCTGTTGACCGGCCTGCCGGAGCCGGGGCCATCTGGCGGTTTGGTTCGTGCCGGTGGTGACGGGCGTGCGTCGGGGTCATTGGGCGGCGGCTTGGTACTGCTCCGCAACGCTGGCGGGGATGCGGCCGCGGGCGCTGACCGCGATGCCCTGGTCTTTGCCCGGGCCCGGATGCCGCCCGCTGCGCTGACGGCTTGATGCGGTCCGCGCCGGCCGGCGTCGCTGCCCAGGCCCGGCCTTCGGGCATGCCCGGCGAACGGCGCGAGTTGCCAGCGGAACGGCCCGGGCGTTCTTCTTATCCAGGTCGATCTCCTACTCCGCGTCGCCTATCGCGAACCGCACCGTCTCATCTGCCGGGCCCCGTCAAGATCGTCTTCCAGCGCGACGATTACCTTCGCTGCCATCGCGGCCTCCCTAACCGCGCCCGGGGTATCGGCACCGTACAGATCAACTGTCATACCGCGATCACCGCACCGCCGCCCGCTGCCAGGCCCCTCCTATGGAATGCACCCGACCCCGGAACCTGCCGACGGCCCGCCACCGGCCCCGCACACGGCCGACAGCGCCGCCAGCTCGCCCGCCCGCACCAGCTGCCGTCTCGCCCGGCGAGTTCGCCCGGCGAGTTCGCCCGGCGAGTTCGCCCGGCAGTGCTCCCCCCATACGCTCCCCAGGCAGGCGGGCCGCGGCCCGTTTTGCCTGGTAGCCGCGGCCCGTTTTGCCTGGTAGCAGCCTCAAACGGCATTGCCCTCCGGAGCCGTGTGCGCAGGTTCGAATCCTGCTGGGGGCGCATAAATCGAACAAAACTTCTGATCGGCTGAATTCCGGTGCACCCCGCTGACCTGCGCCTTCGCAACCAGGCGGCCGACTCCGCTCCCCATCCGCCCCCCAACCGGCTAGCGGTCATGACGCCGCCGCAGGTCAGAGCGCGGCGAAAGCAACGGCCCGCAGGACCGTATCCCACCCCGGAATCGCCGCCCAGCTCCTGCCAGCCGGCTACGGCGATCCGCGCAGCAGCCTGGCCGGGCGCGGCTCAACCGACACGCAGCGTGAGCACAGTCGCCTACCTCTGAACCCTGACATGCGACAGACCCTGCCGAGTATGGCGCTGTCAACTTTGCGCAGAGCGGGATAGGTAGACGCATGCAGATCATCGGTTCTGTGCTGTGTTGCCGGCTGGGAGGTCCGCCTGTGGGGCAGGGCTGATGTGCGGCATTCCGCGCTCGGCGCTGGGCGGCGCTGTGGTTGTCAGGATGGGCCCGCTAGGGGCTGGCCCTCTCTTACTGCGCATGCCCGCGCTGGTACGGTGCGGCCGCTGACTACCGGGTGAGGTGGCCGGTGAGGAGCGGGAGAACGGCGGCGCCTGCGATGCCGATCCCCAGCGAGGCCGTGCCTGCGGTGTAGGCGGCTGCGGCGGCCCACTGGCCGGCGGGCTCGAGGGTGTCCGGGGCGGTGCCGGTTTCGGGTGGCCGTTGCAGGAACGCGGGTGCCAGCCAGCGCAGGTAGTAGAAGAGGCTGGCGACGGTGTTGACCACGGCCAGGGCGGCGAGCCAGGCGTAGCCGCCGTCGATAGTGGCGGTGAATACCTGCAGCTTGCCGAAGAACACCCCGGTGGGCGGGGTGCCGACCAGGCCGAGCAGGCTGACTACCAAGACGGCGGCCAGGGCTGGGTGGCGGGCGGCGAGCCCGCGGTAGGCGCCGATGGTGCGGGCGTTTGGCAGTTCGGCGACGACGGCGAACGCGGCCAGGTTGGTGGCGGCGTAGGCGGCCAGGTAGAACAGCAGCGACCGCAGCGCCAGACCGCTTCTGGTGGCGACGGCTACGGCCATGAGCAGGTAGCCGGCCTGGCTGATGGTGGAGTAGGCGAGCAGCCGTTGTACTGAGGTCTGGAAGAACGCGGCGAGGTTGCCCAGCGTCATGGTGGCGGCGGCGAGGACCGCGATGAGCGCCGGCCAGTTGACCGCTGTGGTGGGGATCGCGACAGCGAGCAGGCGGAACAGCGCGATCAGGCCGCCGATTTTCGGCACGGTGGTGATGAACGAGGCGACAGGCGGCGAGCTGCCGTCGGTGACGTCCGGCACCCAGAACTGGGCGGGCACGGCGCCGGTCTTGAACATCAGCCCGGCGATCACGGCGATGGTTCCGGCGGCGACGAGGCCGTGCGGCGCGGCGGCGAGCGCGGCGTGTAGGGCGGG
>WNGK01004759.1_pt1 | contig 14461 bp, 13 predicted proteins | sample 5400601 | NCBI WGS metagenome assembly WNGK01 (sample SAMN13153376, study PRJNA577476) | soil metagenome | isolation source: 60 cm soil or saprolite under Garry oak tree replicate 1 | place: USA:California | collected 2016-06-15 | reverse complement strand
GAGTCGCCCACACGCGCCGCGCCGATGCCGGCAAACGGCCCCAGGTCGGCCGGCCAACCATAGATGAGGGCCTGCTCCGGGGACCCGTACCAGGTGACGGCGAGCGTTTCAGCGCGCGGCACCGCGAACACCAGAGCGCCTTTGTAGTGACACGTCCGGCCGACCGCGACGCGCGCCGTATCGAGGATCAGGTCGGTGAGCTTGAAGCGATCGCCCATCTCAGGCAGCGTGACCGTATCGCCACGCGCCACGACCCAGTGGCCGACGTAGGCTTGCGAGAAGCGCGCCCGCAGGTGCATCTCCGACGAGGTGCACGGGTTCGTCGGCCCGCACGCGGCCAGCGCGGCCAGCAGGGTCGACCTCACCCCCTGTCCCCCTCTCCGCATCGCGGAGAGGGGGGACGGCGGCCTGATGCATGGTTCCCCCTCTCCACTTTGTGGAGAGGGGGTCAGGGGGTGAGGCCTCACGAGGAGACCCGGTCCGTGGCTTGTGGAGAGGGGGTCAGGGGGTGAGGACTCACGAAGAGACCCGGTCCGTGGCTTGTGGAGAGGGGGTCGGGGGGTGAGGCCTCACGGGGAGACGCTGTCCGAGGCCCGAACGCGGGCGCTCGTAGAATCCGCCGCCCGCATCGCGCTCCCGACGGCTCTCGCGCCCGGGATCCGCGATTGCGCCAGGATCGAATCGCGCTGGCGCTCGGTGAGCGAGTCGACGTCGGCCGCGGATTTGGCCGATTTGCCGCCGGAACACCCGGCGAGGAGGGCAAGGACGATGGTCAGCACCTGGGTGCGCATAAGCCTCCGATGAGCCGAGATAATATGTATGGGCGCCGCACGCGCACCGCTACAGGTTCCGCGGGTCATTTCCGTCGCCACAGCACGCCGTAGGCGACCAGATTGACCGCCAGCACGAGCGTGCCCAGCACCGCCTGCGTAGGCCGCGCGAGACCCGCCGGGTAGAGCACCGGAATCACGTAGTGCTCGACGAATCCACCACGATATCCTTCGAGCCCGGCGCGGGCGCGCAGCGCGTTCTCGAGCGGGGTGAGCGGACAGATCCAGCCGCCGTACTCGATGGCGATCCCCCATAACGCGCAGGGCACGTGCGCGAAGACGATCCAGCGCCAGCGCCACGCGAGGAACCCGCCCAGCACCACGAACGCGACGAACGCCGCGTGCACGAGCACGACACAATCGGCCAGAACGCGGTAGAGCATTTTCAAGCTCCCCTTATACGAACAAAACCCCCGCCGGACCAGAGTCCGGCGGGGGCTGGGGTGTGGTCCGGCCGGCGGCCCTGGTCAGACGCCCACGGAGGCCGCCGGGGCGAACAACGCGTCAAAGCGCGTGAGCGTCGCACCGATCGCTTCGAAAATCGCGTTCAAGGCGGTGTAATCGTCCGCGGTGAGATCCTGACCCCCGCCGCCGACGAAGCTCAGCGAGCCATCCGTTTCCGTGATCGTGGCGTAGATACCCCCGCCGACTAGGACGGTGACGGTCCCCGATGTGCTCAGGGTTACCAGGTCCACGTTCTCCGTTCCCCTGACCGTCACGACTTCCGTACCGAACTGGAGGCGGAAATCAATGGCGAGCCGCAACGTGTTCTGGTCGGGCGCCGTGAGGGTCATCCTCAGTCGGACGTGTGAGTCCGTCGCATTCACGTCGAAGCGGATGTCGAACGTGGCACTGCCCGTGGTTTGGGCGATGGCGACGTTGAAGTCCAATCGCTGCGTCCCGTCGCTAATGAAGCCGACCACGGTTCCACTGGCGGACGTGGCTCCCACAGTGCCACTGACGGTGTAATCGAGGTAGGTCACCGGGGGATCCGTCGTCGTGCCCACCACCAGGATGTGCAGCGTCTGGGCGTTGCCGCTGCTCTCGTCCATGAGGTCGGCGTAGCCGATGGGCTGTGTCGCGATCGGTTGGCCTCCCAGGTCGAGGGCGTACAGGATGAACCGCACACCGTTGGACGGCGCGCCGGGTAGGACCGCCGGGTCGTTCGCCTCATACTGGAACGTCGTTGCGTTCCACGTATACGTCGTTCCCAAAACCACCGCGGGCGGGAAGATCGACGCGGCGATGCCACCGCTCGATGGGACGAGCGCAGCGCGGAGCGCGGTGGCAGCGAGCCGGCTCTCGGTGGGCGAGAGGGCGCGGCGGGTGACGAGCGTCGGCTGGGCGGCGCGCAGCAGGGGTTGCAGAGCCGCCAGCGGGCTCGTGGCAGTCGGCACATATGTCGTGGCGAACGTAAAGCTCTCGAACGGCGGGGAAGCGAAGCTCGTGCCCAGCGCCTGGACGTTGGCGGCAGTCGCGAGCGGGTCGACCGGTTTCGCCGGTGCGAGGGGGTTGTCGCTGCAAGCGGCAGCGAGCAAGGCGAGCGCCACAAGGTGCGAGGGCGCAAGGAGCGTGTGCCAACGCGAGCAGGTCGTCATAGGGCACCTCAATCAGGTCCGAGCCGAGCACTCTCCAAACTGGAACGTACCCCACCCCCGCCTAATCGGGCCGTGACGCGGCGCACCGTCCCGCGGGTGGGGAAGCGAAAAGAGGAAGGGGGTTCTGGGCGCGAAAGTTAGACGATGACGCCGCCGCCCAGCAGGCGGCCATCCGTGTCGTACAGGACGCCCGACTGCCCGGGGGTGATCGCCCGCACCGGCTGCGCGAGATCGAGGGTTATCGTCGCGCTCGCGTGCTCCCGCACCCGGCCGGGCACAGCCGGGGCGCGGTAGCGACACTGCACCAGGACCGCATCCCCCGGCGCCAGGGGGTCGGCGAGCCAGCTCACCTCGGCGAGCGTCACCGTGTGGCCGAACAGCTCGTCTCCGGAGCCGATCACCACCTCGCGCGTGTCGGGCCGGATCGCGACGACATACATGGGCTCGCGGAAGCCGCCGGGGAGGCCGCGCCGCTGCCCGATCGTATAGCGCGCGAAGCCCGCGTGCTCCCCCACCACCGCGCCGCCGACGGTCACCAGTGGTCCCGGGCTGAGGGCGGGCGCGTCAGCGGGGAGATGACGCTCGAGCACGCCGACGTAATCGTCGTCCGGGACGAAGCAGATCTCTACCGACTCGACCTTGTCCGCGGTGACGAGGCCGAGCCGGCGGGCGACGTCTCTGGTTTCGCGCTTGGTGAGCGACCCGACCGGCGTGAGCATCCGCGCCACCACGCCGCGGTCGATGCCCCACAGGAAGTACGACTGGTCCTTGCCGGGATCGCGCCCGCGGAACAGCGCCCCGTCGCGCGCAATCGCGTAATGGCCGGTGGCGATGTAGGCGCAGTCGAGCGCGTCCGCGTGGTGCAGCAGATCGCGGAACTTGGTGAACGAGTTGCAACGTACACACGGGATCGGCGTGCGGCCGCTCGCGTACTCGGCGACGAAGTTCGCGATCACGTCGCGCCCGAAGCGGTCTTCGAAATTCAGGACGTAATGCGGGATCCCGAGCTTGTGGGCCACGAGCTGGGCGTCGGTGATCGAATCGAGCGAGCAGCAGGGGCGGTCCGGGACGGCGTCGCCGTAGCAGAACAGCTTCATGGTGGCGCCGACGACGTCGTACCCTTCCTCCACCAGGATCGCCGCAGCCACCGAGCTGTCGACGCCGCCGGACATGGCGACGAGAACCCGCTCCGCCACCTAACGCCCCCACCCCGAGTGCGGAATGGGGAATGCGGAATGCGGAATCAATCCAATGCGGAATGCGGAATGCGGAATGCGGAATTGAACGGGAAGGTTCGACCCCGGAACTGGTCGCGATGCTCGAAGATCGCGCGGTCCATTCCGCATTTCGCATTCCGCATTCCACATTGTGATCACCGGTGCAACACCGCCGACAGCGCGCGCACCTTCTCGACGATCTTCGGCAGGGCTCCGATGAGCGCCTCCACGTCCTCCGACGTGTTCTGCTTGCCGAACGAGAACCGCAGCGCCGCGACGCCCAGCTCTCGGGGCACGCCCATGGCCGTGAGTACGTGCGACGGCTCGACCGCGCCGGTCGAGCAGGCGGAGCCCGAGGAGCAGGCGATCCCCGCGAGATCGAGGTGCATCAGCAGTGCCTCGCTGTCGGTGCCGGGGATCGACACGCTCGTGACGTGCGGTGCCCGCCGTCCGTGCGCGGCGTTGATCACGGCGTCGGGCACGACGGCGACCAGCCCGCGCTCGAGCTCGTCGCGCAGCGCCGCCACGCGGGCGGCGAACGCCGCCTGCTCGCGCGCCGCGAGCTCCACGGCCGCCGCAAGGCCCACGATCCCCGGCACGTTTTCCGTGCCCGGCCGGATCCCGAACTGCTGGCCGCCGCCGTGGATGATCGCTTCGACCGCGTGGCGATCCCGCACGACCAGAGCCCCGATGCCCTTGGGCGCGCCGATCTTGTGGCCGGAGACGGTGAACAGCGTGCAGGCGACGTCATGCAGCGACACGGGGACCTTGCCGAAGGCCTGCACCCCGTCCACGTGGAACGGGACGCCGGCCTCGCGACATCGTGCGGCCAGCCGGGCCACCGGCTGCACTACGCCGATCTCGTTGTTCACCCACATTACGCTCACCACTGCCAGCCCGCGTGCCAGCGCCTGGGCCAATGCGTCCTCCACGACCTCGCCCGCGCCGTTTACCGGGAGGATGATCTCCTCGCCCCCGAGCCGCGTCACCGCGTGCGCCGCCGCCAGGACGGCCTTGTGCTCGATCGCCGAGACCGCGACGCGGAACGGACCGCCGCGCTCGCGCGCCGCCAGGGCGCATCCGATCACCGCCAGGTTGTCCGCCTCCGTCCCGCCGGACGTGAAGATCACCTGGCCCGGCTCGGCCCCGAGGGTCTCGGCGATGCGGCGCTTCGCGTCGTCCACGCCGGCCCGCGCCGCGCGCCCGAAGCGATGGGGCGAGGAAGGATTCCCGAAGACGTCCGGCCCCAGATACGGCAGCATGGCCTCGAGCACCTCCGGGCGAACCGGGGTCGTGGCCGCGTTGTCGAGGTAGACCAGGCGCTTGGGCATGCGGGGAAATCTAGAACCTAGAGGGATTGCACGCCAAGCTGCAGCACGTCTTCGACCGCGAGCGTCTCGTAGCAGAAGAACGGCTCGCCGTACGCCGTGCGGATCAGGGAGCCGTAGTGCGCCGACTGGACCCGGATCAGCTCGTACAGATCCTGGCCCGTTGGGTGGATCTCTCCTGCCGCCTTGGCCCCGTCGAACTGGGAGGCGTAGCAGCGAATCGCCGTCATCTTGGTGTCGAAGCTGTCCGAGATGTCCACGACGAACGACGGTTTCACCGGGTCCTCGCGGTAGGCGAGTGCGTAGAGGAGCTTGAACGGCCGGTACGCGGCGCCCCCCCCGGCGCCTCCATACTTTGCGAGCCCGGCGAGGTAGCACGCGTCGCGTCCCAGCTCCGAGGCGATGCGGTGATCGGGGTGTCGCCCGACCGGGTACGGGAGAATGACGACCCGGGGCCGGGTCGCGCGGATCAGCTCGATAACCTTGGCGCGCGACGGGTCGTCGTTCTGGAGGTGGGCGTCCGGGAGTCCGGCGTTGAGCCGCACCTGCACGCCCAGCGCCCGGGCCGCTCGCTCGGCCTCGGCGGCGCGCGTGGCGGCGTCCCCGCGCGTGCCGGTCTCCCCCTGGGTCAGGTCGAGGATCCCGACGCGATGGCCTGCCCGCACGGCCTTGGCGAGGGTGCCGCCGCAGGTGAGTTCCGCATCATCGCGGTGGGCGGCGATTGCCAGAACGTCGACCGTCTCTGCCACAGGAAGCTCCTTGTGCGTTCTGGAGGTTGGGGAGGTCGGGGAGGTTAGGGGAGGTTCGGGAGGTTGCGGAGTCTACCTCCCCCAACCTCCTCCAACCTCCCCCAACCTCCAGAACCTCCCGCCAGGCTACTCGTATCGCAAGGCTTCAACGGGGTCCAGCCTGGCGGCTCTCGCCGCCGGGGCGATCCCGAAGACGAGCCCGACTCCGATCGACACGATCGTCGCGATTGCGGCGCTCCACACCGGCACGGTCGTGCTGAAGTCGAGCAGCCGCTTGAGGAACTCCCCGGTGCCGATCCCCACGATGATGCCGAGGATCCCGCCCATCAAGGTCAGCGTCGCCGCCTCCACGAGAAACTGCCACAGGACGTCGCGGCGCGTCGCACCCATCGCCTTGCGCAGTCCGATCTCCCGCGTCCGGCTCGTCACCGACACCATCATGATCGCCATCACCCCGATGCCGCCGACCAGGAGCGCGATACTCGAGAGCACGAGCATCACAAAAAAGAACGCGAACGTCAGACTGTCGAAGATGCCGAGCACCTGGTCCGAGGTCAGCAGGTCGAAGCTGTTGGGCTCGCCCACCCGCAGCCCGCGCAGGCGCCGCAGCTGCAGCGTGGCGGCGTCCATGGCGCGCGCGACGCTCACCTCGGGCCGGGGCTTCACGAGGATGATCAGGCCGTTCACCCGATCGATCGGGAAGCGCTGGTGCGCCGCCTCGAACGGGACGATGCCCGCGATCTCCGGTGCACCCGGCACCTCGAAGATGTTGGTGGGTCGCTGCCACACGCCGACCACGCGGAACGGTCGGCCGCCGATGCGTACGACCTCCCCGATCGGGTCGCGCGCCCCGAACAGCCGGTCCACGGTTCGCTGCTCGATGACTGCCACCGGAGCCCCGCTGCGCAGCTCCGCCGTGGTAAAGATACGGCCCGTGACCAGGCCGCCGCCCAGGATCTCCATGTAGCGATCGTCGGCGCCGAACACACCCAGGACCTGCGTGCGGTTGCCGGCGTACTCGAAGCGGTGGAACACCTGGGTCCAGATCGCCGCGTAGTGGATCTCGGGCAGGCGGGCGATCGCCTCGGCTTCTTGGGGTGTCAGGGCGGGCCGGATGCGCACTTCGCGCGGCAATGCGTCCGGATTGAGCGGCGTAGACGAAAAGAAGCGGAGGACGCGAAAGGTGGTGGGCCCGACGACCTCGAGCGTGTTGACGATCTGCTCGCGGAAGCCCGCCACGATCGACGCCATGGCCATGACCGTGGCGATCCCGATGACGACCCCGAGGATGGTGAGTCCCGAGCGCAGCTTGTTGACCCGGAGCTGATCGAGCGCGATCCACCACCCTTCGCGAATCGAGTGGAGGGCCATGCTACTCGGAGTGCAGCGCTTCGATGGGATCGAGGCGCGCCGCCCGGTGCGCCGGGTAGACGCCGAACACGATCCCCACGCTGACGCCGAGGCCCAGCGCCACGGCCACCGACCAGGCCGTCACGCGGGCGGGCAGGGGGGACGCGAGCTCGACCAGCGCGGCGAGCGCGCTGCCGGCGACGAGGCCGGCCACGCCGCCGAGCAGCGACAGCATGGCCGACTCCGCAAGGAACTGGCGTCGGATGTCGCGCCGGGACGCGCCGAGCGACTTGAGGATCCCGATCTCGTGGGTGCGCTCGGTGACGCTCATCAGCATGATGTTCATGATCACGATGCCGCCCACGACAATCCCGATCGCCACCACCGCGGGCACGACCGTGAAAATGACGCGGGTGAGCTTGGCCCAAAACGCGATCAATCCTTCACCGGTATCGACGGTGAAGTCGTCTTCCTGACCCGGTCGGAGCCGGTGCGCGATGCGCATCGCCTCCTCGGCGCGGAGCATCCCGTCCGCCACGCTCACGGCCGCTCCCATCTTGACCGAGATCACGGTGGTCTGGCGCCGCCCGTACAACGCCTCGAAAGTGGTGAGCGGCAGCATGACGAACCCGTCCCACGACTGCCCCAGCACCGTGCCCTTCTTGGCGATGACGCCCTTGACCGTGAGCTGCACGCCGCGGACCCGAATCGTGCTGCCGATGGCGAGCTCGGCCGCGCCGAACAGTTTTTCCGCCACGTCGAAACCGAGCACCGCCACGAGCCGCCGCTGGCGCTGGTCCACGTCGCTGAACGGCGCCCCCGCGGCGAAGGCGTAGTCCTGCACGACCACGAAGGGCGGTGTGACACCGAAGATGAGGACGTCGCCCACGGTGCGGTTGCGCCATTGCACGTCCGCCATCGGGGTCGGCCACCCGGACTGGAGGGAGATCGCCTGCGCGTCGGGCAGCGCGCGCTCCACGTAGGAGACGTCCTCGGGCGCGATGATCGGCCGGCGCTGGATCTTCTTCCATTCTTCGTCGTCGATGAACCCGACCTGGATCGGGTCCCGGCGGATCTGAAAGGCGTTGACCCCGACGATCGCGCCCGCGATGCGCTCGCGCACGTAGGCATTCATGCCCTGGATCACGGCCACGACCGCCACGAGGAACCCGACCGACACGATGATCCCGAGCAGCGTGAAGAACGAACGGAGCTTGTGGCTCCAGGCGGTCTGGAGCGCCTCGAAGATCGCTTCGGAGAGGGGCATGGGGCTACAAAATAACGAACGCGGAACGCGGAAGGTGGAACGCGGAACAGCGCAGGTCAGTTCCGCGTTCCGCGTTCCGCCTTCCGCGTTTCACTCGTACCTCAGCGCCTCCACCGGATCCAATCTCGACGCCTTGTTGGCGGGATACAGGCCGAATCCGATGCCGGTGAGGGCAGAGGCGGCGAGGGCCGCGAGCACGGACCAGAGCGGCACGTGCGCGGGGATGGGCGTCAGGCTGGCGACGGCGAATGCGACGACACCGCCGGCGAGCATCCCGACGGCGCCTCCCACCAGGGTGAGGGTCGAGGCCTCGACGAGGAACTGCCACTGGATGGCGCGCCGGGTCGCTCCGAGCGCCTTGCGAACCCCGATCTCCCGCGTGCGCTCGGTGACCGAGATCATCATGATCGCGACCACGCCCACGCCCCCGACCATCAACGCGATCGACGAGAGCACCAGCATCACGAGGAAGAACATCCCGGTGACCTTGTTCCAGGTGTCCAGCAGTTTGTCCTGGGTGACGATCGAAAAGTTGTTTTCCTGCCCCGGCTTGAGGCCCCGCAGCGAGCGTAATGTGGCGACCACCTCGTCCATCGCCTCCTGCTGGCTGTAGGCGGGCGCCGGCGCGACCGCAAGCCGCATCAATCCCCTCGTGTACGGCACGTGTTTGACGAACGCGCCGTGCGGGATGCCGACGTGCGGTGGCGTCGCACCGCTGAACAGGTTCGGCGGCGGCACGTAGACGCCGATCACCTTGAACGAGGCGCCGGCAACGTGGATCGTCTGGCCGATCGGGTCGCGCCCGCGGAACAGCTGTTCCTCGAGCTTCGTGTTAATCACCGCCACGGCGTCGTTGGCCACATCTTCCAGTCGCGTGAACGTGCGCCCCGGATGGACGTCGCCGCCGTTCACTTCCACCCACTGCGCGGACAACCCCGACACGTCGACCGATTCGAGGCGTCGGTCGCCGTACTCCACGGTCGCGGAGCTTTCGTCGCGCCGGGTGACGTAGCGCACGGAAGGCAGCAGGGCGATCCGGTCGGCCTCGACCGCCACGATCTCCGGATTCCGTCGCCCCGGGTTGGATTCGTCGGAGCCGTCCGAGACGTTCACCCCCGCCTGGAAGAAGCGCCACACCAGAAACGTCCGCGGAGCGATGGATTCGATCACATTCGAGACGCTCTGGTTGATCCCGCTGATCATCGCGGCCATCACCATGACGACCGTCACGCCGATGGCGACGCCCAGAATCGTCAGCGCCGCCCGTCGCTTGTTGCCGCGCAGCGAATCGAGCGCGATGGCGACACCTTCGAACGCGGCGGTCACGTCTCGTGCCGTAGGGCGTCGATCGGATCGAGTCGCGCGGCGCGGCTCGCGGGGTACACCCCGGCGACCACGCCGACGCCGCCGCCCAGGACGACGCCGACCAGGATCGACCAGGGCGCGACCGCGGCGGGGAGCGGCGTCAGCGCGGCCACCGCGGCCGCCAATCCGATGCCCACGACGACGCCCCCCGTGGCCCCCGCCGTGGCGAGCGTCGCGGCCTCGACCAGGAACTGGCGCAGGATGTCACGGCGCCGGGCGCCCAGCGACTTGCGGATGCCGATCTCGCGCGTCCGCTCGGCCACCGCCATCAGCATGATGTTCATGATGACGATCCCGCCCACGACCAGCGAGACGGCCACGAGACCCGGGAGGGCGACGAACAGCACGCGGCTGATCTTGCCCCAGAAATCGAGCACCTCGTCCGCGGTTTCCAGCGCGAAATCGTTCGCCTGGCGCGGCCGCAAGTGGCGCCGGTTGCGCATGATCGCCTCGGCCTGCGCCATCGCCTCGCGCATCTCGGGCTGCGAGCGCGCCTTCATCGCCACCGCGTCCACCACTCGCGGTTCGCTGACATAGCTCTTGAGCGGGGCGCTCGCCGGGGCGACCGCGAACTTGTCGAGCGACAGGCCGAACAGGTTGCCCTGCTTCTCGACCACACCGATCACCCGGTAGGGAAGGCCGAAGATCTTCACCTCGCGGCCGATCGGATCCTGACCCTCGAACAGCTTGTCGGCCAGCTCGTGCCCCAGCACGAGCACGGGCACTCCGACCTGAACTTCCTGTTCCGTAAAGGGGCGGCCTCGCTCGACGGGGAGGGCACGGATGTCGAAGTAGAGCTCCGTCGCCGCCGTGACCTCCACGTCCTTTGCTTGCTTGCGCCCGGCCACGAGCGTGGTCCGGGTGCTCGACTCCCACGCGGCGAGCACCGGCACCATCACGCCGCGCATGACCGCCTGCGCATCGTCGTAGGTCACGCGCGGCCGCCGGCGCCATACCCGCCGCGTGGAGTCGGTCACATTGCCGAGCTGAATGTCGGGGAACTGCCGCAGCCGGAACGTATTCACACCGAGGAGGGTGCCGGCGAACTTGTCGGTCATGTAGCGGTTCATTCCTTGAACGACCGACACGACCGCGATGAGAAACATCACGCCGATGAACACACCGATGATGGAGAACGCACTCTTGAGCTTCTGCGCCAGGATGGTCTGCAGGGCGAGCCGGACCGCCTCGAACACCGGCATTTACGCGGCCTGGCGCTGGTCGGTGGCGATGAGTCCGTCCCGCAGCGTCACGACGCGGGCCGCGTGCGCCGCGATGTCGTGCTCGTGCGTCACCATCACGATGGTCTGGCCCTGGCGGTGCAGCTCGGCGAACACTTGCATGATCTCGCCGCTCGTGGTGGAGTCGAGGTTCCCGGTGGGCTCGTCCGCGAGCAGGATGGACGGTTGGTTGACGAGTGCTCGCGCGATGGCCACGCGCTGGCGCTGCCCGCCCGACAGCTCGTTCGGCCGGTGCTCCATCCGGTCGGCGAGCCCCACGCGCTCCAGCGCGTCCGCCGCCTGGGCACGCCGCTCGCGCGCGCCGTGTCCGGCGTAGATGAGGGGCAGCTCCACGTTGTGCAGTGCCGTGGCGCGCGGCAGGAGATTGAAGGTCTGGAACACGAACCCAATCTCCTTGTTGCGGATGCGGGCGAGCGCGTCGTCGTCCAGGTCGGAGACCTTCTGGGCGTTGAGCCAGTATTCGCCGGACGTTGGGGTGTCGAGGCAGCCGATCAAGTTCATCAGGGTGGACTTGCCGGACCCGGACGGACCCATGACGGCCACGTACTCGTTCTGCTTGATCTGCACGCTCACGCCTTGCAGCGCGCGTACCACCTCGCCCCCCATGTCGTACGCGCGCGTGAGCTTGTGCGTGAGGATGACGATGTCGGGCAGCGGCGTGTCGCCGGTGCGGAACGCCTGGAGCGCGGGCGCCGTCATGGCGTGGCCTTCTGCTTCGCCGAGTCGGCCGACGGCTTCATGGCGCGTACCCGCGCGCCTTCCTTCAAGTCGCGGATGGCCTGGTAGGGTCCGGCGACGATGGTCTCACCGGACTTCACGCCGTCCGCCACCTCGAAATACTCGTCCCCGGCGATCCCGACCCGCACCTGCCGGAAGGTGGCGACGCCGTCCTTCACCACGAACACGCCCTCCGTTTCCTTCTTCTTCCGGGCGGCCGCCGTGTCCGCCGAGCGGCTCTCGGTCGCCCCCGGCTTGTTCTCACGCACCGTGAGCGCGATGATCGGGATCGACAGCGCGTGTTTGCGCGTATCGGTGACGATCCGGGCCGTGGCGGAGAGATCGGGGCGGATGTCGGTGGGCGGCTTGTCGAGGGTGATCTCGACCTCATAGTCGACCGCGCGGTCGCTCTGCCCGGTGGCGCTGGAGGTCGCGTCGCGCACGCTCGAGTTGGACACCTTGGTGACGCGGCCGATGAACACCGTATCCGGGAACGCGTCGATCGACACCTCGACCGAGTCGCCGAGGTGGACGCGCACCACGTCCGTCTCGTCCACCTTGACCTTGGCCTGGATCACGGAGAGATCGGAGACGGTCAGCAGCAGGCCGATGTCCTTCGAGAAGGTGCTCGGCACCGCTACCTCACCCTCCTCCACCGCCAGCCGCGTCACCCGACCCGTCATCGGGGCGATGAGCGTCGTCTTGCGGAGATTGTCGCGCGCCGACTGCACCGCGGCCCGCGCCTGGTCCACCTGGTGCTGCGCGGCGTTCAGGTTGGCCTCGGCGATGTCGAACGCCGTCTGCGCCTGCTCCAGCTGCTCCTGGGAAATCAGGTTGGGGCTCTGCGTCCGGAGCTCCTTGGTGCGCCGCAGGGCGCGCTCGGACTGGTCCTGGTTGGCCTTGGCCTGCACCGCCGCCGCCTGCGCCGAGGCCATCGTCGCCGCGGCCTGCTGCAGGTTGGCCTGATAGATGGTAGGGTCGATCTGGATCAGGAACTGGCCCTGCTTCACGAAGTCGCCTTCGCGCACTGCGATCTGCGTGATCCGTCCCGTAATGTCGGCCGAGACATCGACCTTCTTCTTGGGCTGGATCTTGCCGCTCGCGGTCACCGCGGCCACCAGGTCGCGCCGGCCCACGGTCTCGAACCGTACTTCCTGGCCGCGGTCCCGCCGTGCGCCGGCGCTGATCGCCACGATCCCGACGATGAGCACCGCGGCACCCGCACCCACCAGCACTTTGCTCCGTTTGGACATGGCAGTCGGATCCTTTGGTTACCGCAGCGGCTTGCCGACCGCGGCTTCGAGCGCGGCCACCGCCTTGTGATAATCGTACACGGCGTTGATGTAGTCGGTCTCGGCGCGCAGCGCGGCGACCTGGGCGTCGAGCAGCTCGAAGAACGTCCCCGAGCCGACCCGGTAGCGCTCCGTGGCGAGCTGCAGCTGCTCCCGCGCCGCCGTACGATTCGTGTCCTGGATGGCGATCGTCTGGTACGCCGTCTCGAGCGTCAGGTACGCCTGGCTCACCTCGGTCTGGACCTGCAGCCCGCGCGCCCGCACCGATTCCTGGAGATCCTGCTGCGCCGCCTTGGCCTGCGATACCTGGAGCGGCTGCTGGAAGTTGTGCCACAGCGGGATCGAGACGGTCAGCCGCGCCTGGAACGGCTGCGGCGTAAAGTGGAGGGGATAGCGGCTGTTCTGGTCGCGGAACGCCTGCTCTGCCGCGGGACTGAAGCCGTACGTGCTGCAATCGAGGAGCGGCTCTCCCGAGGCGGTGTTGTACCACGCGGTGTTCGCGTAGGCGCAGGTGAGCGAGTCCGCCGTGGCGCTCGCGCGCGCTCCCGCGATTGTCGGATTGATGTCGGACAGCTTTTGCGTAAAGCCGGACCAGCCGGCCGACAGCGACAGCGACGGCCCCCAGCTTGAGGAGGCCGCCTTGACGCCCCACCCCGCGGCGCTTTCTCGCTCCCGCAATGCCTTGAGCGAGGGGTTCTGCTGCTCGGCCATCGTGAGCAGATCGGGCAGCTGCCACGATGGCGTCTGGACGGTGAAGCTGTCGGTGAGCTGCACGGTGCCCAGGTCCACCGGCGCGGCAACCCCGATGTCCTGGAACAACCGCAGCTTCTCGACCTGCACCCCGGTGCGCGCCCGCAGCAGCGCCACCTCGGCGGCGCCCCGCGCCACCTGCGCCTGCCGCACGTCGATCAGCGACGCCCGGCCCACGTCGTAGCGCGCCTGGGCGAGCTTCAGGAACTGCTCGTCGTGCTCCAGCTGCTGGCGAGCCACTTCGGCGTTGTCCCGCGCCTGCAGCACCGTCAGGTACTGCTGCGTCACGGCCGTCACCAGGTTCGTTTCCGCCCCTCGCACGTCCGCGTCGGCCGCATTGAGCTGCGCCTTCTTGAGCCCCGGCTGGCTCAGGGTCTGCCCGTTCAGCGTCCAGTCGAGCAGGAAGCTGTAGTTCGACGACCACGTCGAGACGGATTGCGAAAAGCTCGACGTCAGGAAGTTCTGCTCTCCGGGGCCGGCGTAGGCCACGCCGCCCGACGCGGTCACACTGGGCAGCCACAAGCTCGACCAGGCGTTGCGGACCCCCCACGCGGCGGGCGATCGGTCGTGGATCGTCTGCCGGTAGGCCGGGTTATGCTGTCGGGCGAGCGCGATCGCGTCGGCGAGAGAGAGAGTCGCGGGGACGGGTTGCTGACTGACGGCGAGGACTGGGCAGACTACGAGCCCGACGGACAAGAGCAAGTAATTCATGCGCTTCCTTGGACCGGTCGTTAGGACGCCTCTCATACGCGGCGCG
>WNGK01010402.1_pt1 | contig 14462 bp, 9 predicted proteins | sample 5400601 | NCBI WGS metagenome assembly WNGK01 (sample SAMN13153376, study PRJNA577476) | soil metagenome | isolation source: 60 cm soil or saprolite under Garry oak tree replicate 1 | place: USA:California | collected 2016-06-15 | reverse complement strand
TCGTTGCATCGGTGCAAGGCAAGAGCGCGCAGCTGCGCTTCGTGCGCGCCCATACGCGCACGCGCGCGAGCGCGGAAGACTTCTGCCGGCAACATGACGTGCCGTTGGTCGACAGCTACAAGCAGATCCTTGCCGACCCAGATGTGGATGCGGTCGTGCTGGCCACGCCGCACAGCCTGCATGCATCGCAGATCATCGCGGCCGCCGCCGCGGGCAAGCACATCCACGTCGAGAAACCCATCACGCTCGACCGCGCTGGCGCCGATCGGGCGGCCAACGCCGCGCGCAAGGCGGGCGTGGTGCTGGCGGTCGGCTACTGCCGCCGCTTCCATCCGTCGGTGGTGGAGGTGCGCCGGCGTCTCGCCGAGGGACGGCTCGGTACCGTCATCTCCATGGTGGCGCAGCACACCACCAGCACCGGCCAGTTCATCGCGCCGGACAACTGGCGCGCCGCGCCCGAGGAAGCGCCCGGCGGGGCGCTGACGGCCGTCGGCGTGCATGCGCTCGACCACATGATCGAGTTCGCCGGCCGGGTGCGCGACGTCCGCTGCGTGACCGCCCGCAACATCCCAGGTCCTTCCGATGACACGACCACGGTCATGCTCCACTTCGACGGCGGCGCCACCGGGCTGATTTTCTGCTCGGTCGCCACCGCCACGAATTTTTCCTTCACGCTCTACGGCAGCAAAGGGCTGGCGGAGATTTCAAAGCCGAACTTGCAGACGTTGCGATTCGTACCGATCTCGGAGCAGGCGCCGACCGGCCCGGTCACCGCACCGCCCGACGAGAGCAGCGAGCACCCCGGCTTCGACATGCTCAACGCGGAGCTTACCGAATTCGCGCACGCGATCCGCGAGCGCAAACCTTATCCGGTGCCGATCGACGAGGTCCTGCACGGCATGTCGGTGTTCGACGCCATCGTGCGAGCGGCCCGGTGCAACGAGATCGTTACGGTGCGAGCACCATGACCCTCGAGTTCGTTATCATTTTGAACAAGGATGGATGCCCGGCTCACGCCCGCGCATGATAATTCAGGAGCGCCCATGGAAAAGCTGATCATTACGGTCGCCTGCGACTCGCGCACGTCCTATCCGCACAACCACCTCTGCCCGCCGCAGGAGGACATCCCGGGGGTCGCGCAGCAATACATCGACGCCGTCAACGCTGGCGCCGCGATCGCCCACATCCACGGCCGGCGCACGCTCGAGGAGACGATTCAGGCCGACGGTCGCCAGGTATCGCGCATCCACCACGACGACTGGAAGCGTCTGCAGAACGCGATCATGAACAAGGTCGATCCCATCATGCAGTTCGGCGTGGCGTCGGCACGCATCGAGGAAAAGATCAAGCTGATGGAGCTTGGGCCCGACATGATGGCGGTCTGCTTCAACGCGCACGACGAGTATTTCCAGCCCGAGCCCTCGCTGCCCCCCAAACGTATGATGGCGATCCACCCGGTCGAGGAGCTCATGGCCTATGCCAAGGCCGCCGAGGAGCACAAGGTGAAGCTGGAATGCGAATGCTTCACCACCGGCGCGTTCTGGCATCTCGAATTCGTGCGCAAGCAGGGCTACCTCAGGGAGAACACCTACACCACGCTATTCATCGGCTGGCCCGGCGGCACCTGGACGCCGCCGACCGAGCGCGCTCTGCAGTTCATGGTCGATAATCTTCCGCAAAATTGCATCTGGAACGTGAGCGTCATGAACCCGCAGAAGCAGTGGCCGATTCTCGCGCTCGCGGTCGCGCTCGGCGGACACGTGCGGGTCGGCTATGAGGACAATCCCTATATCGCGCCGGGCGAATTCGCCAAGAACAACGCCGTGCTGGTCGAGCGCATGGCGGGCATCGCGCGCGGGCTGGGACGCGAGATCGCCACTCCCGACGAGGCGCGGAAGATCCTCGGGCTCACGCGCGCGCAGTGAGATGAGCCGCCGATGAAAAAGCGCAGGCTCGGCGGCTCCACGCTCGAAGTGTCGGTCGTCGGCCTCGGCGGCAACAATTTCGGCGGCCGCATCGATTTTGCGGCGTCGAGCCGCGTCGTACGCAAGGCGATCGAGCTCGGCATCAACTTGATCGACACCGCCGACAGCTACGGCGACAAAGGCGGCTCGGAGGAGTGGCTCGGACGAATTCTCGGCGAGGAGCGCAAAGCGATCGTGCTCGCGAGCAAGTTCGGCCTCCCGATGGATGACGCCGGCGAGCTCAAGGGGGCGTCACGGCGCTACATCATGCACGCGGTCGAGGCGAGCCTGAAGCGGCTGCGCACCGATTGGATCGACCTTTATCAGCTGCATCGCCCGGACCCGCAGACCCCGATCGAGGAAACCCTGCGCGCGCTCGATGATTTGGTGCGGCAGGGCAAGGTGCGCTTCCTCGGCTGCTCGAATCTGTCGGCCCAGCAGGTCGTCGCAGCGCAGGCCACGGCGCGGCAGCACGCGCTTGCCGCGTTCGTGTCCTGCCAAAACGAGTACAGCCTGCTCGTGCGCGACGTCGAGCGGGAGCTTATTCCGACGGCCAAGGCACTCGGATTGGGGATACTGCCCTACTTCCCGCTCGCCAGCGGCCTGCTGACAGGCAAGTACAAGCGCGGCGCGGCGCTGCCGCCGGGGTCGCGGTTGGCGAAGAACCCACGCCACGCGCAGGAGTTCATCAACGAGCGCAACTGGCGCATCATCGGCGAACTCGAGACATTCGCCGCGCGCCGGGGTCATACCATGCTCGAGCTCGCGTTCAGCTGGTTGCTGCGCGATGGCGTGGTCGCCAGCGTCATCGCCGGCGCCACCACGCCGGACCAGGTCGAGCAGAATGTGCGCGCCGCGGGCTGGACGCTGTCGTCGGAGGACTTGGCCGAAATCGATCGGATCACCCTGTAAGACAAGATGTGGCCGCTTGCGAGCACTTGTGCGCGAAGCCGCGCACTCAAGGCCGTCGGTCTTGGAGGCGAAGGCCGCCACTCAGCGCGGCTCGCCTTTGCGGCGGCCGAGATATCGTCCGAGATTTGCAAGGTTTGCCCGAATGGCCGCTTCGTCGACCGTATTGGGGTCGAAGGCGGGATCATCCCATTCGATCATGCCCTCGTGGTGAAGATGGCGGGGATCCGCGATCGCCTGCAGAAAGGTCTCATAGCCGGTCGGTCCGCCGATATCCGCCGGGGGACAGCGGCCTTGAGCACTGACGAGGCGCGGATAATTGATGCCGGGCGCCGCTGCCTCGATCGCCTCCAACTCGACCGTGTGTCCCCAATCTTCCCCGTACACGTAGTCGTACCGGAACGTCTTTGCGAGCGCCACCACGTCGGCCAGCGTCGCCGTCTCTGCGGCGCGCGGACTAAATTCCGGATCATCGCGATCGAGCAAGCCCCAGGCCGTCTCCCCCACACGGAACTCGAACGGATGGCAATTCTGCCAGCCGATCGCGATCTGCAGCACGAAATGAAGGTCGTCGAGGCGGATGGTGACGGGCACTTCGACGCGACGGATGACCGCCGGCGTCACATCGTCGAGTTCGATCCGGAGCAGCGCGATCTCGGTCATGCTATGTGAACTCGCGAATCGTCATGCCGCGCATCCTGTTGCATCGATCCAATCACGACGCGCGGCGCGAGGCGACCAGCACCTTGTGCAGACTTTCGCTGCGCAATTGATGTGAAAGCAGCACGTCGTGGACGTCCCGATTTAGCTCGGCAGCGGTGCGCTGCTCGCGCGGCTTGAGCTGGGCGCTAATGTAAGCGCCCTCTTTGCGGCCTAGCGCCACCAGGCCGCTGCCAAAGGGCTGTTGCTCGCGTTGATATTGCAAGAGGGCGGCAACGAGATCGTCGGCCGCAGCGGCGTCGGCAAGGCTCGCTGCATCCAGGGCCGCCTTGGTCACACCAGCACCCACATGCGGCCGCGCCACGAAAGCAGCGTCCCCCAACAGCGCGACGCGTCCAAAGACAATCCGCGGCGACTCGAGATCGAAGATCGGCTGGAAGAAAGGCTGAGTGCGGGCAAAAATCTCCGCGACCTGGGGCGCAACGAGCGCGCGGGCCGTGGCCTTGATCGCGGCCACGACTTCGGGCCGGATCAGCGGCGGGGGTATCGCGGTGCCGTGATATCGGCCGTTCGCATCGGTGCAAAGATCGACCAACGTGTCGGGGTCGGTCGGCCGATACCAGACGATGTTGTAGGCACGCCGGCCCACCTGCGTCTCGTTGTTGCGGCCGGGAACGGGGTAAGCCAGAAACAGCTCGCCTTCCGGCAGACAGAAGGCGTAGCACTCGAAAATCTCCGCCCTGATGTCAGGCGGGACTTCGCTCTCCTCCAGCATCGCCCGCCAGGCGACGTACCCAGCATAGTTGAGCGTAACGTCGGGCAGAAATTGCTCGCGCACCGTGGAGCGAACGCCGTCGGCGCCGACAAGCAGGTCTCCGCCAACGCGCGAGCCGTCAGTGAAGACAGCGGTGACGCCGGCGGAATCCTGCTCCACGTGTCGAAGCGACATGCCGAGACGATAGCTTTCCGCCGGCAGAGGATCGCGCAACGCGCGATAAAGGCGCCCCCAAGAGCTCATGGTGCGCGCCGTTTTGGCCTTGAGGTAGGTCTTGCCGGTTTGATCAAGGAAGATGAACGTGTCGAGCCTGACTCCCATCGACTCGTCGAAATTGATCCCGAGGCGGCGCAAGATGTCGATGAGCTGCGGGTGCGTGCTGAGGCCGGCGCCGCGACCGGTGAGATCCTCGGGATTGCGCTCGAAGACGACAGCGTCCCAGCCGACGCTGCGCAGAAGACGTGCCGCGAACAGCCCGCCGAGCGAACCGCCGATCACCAGGGCAAGTCGAGCGGCCATGACTGGCTTGGCGACGCTGGGCTCATGCCATAGCCCACGAGATGCTGTCGTGACCAGGCTTGTAGTTGCGGTTGCTCTGCGCCGGATTGCGGTTGACGAGCGGCCGGCCATAAAGCGGGTGGGTCTGGCTGCGCACCTCGTGCTCCACGGTGAACAGGACCTCGCGCGTATCGAGATCGACGACATCCTTGAAGCGATATTCGTGATCGTTGACCTCGGCGGTAAGAAGGCCGAGCTCTTTCAGCCGCCGATAGGGACCCGAGAAATTCGCGATGTAAATCTGCGCGTGGTGCCGGTCATAGGGCTTCTCGGGCTCGTCGGTCTCGCGGAAGTACCAGTATTGCTTCTCGCCCACTTGCACGCAGGCCTTGCGAACACCTGCGCTCTCGATCACGGTCGCGAGCGCACCCATGACGTCGCGATAGAAACGCGCGATGCGGTCTGCCGTGCCGGGACGGACGTCGAACGCGATGTAGGGCATCCCCAGCACGATGCGGCCAAAGCGGGTCTCGTCTGGCGCATGAACGTTGATGCGGTTGCCCCAGGGGCAGATTGTCTCCACGCAGTCGTTGCTTTCGCGGAAGTTGAATTTCGTTCCTTCCAGCGGCTTGCGCATCTGCGTCAGGCGCTCGAGCAACGCGGCGCGGTCCGGCACGACTATCCCGGTGACGCCGCGCAGCACATCGGGCTGCCCAATCGGCAAATGGAACTGGCTCATCCCGACATTGACCCACATGTTGCGGGCGCTGGTGTTGAGAAAGGGATCGCGCGTGAGGCCGAGGCCGGTGACGTAGTAGTGCGTCGCCAGGTGCTGGTCGCTGATGCAGACATTGACGTGCCCGAGATTGACGATGTTGCCGAGATCCTGGGTCGAGCGATCGTATTGCTTGTCTGCCATGGCCGGTATTCCTCCCCGACTGCGGAATATTAAGCCGATCCGGCTCGAGCTCACAACGCCTGGTCGCTCGCCCAAGGGAGAGACTCGCATGACAAGCCGATTGCGGTTGAGGAGGCGGCCTGTTTGGAGGTAACGTCCATCGTCCGATAAGCGACAGGGAGGATCATCATGAGCGCCGCGAGCAAGAAGACCCTGGTGGTCCGCAACGGCACCCTGATCGACGGCTCCGGTCGGCCGGCTGCGCGCAACGATGCCATTGTGATCGAGGGCAACCGGATCAGAAGCGTGGGCGCGCTGCCCCCGGACGTCGAGCTCGAGGACCGCAGGACCGTCGAGGTGATCGATGCCGGCGGGCAGTGGATCATGCCCGGCCTGATCGACGCGCACTGCCACGTCTCCTACGGCTATCCGATGATCAAGGGCGAGGGCAAGGGCAAGGGCACCACGCGGCCGGAATTCTCCACGCTCAAGTCCGCGCGCAGCGTGCAGAAGGTGCTGCGCTCCGGCGTCACCAGCATCTCGGTGCCGGGCGGCACCTGGTTCACCGACGTCGGCGTGCGCGATGCCATCAAGCTCGGGCTGATGGAGGGGCCGCGCATGTACGTCGCGGGCCGCATGATCGTCACCTATGGCTGCATCGAGGACGATGAGCCGTCATGGGAAGGAGCGCCTGATCACTCCATCGGCAAGCTCTGCAACACCGCGGACGAGATGGTCACCGAGGTTCGGCGGCAAGGCAAACACGGCGTCAATTTCATCAAGATGGCAGACAGCCGCTCCGGCGAGTCGCAGATGCTGGCGAAAGACGAGATCGCAGCCGTGGTGGGCGAGGCGCACCGACGCAACTTGCGCGTCGGCATTCATTCACGTGGCGCCGGCTCTACCCGCGCCGCCGCCGAGGCCGGCGTCGATTGGATCATTCATGCCGATCTCGCCAGCGACCGCGACCTCGAAGCGGTGGCCAAGGGCGGCATGCCGATCATTCCCACCGCCACGTTCTTGGCGGTCGTGGTCGAGCTCGGCCGAACGGTCACAGCCGAGCAGGTGCAGCTCGACATCAATCGTATGAAGCGGCACTTCGACCTGCTTTGCGAGCTGATGCACAAGGCGCGCAAGCTCGGCATCAAGCTCCTGGTCGGCACCGATACGGGCAATAATTCGTTCACGCCCTATGGCGAGCTGCACGCCAAGGAGCTCGAGATCTTCGTCAAGCACGGCGGCTATACACCGATGGAGGCGATCGTCGCGGCAACCCGCGACAACGCCTACGCCGTCGGCCTCGAAGGGCAGGTCGGCGAGCTCGCGCCGGGCAAACTCGCCGACATCATCGTGCTCAACAAGGATCCCATTGCCGATATCACCGTGCTGCAGGGCGGCAAGCACCTCGCGTGGGTGATCAAGGACGGCAAGGTCGTCGACCTCGACCGGCGCGACGAGATGCTCACCTTCCAGCAGGCGGCGGAATAGCGAGCGAAGGGACGCCGGGATCGACGGCTGATTGGCTGCGACGGCAATTCGTTCGGCCGCTCGGCACTACTCGACCGGCGTCACGCTCACGGACACTTCCAGGCGCTGACCGCCCGATGCAAAAATGACGCCGTCGATCGGCGCGACATCGGCGTAGTCGCGGCCGATGGCGAGCACGACGTGGTCATCGCCGGCGAAAATGCCGTTGGTCGGATCAAGCCCGCGCCAGCCGACATCCTCGCCACACCCCACCAGCACCCAGGCATGCATCGCGCCGGCGCCCTCGAGCCGGTCTTTTCCGGCAGACTGCGCGGTCCGCAGATAGCCGCTGACATAGGCAGCAGGTAAACCGAGGCCTCGCATCCCGGAAATCATGATATGGGCGAAGTCCTGGCACACGCCGCGGCGCAGCGCGAACGACATGGGCGGCGTGGTCGAGGCCGTGGTTGCACCGATTTCGTAGACGAAGTCAGCCTTGATCCGCCGCATCAGATCGGCGGCGGCGGCGAGGACCGGCCGTCCCGCCGAAAAACTGTCGGCGGCGTAGGCGCGAATTTCCGGATCGAGCGAGACCTGCCGGCTCGGGAACAGGTAGTGCGCGGGAGAGTTGGGCGAGAGATCGATGGAGGCGAACGCGGCCGCGCGAACCTCTTCCCAAGGCGGGGTTGCTTCCGGCGCGACATCGCGCTTGACCGAGACGCGTGCCGCGACCCGAACGCTCAACGTATCGTGCGGCTGATCGAGTTCGATCCACGTCATCCGGTTGCCGAAGAAATCGTGCCCTTCGCGCCGTTCGATCGGCGCGGGCTCGATTTCGAGCGCCGCGGCATGAACGCGTTGTCCCATGCGATCTATCGGCGTCAGCCGCAACACATGGCGCGCATAGGCGACCGATGATGCATAGTGGTAGGTGGTGGTTTGCCGGATATCGTAGATCATCCGAGCGCCTCCCAGCGAACCTCCGCCCGCTCATGCGTGGTGAAGTAGGTCGACGCGATGAGGTCCGCGAGCTTCATCAAAGCCTGTTCCGCAGCGAGGAATGTTGGCGCAGCGAGCGCCGCGGCATTGGCCGTGCGGATTTGTGTCGCCAGCGCGGTGGCGATCTGCTCGGGCGGTGACAAGCGGCCGTCATCGTTGCGCTGCGGCAGGGCGGCGAGATGGGCCTCGATGCGGGCCAACTGGTAGGCGAGCGAGCGCGGATTGTTGGGGTCGAGCACGACGAGATCGATGACGGGAGCCGGCGCCGCCACCATGACGTAGCGCAGCCGGTAGGTGATCTGGCTGTCGGCGAGCTCCAGCAGGACGTCGAGCGCGCCGTCGAGCTTGGCAAAGGCGAATTGACGCACGAAACGGCACGTTGCAATGGCCCGCTCGATGCGCCGCCCAAGCTCGAGGAAGCGCCAGCCAGCCAGCTGACTCATGTTTTCCTGAGCCAATCCCGAAAACGACGCGATGATGCGCAGCGCGCCATTGGTCCGCTCGAAGACCGCGCTTTCCGTCGGCGGGTGATCGATGGGCGCATTGATCAACTCGAACAGGTCGTTCAGCGCCCGCCAGGCATCCGGAGAAAAGCGATCGCGGATCACTGATGCGGCGGATTGCGCGGCGCCGATAAGGTATGGAAGCGCACCGTCGAGGTCGCGGCGTTGCAATGCGGGGGACGCGAGCAGCACCGGCCTGGCATGCGGGAGGTCGGTCGGCGCGGCATCCCACGCGTCGAGCAGCGAGCAGATTTGCGCGACCACCCGCGTGGTGGCCTCGTCGCTGTCGCTGACGCGGTTGACCAGGGCCCGAACGACCCGCAGCGTCGCCTCGGCGCGCTCCACGTAGCGAGCAACCCAAAACAGATTGGCGGCCGCGCGGCTCGGCAATGGTCCCGTGCCGCGCGTAATGCTGATCCGATCCGGCGCAGGCAACAACGTGGTCTCGGCAACCGGCTTATCCGAGAGGACCCACGCATCGCCCGTGCTTCCGCCCCGTTGCAGGCTTACCGCGCGCGCGTCGATGTCATTCGCAACCCGCACGAAGCCGCCGGGCATCACTCGCCACCCGTCGCTGGTCCGCGCCAGGAATAGCCGCAGCGTGAACGGGCGCGGCTCCAGCCGGCCGTTGCGCCAAACCGGCGTGGTCGAAAGCGTAACGGCCTCCTTGGCGACGAAGTCGACACCGCGGTGGGCGATCTGCTCCAGGATGCGCGTTCGCTCGTCGGGCTCGAGCATCGCACCAAGAACCTCCCGTCGTTCGCCATGGCCCGGCAGCTCGCCGAGAAAGGCCGATGCGATCACCATCTCATCGAGCCGCGCCGGCAGAAAGCTCAACAGCGCCCGCGCCTCGACCACGCCCGAGCCAAGCGCATTGGCGATCACCACCGTGCCGTCGCGCACGGCCTGCACCAAGCCGGGCACGCCAAGTCGCGAACGCGCGTTGAGCTCGAGCGGATCGGCGAAGTCGGCGTCGAGCCGTCGCACCAGCACTTCGGCGCGCTTGAGGCCGGAAACCGTGCGGATGAACACGCCATCGTCGCGAACGGTCAGATCCTCGCCTTCGACCAGCAGGAAGCCGAGATAGCGCGCGAGATAGGCGTGCTCGAAATAAGTCTCATTCATGGGCCCGGGCGTGAGCACGCAGACCCGCGAATCATCCTGCCGATTGAGCGCGGACAGCTCGGCCTGAAAAGCCTGGAAGAACGGCGCCAGGCGCTCGACCTTGAGCCCGCGATAGACTTCGGGCATGGCGCGCGACAGCGCGAGGCGGTTCTCGAGCGCATAGCCGGCGCCCGAGGGCGCTTGGGTGCGGTCGCCGAGCACCCACCAATGGCCATCGGGCGACCGCCCGACATCGACCGCATAAAACCGCAGATGCGCGCCGCCTGCCGGCGCGACCCCGACCAGCGGCCGTAGGAATTCCGGATTGCCTGCAATGACGACCGCCGGCAGCCTGCCCTCGCGCACGAGATTGGCCGAGCCGTAGGCGTCCGCCAGCACCGCCTCGAGCAGTTGCGCGCGCTGGACGAGTCCGGCCTTGAGCGCCTGCCACTCCGACCCATCGATCAGAAGCGGCACGTGGCTGAGCGGCCAAGGCCGCTCGGCCCCGGCCGCATCCTCGTAGACGCGATAGAAAACGCCGGAATCACGCAGGTGGCGATCAGCGGCGGCGAAGCGCCGGCTGAGCTCTTTTGGACCCAGTCCCGCAAGCATCGCCAGCAGCAGCTGCCAATGGGCCCGCACGCGGCCGTCGCGGTCCACCATCTCGTCGAAGATGCCCGGCAGCGGACGATAGCCCGACAACAGCGGCTCGACGTCATCCCGCTCGAAGACGCTGTCGCGTTGGCCGACCATGCCGCTATCAGACATGAGTCGGACGCCGCAGGTCGAGAGTCATCGGGTATTCGAGCGCACGTTCTTCCCCAGGTAAGTCGAACAACCCCGGCGTATAGCCGAGATCTTGGAAGCGCGCCAAGCGCCGCGCCTCCGCTTCATACGAGTTGACCGGCAAGGTCTCGTAGTTGCGTCCGCCGGGATGGGCAACGTGGTAGACGCAGCCGCCGAGCGAGCGGCCGCTCCAGCGATCGAAAATGTCGAAGGTGAGCGGGGCGTGGACATCGATGGTCGGGTGCAGCGCCGCCGGCAACTTCCACGCCTTGAAGCGCACGCCGGCGACGTATTCGCCGGAGCGGCCGGTTGACGTCAGCGGAACGAGCCGTCCGTTGCAGGCGACGGCGTGGCGGCCGGGATTGAAACCCTCGACCTTCACTTGCAGCCGCTCGACCGAGGAATCGACGAAGCGCGCGGTGACGCCGGCGGTCGCATCCTCGCCCAGCACGTGCCAAGGCTCGAGCGCGTGTCGCAATTCAAGCCTGACGCCGCCGTGGGTGACGGCGCCATAGAACGGAAAACGAAACTCGCGTTGGGCATGAAACCACTCCGGATCGAAGTGATAACCGGCGCCGCGAAGACCTTCCAAAACGTCGAGAAAGTCCTGCCAAACGAAGTGCTCCAGCATGAATCGGTCGTGCAGGACCGTGCCCCAACGCACCGGCGAGCCGCGCTGTGCCTCGCGCCAGAACCAGGCGATCAGCGCGCGCAAAAGCAGCTGCTGCGCCAAGCCCATGCGCGCGTGCGGCGGCATTTCGAACGAGCGGAACTCCACCAGGCCCAACCTTCCGGTCGGCCCGTCGGGCGAGAACAGTTTGTCGATGCAGAGCTCGGCGCGGTGGGTATTGCCGGTGACGTCGACGAGAAGATTGCGAAACAAGCGATCGACCAGCCACGGTCGCGGCGGCTCGCCCTCGCCCGGCGCCGGGACCATGACAAGCGCGATCTCGAGCTCGTAGAGCTGGTCGTGCCGCGCCTCATCGACGCGCGGGGCTTGGCTGGTCGGCCCGATGAACAGGCCGGAGAACAGGTAGGACAGCGACGGGTGCCGCTGCCAGTACAGAATCAGGCTCTTGAGCAGGTCGGGTCGGCGCAAGAACGGGCTGTCGGCCGCGGTCGGTCCTCCCAGCGCAACGTGATTGCCGCCGCCGGTGCCGACATGGCGACCGTCGATCATGAACTTGTCGGTGCCGAGCCGGCAGAGGCGCGCTTCCTCGTAGAGCGTGTGCGTAAGCTCGACGGCCTCGCGCCAATTCGCGGTGGGCTGAACATTGACCTCGATGACGCCGGGATCGGGCGTCACCTTGATGACGTTCAAGCGCGGGTCGGGCGGCGGCTCGTAGCCTTCCACATGGACCGGCACATCGAACTCGGCGGCGGTCGCTTCAACGACCGCGAGGAGCTCGAGATAGTCTTCCAGCCGTTCGAGGGGTGGCATGAACACGCAAAGTCGCCCATCGCGCGGCTCGACCGTCAGCGCGGTACGGACGGGGGCGCGCGATCTGGACGCCGGCGCGACCGCGGGCGCGCCTTCACCGCGGGGAACATCGAGCAGCTTGGCGCGGGCGTCTTCGCTGCGATGGGCAATGGCCTGCGTCAGCCGGTCAGGATCGGGCAATTCGTCGCGCGCGATCATTGGGTCGGCTGGCACGAGATACGGGTAATCGACCGGCCGCAAATACGGCAAAGCGCTGAGCGGCAGGCGAAATCCGATGGGAGAGTCTCCCGGTACCAGAAGCAGGCGTCGCCGCCGCGTCTGCCACACCTCGCTGACCCAGCCGGGTGCCGCTTGCGCCGTCCAGCGCTGCAGCGGCAGCACGTAACCTGCGGGCACACCGAGATGCCGTTCGAACGCGCGCATGATGCGGTCGCGCTCGGCCGGATCATCGATCTTGGGATCGCTCGGATCGACATTCTCGGGCAGTTCGCCCTGCTCGAGCATGCGCGCGAGGGGGTCTTCGAAGGCGGGCTGCACGTAGTCGGTGTTGAGCCCAAGGCGGGCCGCGACCGATTGCGTGAATCGCCCCGCGTCATCGGCGAGCGGCCGATGGGCCCTAGTCTCGGGCGCAATGAGCGCATCGTTGTGCCAAATCGGCTTGCCGTCGCGCCGCCAATAGAGCGCGAACGCCCAGCGCGGCAGCGGCTCGCCCGGATACCATTTGCCCTGGCCGTAGTGCAGGAGGCCGCCCGGCGCAAAGCGCCGGCGCAACCGGCGGATCAGTTCGTCGGCACGGATGCGCTTGGTCGGGCCGAGGGCGGCGGTGTTCCATTCCGCTGACTGATAGTCGTCGATCGAAACGAAGGTCGGCTCGCCGCCCATGGTCAGGCGGACGTCGTTGCTCGCGAGGTCCCGGTCGACCTTTTCACCCAGCACGTCGAGCGCCGCCCAAGCTTCGTCGGAGAACGGATAGGTCACGCGCGGCTTTTCCGCGATGCGCGTGACGGTCATGTCGAACGATAAGGTCACTTGCGAGGGCTCGACCGAGCCGCTGATGGGGGCCGCAGCGCGAAAATGCGGCGTCGCGGCGAGCGGCAGATGACCTTCGGCGCATAACAGACCGGACGTGGCATCGAGCCCGATCCAGCCCGCACCCGGCACGTAGACCTCGGCCCATGCGTGCAGATCGGTGAAGTCCTGCGCCGCGCCGACCGGCCCATCGAGCGGGGGCACGTCGGGCCGCAATTGAATGAGATAGCCCGACACGAACCGGGCTGCGAGCCCCAGATGTCGCAGGATTTGCACGAGCAACCATGCGCTGTCGCGACACGAGCCCGCATTTTCTGCGAGCGTTTGCTCCGGCGTCTGCACGCCGGTCTCCATGCGGACGAGATAGCGGATTTCGCGTTGCAGACGTTGATTGAGTCCAACCAGAAAATCGACGGTATTCTTGTGATCGCGCGGGATCGAGGCGAGGAACGCCGATAGCCGCGGGCCGGCCGGCTCGGCATCGAGATAAGGCGCAAGCTCCTCGGCGAATTCGGCGGGATAGGCGAACGGAAAGGTCTCCGCGAAAGGCTCGACGAAGAAATCGAACGGATTTATCACCGCCATGTCGGCGATGAGATCGACCGTGATGGTGAATTCGCGAGTCTTCTCCGGAAAGACGAAGCGTGCGAGCCAGTTTCCATTCGGATCCTGCTGCCAGTTCACGAAGTGCTGCGCCGGCGTCACCTCGAGCGAGTAACTTTCGATCCGCGTGCGGCAATGGGGGGCGGGGCGCAGCCGGATGACCTGCGGCGCGAGGCTGACCGGCCGGTCGTAACGGTAGCGGGTGAGATGGTGGAGACTGGCGAGGATCGACATACGCGGCTCTACTGACCTAAGGCCACCTGAACATTATGCAATTTCCAATGCAAATTTTAGGCCGGCGGGGCGCCCACGCGTACCCATTTCTGCTTCTGCGTGAGTGAGCCGATCGAGTCCCCCGCCCGACGGCCGCAAAATCTCGACAACTCTCCCTTCAATATCGCCTCAGCTCGTGGATTGCGGCGAGCCGACTGCACGTTTGAGCCCGGCGACGATGGCGCGTATCGCGTTGTGCTCGGAATCGCGTGGCCGGTCCGCGCTCACCGCGTGAATCTGATCGTGGATGAATGTCAGCTTCCAGATCACCGCCGGAGTCAGCACGAACGGATAGAGATCCGGCTGACCCATGCTGCGGTTGATGGAATTGACCGCAAACGTCAGCGGCAGCCAGGCGTCGATGATCCGGTCCATCTCGGCGGCATACGGGTCGAAGTCGATCGCCGCGGCCAGGCCGGCGCCCTTGGCCACCTTGGGCCGCAGCCGCAGACCGAACGCGAACGCGGTCTCGAGCGTATCGACCATATGAAAATAGTGCGCCCAGGTTTCGGCGAAATCCTCCCATGGATGCGAGCTGGCATAGGCGGTCACG
>WNGK01010662.1_pt1 | contig 14465 bp, 8 predicted proteins | sample 5400601 | NCBI WGS metagenome assembly WNGK01 (sample SAMN13153376, study PRJNA577476) | soil metagenome | isolation source: 60 cm soil or saprolite under Garry oak tree replicate 1 | place: USA:California | collected 2016-06-15 | reverse complement strand
CAGCCTCGAGGACCTCGCCGCCGTCCGCGATGCCGTCCGGGTACCGCTGCTGCGCAAGGACTTCGTGGTCAGCTCCTACCAGCTCTGGGAAGCCCGCGCGCACGGTGCCGACATGGTGCTGCTCATCGTGGCCGCGCTTGAGCAGAACGCGCTGGTCTCCCTGGTGGAGCGGGCGGAGTCGATCGGCCTGGTCCCGCTGGTCGAGGTGCATACCGGCGACGAGCTTGACCGGGCCGTCGATGCGGGCGCGAAGGTCATCGGGGTGAACGCACGGAACCTGGCGACGCTCAAGGTCGACCGCGGCGTCTTCGGGCAGCTCGCGCCCCGGATCCCGGAAGGCATCGTCAAGATCGCCGAGTCCGGCATCCGCGGGCCGCACGACCTGCTCGCCTACGCGGCGGCCGGCGCCGACGCGGTGCTCGTCGGCGAGAGCCTGGTGACCGGCGGTGATCCGAGATCGGCGGTCGCCGACCTGGTGACGGCGGGCTCGCACCCCGCGCTACGCGGTGACCGCGGATGACCGCGCCAGGCACCGTCTCGCCGTCGGCCGGACCTGGCCTGGCGGCTGGGCCCGACGCGTCCGGGCACTTCGGTCCCTACGGCGGGCGGCTGGCTCCCGAGGCGCTGATGTCGGCGCTCGAGGAGCTTACTGCCGCCTACCTCGAGGCCAGGGCGGACCAGCGCTTCCAGGCTGACCTCGCCGCATTGCTGCGCGACTACGCCGGCCGGCCGACACTGCTCACCGAGGTACCGCGGTTCGCCGCCGAGGCAGGCGGCTGCCGGGTCTTGCTGAAGCGTGAGGACCTAGCCCACACCGGCTCTCACAAGATCAACAATGTGCTCGGCCAGGCGCTGCTGGCCAGGCGGATGGGCAAAACGAGGGTTATCGCCGAAACCGGAGCGGGCCAGCACGGAGTTGCCACAGCCACCGCGTGCGCGCTGCTCGGCCTGGACTGCGTCGTATACATGGGCGAGGAAGACACCAGGCGGCAATCGCTGAATGTCGTCCGGATGCGGATGCTCGGGGCTGAGGTAGTGCCGGTAACGATCGGCAGCCGGACGCTCAAGGACGCGATCAACGAGACCTTCCGCGACTGGGTGTCGACGGTGGACAGCACCCACTACTGCATCGGCTCGGTGATGGGCCCGCACCCGTTCCCGATGATGGTCAGGGATTTCCAGCGCGTCATCGGACTAGAGGCGCGGGCCCAGGTGATCAGCGCCGCCGGGCGCCTGCCGGACGCCGTGATCGCGTGCGTCGGCGGCGGGTCCAACGCCATCGGGATCTTTCACGCGTTCATCCCGGACGAGGCAGTCCGCCTGATCGGCTGCGAGGCCGGCGGTGCCGGGCTGGCCACCGGCCGGCATGCGGCGACGCTGGCGGGCGGGTCCGCAGGCGTCATTCATGGCATGCGCACCTATCTGCTGCAGGACGCGGACGGCCAGACCAGCAGCACGCAATCCGTTTCCGCTGGACTTGATTATCCCGGCGTCGGCCCCGAGCATTCCTGGCTGCATGACACCGGGCGGGCAAGCTACCGGCCGGTCACTGACGCCGCGGCGATGGACGCGTTCGCGCTGCTCTGCCGCACGGAGGGGATCATCCCGGCCATCGAGTCGGCGCACGCGCTGGCTGGCGCGGTGCAGCTGGGCCGCGAGCTTGGTCCCGGCGCCGTGCTGCTTGTGAACCTGTCCGGGCGCGGCGACAAGGACATGGACATCGCGGCCCGCTGGTTTGGCCACACCGCGGAGCCCGCCCGGTGAGCGCGGTCACCGTCGCGTTCGAGAAGGCGGCCGGGCAGAACCGGGCTGCGCTGGTCGGGTACCTGCCGGCCGGCTTCCCGACCGTGCACGGCGCGATCGCCGCTGCCCTGGCGATGGCCGACGCGGGCGCGGACGTCATCGAGATCGGGCTGCCTTACTCGGATCCGCTGATGGACGGCCCGGTAATCCAGGAGGCCGTGCACAGGGCGCTGGCCGGCGGCGTCCGCGTGGCCGACGTGCTGCGGACCGTTGCGGCGGTGGCTACCGCGGGCGCGCCGGTGCTCGTGATGACCTACTGGAACCCGGTCGACCACTATGGCGTGCAGGCATTCGCGCGGGATCTCGCCAGCGCAGGGGGCAGCGGCATGATCACGCCCGACCTGACCCCCGAGGAGGCGCAGCCGTGGCTGCAGGCGGCCGCCGAGCACCAGCTTGACCCGGTCTTCCTGGTCGCGCCAAGCTCGTCCGACGAGCGGCTTGACCTGATCACCGGAGCCTGCCGGGGTTTCGTCTACGCGGCGTCGCTGATGGGCACGACCGGCGCCAGGGCGAGCGTGGGCAGCGCGGCCGCCGGGCTGGTCCGGCGGGTCCGCGCCCGCACCGGCCTGCCAGTGGCCGTCGGCCTCGGGGTGCGGGATCGCGCGCAGGCAGCGGAAGTGGCCGGCTTCGCGGACGGGGTGATCGTCGGGTCCGCGTTCGTCGCCCGCATGCTCGCCGCCGCCGACCAGGCGGCCGCCATCGCGCAGGTCCGTGACCTGGCCGCCGACCTGGCCGCCGGGGTGCGCAGTCGGCTGGCGCCGGGGCCCTGATCTTCTCCGCGCGCGCAATCCCGGGTACGCTCTTAACGCATCGACCGGCCGATTCCGGGCATCGATGAGCCAGCGGAGAATCTGATCCGCGGCAGGGCCGACGTCGTCCCAACCCCATTGTCCGAATGTGATGGCGGATGAGACGACAGGAGTACGGATGGCACCTGCTGGAATCCCGTCGGCCGATGGACTCTACGACTCCCGTTACGAGCACGACGCCTGCGGAGTCGGCTTCGTAGCCGACCTATCCGGCCGCCGCGGCCATGACATCGTGGCCAGCGCGCTGACCGTGTTGCGCAACCTGGAGCACCGGGGCGCCAGGGGCAGCGATCCCGATACCGGGGACGGGGCAGGCATCCTGACCCAGATCCCGGACGAGTTCTTCCGCTCGGTCTGCGAGTTCACGCTGCCCGAGCGGGGTGCCTACGCGGCAGGGCTGGTCTTCCTGCCTGGCGATGCCGACGGCGCGGGCGACGCCGGGCGCGATGCCGGCCGCGATGGCGGGCGGCAGGCGCGGGCGGTGGCCCAGATCGAGCAGATCGCCGCGCTGGAGCATCTGACGGTCCTCGGCTGGCGCGGCGTGCCGCAGGATCCGGCCTGCCTCGGCGCGGGCGCGCGGGCCGCGGCACCGCGGCTGGCCCAGCTGTTCGTGGCCGGCCAGGCGGGCGAGAGCGGGCTGGCGCTCGACCGGCTGGCGTTCTGCCTGCGGAAGCAGGCCGAGCGGGCGGCCGGCGTGTACTTCGCCAGCCTGTCGTCGGCGACGATCGTGTACAAGGGGATGCTCACCCCGCCGCAGCTTGAGCGGTTTTACCCCGATCTGTCCGATGCCAGGTACGCATCCGCCCTCGCGCTCGTGCACTCCCGGTTCTCCACGAACACCTTCCCGTCCTGGCCGCTGGCGCACCCGTACCGGTTCGTCGCGCACAACGGCGAGATCAACACGATCAGGGGCAACCGCAACTGGATGCGGGCCCGCGAGGCCATGCTGGCCACCGACCTCATCCGGCCAGACGCCACCGGACGCGGGATCGACCGGCTGCTGCCGGTACTTGACGAGACCGCCAGCGACTCCGCGAGCTTCGACGCCTGCCTGGAGCTGCTGACGCTGGGCGGCCGGTCGCTGCCGCACGCGGTGCTCATGATGATCCCGGAGCCGTGGGAGAACAACCCGCAGATGGATCCGGCTCGGCGCGCCTTCTACCGGTTCCACGCGTCGCTGATGGAGCCGTGGGACGGCCCGGCCCTGATCGCGTTCACCGACGGCACGCTGATCGGCGCCGTGCTCGACCGGAACGGCCTGCGGCCCGGCCGGTACTGGGTGACAAGCGACGGCCTGGTCGTGCTGGCCAGCGAGGTCGGCGTGCTCGACATCGACCAGGCGGCGGTGGTCAGGAAGGGCAGGCTGCAGCCGGGCCGGATCTTCGTTGCCGACACGGCGAGTGGCCGGATCATCGAGGACGAGGAGGTGAAGGCGTCGCTGGCGGCCGAGCACCCGTACGAGGACTGGCTGGATGCCGGGCTCCTGCACCTCGACGACCTGCCGGACCGGGTGCGCGCCCGGCCCGGCAGCCGGGCGCTGCGCAGCCTGCAGCAGCAGTTCGGCTATACCGAGGAGGAGCTGCGGGTCATCCTGGCGCCGATGGCGCGCACCGGGGCCGAGCCGATCGGCTCGATGGGCGATGACACACCGCTGGCCGTGCTCCGCACCAGGCCGCAGCTCGTCTACGACTACTTCACTCAGCTGTTCGCCCAGGTCACCAACCCGCCGCTGGATGCGATCAGGGAGGAACTCGTCACCTCGCTTGCGTCTTCGACCGGGCCGGAGCACAACCTGTTCGAGCCGGGCCCGGCCTCCTGCAGGCAGATCGTGCTGCCGTACCCGGTGCTCAGCGACAGCGATCTCGCGAAGATCATCCACATCAATGACGACGGCGACCTGCGCGGCTTCGCCGTCCACGTGGTCGACGGCCGCTACCAGGCGGCAGGCGGCGGCGGCGCGCTCCGGGCCAGGCTCGGCGAGATCCGGGCCGAGGTATCCGCCGCGATCCGCGCCGGGGCCAGGCTGATCGTGCTGTCCGACCGTGCCGTTCGTGACGGCCAGCTTGCTGGCCCGAGCGAACGGCAGCGGGGGGCCCGGGGGGTCGTCCCCCCGACTGGCACAGCCCCGATCCCGTCGCTGCTGCTGACCGGCGCCGTGCACCATCACCTGATCAGGGCGAAGACCCGGGCCAGGACCGGCCTCATCGTGGAAAGCGGCGACGCCCGCGAGTGCCACCACATCGCGCTGCTCATCGGCTACGGCGCCGCCGCGGTCTGCCCGTACCTGGCGATCGAGTCCGCCGTGGACATGGTGCGCAGCGGCGCGGGTGCGGAGGTCAGCACGCGGAAAGCGGCGGCCAATGTCATCAAGGCGCTCGGCAAGGGCCTGCTGAAGATCATGTCCAAGATGGGCGTGTCCACGGTCGCCTCCTACACGGGTGCGCAGATCTTCGAGGCGATCGGCCTCGGCGATGAGGTCATCGGGGAGTGCTTCGCCGGCACCTCGTCCCGGCTTGGCGGCATCGGATTCGACGAGATTGCCGCCGAGGCCGCCGCCCGGCACGCCCGCGCATTCCCGGCCCGCGGCGCCGCGGGCTCGCAGCTGGCGACCGGCGGGGAATACCAGTGGCGCCGGGACGGCGAGCCGCACCTGTTCAGCCCGGAGACGGTATTCAAGCTCCAGCACGCGACCCGCAGCAAGCGCCGTGATGTGTTCGCCGAGTACACTCGCCTGGTCGACAGCCAGTCCGAGCGGCTGATGACGCTGCGCGGCCTGCTCCGGATCCGCGGCATCGACGGCCCGGCGGCGCAGCGGCCGCCGGTTCCGCTGGACGAGGTCGAGCCGGTGTCGAGCATCGTGCGCAGGTTCTCGACCGGCGCGATGTCCTACGGCTCCATCTCCGCCGAGGCGCACCAGACCCTGGCGATCGCGATGAACCGGCTTGGCGCCAGGTCGAACACCGGCGAGGGCGGGGAGGACCCGGACCGGTTCACCCCTGATGCCAACGGCGACCTGCGGCGGTCCGCCGTGAAGCAGGTGGCGAGCGGCAGGTTCGGGGTGACCAGCGAGTACCTCGTCAACGCCGACGACCTGCAGATCAAGATGGCGCAAGGCGCGAAACCAGGCGAGGGCGGCCAGCTGCCCGGCAACAAGGTGTACCCGTGGATCGCCAGGACCAGGTACTCCACCCCGGGGGTCGGCCTGATCTCGCCGCCGCCGCACCACGACATCTACTCGATCGAGGACCTCGCGCAGCTGATCCACGACCTGAAGAACGCCAATCCGGTGGCCCGCGTGCACGTCAAGCTGGTCGCCGAGGTCGGCGTGGGCACCGTGGCGGCCGGCGTGGCCAAGGCGCACGCCGACGTGGTGCTGATCTCCGGCCACGATGGCGGCACCGGCGCCTCCCCGCTGACCAGCATCAAGCATGCCGGCGCGCCGTGGGAGCTCGGCCTCGCCGAGACCCAGCAGACGCTGCTGCGGTCCGGCCTGCGGGACCGGATCGTGCTGCAGGCCGACGGCCAGCTGAAGACCGGCCGCGACGTGATCATCGCGGCCCTGCTCGGCGCGGAGGAATTCGGCTTCGCGACCGCGCCGCTTGTGGTGGCGGGCTGCGTGCTGATGCGGGTCTGCCACCTCGACACCTGCCCGGTCGGCGTGGCCACCCAGAACCCGGAGCTGCGCGGCCGGTTCAGCGGGAAGGCCGAATTCATCGTGAACTTCTTCGAGTTCCTGGCCGAGGAAGTCCGCGAGTACCTCGCCAGGCTCGGCTTCCGGACCCTGCAGGAGGCGGTCGGCCACGCCGAGCTGCTCGACGCGGCCACGGCGGCCGGGCACCAGAAGGCGTCCGGCCTGGACCTGGCCCCGGTGCTTGCGATGCCCGGGCCGGCGCCAGGGACCGCCAGGCACCACGCGGTCAGCCAGGATCACGGTCTGCACCTGGCTCTTGACCACACGCTGATCGAGCTGGCCGAAGGCGCGCTGCGGGACGGCCGGCCGGTCACCCTCGAGCTCCCGGTCCGGAACGTCAACAGGACCGTCGGGACGATGCTCGGCCATGCCGTCACCAGGCGCTGGGGCGGCGGCGGCCTGCCGGACAACACGATCGACATCTCCTTCCGCGGGTCGGCCGGGCAGTCGTTCGGGGCATTCCTGCCGCGCGGGATCACCCTGCGGCTGGCCGGCGACGCCAACGACTACCTCGGCAAGGGCCTGTCCGGCGGCCGGATCATCGCCGCGCCGGATCCGGCTGCTTCATTTGCCGCCGAGCAGCAGGTCATCGCGGGCAACGTGATCGGCTACGGCGCGACATCGGGCGAGCTGTTCCTGCGCGGGGTGGTAGGCGAGCGGTTCTGCGTGCGGAACTCGGGCGCGACCGCGGTAGCCGAAGGCACCGGCGATCACGGCTGTGAGTACATGACCGGCGGCCGCGTAGCCGTGCTCGGGCCGGTCGGCAGGAACTTCGCGGCCGGCATGTCGGGCGGCATCGCCTACCTGCTGGATCCCGACCCGCGCCAGCTCAACACGGAGATGGCGGACCTGGAGCCGCTCGGCCCCGGCGATGACGAGTTCCTGGCGGACCTGGTCGGACGCCATCGGGCGGAGACCGGCTCGGCCGTCGCGGCGGGCCTGCTGGCCGGCTGGGACGCGGCGCTGGCCCGGTTCGGCCGGGTGATGCCCAGGGACTACAAGCGGGTACTCGCCGCCGCACAGCGGGCCGAGCGCGAGGGCCGTGACGTGCACGAGGCAGTCATGGCCGCCACGCACGGCTGAGCCTGCCGCAGGCAGCAGCGAGCAGGCAGCGAGCAGGCACCGAGCAGGCACCGAGCAGGCAGTGAGCAGGCAGCGGACGGAGGCAGCATGGCCGACCCAACGGGATTCATGACCACGCCGCGGCAGACCCCGCCGCGGCGGCCGGTCGACGTCCGGATCCAGGACTGGCGTGAGGTGTACACCGAGTTCAGCCGCGCCGAGCTGGAACGGCAAGCCGGGCGGTGCATGGACTGCGGTATCCCGTTCTGCCACGGCGGCTGCCCGCTCGGGAACCTGATCCCGGAGTGGAACGACCTGACCTGGCGGCGTGACTGGCGCGAGGCCGCCGAGCGGCTGCACGCGACCAACAACTTCCCCGAGTTCACCGGCCGGCTCTGCCCGGCGCCCTGCGAGGCTGCCTGCGTGCTCGGCATCAACGCCGAGCCGGTGGCGATCAAGCAGGTCGAGGTGGAGATCATCGACCGGGCCTGGGCGGCGGGCTGGGTCCGGCCGCAGCCGCCCCCGGCGGCCGCGCTCGCGGCCGGGCGGAGGGTCGCGGTGGTCGGATCCGGCCCCGCCGGGCTCGCCGCCGCTCAGCAGCTCACCCGGGCCGGCCACGCGGTCACCGTCTATGAGCGCGCCGACGCACCTGGCGGCCTGCTGCGCTACGGGATACCCGAGTTCAAGCTGGAGAAGCGGCTGCTGGACCGGCGGCTGGCGCAACTGCGGGCCGAGGGCACCGTGTTCCGCTGCGGAGTGACCGCGGGCACGGACGTGACCGCCGGGCGGCTCCGCGACTGCTGTGACGCCATCGTGCTGGCCGGGGGCGCCACCGTGGCACGCGGCCTGCCGGTGCCCGGTGCCGGTCTTGACGGCATCCATCAGGCGATGGAGTACCTGCCGCTGGCCAACCGCGCGGTGGCCGGCACCGGTCCCGCCGAGCCTGCCATCTCAGCTCGCGGCCGGGACGTGGTGATCATCGGGGGCGGCGACACCGGCGCCGACTGCCTTGGCACCGCGCTGCGGCAGGGCGCGAAATCGGTCACCCAGCTGGAGATCATGCCCCGGCCGCCTGCCCGCAGGCCAGGCAGCCAGCCGTGGCCCACCTACCCGATGCTCTACCGGGTGTCCAGCGCGCACGAGGAAGGCGGCGAGCGGGTCTACGCGGTTTCCACCGAGGCGTTCGCCGGCGACGAGGCGGGCCGGGTGCGGGCGCTGCTGCTGACCGAGGTAACCAGGTCAGCTACCGGCTTTGACCCTGTTGAAGGGACGATACGAGAGGTCCGTTGTGATCTTGTCCTGCTGGCCATGGGGTTTACCGGGGCTGACCGCGGCGGCCTGCTGGCCGGGCTGGGTGTCGACATGGATCCGCGGGGCAACGTGGCACGCGACCGTTCGTATGCGACCTCCGTTCCCGGCGTGTTCGTGGCCGGCGACATGGGCCGCGGCCAGTCGCTGATCGTGTGGGCCATCGCCGAGGGCCGGTCGGCTGCCGCGGCGGTGGACGAGTACCTGTGCGGCGAGACGCAGCTGACCGCCGCGATCCCGCCGACCGCGGTGCCGCTCAGGTAGCCGCCCGGCCAGGGCGCAGCTCACCGGGCCGAGGCCGGCCCGGCCAGCGGGCGGCTGAGCCGCCAGGCGCCGTGAGCGGGTAACGTCACTCAACATGTCGGCGGCCTTCCTACCGAGTCCCTCCCGGGCGATATGGCACCTCGGCCCGGTGCCGGTCCGCGCCTACGCCATCTGCATCATCCTGGGCATACTGGTCGCGCTGCAGGTAGCCACCCGGCGATACAGGAAGATCGGCGGCCGCGATGGCGTGATGCTGGAAGTCGCGACGCTGGCCGTTCCGGCCGGCCTGATCGGCGAGGACTGGACCGACATGCTGCGGATCTGGGACGGCAAGATCGGCCTGCCCGGTGCCGTCGCCGCGGGCGCGCTCGGAGCCTGGCTCGCGTGCCGCCGGGCCGGCGTCGCGCTCGTGCCGGTGGCCGGGGCGGTGGCGCCCGGCCTGGCCTTCGGCCAGGCGATCGGCCGGTGGGGCAACTGGTTCAGCCAGGCGCTGTACGGCCGCCCCAGCGCGCTGCCCTGGGCGGTCGAGATCGCCCCGGAGCATCGCGTCCGGGGTTATGAGAGCTTTGCCACCTTCCAGCCGGCGTTCCTCTACGAGTGCGCCTGGGACGTGCTGGTCGCCGTGGGCGTGAACAGCTCGATGGCCGGGTCGCCGGGCTGGATCTGGCCGAACTGGGCGTCGGCGGCGCCGAGCGCTTGCTCGCAATCGCGGTGATCGCCGAGCATGGCGTGCGCCTCGGCGGTGCCGGGAGCGGGACTCGAACCCGCACGCCCTCTCGGGCAGATGCTTTTGAGGCATCCATGTCTGCCAATTCCATCATCCCGGCCGGGCTTGGTGTATCGCCGCCGCCTGGCGCTGGGCAGGGGTGGCCGCAGGCCAATCTACTCCCGCCCAGGTACGCTCTGCGCGTGAGCCAGCCGCCCTTCCGCGTCGTGATCGCCGAAGACGAAGCGCTGATCCGGCTTGACCTCAAGGAGATGCTGGAAGAGGAGGGTTATGTCGTGGCCGGCGAGGCGGCCGACGGCGAGGCGGCCGTGGCCCTTACCGAGAACCTCCGGCCCGACCTGGTGATCCTGGATGTCAAGATGCCGGTGCTCGACGGCATCACGGCGGCCGAGCGGATCGCCGCCAGGCACCTGGCGCCGGTCGTCATGCTGACCGCATTCTCCCAGCGCGAGCTTGTCGAGCGGGCCAGGGACGCGGGCGCGATGGCGTACCTGGTCAAGCCGTTCACGAAGGCTGACCTCGTGCCGGCCATCGAGATCGCGGCCAGCCGGTTTCAGGAGATCGGCGCGCTCGAGTCCGAGGTAGGCACCCTGCGCGACCGGCTGGAGGTGCGCAAGCTCCTTGACCGCGCCAAGGGCCTGCTGCAGGCCGACCGCGGGATTACCGAGGCCGAGGCGTTCCGCTGGATCCAGAAGACCTCGATGGACCGCCGGATGACCATGCGGGCGGTGGCAGCGGAACTGCTGGCAGCCGCCCAGCCGCCGCCGGGCGGGAACGCAGCCGCCCAGCCGCCGGGCGAGAACTGAGCCGCAGAACTGAGCCGCCCAGCCGCCGGGCGAGAACTGAGCCGCTGGCGCGGCTGACGGGACCGGGCACGCTACCCCCGTTGCGGACCGGCCCCGCCGCTTGCGCCGCCGCCCCGCGTGACACGGACGGCTGGAGCCCGGACGACCTTTGGTGCCATGTCGGCCTTCCCCGGGCCGGCACGTTCTCTACTCGGCCGCTCCGGGCTCCTGCCCCACCAAGGTAGCGACGCGCCGGTGCGCGGCGCAAAGACACGAGTACTCCGCGCGCGGTATGTGCTAAACGTCCGGCCGGCCGCCGCGGGCCGGCCGTCAGCGGGGCGGCGTGCCGGGGACCGCGTCCCGCAGCAGGCAGCTCAGCCTGGCGGTGCAGACCCGCCTGCCCTGGTCATCGGTGATGACGATCTCGTAGGTCGTCAGGGTGCGGCCGCCGTGCAGGCGCGTCGCCACGCCGGTCACCTCGCCGCCGGTGACGCCGCGGTGATGCGTGGCGCTGATCTCGATCCCGACGGTGACCCGGTCCGGGCCGGCATGCATCGCCGACCCGAGCGAGCCAAGGGTCTCCGCAAGCACGCAGGAGGCGCCGCCGTGCAACAGCCCGTACGGCTGGGTATTGCCGGAGACCGGCATGGAGCCGACGACCCGCTCCGCGGTGGCCTCAAGGATCTTGATGCCCATCCGGCTGGGCAGGGTATCCGGGCCTGCCTCAGCGAATGCCGACCTGATCCGCTGCTCGTGACCCTGCACCGGCACCTCCGAGTTCGGGACGAGCGCATGCTCGCCGTATCAGGCAGCCTAGGATTGCTGGGTGGCTGCCAAGAACCCGGCCCGGCCGGCCGACCCTGACCTGCAGCGGGACAGGCTGCTCCTGCTCGACGGGCACTCCCTCGCCTACCGGGCGTTCTTCGCGCTGCCGTCCGAGAACTTCTCCACCACCACGGGGCAGCCGACCAACGCGGTCTACGGGTTCACCGCGATGCTCATCAACGTGCTGCGGGACGAGCGGCCGACGCACGTCGCGGTGGCATTCGACCGCAGCGAGCCGACCTTCCGGCACGAGCAGTACGTCGAGTACAAGGCGAACAGGCGGGAGACGCCCGCGGACTTCCGCGGTCAGCTGAGCCTGATCTTCGAGGTGCTTGACGCGCTCGGGATCAGGCGGCTGTCGCTGGCCGGCTACGAGGCCGACGACATCATCGCGACGCTGGCCACCCAGGCTGCGGCCGGTGGCATGGGCGTGCTGATCGTGACTGGTGACCGGGACGCGCTGCAGCTGGTCACCGACGACGTGACGGTCCTGATGACCCGCCGCGGGATCAGTGAGATGACCAGGTTCACCCCGGCGGCCGTGACGGAGAAGTACGGGCTGACCCCGGCCCAGTACCCGGACTTCGCCGCGCTGCGCGGGGACCCGAGCGACAACCTGCCCAGCATCCCCGGCGTCGGCGAGAAGACGGCCGCCAAGTGGGTGGCCGAGTTCGGCTCGCTGGCGCAACTCGTGGACCGGGTCGGCGAGGTCAAGGGCAAGGCGGGGGACAAGCTCCGCGACCACCTCGGCGACGTGCTCCGCAACCGGCAGCTCACCGAGCTGGCCAGGGACGTGCAGCTGGCCGCCGGGCCGCAGGACCTGCGCCCGGTGCCGTGGGACCGGGAGCAGATTCACCAGCTGTTCGACACCCTGCAGTTCCGGGTGCTGCGCGACCGCCTCTACTCGACGCTGCCGGACGGGATCACCGGGGCGGCGGCCGACGCCGCGCCGGCCGGCGGCGAGGGCTTCGATATCGACCTGACCGTGCCGGGACCGGGCGCGGTGGCCGGCTGGCTGGCCCAGCATGCGGCCGGCCACGGGCGGGCCGGGCTGGCGGCGAGCGGCAGCTGGCGCCGCGGCACTGGCACGCTGACCGGGCTCGCGATCGCCGCCCCTGACGGCGCGGCCGCGTTCATCGACCCGGTCAGCCTCACGGAGCAGGACGACAAGGCGCTGGCCGGCTGGCTGGCGGACGCGGCCAGGCCGAAGGCCATGCACGACGCCAAGGGCCCGATGCACGCGCTCGCCGCGCGGGGCCTGCGGCTGCGTGGGCTGACCAGCGACACGGCGCTGGCGGCCTACCTGGCGCTGCCCGGCCAGCGTTCCTTCGACCTCGCGGACCTGGCCCTGCGTTACACCAACCGGGAACTCCGCGACGCCGCGGCCGAATCCGGGCAGCTCGCGCTGGAGATGCCCGGGGAATCCGGGACCGATGCGGCGGCCAGCCTGGCGATGCGCGCCACCGCGACCGCCGAGCTTGCTCAAGCCCTGGACGCCGACCTGGAGCGCCGCGGCGCGACGGCCCTGCTGCGTGACGTGGAGCTGCCGCTGGTCGGCGTGCTGGCCGAGATGGAGCAGGCCGGGATCGCCGCGGACGTCGATCACCTGGCCGGGATGTCGGCCAGCCTCGGCGGTGAGGTGAAGGCGGCCGAGCAGGGCGCCTACGCGGTGACCGGCCACGAGTTCAATCTCGGCTCGCCCAAGCAGCTGCAGGAAGTCCTGTTCACCGAGCTCGGCCTGCCGAAGACCAAGCGGATCAAGACCGGGTACACCACCGACTCCGAGGCGCTGACCAGCCTGCTGGCCCAGACCGGCCATCCGGTGCTTGCGCATCTGCTCAGGCACAGGGACGTCGCCAGGCTGAAGAGCATCGTCGACTCGCTGATCCCGATGGCGGACATCGACGGCCGGATCCACACCACCTTCAATCAGATGATCGCGGCGACCGGGCGGCTATCTTCCACCGACCCGAACCTGCAGAACATCCCGATCCGGACCGAGGAAGGGCGCCGCACCCGGCAGGCGTTCGTGGTCGGCAGCGGGTACGAGACGCTGCTCACGGCCGACTACAGCCAGATCGAGCTGCGCATCATGGCGCACCTGTCCGGCGACCAGGCGCTGGCCGATGCCTTCGGCTCGGGTCACGACTTCCATGCCGAGACGGCCTCCCGGGTATTCGGCGTGCCGCCCGGGGAGGTCACCGTCGAGCTGCGCAGCAAGATCAAGGCGATGAATTACGGCCTGGCCTACGGGCTGTCCGCCTACGGCCTTTCGCAGCAGCTGCGGGTTACCCCGGACGAGGCCCGCGCCTTCATGGACGGCTATTTCGAGCAGTTCGGCGGCATCAGGGACTACCTGCACGAGGTCGTCGCCAGGGCCAGGCAGGACGGCTACACGCAGACCATCCTCGGCCGCCGCCGCTACCTGCCTGACCTCACTTCCGACAACAGGCAGCGCAGGGAGATGGCCGAGCGGATGGCGCTGAACGCGCCGATCCAGGGATCCGCCGCCGACATCATCAAGATCGCCATGCTGGCGGTCCACCGCGATATCGGCGCCCAGGGCCTTCGCTCCCGGATGCTGCTCCAGGTGCACGACGAGCTCCTGTTCGAGGTTGCCCCCGGCGAGCTCGGCCAGCTCCGCGACCTGGTCCGGTCCGCCATGTGCGGCGCGTTCGAGCTGAGCGTCCCGCTGGAGGTGTCCATCGGCACCGGCCGCAGCTGGGCGGACGCCGCGCACTAGAGGCCCCGGCAATAGGGCGCTGGATCAGGGAGCGGGTCATCCGCGCCCGGCAGTCCTATTGCCGGGGGCCTCTCAGCCCCGGGCGGACGGCGCCGCTGCGAGACCGTGACCTGCATGAGATTGACCGGCTGGCCGGGCTCTCATATCCTAAGCGCTGCGCTATGTTCGCGCGCAGTCCGCCATGGTCAGGCAGCGCAGCCCGCGGGGCCGTCTCACGGTAGGCCGCGGCCGGTCATGCTGGCCAGGCAAGTCCAGTTACTCTCCTGGTCGCCCGTGGCGGGTGTGTCGTGCACAGGCGCGCGTCCACTGACCCTGTCCGCATCCGGAGCCCACCTACACATGACGACGAGCAGCACCGAGGCCAACTCGACCCCCAAGGTAGCGGTCAACGACATCGGTTCCGAGGAGGCCTTCCTCGCCGCGATCGACGAGACCATCAAGTATTTCA
>WNGK01030374.1_pt1 | contig 14466 bp, 12 predicted proteins | sample 5400601 | NCBI WGS metagenome assembly WNGK01 (sample SAMN13153376, study PRJNA577476) | soil metagenome | isolation source: 60 cm soil or saprolite under Garry oak tree replicate 1 | place: USA:California | collected 2016-06-15 | reverse complement strand
GGAACAGCTGCGCATGGCATCCGACAGCGCGAAGGCGGGACTGAAACAGGCGCAGGATGCGTACAATCGGCAGCAGCAGCTCTGGAAGGCCGGGTTGACGACCAAGGAGCAGCTGGACATCGCCGAGAACCAGTTGAAGATGCGTCAGGCGGACATCAACTCCGCTGAGAAGCAGATCGACACGCAGCGCCTTCGCATGCAGCAGGAACAGGCGTCGCTCGACAGTGCGAAGTACAACCTGAGTAAGGTTCGGATCCAGTCCCCGATCGACGGCATTGTCACGAAGCGCAATATCCAGGAGGGCGAAACCGTTGTCGTCGGCACGATGAACAATGCCGGGACGGTGCTGTTGACGCTCGCCGACATGTCGAACATCGAAGCGCAGGTCGAAGTCGACGAGACCGATATCCCGACTGTCCTCGTCGGCCAGCCGGCGAAGATCACCATCGATGCGATGCCGGGAAAAACGTTCACCGGCAAGGTCGTGGAGATTGGCAACAGCCCGATTCAGACGACCGGCTCGACGTCGGCGTCGCAGGCGACGAATTTCCTCGTGAAGGTCAAAGTGAACGAAGAGATTCCCGATCTTCGTCCGGGGTTCACGTGCACGGCGGAAATCACGACCGCGACGCGCAAGAGCGCCGTCTCGGTTCCCATCCAGGCGATGACGGTCCGCGAGATGGTCGTCGACAAGGCCGGGAACATCGTGCGCGATGACAAGCAGGGCACCGACCGTGGACGCTCCGGGGCGGTTCAAGCCGCAGAACTTCCCGTCGGCCAGGAGCGCAAGGAGCTCGAAGGCGTTTTCGTCGTGAAGGACAACAAGGCACAGTTCCTTTCCGTGAAAACGGGCATTGCCGGCGAGAAATACTTCGAGGTGCTGTCCGGCTTGAAAGCCGGCGACAAGGTGATCGTTGGTCCGTTCAGCTCGGTGCGCGAGCTGCGCGACGGCGGCCCTGTCAAGATCGACACGGCCCCGCGCTCGACAACGGTGGGAACGAAATAGAGGCGTAGGGCGGGTCTTCCGCCTGCGCTGAAGCTTCGGCTGACCGCCGTAGCCTTGGCGGAGGCTGGTCAGACCCGCCGGCAGATATGCTCCAGTTCTTCGAAGCCGCAGGCATCGCCCTCCAGGCGATCTGGGAGTACAAGCTGCGATCGTTCCTCACGGTGCTGGGGAATATCGTGGCCGTCACCTCCATCATCGCGGTGGTGTCGCTCGTGCAGGGGATGAACGAGTACGTCACGACTGCGATCGTGTCGAACGTCGGTGCGGACAACTTCACGATCCAGCGGACGCCTGTGATCCGCACCGCCGAAGACGAGGAGCGCATCCGGAACAATCCGCGCATCACCGTTCAGGAATTGCAGGCGGTGCGCAAGGCCAGCAACAACATCAGCGCGGTGGCGGCACAGGCCGGCAGCTCCGCGCGGCTTCAATACGGGTCGCAATCGGTCGACGGCGTCCAGATCCAGGGGGTCAGCCGGGACTACATCTTCTTCACGACGTTCACGGCGGAGCGTGGACGGCTGATCAGTCCCGTCGAAGTGGACAGCCTGCGGCCCGTCACCGTCCTTGGCTGGGACGCGGCCGACCGGCTGTTCGGCCCGGCCGCGCCGCTCGACAAGACGATCACGATCAACAACCATCCGTTCACGGTCATCGGCGTGAGCGAGAAGAAGGGCTCAGCGTTCGGGCAGTCGCAGGACGAGTTCGCGATCATCTCGCTCGGCCAGTTCCGCAAGCTGTTCGGATCGCGGCAATTCGGTCTGCAGCTGATCGTCAAACCGAAGTCGCCCGACGTCGTCAAGGCGGCCATGGACGATGCCACCGTGGCGATGCGGAACGAGCGCCGACTTCGGCCGAAGGACCCGGACAACTTCGGGATGTTCACCTCGGACACCCTGCTGGGCCTCTATCACACGGCGACGCGCGGGATCTTCGCGGTCTTGATCGGCGTCGTCGCGCTCTCGCTCGTCGTCGGCGGCATCGTCATCATGAACATCATGCTGATGGTGGTCAGCGAACGCACACGCGAGATCGGTCTGCGTAAGGCGCTGGGCGCGCGGCGGCGCGACATCGTCTGGCAGATCCTGACCGAATCGGTCACGCTCTCCACGTTCGGGGGCATCGTCGGTACCGGATTTGGGTTCCTGGTCGCGCTGGGAATCAGCAAGGTGTCGCCCTTGCCGGCGGCCGTCCAGGTCTGGTCCGTCGCGATCGGCATCGGCATTACCGCGGTCGTCGGATTGTTCTTCGGGCTCTACCCGGCCATGCGGGCGGCCAGGCTCGACCCGATCGAAGCCCTGCGGCGCGAATAGCGGCGTTGAGAAAGAGCTGAGGCGCGAATAGATGGCTCCCGTACGCAGCGGACTTCTCTCCGAGATCGTGATGATGTCGCTCGACACGCTGCGCACTAGCAAGATGCGCTCGGCGCTGACGGTGCTCGGCGTCGTTATCGGCATCACATCGATCGTCGGCATGACGTCTCTGATCCGCGGCTTCGACGAGTCGCTGCGCGATTCGATCAAGGAACTCGGGCCCAACACGATTCTCGTGCAGAAATTCAGCGGCCTGACCATCCTCAGCGGCAAGAGCTTCCTCGAGGTCATGAAGCGGCCGAACATTACGATCGAGGATGCGCGCGCGATCGGCGAGGAATGCCCGTCGGTCGCGCTCATCGACGTCTGGCTGGGCCTCTACGGCAATGCACGCTCGCGCATGTACTACGGCCACCAAAAAACGAAGCAGCTCCTGATCATGGGCGCGACTGAAAGCTTCACGTCGGTGAATTTCGCGAAAATGGTCCTCGGGCGGAATTTCATCCAAGGGGAAGTCGAGCACAGACGTTCCGTCGTCCTGCTCGGCCAGACGCCGTATCTCTCGCTGTTCCCGAATACCGATCCGATCGGCAAGAACGTGCGGATCGGATCGAATGAATTCACGGTTATCGGCGTCATGGGACCGCGCCCGAGTATGGGTGGCCTCAATTCCGGCGCCGACGATCTCGCCGTCATTCCGTACACCACGCACGAAAAGTTCTTCGGCAAAGTCTTGAAGGGATCCGCAAAAATCACGCCTGGCACATTCAATCCGTCGGCGCTCCGCACGGCCATGATCGCGATCATCCCGCGCGACGACGTGACCCGCGAACAGGCGTTGCAGGAGGTTGAGGCCGTCATGCGCATCCGGCACAACCTGAAGCTCGATCAGGCGAACGATTTCGATCTCGCGACACAGGACGCGGCGCTGAAGGTGTGGGACCAGGTGAGCAGCGCAACGTTCCTCGCGCTCGTCGTCATCTCGTCGATCGCGCTCATGGTCGGCGGCATCGGCGTGATGGCGATCATGATGATCTCGGTCACCGAGCGCACGCGCGAAATCGGCGTCCGGAAGGCGCTAGGCGCGCGTCGCCGCGAGATCCTGTGGCAATTCCTCGTGGAAGCGGTGTTCCTGACGTCTGCCGGGGGTCTTCTCGGCATCGCGCTCGGCAGCTCGATTGGACTCACCGTGCACTGGCTGTCAGGGTTTCCGATCTCGCTGCCATGGTGGTCGTTCGCGCTGGGCATCGGCTTCTCCGCCAGCGTGGGGATCTTCTTCGGACTCTTCCCAGCGTTCAAGGCGTCGCGACTGGATCCCATCGAAGCGCTGCGGTACGAGTAGTTTCCAGCTTCCAGCTTCCAGCTTCCAGCTCAGCATCGAACTTGCAGCGTCTCGATCTTCTTAGGAGGAGATCCGATGCAGGACTATCGGAAACTGCACGTTTGGCAGAAGGCTCACCAACTGGCGCTGAAAACGTACGAAGTTCCTTCGTACTTGCAGAAGCCAGAGGCATGGCCGTTGCGCGATCAAATCCTGCGTGCGGCGATCTCGATTCCCTCAAACATTGCAGAAGGAACAGTCGTGGGTCTGACCCTGATTTTTGTCGCTTCTTGTGGCATTCGATGGGCTCATGCAATGAACTGGAGTCACAGCTCCTGCTCGCAACCGATCTCAAGTTCCTCCCGGGTGCAATTCATACCCGGCTCGAGAACCAGATATCCGAAGTGCGAAGGATGTTGGCTCGTCTCATTCAAGCGGTGAAGTAGGCACTCCCAACCGGTAGCTGGAAGCTGGAAGCTGGTAGCTGGAAGCTGGAAGCTGGAAGCTGGTTACTGGCTACCGGTTTTCACCACAGGTATCCGCTCCGCCACCGATGGCAGCGGCGGGAAATCCGTGAACGGCGTGGTCTGGTACCAGTACGCGGTGGAGAAGAAATTGTCGCCGCGATCGTTCGCGTGGCCGTGTTCCATCGTGTGCTTCAGGTACCGCTCGAAGGTGACGGGATTGTCGCCGTGCCAGCGGTAGCAGCAGTACCGCCCGCCGGTTCGCTCCGCATTCACAATAAGGGGCGCGCCATACATCATGTGGCCGAAGGGAACGGCGCCGTCGCGGCCGCCGAAATCCCAGCTCCCCAGAAAGTAATCCTCGCTGCCGGTGCCGACGATCGCCGGCTTCGTTTCGTCGTCCACGAAGATCATGTCGTCGCCTTCACCCCACCAGCCCGGAGCGTTCTGCAGCACGCCGAGCGTGACGCCCATCAGGTGACCGCGGCCGCGGGTTTCCATGTAGACGTAGTTCTGCCGGCCGTCCGGATTCAGCTTCGGCTCCGGGCCTGCGACCGGGACGCAGGGCGCCGCCTGGCGATACTGCGCGTGGAAGTAGACGATGTCATCGGGCAGGCGCGGCACGGTCAAGTAATCGATGTTCGAGTACAGCGAACCCACCTCCTGCGTCCCCTCGTTCGCCACCGTCAGACGCGCGGCTCTCCGGTAGGGCATCGCGAAGTAGCAGTTCAGCGATTTTCCCGGCGAGCACGCCAGATATTCCGACTGATAGATTTGATAGCTGCCGAGATTCAGTCCGAAGAAGTCGCCGATTGGGACCTCGACGCTCGGCTTCGGGTTGCCGTCCCAGTACGCGCGCAGCACGATCTCTTTCAGGTGATCGCCGCTCCGCGCGGCAATGGTGAACCAGATGTGGCTGATGACGCCCGGTCCGTCCGCGCTGAAGACTTCCCGCACGCCTCCGGGCGCAACGGGCCAGCGATCGCTGTTGCCACCCGTCCTGTCGTAGCTCGATTGCTTCAGCGATTTGTAATTCTGCGCACGTGCGTAAGCAGGCAGCCATGAAAGCTCGCCGCCCGCCTGCTCGGCCCGAACACTCCCCGCCGTCGCCGCCGACAGGCCTGTCGCACCCGAAATCCGGCGAGTCCGCTCGATCCGGTCGGGGTCCCTCAGACGACGATCAGCGGTCGCATCATGTCGTGCTCTTCGTGCTCGAGGATGTGGCAGTGCCAGACGTACTCGTGGCCGCCGGTACGTGGGCTTGGCGGCACGGCGAATGGCGCGGTCGGCAGATCGAACTTCATGATGACGGTCGTGCACTCACCCGGATTCATCCTGACAGTCTCTTTCCAGCCACGCTCGTTGGCATCCGGCGGCCTCGGCGGGCCCAGGCGCGACCCGATACGATGGAATCGCTGTCGAGAGATGATCTGCACGTTCACCAGGTGAAAGTGGATCGGATGAGTGTCGCCGGTAGTGTTGAAGACCCGCCAGACCTCGATGGCGCCCGCACGGGGCCCTTCGGTCGGCGGATCCTCATAGTTTCGCGCGAAGGTTCCCTCGTAGAGAGGCTCGGTTGTGCCCAGTCGCTGAATCAACCGGCCAAACTCATCGAAATCTTCGTTGAGTGTCAGATCCCGCACGGGAACGCCCGGCGGCAACTCCGTCACTCCGAACGGCACCAACGGAGCGGGGTCGAGCGAGGGGAGGATCAGTGGCGCATGCGGATCTCTGGCGCCAATCCGTGGTCCGACCACAATCTGCAGCAGCGTCCGCGTGTTGGGCCCGAAGCCAGGCTCTGATCGGCTCGGGTTCCTGCCACCCGGATAGTAATCCGTTGCCGGATCTCCCGCCGGAAACGGTGCGGGTGCGTCGTTGTAAAGGACCAGAACCGATCCTGCCGGCACGTCCGAGAAGTCGACGATCAGATCCGCGCGCTCGGCCGGAGCGAGCAGCAGTGTCCCATCCTTGCTTCCGTCCAGCAGCACGGGATCCTGCAGAAACCCGCCCTCGGAGCCAGTCTGAACAAACGACGGGCCTGGGGCGTGCAGATTGGGTTCGGCGCTGTCCGGAAAGGCCGCGCCCTGTGCGTAGAACAATCGCAGCGTGCAGAAGCGAGCGTTGCACGCGTTCAAGACCCGAAGCCGGTACCTGCGCTGTTCGACACGGGCTGTGGGGAACACGAGCCCATTTACCAGCATGGTGTCGCCGAAGAACTCCGGCACGCATGACGGAAACGGCAGGGCAAGACCGGTGGGTCCCTGGTCGTTCGGATCGTACTCGCTCGGATACCAGAGATCGCCCGGCTGCCCCCACGCGTCTGCCGTGGTCTTGAAGGTCTTGTCCTGAATGGCGAGAGGAATCTCGTTCGACGGAATCGCACCGGAGGCGACCAACATGGCTTCGGCGACATCGCGCAGGATGTACGCAGAGGCGAGGCCCGCGTACGCGTTCAGCCGCGTGATCCCCATTGCGTGATCGTGGTACCACATCAAACGCGCACTCTGGTCGTTCGGATAGTAGTAGTTGAACGTGCCGGGCGCCGGCACTCCCATGTCCGGCGCTGAGATCGCGCTCGGGCCGAGGCTGCCGTCCGCACCGAACCACGAGAAAGGCCCGCCATCGCTGATCCATGGGACGTGTCCGCCGTGGAGATGCACGGCCGTACGGTTCGGAGCCAGTGCGGCCCCAGGGAGGGACGTGTCGACCGGAAGCGGGTGGATCGACGGCAAGGCGTTGGTGACCGTGAGCCGCACGGGCGTGCCGCGCCGCGCCACAATGACAGGACCCAGGTGCCGGTGTAAACCTGTCGTGGCATCTGCGTAGCCCCACAACCTGGTTGGACGGGGCAACTGCGGATGCAGTTGTTGCGTGTACTCCCCTGCCAGGAGCTGGAAGTAGTCAGCTCCCAGATACGAACTCCTGGCGGCCACAGGAATGCCGTCGGGCCCGAGGCCCGGCAGCGCTTGTATGAACTTTCTCAGCGCCGGGCTCTGCTCGCCCGCGTACGCGCGCTGCCATGGCACCATCACCGAGACGCCTGTGGCGGCTGCCAATTGAAGAAACTCTCGTCGGGTGGTCTTCATGCTCCGCCTCGCGTTGCGCGGCTACGGGAGGGACTTCCCAGTCGCTTTTTGCGCACTGAGAGCAAGGATGGGGCCGCGCGAGCGTCTCGCGAACGATCGTCATCGACGCAGGCAAACGCAAAAACTCGAAGCAAGTCGGCCCACTCGGAGACCCTGCGGCGGAGAAGATGCCTCATGCGTCCGGAAACTCGGCAGGCGCTGGTGGCGGGAAACGACCCTCGGCACTACGATGGCCGAATCGCCACCAAGCCGTGAGCTGGTGACGGGCTACTGGCGGCTGGCCAACGGCGGGGGGTACTTCTATGAAGGTTTATGACGCGCAGAGTCTCCGGAACGTGGCGCTCGTCGGCCACTCCGGTTCTGGAAAGACCCAGCTGGTATCGGCGCTTCTGTATGACGCCGGCGCGGTCAACCGCTTCGGGAAGGTCGACGAGGGGACGACGGTCACCGACTACGACGAAGAAGAAATCGCCCGCAAGCACACGCTGTCCGCGAGCGTCGCCTACGCGGAGTGGAACAAGATCAAAATCAATTTCATCGACACGCCGGGGATGGCGAATTTCCTCAGCGACGCCCGCGCGGCGCTTCGCGTCTCGGACGCCGCGCTCGTCGTCGTCGACGGCGTCGCCGGCGTCGAGGTGTCGACCGAGAAAGTCTGGGAGGCCGCCGAGGAGCTTGGCCTGCCGCGCCTGATCGTGCTGAACCGGCTGGACCGCGAGCGTGCCAGCCTCGATCGCTCGATCGAGTCGCTCCGCGCCGTCTTCGGCCGCACCGTGATTCCGATCCAGATGCCGATCGGCGACGAAAAGAACTTCAAGGGCGTCATCGATCTCGTGGCCATGAAGGCATACACGTTCGCGACGGACGGAAGCGGCAAACCGGCCGAAGCCGACGTCCCGGCGAACCTGAGCGCCGCCGCGCAGACGGCGCGCGAAGCGCTGATCGAAATGGTCGCCGAAGCGGACGATGCCCTGATGGAGAAGTTCTTCGACGCCGGCACGCTGACGCAGGACGAGCTTCTGGCGGGCCTCAAGCGCGGCGTCGCAGCCGCGCGCATCTTCCCCGTCGTTCTCACCTCGGCGACGTCCAATATCGGAATGCAGCCGCTGCTCGATGCGATCGTGAGCTACGCGCCGTCGCCCGCCGAGCGCCCGCTGCGGGCAAAGACGGCCGAGGGAGAGGACGTCGAGGTGCCTGTGAAGGACGCGGGCCCAGTGGCGGCATTCGTCTGGAAGACCGTCGCCGATCCGTTCGCCGGCCGCATCACGCTCTTCCGCGTGCTGTCGGGCACGCTCAAGGCCGACGCGACGGTCCACAACGTCACGAAGGACGCTCCGGAGCGCCTCGGCCATCTCGTCGTCGTGCAGGGAAAGACGCAGACCAACGTGCCGGAGATCAAGGCAGGGGACATCGGAGCGGTCGCGAAGCTCAAGGAGACGCAGACGAGCGACGTGCTTGCGGACAAGGGCGGCGCGGTAAAGATTCCCGCGATCAGATTCCCCGAGCCGGTCATCTCGTACGCGATCGAGCCGAAGAGCCGCGGCGACGAGGAGAAGATCAGCACGGCGCTCCACCGCCTGCAGGAAGAGGATCCGACGATCAACTATACGCGCGACCAGCAGACGAAGGAGCTGCTGCTCGCCGGCCAGGGACAGTCGCACATCGAAGTCACCGTCGCGAAGCTGAAGCGCCGCTTCGGCGTCGAGGTGACGCTGAAGCTCCCGCGGATTCCCTACCGCGAGACGATCAAGGCCGCGGTCGAGGCGCACGGTCGGCACAAGAAGCAGACCGGCGGGCACGGCCAGTTCGGCGACTGCAAGGTCAGGTTCGAGCCGCTGCCGGCTGGCAGCGACTTCGAATTCGTCAACGACATCTTCGGTGGCTCGATCCCGCGGCAGTTCGTGCCCGCGATCGAAAAGGGCATCCAGGACTCGCGCATGCGCGGCTTCCTGGCGGGCTACCCGATGGTCGATTTCCGCGCGAGCGTGTTCGACGGATCGTTCCACCCGGTGGATTCGAGCGAAATGTCGTTCAAGATGGCGGGCTCGCTGGCCTTCAAGGACGGCATGGCGCGCGCGCGGCCGACGCTGCTCGAACCAGTGATGAACGTGGAGGTCTACGCGCCAAGCGACTTCGCAGGCGATCTGATGGGCGATCTGAACAGCCGCCGCGGACGCATCGGCGGTATGGACACGCGCGGCGCCTCGACGATCATTCGCGCGAAGGTGCCGATGTCGGAGATGCTCACCTACGAGCAGCACCTCACGTCAGCCACCGGCGGCCGCGGGTCGTACCACATGGAGTTCGATCACTACGAGGAAGTGCCTGCGCACCTGCACGCGAAGATCATCGCCGCATCGAAGGCCGAGCGGGGGGCCGAGGAGACGGAAGAGGTCTGACGCGATTGCCGATGGGCGGTTGTCGACTGGCGATCGACGAATTGCAGATTGTCGAGTGACGATCGACGGGTTGTCGATTGTTGACTGAGTCAAAAACACGAAGGGCCGGGTTGCGCGAAGCTTCCCGGCCCAATCTTCGATCGTCAATTCGTCGATCAGCAATCCTCAATCGACATTCCGTCGCTCGTCAATCGCCAACCGGCAATCGCCAATTACGACCCCCCAGCTTTTCTCGGCGTCGTCGTCTTCGCGCCCTTGCCGCGGGTGTCGGCCTTGCCGCCGCCTTTGCCGCGTTCCGGGCGCGCGGGCTTGGCCTTCTTCGGCGCCCCCTCGGCGCCCTCGGCTTCTGCACCCTCTGCGCCGCTGGCCTTGCCGCGGAGGCGGTCCGCCGCCGCGCGCAGCCGTCCGCCGACGCCCTTGCCCTTGGACTGCTGCCGCTCGGCCGCCGCGGTCTTCTCAGTGGCGCGATCGTGTCGAACAGCTTGGCGACGACGTCGCGGTTCTGGATATCGCGGAGCACGAGCCGCCGCGCGTGCAGCGATCCGGCGTGCGCGTCGCCTGCGGCGAGCCCGCGCTTGGCGATCGTGATGATGCGCTCGACGAAGGGCCGCAGCTCCTTCGCCTTCGGCACCGTGGTTTCGATCCGCTCGTGCCGGATCAGCGCCTCCGCCTGGTTGCGGAGCATCGCGATGCGATGCTCCGTCACCCTGCCGAGTTTTCGTTGTCCTACTCTGTGACGCATTTCACTGATCCTTGTCGAGGACCGAGGACCGAGGGCCCAGGATCGACGTTCAAGATGAACACCGCGACCCTCGACGCTCGACCCTGGACCCTCGAATCAATAACTATTCCTGCGAGGCGGCCGCGGGCTGATCCAGCCGCATGCCGAGGCTGAGACCCATCGACGTGAGGATCTCCTTGATCTCGTTCAGCGACTTGCGGCCGAAGTTCTTCGTCTTGAGCATCTCGCCTTCGGTCTTCTGCACCAGCTCGCGAATCGTGCGGATGTTCGCGTTCTTGAGGCAATTGTACGAGCGGACGGACAGCTCCAGCTCCTCGACGCTCTTGTCGAGGTTCTCGTTCGAGGTGGCGTGCGGCGTGTCGCCGGCGCCTTCCGCCGCGAGCTCCGCGACGTCCTCGAGGTTGATGAAGATGTTCAGGTGGTCGCGAATCAGCTTCGCCGAGAGCGACACGGCGTCGCGCGGCGTCACCGAGCCGTTGGTCCACACGTCCACCGTCAGCTTGTCGTAATCGGTGTTCTGGCCGATGCGCGCGGCCTCGACCAGGTAGTTCACCTTCTTGATCGGCGAATGAACCGAGTCGACCGGGATCCAGCCGATGCCGAGGTCCTCGTCGAAGTTCTTGTCGGCGGACACGTAGCCACGTCCGCGCTTCACGCGCAGCTCCATGTGGAGCTTGCCGTGCTCGGCGACCGTCGCGATGTGGGCGTCGGGCTCGAGGATCTCGATGTCCGCGTCCGCCTCGATGTCACGTGCGCGCACTTCGCCAGCCTTGGCGACGCGCACGTACAGCGTCTTGGTCGCGTCGGTGTGCATCTTGAGCGGGATCTGCTTCAGATTGAGGATGATGTCGGTCGCGTCCTCGACCACGCCGGGAATCGGCGAGAACTCGTGCAGCACGCCGTCGATCTTGACCGCCGTCACCGCGGCCCCCTCGATCGAGGAGAGCAGTACGCGCCGCATGGCGTTGCCGACGGTCGTGCCAAACCCGCGCTCGAACGGCTGCGCGTAGAACCGGCCGAACCGGTCCGTCAATGTTTCACGCTCGAACTCGAGCCGCTTCGGACGCTGAAAACCTTTCCAGAGCATGTGCGTTGTTTCCTTTCAATCGGACGCCCGATGTTGAGCGACCGCCGGATCTGCATTGAGCCCCATGCCTCCCACCGCAGATCCGGGAAGGCTGCGGGCAGAGGGCGAGACTTCCCGCTTCCAGCCACCAGCTCCCAGCCTGGAAAAGCTGGAAGCTGGAGGCCGGGAGCGGGAAGCTATTTGCTATACAGCTCCACTATCAGCTGCTCCTGCACCGGCAGGTTAATCTGCTCCCGCGTCGGCAGTGACGCGATCCGGCCCGTCATCGTGCCCGCGTCGAACGAGAGCCATTCGGGGACGCCGCGTCCCTTGACCTCTTCGAGCGCGTGCTGGATGGTCGGGTTCTCCGCGCTCGTGCCGCGGACGCCCACCACGTCGCCGGCCTTCACCGAGAAGGACGGGATATCGACCTTGCGGCCATTCACCGTGAAGTGGCCGTGGCGCACGAGCTGCCGCGCCTGGGCGCGCGAGGTCGCGAGCCCGAGCCGGTAGATCACGTTGTCGAGCCGCCGTTCGAGCAGCTGCAGCAGCGTCTCGCCCGTGATGCCGCGGGTGCGCTCCGCCGTCTCGAAATAGCGGCGGAACTGGTTCTCGAGCACGCCGTAGATGCGCTTCACCTTCTGCTTTTCGCGCAGCTGCAGGCCGTAGCCCACGAGCTTCGCCTTGCGCAGCTTGCCGTGCTGGCCCGGCGGCAGGTTGCGCTTTTCGATTGCGCACTTCTCGGTGTAGCAGCGCTCCCCCTTCAGGAAGAGCTTCATCCCTTCGCGCCGGCACAGCCGGCAAACAGGTCCGATATAACGTGCCACTAGTGATACCTCTCAGCAGTTGGTGAGTTGGTGAATTGGTGAGTTGGTGAATTGAAACGTTCCAATTCACGTTCACCGATCCATCCATTCACCAATTTCAATTCACCAACTCACCAATTCACCAACTCACCAATTACACCCGGCGCCGCTTCGGCGGCCGGCAGCCGTTGTGCGGGATCGGCGTGACGTCGCGGATCGACTTCACGTCGAGGCCAATCGTCTGCAGCGCGCGGATCGCCGATTCGCGTCCGGCCCCGGGACCCTTCACGCGTACCTCGAGGCTTCGCATGCCGAACGCCTTCGCGGCGTTGCCGACCGCGATCGCCGCCTGGGTCGCCGCAAACGGCGTCCCCTTGCGGGATCCCTTGAAGCCGATGCCGCCGGCGCTCGACCACGCGACCACGTTCCCTTCGGGATCCGTGATCGTGATCGTCGTGTTGTTGAACGAGGCGTGGATGTGCGCGAATCCGTGGTGGATGATGCGCTTCTCGCCGCGCTTCTTGAAGGTCTTCTTCTTCGCCGGACGCCCCGCGCCCTTTTTCCCGCCTTCGGTGCCTGGCGTTGCCGACGCGTCGATCGGTTCGTTTTTTGCCATAAAGAAACAGTTTCCAGTTACCAGTCTCCAGTTACCAGTCTTTTCCCCTTCCCCGTTTCCCCTACTGGAAACCGGGAACGGGAAACCGGCTGCTGGCACCTATATTGTCTTCTTCTTCGCGACCGCGCCCTTGCGCGGGCCTTTGCGCGTGCGCGCGTTGGTCTTCGTCCGCTGTCCGCGCACCGGCAGATTGCGGCGGTGCCGCAGGCCACGCCAGCTCCCGATTTCCATCAGCCGCTTGATGTTCATCGAGATGTCCTTCCGCAGGTCGCCTTCGACGTTGCCCTGTTCCTCGATGACGCGGCTGATCTTCCGCACGTCGTCTTCCGACAGATCCTTGATGCGGATGTCCGGGCTGACGCCCGCCGCCACCAGAATGTCGTTCGACCGCTTCCGGCCGATCCCATAAATATAGGTCAGGCCGACTTCGATGCGCTTCGCGCGCGGGAGATCGACCCCTGCGATACGTGCCATAGCTCTAGTTCCTCATTCCAATCTTCAGTCGCCAATCGGCAATCGGCAATCGGCAATCGGCAATGCTATCCCTGCCGCTGCTTGTGCTTCTGATTCGGGCAGATCACGCGCACGACGCCGCGGCGGCGAATGACCTTGCACTTGTCGCAAATTCTCTTTACCGACGCTCGTACCTTCATCTTTTCCTCTTCGCTCGGTGGGGCCCCTTATGAAAGTTCCCCACCTCGCTGCGCGCTCGGGCCGCCGCTTCGCGGCGGTTCCCTCCGGCCCTCGCTTGCGGCCGCAGGCGCTGTGTCTATGAACTACCTACTGCCTGCGCTACAGCTTTTCGACGATCCGCCCGCGCGTCACGTCCCTCGGGCTGAGCTCCAGCCGCACCCGATCACCCACCAGCACGCGGATGAAATTCTTCCCCGGTCCGCTCGGTGCGTGCGCCGTAATCTGCCTCGGACCGTCAATCTCCACGCGATACTGCGCGTAAGGAAGCGCTTCCCGAACCACGCCCTCCACGGATGTGGTGGATTCGTGATTTCGTGAATTCGTGAATTTCGACACTCACCGCTTCTCCAATTCACCAATTCACCAACTCACCAACTACCCCCGTCCCGCCGCCACCGGCCGCGCCGTCAACACGAGCGGTCCGTCTTTCGTCACCGCCACCGTGTGCTCGAAGTGCGCCGACAGGCTGCCGTCCTTCGTCACGGCCGTCCATCCGTCCTGCAACACCTTCACCGCCGCTCGCCCCATGTTCACCATCGGCTCGATGGCCAGCGTCATGCCTTCCGCGAGCCGCGGGCCGCGGCCCGGTTCGCCGTAATTGGCAATCTGCGGTTCCTCGTGCAGCGCGGCGCCGATCCCGTGGCCGACGAACTCGCGCACGACCGACAGCCCGTTCGCCTCGACGTGCGCCTGGATCGCGTGGCCGATGTCCGAGATGCGCCCGCCGATCCGGACCTGGCCGATGCCCTTCTCGAGCGCCTCCTGCGTCACCGTCAACAGGCGCCTCACGTCGTCGCTCACCGTGCCGACCGGCACCGTGATCGCGGAGTCGCCGTAATATCCGTTCAGCTTCACGCCCATATCGAGCGACACGATGTCGCCTGACGCGAGCGCCCGCGTATTCGGAATCCCATGGACGACCTGCTCGTTCACGGACGCGCAGAGCGTTGACGG
>WNGK01004752.1_pt1 | contig 14471 bp, 11 predicted proteins | sample 5400601 | NCBI WGS metagenome assembly WNGK01 (sample SAMN13153376, study PRJNA577476) | soil metagenome | isolation source: 60 cm soil or saprolite under Garry oak tree replicate 1 | place: USA:California | collected 2016-06-15 | reverse complement strand
GAACGGGACTGGCCACTCGGCAGGCCCGTTCAGGTGCTGGTAGATGAAGGTCGTGGGGAGGTCTACATGCAAGATCAGCGGAAACACAGGAAGGAGGTTGTTCTTCAGTGCGCCGAAAGGGTTTCGCTAGAAAGCTGGGTTGGGTGTGTTACGGAACACTAAAGTGGGTTGATGTTCGACTGACGAATACTCGATTGGCGAAATATCGCCATAGCGCTCATCGAGGCCGAAAAAGGCAAAGCAAAAGCGCAAGCTTGTGATAAGGCACATCTTCAAACTTTCGGGCGACAAGATTGCTTCCCTGGAGAGTCGATCATGCCGGCGACACACCCTTTCCCGGTTTCGAAAGATGAATTTAGGGGTAAGCGGGTTCTGGTAACCGGCGGCACAAAAGGCATGGGACAAGCGATGGTGCGCCGTTTTAGCACAGTCACAAGTTTCGCATCGTGCTGATGAAATAGGAAGTACGCACGAAAAAGTGTGTTAGGGGAATATCGATGCCGAAACGCTACACGCCCACATCCGCCGCGGCAGACGTAGAAGCAGCGCTCCGTCTCCTGGAAGGAAGATGGAAACTCGTGATCCTGTTCCATCTATTCGGAGGCAAGGTGATGCGCTTCTCCGACCTGGAACGCGCGATACCCAACATCACTCAGAAAATGCTGGGGCAGCAACTCCGCAGTTTGGCAGCGGACGGAATCGTGGTGCGGACGGCCTATCCCCAGGTGCCGCCGAAGGTTGAAGACTGTCTGACACCCTGGGGCCAGTCCCTTTGTCCTACGCTTGACGGCATCCTAAAGTGGGCCGATCGACGGCCAGCAGAGAAAAGAAAGCGCAACTCGCCCTGACCGTTCGCGACTCCTGAGTAACGAGCAAACCGTAAGTTGAGACGTTGAGGCAACCTCGGCAGGAGGTTCAACTTCAGTATCGCCGACCACTCGCAAACGACCAATATGTTCCGGCCTCTCGCAGCTGAGCCTGCGCTTTTGCGGAGGTATGTCCATTTTCCGCTCACGGGATAAAAAGACGCTAAGCGGCAATGTGCTCGTTAAAAGGCTGCCAATTGATCTATCCTGACAGGCTTGGGTGGATTGAGGAAATGGATCTGTCGGCCTTTTCTAACAAGCGTCGCTGGGCAGTCGTCAGTTTGCTTTTTGTTGCATCGTTAATCAACTACCTCGATCGCGCGGCCATTTCATTCGCGCTGCCCCTCATCTCGAAAGAGTTCCAGCTCACAGCGCAAAGCAAGGGCCTGCTGTTGTCTTCCTTTTTCTGGTCATATGCGCTGATGCAAATTCCAATTGGTTGGTCCGCAGACCGATTCAATCTGCGCTGGCTCTATGCTGGAGCGTTCACCATCTGGTCATTCGCACAGGGACTCACAGGTTTAGCCAGAAGCCTTACGACGTTACTGGCATTCCGGATTCTGCTTGGCGTTGGAGAATCCATTTATCTGCCCGGAGGAACCAAGATCGTCAGCTTTCTGTTCTCGCCCAAAGAGCGTGGTCTGCCATCTGGACTGTTCGATTTCGGGACTCGAACCGGCCTCGTTTTGGAAGGCATACTAGTTCCCTGGCTCCTGGTTCATGTCGGATGGCGCCACACTTTCCTGATTCTGGGCTTCACGGCTCTGCTCTGGATCGCGCCGTGGTTGTGGATTTTCCCTCGCCGCTTGCAGACAGTGAACACCCTCGCGACATTCTCTGATCTTGGGCGACGGCCCTATGCTCGCACGTTGCTCAATCGCAACTTACTGGGAATCTGCCTGGGATTCTTCTGTTTTGATTATTACTGGTATGTGCTGGTGACGTGGCTGCCCGACTACCTGGTGACAGTGCGTCACCTTAGCATCGTGCAAGCCGGCTTTTATGCTTCACTCGTGTTCCTCACGTTCGGAATTGCCGAACCGATTGGCGGATGGATCGCCGATAGCCTGATCCGTCATGGCTGGGATGAAACGGCTACTCGGAAAGGCCTCGTCACCGTAGCTTTCACTATGGGAGTCTTTCTAATCGCGGCAATGCGCAGTGCGCATACGGGAGTCGCGATAGGGCTGCTGATCGCCGCTTCGCTGGTGGGGCTTGCAACCGGGAACCTTATGGCCATTCTTCAGTCGTGCGCACCTTCGGATGCAGTGGGAATTTGGACTGGAACAGAAAATTTCGCAGGGAACCTCGCCGGAATCATCGCTCCGCTCGCGGTAGGATTCTTGATTGCATCGTATGGCTCATACGTCCCGGGTTTTCAAGTCGCCTCGATCATCCTTTTAGCAGGAGTACTTGCCTACTGGCTTGTAGTCGGTGACTTGAAGCAACACGGCTCTTAAACTCGAGAGTGTGCGACGGTCATGAGGGAATGCCGACACATTAGAGGTTCGCCACCGGGCCAGTGCATTTCAACAGTGGGACCCCACGCTCACGTAGGATTTGTTCAGAGCGCTCACAGAAGGACATCCCAACAGTTTGAGACACCTTTCCAAGTCAGCTCGCAGCATCTCGAGTGACCGCGTAACACCTGCTTCGCCGGCAGCAGCGAGTCCGTAGACGTACGCACGGCCGCAAAGCACGGCGCGGGCGCCCAGGCAGATCGCTTTCACGATGTCTGATCCGCGGCGAATCCCGCCATCCATCAGGACTTCTGCTTTATCTTTGACTTCTTCAACGATTTCCGGCAGGACTTGCAGGCTCGCCGGAGCGCCGTCAAGCTGCCGGCCTCCGTGATTGGAAACAACCACGGCGGCAGCGCCATGGTCGAGCGACCGCTTCGCATCCTCGGCGGTGAGAACGCCCTTGATGACGATTGGCCCTTTCCACAGGGCACGAATCCACTGCATGTCGTCCCAAGTGAAAGCCTCGCGTTTCATCGCGGTGTGCGCGTCGCGAACTCGGAGTACACCTCTTTCGGGGCTCACAATGTTAGGCATGTCGGGAAGGCCGCCGTCGAGAAGGAAGCGCGCCAACCAGCCTGGATGAGCGAATACCTGAGGCACGAAAGGAATCTTTGACCAGATGTTGCCGCGCAGGAGCTGCTCCATTCCGTCACGCGACTCGCGCTCGCGGTGTCCAATGATAGTCGAATCGATCGTAATCACTAAAACTGTGTAACCCACATCCATGGCTCGGCGCATTGCATTCTCAGCAGCGGCGCGGCCGCCCGTGAGATACAGTTGATACCAGACCGGCCCTGTGGAAGCGGCCTTCACATCCTCCAACCGATGACCAGAAACCGTAGAGAGAATCAAGCCAATCCCGGCTTTGCCAGCCGCTCGTGCAGCAGAGATTTCACCGCCAGGATGCATTACGCGCAGATAACCCACCGGCGCCAGAAGCAGCGGCATGGACAGTTCCACTCCCAGCACACGAGTTCGCAAATCGCACTCTGGCACGGCAACGGCGTGGCGTGGTCGAAACGTGACCGCGTCGAAAGCGCGGCGGTTTTCGCGAAGCGTCCATTCGCCTTCCGCACCACCGTCGATGTAGTTGAAAACAATTCTCGGCACACGCTGGCACGCCAATTCGCGCAGATCCTCAATACTCACAGCTCGCGATAGCCCCGCAATCGATGAAATCGGGGTCATTCAGGAGTGCTCCAACCGCATTCATTCATCGACATGACGTCGCCTATGGCCTGTCGTCGCATGTCGCCCTTGCTCGCCCGCAACAGATCATCATTGCGCGTCTGCACCGGGACCGATCGCGACAACATAGTAGATCGCCGGACCCGTACCCACGTTCCTGATCCCATGCTCCTCATTCGAGTGAACGAAGGCGAGGCCGCCGGGCCCCACACGATGGCTGACGCCATTGATTGTAAGTTCGACCGTTCCTTCACGGATAAGCCACATCTCCGAGTGTAGATGATGATGCGGTGGATGCGGATATCCATTCGGCGGCAGAGTCGTCTCATGCGCTTCGATATGCTCGCCGGTTGCCAGTTTGCCCTTCAGGATCTTCCGCACTTGCGCGTGCTCGAAGTCCTGCACGGGTAAACTTTCGAATGAAAATGTTGCCGATGGTAATGAATCATCGTTCGCGGCAAGCGCAGGCCTTGCCGTTCCCGCCGCCACCAGCGCCGGAATGAGACTGCACATCTCTCGCCTTGTCAATGACATACGCAATCCTCAGCCAGTTCTGCAAATCTTGATAGAACGCACCTTTTGGGAGCGCTCTCCGCCGCAACGACAATCCTCTGTAAAATCTCCGACGTAGTATAGAGGTTCTTTCAAAGGGTGGATCGCTCCCAACTTGAAAAGAAACAACTTTTGAAGCACGCCGCCGGCTCGTTTGGTCTTTTTTAAAGATTGTTCCGGAATCGCAAGCGTTCTCATCGGGTGATGATGACAGCAACACCTCAAGTAAAGAATCGCCCACCACTGGAGCCGATCTCATGAACGATAGTCCCCTTTTTGTCTTGACCGCACCCTGCGACCAAGAGATCCCGTTGCTCGCCGAGCTGCGTCAGAAGGGAACCATCCTGGTCGCAGATTCGGCGCGGGAGTTCACAAAGGCTGGCGGCGATGCCGAAATCATTCTGAATTGGTCCGGGTCGCTTGCGCTTCTCCGGGACGTGTTCCTGATGTCGGCGCGTGTGCGTTGGATCCATTCCCGGTCTGCTGGTTTGGAACAGACGCTCTTCCCTGAGCTAGTGGAAAGCGAGGTAATCCTCACAAACGGCAGTGGCGTATTCAGCTCCTCGCTCGGGGAGTTTACTTTGGCGGCGATCCTTTACTTCGCTAAGGACTTTCGCCGCATGATTCGCAACCAGATGGCCGGAGTGTGGGAGCAGTTTGACGTAACGATGGTGTCGGGTCAAACACTGGGCATTGTTGGATACGGAAGCATCGGACGCACGGTGGCTGGCGGGGCCCGCGCGTTGGGAATGAATGTACTCGGACTCAAACGGACCGTCTTCAACCAGTCCAAAGAAGATTCGCTGATCGGCCAGGTCTACGGATTCGAGCAACGTTTAGAGATGTTTTCGCGGTGCGACTATCTCGTGGTTGCGCTGCCCTTGACCGATCAGACCCGCGGCTTCATTGCAGACGAGGAATTCGCAGTAATGAAGAAGAACGCAGTCGTGATTAATCTCGGCCGCGGGCCCACGATTGATGAGCGGGCGATGATAAGTGCCCTTTCAGAGAATAGAATTCGAGGCGCTGCCCTAGACGTTTATGATCAGGAACCGTTGCCCGAAGGCCATCCGTTCTACTCCATGGAGAATGTTTTATTGTCCCCCCATTGCGCTGACCACACTCCCGACTGGCTCGACAACGCGATGCGATTTTTCCTCGCGCAACTTGAAAGATTCAGGCAGGGACAACTTCTTTTGAATATCGTGAACAAGGCCCAACAGAGACCAGAACTCCGCCTGGTTTCAGGAGATTCAATGAGCGTTCTATTCTCTCGATATTCTTGGATTGTTGATGCGCCAACAGCGTTGGACTACAAAATCTAGGTTCCCGTACCGGACAGGCTGACCTTCTGGGGGCTCGCGCCGCCGTTGTCGGAAATGCTCAGCGTCGCCTTCCTGGTCCCCGTGGCAGTCGGCTTAAAAGTGACGGAAATAGTACAAGTCGCGCCGGCGGCAAGCCCGGTGCCGCAGGTGGTGGTCTTGGAGAAGTCCGCTGCATTCGTACCAGAAACCGCGATACTCGAAATACTGAGTGAGGTCTTGGCGGTGTTAGTCACCGTTACCGACTTCGCCGCGCTCTTTGTGCCTACCTTGATAGAACCGAAGTTCAACGATGTGGAAGACAGCTTGACCACAGTTCCGGTGCCGGTCAAGGTGATGGTTTGGGTATTGGGCGACGCGTTATCGGTGACCGTCACTGTTCCTGTCCGCGTTCCTTTTGCTTTGGGCTTGAATGTGACGCTGATGCTGCACGTGGCTGCCGGCATCACCGGGCTCCCACAGGTATTGGTTTGGCTGTAGTCGCCGGAAGCAACGACGCTGATAATCGCCAGCGGGACACTGCCGGCATTGGTCAGCGTGACCGCCTTGGCCTTGCTGGCTGAGCCCACCAGATGCGCCCCAAAACTAAGGCTGGTGGTGGACAGCGAGGCGACTGGTACTTGCAGAAGCACTGAGGCCCCAGTCGACAAACTGGGGATCACGTCCAATCTACCGTCCTTGTTGAAGTCGCCAAGCGTCACTGCTCCGTTTGTAGAGCCGGTGCTGTAGCCGACTGGATTCCGAAACGTTCCATCACCTTTACCAAAGAGTATCGGGACTAGGGAACTGAAGGTTCCGACCACCAAGTCCAGGACTCCATCAGCGTTCAAGTCTCCCACGGCGATCGAATACGCGTAACTTCCGATCGGATAGTCAACCCGGGATTGAAACGTGCCGTTCCCGTTACCGAGCAGAGTCGAAATGCTGTTCTTTGCTGCGTCGGCTAGTGCAAGGTCGAGTTTGCCATCTCCATTAAAGTCTCCGGTCGCGACCCAAACGGGAAATATGCCGGAGTACGTGGTGGTGTTCGCGGCCTGGAAGGTACCATCGCCGTTACCCAACAACACAGATATCGAGCTGCCTCCAGCGAGAACCAAGTCGAGTTTGCCGTCTCCATTGAAATCTCCAGTGGCGACCCAAATTGGCTGGAAACCAACTGGATAATCGACGTGCGATGGAAACGAGGCATCTCCCGCTCCTAACAGGATGGATACGTTGCTAGAACCGTAGTTCGCCACGGCCAGGTCCAGGAAGCCATCCCCGTTGAAGTCTCCGGTTACCACGGAATTTGGAACATTTCCCGCGGGATACTCATGATGAGTCGGAAACGAGCCGTCGCCGTTTCCGAGAAGTATGGAGACGTTTCCGCCGGTCCCGCCTCCTTCGTTGGCAACCGCCAGGTCGAGCTTGCCATCGCCGTTGAAATCACCCTGCACGATGGAGATTGGTTGCGTGCCGGTGTCGTATTGCTGCTGAGCCTGAAAAGTACCATCACCCTTACCAAGCAGAATGGATACCTTGCTGACGCCCACGATCGCAGAAGCTATGTCGAGGTTGCCGTCGCCATTGAAGTCGGCACTAATTGGGGAATAGCCGCCTCCGGTTGTCAGATCCTGTCTGCCGAGGGTGATCGAAGAGGTCGGGTTGCTGACGGGGAAAAATGTGAGATTCGAAGTCCCCACGAATGGGCTGGCGTTGGGATTGGTGACGGACAACGATGCGGTGACGGCGCCAGCCGGAGCGGAAACACCATTCACCGTGATTTGGTTGCTTGCCAAGGTGGTCGGCTTGAGGGAGGTTCCATTGAAGTTCACGGTTGCACCGCTGACGAATCCAGTGCCGTAAACGGTGAGTTGAGACACTTGAGATCCGGGCGGAGTCGAGACTGGGCTCACTATGTCGACGTAAGGGATTGGATTGGCTGGCGGGCCGATGATACCGCTGGCGACGAGGGAGAACTTCAAAGTCGCATCGTTGGCCAAGGGATCGGCGATCGGATTATTGTTTTGGTCCTGACCGACCGGAGGAGGAACCTCGCTGACCATTATGTAATAGGTCTGTCCGGATGAAGCATTGAAGGTGACGTCCGACGATTGGACGGTGAAGGCGGAGGGTACGCTGTCGTCGTTGCAGGCAACCGTGACTGGGGCGGAAGGGGAGCCAGTAAAAACGTAGACACCCGTGTCATACCGGCTGCCGTCGGTGCTGATGGTCACACTGCCACTCGTAATGGCAGCGAATTTGTACCAAACACTGCGAAACACGCGATTCGAACCGGAAGGCCATGAAATGGAGCAACGCGTTCCGGGGTTGACCGGGCTTGGATCCTGAGGAACTGGATCCTGTTGTGGATTGAGTTGTCCGCCAGCGCCGTTCCCGTTCAGAATCTCCTGCGGCTCGGCTGCCGAGGTATCGATGAAATCCGAGAAGGGCGAACCAGGAATTGCAGTAGCGTTCGCGAACAGATCGTTGGTCGCGGCAGGCGCGGTGTTTAGCGCCAATCCGCCCGCGATCAGAGTATGGTTCGAAGCGTCTTTTACGACAGCGAGAAAATTGGATGAAGCGAAGGATGCCACCGTCAGAGCGTTTGAACTCGGCAAGTTGTCGATGGTTTCAAACTCGGAGGGGAATCCGTCTACCACTAGGATCAGCGAGTTTCCTCCCGTGAACTGGCTGAAATCCTAACGCGTGGTTGTCGTATCGGCTAAAGCGATACCCGCTGGCTCGAGCGCGCTCGGAAAAGAATTAGTGGGATCCAGCAGGAAAGGAATGTTGGTGCACACGGGAATGCCAGTTGTATTGAAACTATCGCACACGACATAGGCGGGATTGTTGAGTTGCGAACCAATGACTAACGACTGCAGCGTCATGCCGGTTTGGCCGCTGAAGGTTACCTGCAGAATGGTCTTCTTATTAAAGCCCGCGTTCTGCCACAAACTCGGCGTCACAGTCACGGTGAAACCGGAGCCGCTCAGTACCACCACTCGGTTTGGATATGGAGAGGGCGGATTCGGCTGGTTGTTGTCGTCTTCCCCGATACAGCCATCCGGCGGTTTCTGCGTGCCATCCAACTGTGCAAAGAAGGGGGTCGCCTTGGAGTCCGGGCAGAGAGGAACATTACCAGAGGGATTTTGCCCATTACCTGAGCTACCACCATCTTTCACACGCGTGGCAAATAGAGGTACCACGAAGAAGAGGCACACGACAAAGGAATACAGCAGTCTACTTGAAGGGCGCGCCATTCAGAATCCTCTCTTCATTCACTGCGAGGTGCGACGAAAAGATAGGGGCTAGATTCCTCGGGGAGAAGGCCACAGCAGTCTAGCAATTATTTTCCGGAGGTCAAGCGAAATTCCGAGGTACGAGTGTGCCACTAAGAGCGAAGGCGGGCTGCCTTTTCCGCAAGAAGTTTGAAGCCGGCGCGGTTGGCCTCGGCCTGGATGGAAGACAGTTCGCGGCGAACTTCCGCCGTCCGGCGGAGGCCGGCCTGAAGTTTCACGAGGGCCAACCGGCCTTCCAAGGAGGCGAAGGTTCGCCCGGAGCTCCTCGCCTCGGAGGGAAGGGTTTGAAGCTGGCGGATTGCGTCGTCGCGCTGGCCGATGGCGTTCAGGTACTCCGCGATGCTGATACGGTTTTCAAATGCGGTGTCACGATCTTTGCTGGCGATCTCCTGAATGCGCTTCACGTAAGTGCCGGCTTGTTCCGGCGTCTTTGCCGCCACCAAAACCTTCACTAATACGGAGGCCGCTTCTGATTCCGAGTCCGAGTCTTGATCGTCGTGAAACTCGCGCAGCGCCTTCATTGCCCGCTCTTGCGCGGAAACGAGATTTCCCCGTTCCAGATCGATCTGAGCCAGGGACACCCAGGCGGACGCGAGGCCGCTGTTCTCCTTCAATTGAGTGCGCAGCGCGATGACGGTCTGGAAACGTTTCTCCGCGCCCTGCAGATCTCCCCTGCGGTACATCACGTCTGCCATATTGTGCAAGCAGTTCGCTACCGCGGATTGCTCCCCTAGTTCCTGGCGAAGAGCCAAGGCTCGTTGGTAGGTAGCAAGAGCTGCCTGGGAGTCGATCTCAGACTGATACCAGGCCAGATTGCTGAGAGCATCGGCTTCCTTGGATTTGTCTTTCAGTTCACGAGCGAGGTCGAGTGCGTGGCTCACCTCTCGTTGTGCTTCCGGGATGCGGCCTTGCTCGAAGCGAATTTCCCCCAACCAAATCCTGGCCAGGGCTTCGTCGGACTTATCCGTTATCGGACCAGCGGCCTTCAATGCGCGGTCAAGGTAGTCTTCGGCATCTTCCTCCTTGCCCATCTGGATGAGCGTTTTCGCTGCGTTGATGCAAGCGCCACTATAGTCTTTTTGCGCGCCCGCGGCCTGATTCACTTGAATGACGCGGTCGTAAAGCTGCTTGGCTTCCAGGTAACGTCCGCGATCTGACAGCCAGGTTGCGAGATCGTTCAACGCCACGGCAGCACTGACATTATCGCCAAAGGCAGAAAACAAGTTCTGCGCTTCATTGCAGGCGGTGAAGGCTTCTTCGACGTGTCCCAAATTGCGATGCGCCCAACACAGCTGCAACTGCGCACGCGCAGTCATCATTCGGCCATTTCGTTTGCGTGCTTCCTGAAGGGCAAGCTGAGCCGACCGCAATTCGGAATTGAAATCGTTCATGGCCCCATAGGCAGTCGCCTTCGCCATTTCGACGCGAGGATCCGTTCCCATGGGGGACGGAAGCTTCGCTAGGCTGGCAAGAGTCGCCAAAGCCTCGGAAGAATGCGAACCGTCTACCTGAGCTGAGGCGAGCCGGAGGCCGTAATTGAGGTGCTGGGGAAACAGGCGAAACAGCGACTTGTAGTCTTCGATGGCGGAGTCCCATTGTTTATTCATCTCCGCCGCTCGCGCTTGGGAGAGTACCACGTACTCCTGCGGCAAGGATTTGACCTGCGCCAACTTGGCCGCGACGTCTGCCTCACGGGCGGCTTCTGGGTCGTGTTTCAGCTGCGCCCAGGTGTCTGCTAGGGCCCAGTGGATGGCGACGTTGTTAGGATCGTGACTGGCCGCTTGTTGAAGCAAGGTTAAAGCTGCGCGCGAATCAAACGAGCGAAGTTTGTCGAGTGCACGAAAAAAAAGGTGGGCAGCCTCCGGGTCACCAGGATAAATGTTTTGCAATCCCTCGATCTGCGTGTCCGACAGCCGTGAGGCGCCGAGCTTATATCGAATTTGAGAAGCGGCATCCGCAACGAGCTTGGGATAGTCGACTTCTTTGCCGTTCTCATGGACTTCGGCGGTGGTGTTCCCGCGGGAATCCTGCAGGCGAATTTCGACATTCAACTTCCGTTCCTCGGGACCTTGTTCGACTGCATAACTGCCCAGCAATAAGTAATTGGCGCCGAGTGCTTCCCGGACATTGGAAAGATCCTCATGTTCAAGGCTCTGATTCTGCCCAACGGAGAGTTCCGTCTTGACACTGGCAACTTCGTCGGTCGGAACGGAACGGATTCCTTTGGATCCGCCTACGTCGGCGGTAAGGCTTTCGCTGAGTTGGGTTGCGAGCCAGTCATAATTGGAGTCGCTCGTGTCATTCCTGAATCCGACTACGGCCAAGGCCGGGTCGCCGGACAACAAGTGAGCCCGGCGCCACTGGTATCCACCAACCGAGCCCAACGCAACGAGGACCAAAGAGGCCGCCGCCAGCGATTGCCAGCGCGAACGCGGAGGGTCAAGGTGAGCCATGACCTCCCGCGCGGTGCTGAAACGCTCGTGCGGAAACTTCGCTAGGCAGCGCAAGAGGGTCCGTTCTACGCGTGGGGGTAGGTCGGGAACGTATCTCGACGGCAGGATCGGGCTTTGGCTGCACTTCTTGGTCAGCAATTCGTCAGAGGTCTTGGCACTGTAAGGCAATCTCCCGGTCACGAGTTCGTACAACACGACACCGAAGGCATAGATGTCGGTGGCAACGGAGAGGGGCTCCCCGTTGATTTGCTCAGGTGCCATGTACGCGGGCGTTCCACCGCGCTGACCCGCGGTGCTGCCGGCGGCTCGTGAATTGTACGCCAGCCCGAAATCAGTGATTACCGCGCGACGATGGTCTCGGTCATCGGCATTGATGAGCATGACGTTGCCGGTTTTGAGATCCTGATGAATGATCCCCGCCCGGTGGGCCGCATCCAGACCCTCCGCCATTTGGCGGGCGAGTGAGATGGCCTCGCCCAGAGGAACGATTCCAACCTTTTCCAGGTATGCTGCCAACGTAATGCCATCCAACAATTCCATTGTGAGGAAGGTGATCGACCCCGAGGAACGCGAATCGTATACCAAATCAAAAATCCGGCAGACGTTGGCGTGCGTTACTTTACGCGCGAGCTGAATCTCGTGTTTAAACTGCTCGATCGCCGCTGGATTGGAAGCGATGGAAGGAAGCACGGTCTTGATGGCGACATTTTCGCGTAGCTCCAGGTCCTCGGCTTCATAGACTTCTCCCATTCCTCCCCTTGCAATGAATCGAATGATGCGGAAACGTCCGGCCAACAGCTCCCCCTTAGAAATCCTTTGGGGGCGGATGGATGCGCTCAGGATATTGCCAAGCGCTGAGGCAGAAGCTGTGGTTCCTACGAAGGCATCGTCATAGGCTGGCGAAGATAAAAACGAACCCGCTTGATCGTGTTCACTCAGGAGTCGCTCGACTTCGGCACGAAGGTCTTGATCGGCACAATGCTCATCAAGGAATGAGGAGCGGCGAGCTGCGCCTTGGTCCAAGGCAGCTTCGAAAAGAACCTTAACCCTTTGCCAGTTCTCGGGCAGTATCGGCATGGCTTTGCTTCAACTCTCCGTGGAGCCAGGCTTTGGCGACGCTCCAGTCACGCTTTACGGTTTTGGGAGAGATTCCTATGACTTCCGACGCCTCTTCGACGGTTAAGCCTCCGAAAAAACGAAGTTCTACAATTTTCGCCTGTCGTGGATCGATCAGGGCAAGCCGATCCAACGCCTGATCCAGCCTCACCAGTTCGCCGGACTGCTGCGGCGCAAACACGATAGCCTCGTCAAGAGGAACTTCTGATTGTCCCCCTCCACGTTTATCCCTCAAGTGTCCACGGGCGTGATCGACCAGGATCCGGCGCATGATCTGGGCAGCGATTCCGAAAAAATGAGCGCGGCTCTGCCAATTCACAGCGCGTTGTTCAATCAGCTTCAGGTAGGCTTCGTGCACGAGGGCGGTGGCTTGCAACGTGTGGTCGCTACGTTCGCGCCGCATGTAGCTACCGGCCAAACGGCGCAGTTCCCCATAAACCATGGGGATCAGTTTAGCCGCCGCCTCTTCATTCCCCTTCGTCAACTCGGCGAGCAGGACAGTTACATTCCCACCTTGTGTATCCATCTCTTATCTCGCTCCAACTGCATCGCTTCAAATTTGGGGAGCGATTCTATCAGATTTCCGGTCCGATGCTGCCACAATCTGACGGACCATTCGGTCTTCCGAAGGTTCGCCCACCACCAGCCCGAAAGAAAGCGTTGTCTCCCAATGACCCCATTTTCCGCTGCGCATCGCGCTAATCAGTGAAGGCAGAAAACGGGAAGCAAGACGCCCCGGATTCGCTAAGAGATCGCGCTGAGTGAAGGCGCAAATCAAACAGGAGGCAGTTATGAAAAACGCGAAGAAAATGATGGGATTGTTCTCTCTGGTCAACGGATGCAACCGGAATCGGACCACGTCCATAACCTCAACCGTCGGCACCTTCTTTCTGACGCTTCTTTCCCTGCTGGTGGTCAGCTCAGCTCTTCCCGGCAGTGCCCAGTCAACCATGGGACGCGGGCTTCCCTGGGCATCAGACGGCAACTACAACGCGATCGAGATCGAAAGCGCGTGCCAGGCCGATGACGACAAACACGCAACATGGCTGACCGACGTCAGAAACACAACAGATTCAACGATCCAGGTCAAGGCCATGGGAAAGACGCTGCAGATCGATGCCAACAGTAGCGTCCAGCTCGACCCAATTGCCGTGAAGAACTGCAAGAAATCGCTGAAACTTAAACTCGATGCTCGCACGGTGGGCGATCGAGACCATTATGCGCTGGATTACAACGATGGAGTTGTCAAGGCGCACCACAAGTCGCCAACGGACTGGATGGGCATGACCAGCGCCATCATGGCTGGCGTCTCCGCAGGAATGGGGAATCCGATTCCAATGCCCGATCCCCCTGCCGCAGACCAGGGCGATGGTTCAGACGATCAGTAGGAGCAGCTCAAAGGTCAGGAAGGAATCCCAGCCGAAAGGCTGGGATTCCTTTTGTGCCCATGGCAGGCCGCGGCAGAACCTGACCTATCTTTTTCCTCCCTATTCGGACACAAGAACGCGCTTCGCCTTAGCCGATTCCCCCCGAATGACCCCTTTTTCCGTCCCAATGTCGCGCTGGTAGGTGAGGGCCGAAGTTAAACCCACTCCGAGGAGACTGCGATGAAAGACCTAAAAGCAGTGAAGTTGGCGCTGACCACTTTTGTCTTGATGGGCTTCAACCTTGCCATTCCGAGCGCATCTGCCTCTTCGGGACAGCCGGTATCAACGACCGATTCCCTAGTCCAACCGACACAACGGAAAGCCAAGGGCCAGGTTCATAGGGTCCCCGTCTCTGAGCGGACGAAACTGAGCCGCCTGGCAAGCGGCACCAACCCGAAGACTGCGGGCGCCCCAACCGTGGCGGGCGGCGCCGAGGTTTTCTACACCAGTTCCTATGCAGACCACATCACCGACGGTGACATTACCGGCGGCGAAGACCCCATTGTCCGCCAGGCAGCCATCGATGCTCTCGGGAAAATGAATGGCACAGTCCTGGCCATCGAACCGATGAGTGGACGGGTTCTAGCGATGGTAAATCAGAAGCTCGCGCTGTCCGGCGGTGCACAGCCCTGTTCGACCATTAAATTGTCGGTCGCCCTGGCGGCGTTGAGTGAGGGCCTCATAACAAAGGAGACCCAGGTCAGGCTTGAAACGGGCAGCCACATGAACCTTACTACGGCGTT
>WNGK01007237.1_pt1 | contig 14473 bp, 13 predicted proteins | sample 5400601 | NCBI WGS metagenome assembly WNGK01 (sample SAMN13153376, study PRJNA577476) | soil metagenome | isolation source: 60 cm soil or saprolite under Garry oak tree replicate 1 | place: USA:California | collected 2016-06-15 | reverse complement strand
TGGTGTCTGCCACATTCAGGCCTCGTTCAACAACACCATCGTCACCATCACTGACCAGATGGGCAACACGCTGAGCTGGAAGAGCTCCGGCTCTCTCGGTTTCCGTGGTTCGCGCAAGGGCACGCCCTTCGCGGCCCAGCAGGCAGCGTCGAACGCCGCCAGCATGGCCCGCGATCACGGCCTGCGCGCCGTCGATGTTCGCGTCGCCGGTCCTGGATCGGGCCGCGAGTCCGCCATCCGCGCTCTGGCAGCGGCGGGCATTGAAGTGCGCTCCATCCGTGACGTCACGCCGGTTCCGCACAACGGCTGCCGTCCGCCCAAGCGCCGCAGAGTGTAAGTACAGTTGTCAGTGTTTAGTGATCAGTGGTCAGTTGAATCCGTTGGAGTCATGGCGGCAACCAAGCCACTGAACACCGAACAGACAGCTTGCAGTGAACCGGTCCTTGAACTTCAGTTGAAGCTGCCATCGCAGCACGATTAACTGATCACTGACCGCTGTTCACTGATCACTGGAGACAGGGCCGGGATGACCTGCGCACCGACGCACGTAAACCGGCCGTCATCCGAAGTCAGGAGAAGAAATGGCTCGTTATACCGGAGCAGTCTGCCGCCTTTGCCGTCGCGAAGGCACCAAGCTCTTCTTGAAGGGCACTAAATGTCACTCCGACCGTTGCCCCATCGAGAAGCGCAACTTCCCGCCGGGCATGCACGGCAAAGATCGCAAGGCCAAGATCGTCGGCTACGGCCTCCAGCTGCATGAAAAGCAGAAGGCCAAGCGCATGTACTTCACGCTCGAAGGCCAATTCCGCGCGTACTACGAAAAGGCCAGCCGCGCCACCGGCGTTACCGGTGAACTGCTCATCCAGCAACTCGAGCGGCGACTTGACAACGTGGCCTACCGCCTCGGCTTTGCCATCTCGCGCCGCCAGGCCCGCCAGGTCGTTCGCCACGGCCACGTGCAGGTCAACGGCCGCAAGGTCAACATTCCCTCTTTCCAGGTGAATGTCGGCGACGAGATCGCCATCCGCGAAGGCGCCAAGAAGCTCATCATCATCGAGCAGGGCACCCAGTACGCCGCCCAGAACCCCGTCCCCGCATGGCTCGAAGCCAACTTCGAAGGCATGTCCGGCCGGGTACTCAGCTTGCCCAAACGTAAGGACGTAAACCTGCCCGTCAACGAGCAGCTCATCGTCGAACTTTACTCGAAGTAATGCAGTGAACAGTGAGCAGTGAACAGTGGTCAGCACCAAGCCACTGTTCACTGTGCACTGTTCACTGTCCACTCAACGCAAAGGAGAACTTGCGCGGCCGCCGCAAAATGCATCGCGACGTACTTGCCGCGCGGGAAAAGAGATCATCATATGCTTTGGAGAGGATTCCAAAAACCCAAGCGTCTCGCAGTCGATGCCGAGACACTCACTGAAACCTACGGCAAGTTCAGCGCCCAGCCCTTTGAGCGGGGCTTCGGCACCACGATCGGCAACGCGCTCCGCCGCACCCTGCTGAGCTCCATCGAAGGCGCCGCCGTCACCGCGGTCCGCGTCGAAGGCGTGCTGCACGAGTTCCAGTCCATCCCCGGCGTGGTAGAAGATGCCACCGACATCATCCTGAACCTCAAGCAGGTTCCCTTCAAGCTCGCGGGCGAAGGCCCCAAGGCCCTCTACCTCCGCGCTGACCATCCTGGCGTTGTGACCTCCGGCATGATCGAAGCCGACGGCGACGTCGAGATCCTCGACAAGGGCGTCTACATCGCCACTGTCTCGGAGGGCGGCAAGCTCGAAATGGAAATGCGCCTCAAGCGCGGTCGCGGCTACATCTCCGCTGACAAGAACTTCGATGGCGACCTCGGCCTGGGCTTCATCCCTGTCGATTCCGTCCACTCGCCCGTCCGCCGCGTCAATTACACAGTCGACGCCGCCCGACTTGGCCAGATCACCGACTACGACAAGCTCACCCTCGAAGTGTGGACCAATGGCGCGGTGCTCCCCGCCGATGCGGTCGGCCTCGCCGCCAAGCTCCTCAAGGACCACATGAACATCTTCATCAACTTCGAAGAGGAGATGGAGACCGAATCCCGCGGCGACGAAAGCCGCGTCATGCTGCGCAACGACAATCTCAATCGCTCCGTCGAGGAGCTCGAGCTCTCCGTCCGCAGCTACAACTGCCTCAAGAACGCCAACATTCAGTCCATCGGCGAGCTGGTTCAGAAGACCGAAGCCGAGATGCTCAAGACCAAGAACTTTGGCCGCAAGAGCCTCAACGAAATTAAGGAAATCCTCGCGCAGATGGGCCTGTCCCTCGGCATGAGGATCGACGAACAGGGCAACGCGGTCCCCGGGCCCACCAGCATTTCGCCCGCCGCCGCACTGGCCGCCGGTTACAGCCGCTACGACGACGAAGACGAGCCGCTGGATTCCGTCGACCTCCAGCTGCCCACCGAGACCGAGAACTTCTAAAGGCAGTTCAGAGTGAGCAGTGAACAGTGGACAGAATAGGCATGAAACCCACTGTTCACTGCGCACTGTTCACTGTCCACTGATCGAAAGAGAGTTTCACATGCGCCATCGCAATGCAGGATTCAAGCTCGGACGCAACACCAGCCACCGTCGCGCGCTGCTGCGCAACCTGGTCACGTCCGTCATCGTGGAAGACCGTGTGGAGACCACCGTCGCGAAAGCCAAGGCGGTCCGCCCCCACGTCGAAAAAATGATCACCCTCGGCAAGAAGGGCGATCTGCACTCGCGCCGCCAGGCCCTCAGTTTCCTGATGACTGACTCGGCCGTCACGCGCCTCTTTGACACCGTGGCCCCGCGCTACGGCCAGGGCGGCTACCTGCGCATCGTTCGCACCGGCTTCCAGAAGGGCGATGGCGCCGAAAAGGCCTTCATCGAACTCCTCGGCGCCGAAAAGCAGCTCGACGAAAAGCGCCAGAAGCGCGCCGACGTCAAGGCCAAGAAGAGGAAAGAGCTCGAAGATCAGCTCGAGGCATCCAAGAAGGACGAAGAAAAGGGCGGCGAAGAAGCCGCCTGAGCACCCGGATAGGCACGAACGCGTCAGGGCATGACTTCAGTCGTGCCGTAAAGCCCAAAATGACGGAGCTTTACAGGGCGCGGAAGAACGCGTGTTTTGAAAGGGCACGGCTTCAGCCGTGCCGCTAAAACCAATAGAATGAGATTGGTTTTAGCCCCTGAGGGAAACTTTCCGGCGATTCGCTCGCATTCAAGCTAACCCCGCAGACTCTTTCAGCCTCCGTGGGCACTCTTCGCTGGCCCATTCACTCCTTTGAATCACCAACGGGCGCATCCCCACGTGGGATGCGCCCGCTTCTTTTCGCCACAATCTCTCAACCACACCGAATCGTCCCCCAATCACCGCATCGCGTATCAGCCATCACCGCACGCCGTTCAAGTCGCTCCCTATCATCCGTGCACCTTCCGGAGATCGATAGGTCGCATCTCCAAGATAGTGAGGGAGAAATCGATGTTGAAACTGCCCTCGGTACTGGTCATTGGTCTTTGTCTCTTCACCTCGCCCGTCGCCATCCAAGCCCAGGACGATGCAGGCGGATGTGTCGATTCCCCACTGCTCACGCGGCTTGCCGGCTGTTCCATTGCCTATTGCAGCAAGTCTGACTTCGATGCCGCCGAGGTCCAGATCTCGCTCAACAAGGACCCGCGCACAAGTCACGTCGAGGGTAAAATCGAGAAACTTCACTACACCTGCACCGGAAAATCCGCTCTGCAGGTTCGGCGCAACACCGAGCAGGCTCTGCGCACCGCGGGCTATGCGTTGGACTTCTCCGGATACGACGTCCCCGATCACTACGTCACTGCCCACAGGGGTGCGCAATGGGTAGCCGTGGTCGCGGCAGAGATGAGCGGTGACAGCACTTACGATGTGACCACCGTGCTCACCCAGGCCATGCAGCAGGAGATGACTTCAGACGCATCGGCGTGGGCCGCCGAAATCAGCAAGACCGGCCGCGCCGAGGTCTATGGTGTGGAGTTCGACACCGGCAATGCAACCCTGAAGCCCGAGTCGGAGAAGGTGCTTGCTAACGTGTTGAGCCTCCTGCAGGCCCAGGCTGATTGGAAACTGCGAATCGAAGGCAACACCGATTCCACGGGCACCAAAGCCGGCAATCAGATCTTGTCGCAGCAGCGGGCGAACTCCGTAGTCAAGTGGCTTAACCAGAACGGCATCGCACTCGCGCGCCTCACCGCGGTGGGACTCGGAGACAGCAAGCCGATCGCCGACAATGGCACGGTCGATGGCCGCGCAAGGAATCGCAGAGTCGAACTCGTAAAACAGTAGATTGCACCGCAAAAAACGCGCGGGGTTTCACAGCCTGCGGAAGAATGCCCGAATTGCCGCGTCTTGGAGCAGAGCACGGCTTCACAGCCTGCGAAAAATGCCTCGGAGAAGCACGAACGCGTCAGGGCACGACTTCACAGCCTGCGACAAATGCATCGAGGGAGGCACAAACGCGTCAGGGCACGACTTCAGTCGTGCCGTAAATGCCGCAAAATAGAGGTGGGTTTTAGCCCCTGCGGGACCTCAACGCGCCGAACCTCCTTCTTCCGCAGCTGTTCAGCCCCCGACGCCAATCTCACCACCGCGGCGCAGGTCGCGGCGGCCCCGAAACCATATGCACCGGATTCAAATCGTCGGCATGCCGCGTATACGCAAGCCCGCACCCATCCGGCACATACAGCAGGTCGCTCTTCCTGCCATTGCATTCCGTGCAGAGCACCGCCGCATTGTTTCCCACGCGAAAGAGCAGGCCGATCGCCGCATCAATCTCCGCGCCATCGGCGTCCGCCCTCTGCGCGTTCCGCAGTTGCGTGTTCACCTGCTTTCCCACGCGGTTCCTCGTTCCTCCCTGTGCAACAGGAAAAACATGATCGATGTTGAAGTCCGTCCTGCTGTTCGAGACAAATCCGCACGACTCGCAAATGTAGTGGGGATGGTTCTTGAACAGAACGGAATCCGGAAACTGTCTCGCGAGAAGCTCGCTGTTGTTCTCAAAAGCGAGCCGTCTCTCCATGTCGGTAAACTCGTGCAGATGGCTTCGTCCGCTCATGGCCCCGCATTATAGAAGAGCGAATGTGAAAGGCAACACCGTTTCCGCAACACGCACCCGCGACAGCATTTCACGCGGAGTCATGTCAGCTCTTGGGCAGCGACACCACAAAATCCCAAAAGGCCTTGTCATTCTTCAGCTTCAGGATCGAATCATCGATCGTAGGATCGGGCATGGACTCGCCCTGAATCACGTTCTTCCTGCGGTCGAACGCATCCTGCAAATGTTTCTTCGCATTCACCGCATCGCCTTGTTCCGCATCCGCGCAAGCCAGGTTGTAATAATTCAGCGGGTAGTCCGGATCGGCGGCAACTGCCTTCTCCGCCAACGCGCGGCTGCCCTTCACGTCGCCGCTCATGCCCAGCGCCATCACCAATTGGTCCGTTGTGATCCGCCGTGGCGTGGCGAAACTGGCATCGGTCGGCATCGCTTCCAGCGAGGCCTTGAAGTACGGCGCGGCAAACCCAGGGGCGCTCTTGAATAGAAGCTGCCCGATATGGAAGAAGTCGATCGCCGTGGGCTGGTACGCCAGGTTCGGGTGGAACTCCGACAGCGCTCCCTGCATCAGCACGCCCTCTGCCGCCGTCTCCACCACACTCGAAATGTGGACCTCTGCGCAGGTCGTTGCGTTTCCCGCGAAACCAAACAGATTCCGCTGGCCACCCGCCTTGGCCTCACCTGTGTCGAGCAGGTACGACGTAGTCGCGATCTCCACTCCGTCCGCAAGCTTTGCGTCTTTGTCGCTGCGCCTCGAAATCACCTTCCCATATTTCTTCACGATCGGGGAGATGGCATCCTCACGGCATCCCTGCGCGGTCGGAGTTCCCGATCGATTCTCAAACAGAAGGAACGAAATGTTGGCTTTGATTTGGTCATTTGAAAACTGCGCCACCGGCCGCCTGCCATTGTCGTAGACGGTCAGCTGTTCCGGCTTCCAGTCCGCGCTCTGCGGCAGCGCAATCGAACCGGGACCGAACCATGTCACCAGCAGCAACGGACTTCTCCCAGCGCTCGTCCCAGCAGTCGCCTGCGCGTCAGCACCACGTCCGGCACCCGCCGTGCCCCAACCAAGGCAGACCAGTGCGACAAGAGTCATAGGAAGATTCCGATTCATCCGTGGCGGGTCCTCAATCTGCAAATTGCGACAATCTCTATCGTGCCGTGCATGTCTGCACCAGATTGTATTCCGTCGTCACTTCGAGATACTCGATTTGCCGCAAGGAGGGACGAATCTATCCGCATGGGCGCGTCTCTTCTCCACGCTGCCATGCGCTCAGGTAGTACCAATTCACGCCCAGAGCCCCTTTCCTCACGGTCAACACAGCGACATCGCCACATGCAATTGGATCGTACGTAGCCCTGTGCACTTCCAGATCGTTCGGCTTGGTTTCAGGCCCCCACGGTTCTAGCTTCAAGTGATAGGTCGTGCGTTTGCCGTGGCTGACATGCTTCCCTTGCACAATCGCCGAATAGCGGGTACCTGCAGAGCGATCGAGCAGGATATTAATCTCAATCACCGCACCGAAGCCGTACGCAAGCCCGATCAGGCAGAATGCAACAACGCTGAATTTTTTCAATCGCAGCGTCGGGTCAAATCTCATGGCGATCAACACCAGCGCGCCCCCAACTGCGGCATAAAGAACCACTGCCCTCGTCGATTGCAAAACGTTGTAGTCGAGGACTGAACGCAACAGCAGGGCCATCGGCGGAAAGATGACGGCGGTTGCAACGCTCGGATGAGCGTCGTTTAGCCGCTCATCTATTCTGAACAGACCCCCTGATCTCCTCACAATTTCCAAGCCGATCCACGGAAGAAACAGCAAGGCCACCATAAGTGGAAGATAGGGGGCCGGGTACAGGATTGCCCATATACAAATCACAATTGAAATACCCGTCAAATATCTTCCCCGGCGCTTGCCGCGCGCTAGGGCCAAGGCTCGGTCAGAGGGTGATTCACTGAGTCGCTGGTCATCTGCAATCTCTTTCTCCGAAGCAGCCGTTTCTTCCGCGTCGAGGCAAGGCAGCGGCTCCAGCCATTCTTCAAATTGCTCATCAATCGGAAATGTGAGCCCGATCTTCACCGAGCGGATGCCCTTATCCGAGGGCTGCAAAAGAAGGCAGACCGGACTCGTACGGAGGAGTCTCCAGCCTCGGAGTTCTCTGCGATAAAACTCCTTCGTGCCGGTCACATCCTCGATGGAGATGCGGTCTGCGAACAGGAGCACCACCGATTTCGAAACGTAAAAGAAGCAATATGCTCCGCCGAGAAGCGACAGGAACGAGAGACTCAGCGTCAGGGCACGCGCGCCCCACGAGTCGAAGTGCTCAATCACCGAGAATGAGGCGCCAGCCAGCCCCGCCGCGACAAACACAGCTCCAAAAGTTAGGAGTGCGGCTCGCCACCATCCGGCGGGACGGTATCTCCGGGGAGAGGGTGCAGCTCCACTGTCACGGGTAGCAGGCATTTTGGTTGATTGTCTCAGCTGCGACGATTCCAGCGGAAGACCCCGGTGGGCACGATTCACTCGCACAATGGTATTTCGGCGGCGGCGTGCCCCCAGGCCCCTGGGCAGTAGTCTGAAAGGCGCCCTACCGCATCTGCGTCTGCACCTGTTTATACCCCGCCGGCACCTCGAAGTGCGATGCATCCACCGGATCTGAAGAGAAGCTCGAAGTCGTAATCTGCGTCTCCATCAGCACCGCCGCGGTCGCCTGCGCCTGCGCTGCATTCTGGCTCGCGTTCGGATCGGCCGCCGGCTGCTCGTCCTTCTTCTTCTTCCCGAAACCGCCAAACCCGAATCCGCCCAGCTTGCTTGTCAGTGCCGAGGCCGCGCTCTGCTTCGCAATATCCGATCCGCTCGGCATGGCAGGCGAGTTATCCGGAGGAAGCGGCGCCTCGGACGCGGCCGGCAGCGGCTTCCCGTCCGTGGTGGTTCCCATGCGCATAATCTGCATGATCGGCACGCCCTTGATCTTCTCCATCTCCTTGCCCATGTCCGTCAGGGCCTGCGTGGCCCCCGGATTCTGCGCCAGCATCTTGCTCATGTCAAAGCCCACGCCGGCCGTCATGATCCCCATCTTCTCGCCCATCCGCCGATAGAAATCGCGCACCTGGTCGTAGCCCGGCACCTGCGGCACCAGCCACATGTCGTTGGTGACGGCCATGCTCCCCGTCTGCTGCGTCTTCTGGTCCGTCGCGTTCATCGTCATGGTCATAATCGCTTCGTGTGACGCCAGCCCGCTCACCTGCTTCTCGGCGCCCGTATTACGCACCTTCACGTCGAAGCTCATCTTCACGTCGTTGGGATTCTGCGCCGGCTGGTTCTTGGGCTGCTCGGCGCTCTTCTTCTGCGCCTCTTGTGCCGCCTTTGCCATCTGCTCCCGCATCTGCTCGAACGTGATCACCGTGTACGTGCGCTTCAAGGTGTCTATGTGCGTTATGGTCTCTTTGTCGAGGTCGATGATCTCCACCCCATCCGGTGAAACTTTGGCCATCCGATTCCCCTTCAGATAAACAGTGGACACCACCGGCTCACCGGCCTTCTTGGCCTGCGAGCTGAACGCCCCCGCCATCTTGATCATCCGCAGCATCGAGCCACCCGTAAGCTGCGTGGTTTCCTGGTATGTGTAGTCGGCGAAACCCAGGGCAGGCGCAAGCAGGAGGGGCACAAGACAGGCCACTCTGGTGGAGCGGGAAATTCTCATAAGGAAGCCTCCGGAGGAACACCACCGGCCGCCTGGAGCAACGAGCGGGAGGCTGTTCTTCGATTGCGCCGGAGTATAGCGGTACCATCTGGACGAGTCAACGCAATTACGAGCGAGAACTCGCGGGTAGCCGGCGGGAGGCGCCGGGAGGGCGATTTTGTGACATAACGCACATTCGCAACGAAAATAAAAAACGGGCAAATCTTTTGGAGTGAAATAGTTGCGCTCCAAAAAGGGGGGAATTTTGCGTGAATGTGAGCTGGAACACAGTGGAACAGGGAGCGGGGAACAGGGGTGACACTCGGACAGAGGATGAAGGGCGGAAGCGATGAGTGATCGCGTGACGAGGTGATTGGCTCGGCGGTCAAACTTAGGCTCCTTTCTTCCGGCGGGGTTACGGTGAAAAGCAAAAGGCCCGCGGTGGCGGGCCTTTTGCGGTTTTTTGACTTCTGTATTAAGTATGGCAGGTTCGAATAATTAATCCCTAATTTTTCGAAAAATATTTTGCTTTTGTTTTCAGTTGGTTGGCACGTTTTCCACAGGGTCGGCACTTGACAAGTTTTCCACAGGGGCTTGAAAGGCAGTGACCAGAGGTCAGTGGTCAGTCATCGTGGACAGGTCCGGCTTTTGACGGAGTGAAGAAGTGAAGAAGTGAAGAACTGAAAGCTGCTCCTTTCGGGATTATCACCGTGACACAAGGGTCGCACGGTGTCACGTTTGGGCATGGCGGGAACAAGAAAACCGGACTTGGGTCTTTTCGTCGGTATTGTGGGGGTTATTGGATGCATTTTCATACCGATCCTTCAAGCAAACGGGGTCGATATGAACTGGCAATGGTCCATTGCGGCATACGTGGTCCTAATTTCTGTTTGCGTGTGGTCTTTGCTCGCTCATGCGATACCCCATAAAGGCAAGTCGAGCAGGTGGCTGGCGACGTCTTTCCTGGTTATCGCGCTCGGTGGCATAGGGTCGTTCGCTGTGATGAAACAGCTCGAAAGAGAGCGCCAGATCGAACGAAAGAGAGCGCCAGATCGAAGAAGATACGATTAGAGCCATCCGAATCGTATCGATGGAATCTCTTGAAGAAGAGGCTAACAAGCCTTACTTTGTGAAGATAGAGATATATAACTCCTCAAAACGAGAAGTCCCAGCCTACATGTTCTGTGGCATGAGGCTGGCAACTTTCCCTGTTGGACCTATTGTCGAATCGGACGCCGCTGTCGCAAGTCGGAAGAGGTTTGAGGATGAGACATTTGAAAAACTTGAACGTTCCAATCCAAGCGCCCGCATTCTTCAAACCCTCGCACCCGAGGCGGTCACTTATGGGTACTGTCCATCAGATTGGCTTCCAAACGATACCGAAATAAGAGCAGTGAAAGAAGGGAAATCAAGCTTGCTCGGTGCGGGGAGAGTCGATGTCCCAGCGCACTCTCAAGCCAAGCACGGGGTAATCGATTTTTGCTTTATAGGGAGCGCCGAGGAGGCGATGCAACATTGCATTAGCCACAATATCCCTCACGTCGAAATAGGCCCACTAAAACAATGAGATGTTAAGCAGCCGTAAGCTTGTTGTACTCCAGCACGGGAGCTTCAATCAGTTTGATGAGGGTGCCACAGAACAGGTAAGGGTTGAAACGGCTATTGAATCTGAAGGTCATTTCATCGAGGTAAGTGCGGGCTTCCTTCATGGCAGCACGAATGCGATGGCAGAGATACCAAGGACGGGGCACGGCGCGTTTGTGCTTGGGTCAGGAAAGGCACAGAACAACTGCAGATCCCTCGGCCCGCTTACCCCATTGCGGCTGCGCCGCGACGGGGCCCCAGGCGCGCGGTCTCTCGGGATGACACCGCGGTGGGATGCGGATGGCCGAGGCGGAATGGCGGCTGAGCTGTCCCGTCCTTGCGACAGAAGGAAGTCGCAAGGACCGGGCACGGCGCATTTGTGCCTGAACGAGAAGACGCTTGGGCACCCGACTGGCTGTCGGACGCTGAGCGGCGTGTGATCTAAATCACATGGCGCCCTTCGCTGTCCCATGTATAAGAGTTCTCGGAGATTGCAGCTCGTCGTTGCATCTAAGGGAGATGTAGCGACCAGCAAAGAAAATCACCGTTCCTGCACGAGATTTGCGGCAGCACCCCACTTCAGGACATGCCATGACCGCTGAGCTGATCCATCGGATTCACTTCGCCTTTACTGTCACCTTCCACTACCTTTTTCCACAGCTCACCATGGGTCTTGCGCTGTTGATCGTGGTGCTTAAGACCGCGGCCCTGCGCAACGGCAGCGAAGCCTGGGACCGCGCCGCTCAGTTCTGGGGTCGCATCTTCGGCATCAATTTCGTCTTTGGCGTGGTGACCGGCATCCCGATGGAATTCGAGTTCGGCACCAACTGGGCGCAGTTCTCGCGCGTCTCGGGAGGCGTGATCGGCCAGCCGCTGGCCATGGAGGGAGTCTTCTCTTTCTTTCTGGAATCGGCTTTTCTTGGCCTGTTCCTCTACGGCGGCAGCCGCCTTTCGAAACGCCTGCACTGGTTCTCGTCTGTGATGGTCTTCGCCGGCTCCTGGATCTCGGGTTTCTTTATCATCGTGACCGACGCGTGGATGCAGCACCCTGTGGCCTACGAGATGGTGAACAGCCACTACGAAGTCCTCAGCTTCTGGCAGCTCCTCCTGAATCCGTGGGGTCTGCTCCAGTACATGCATAACATGACGGGCGCAGTGATCACGGGCAGCTTTGTGATGGCCGCGGTCGGCGCGTTCTACCTGCTCGAAGGCCGCAACCATGAATTCGCGCGGATCTTCCTGAAGGTCGGTGTGGTTGTGGGACTCATCGCATCGATCCTGATCATCTTTCCCACCGGCGACCTGCACGGAAAATACGTAGCGCGTAATCAGCCCGCGGCCATCGCCGCTATGGAGGGCCTCTTTAAGACCGAAACCGGCGCAGGTCTCGTGCTGATGGGTCAGCCGAACCCGGAGACCGGCGAGATCGACAATCCCCTCGTGGTGAACGACGCCCTCAGCTATCTCATTTACGGAACCACCAAGGCCGAGGTCACCGGCCTTGACCGCATTCCGCGCGACCAGTGGCCTACCGCGCTTCCGCTGCTCTTTTACGCCTATCACATCATGGCCGGCCTGGGGACGTGGTTCGCGCTGATCATGATCGTCTCAGCGTTTCTGCTTTGGCGGGACAATCTCTATGGCGCGCGATGGGTGCTCTGGGCGCTTCTGCTCAGCTTCCCGCTTCCCTACATTGCCAACACCGCCGGCTGGATGACCGCCGAGCTGGGCCGCCAGCCTTGGTTGATCTACGGGCTGATGCGCACCAGCACGGGATTCTCCAGCACCGTCTCGGCGGGCAACGGCCTCTTCACATTGCTCGGATTCATGGGCCTCTACACGCTGCTGGGCCTGTTGTTTACGGTGCTCATGTACCGCGAGATCCACCATGGACCGAGCGACGCGGCAGCAATCGCCGAGCCCGTTCACACCTCCGGACTGTAGACGAGGGGGTGCGAGGAGCAGAAAAATGGGGTTCATCTGGTTCTGGCTGGTCGCGGTGATGATCGTGGGCTACGTGGTGCTCGACGGTTTCGATCTCGGCGTCGGCGTGCTTCATCTCTTCCTGGCGCGGAGCGAATCCGAGCGCCTGTCCACGCTGCGCTCCATCGGCCCGGTGTGGGACGGCAATGAGGTCTGGCTGCTGGCCGGCGGCGGCACGCTCTACTTCGCATTTCCGCTGCTCTATGCCTCGGCCTTCAGCGGCTTCTATCTTCCGCTCATGATCGTGCTCTGGCTGCTCGTGCTGCGAGGCGTCAGTGTGGAACTGCGCAACCATCTTGACATGGGCGTGTGGCGCACGCTGCTTGACGGTCTCTTCGGCTTCGCCAGCGCGCTGCTTGCCATCTTTTACGGCGCGGCGCTGGCGAACGTGATCCGCGGCGTGCCGCTGCGCGCCGACGGCTACTTCTTTCTGCCGCTGTGGACCAACTGGAAGCCCGGCACCGTTCCCGGCATCCTCGACTGGTACACCATGATCGGAGGTCTTGTGGCCCTCGTCGCGCTCACGCTGCATGGCGCGCTCTGGCTCTCCATCAAGGTTTCCGGCGACCTGGAACAGCGTGCGCGCCGGGCCGTCCAACCGCTTTGGAACGGGCTCTTCGCGCTCACGGTTGTGAGCCTCATTGCCACGATGGCTGTGCGCCCGCAGACGCTCAACAATTACTTCCATTACCCGGTGACGTTTATCGTGCCGTTGGGCGTGGTGGCGTCGCTCATCGCCATTCGCCTGTGGAACCAGCGCGCGCAACCCGTGAGAGCCTTTCTCGCCTCGTGCGTGTACCTGTTCTTTATGCTTGCGGGCGCGTGCTGGGGTCTATATCCAACGCTATTGCCGGCCACCGGCAACACCGGCAACGACATCACGCTCGACCGAGCCATCTCCGGCCCGCACACGCTCGCTGTGGGACTGGCATGGTGGCTCTTTGGCATGGCGCTGGCAGTAGGCTACGTTGTGTTTGTGTACAGCCGGTTCAAAGGAAAGGTAGACGCACACTCCGGCAATCACTGATGACAGAGCACCGTTTTTCTTTAGAAGCCGGTCACAGAATGGAGCAAATTTCACTCTCAGGCAGCTCGCATCAGCCGTTTCGGCCGCGCAAACCGCATGAAGGCATAGACGATCAGCTGTAAGGTGAGCGCCCCGCAGCAATCCAGCAGCACGTCCCACGGCGACGAGCTGCGATTGGGCAGAAACGACTGGTGATACTCATCGGCAGTTGCCACGAGGGCGGTACCGGCCAGGGCGAGCAGCGTGTCCTGCAGAAACCGCGAGTCGGGCAAAGTCATCCACCAGGCGCGCAGCCAAGCGAGGCCGATAAGGCCGTAGCCGATGAAGTGGCCGCTCTTGCGAATGTAGTGGTGAATCCGCTCCCAGCGCGCGCCTGGAACGTGGCCGAAGATGAACTGGTAGATCGCCCGCAGGGGCCTGCTGGTGTGGTCGGCGCCCATCATCTCAGTGGACTCGAGAATAATGACCACGATGCCGGCGACAACCGGCCACCAGACGTTGATCCAGGACGCCAGGCGGCGCCGCCTACTCCACATGGTAGTTGGGCGCTTCGCGGGTGATGATGACGTCGTGGACGTGGCTCTCCCGGAGGCCGGCGTTGGAAATGCGGACAAACTGGGACTTCTCCTGCAAATCCTGGATGGTCTCACAGCCCAGATAGCCCATCCCGGACTTGAGGCCGCCCACGAGCTGATAGACCATGGCTTCGAGGGGTCCGCGGTAGGGCACGCGTCCTTCAATGCCCTCGGGCACAAACTTCGCCAGCCTGTTCTGGGAGGCCCGTTCGCGCTGCACCACGCCTTCGGTGCCTTGCTCGCGGCTGGCCATGTCCTCGGTGCTCTGGAAGTAGCGTTCACCGGAGCCCTGGCTCATGGCGGTGAGCGATCCCATGCCGCGGTAGGTCTTGAAGCTGCGGCCCTGATAGAGGATGGTCTCGCCAGGGCTCTCGTCCACGCCGGCAAAGAGCGACCCAATCATGACGGAGCTGGCGCCGGCGGCGATAGCCTTGGTGATCTCGCCCGAGTACTTGATGCCGCCGTCGGCGATGATCGGGATGTTGTGCTCGCTGGCGGCGCGGAAGGCCTCGGCGATGGCGGTGATCTGCGGCATGC
>WNGK01023485.1_pt1 | contig 14478 bp, 16 predicted proteins | sample 5400601 | NCBI WGS metagenome assembly WNGK01 (sample SAMN13153376, study PRJNA577476) | soil metagenome | isolation source: 60 cm soil or saprolite under Garry oak tree replicate 1 | place: USA:California | collected 2016-06-15 | reverse complement strand
GCCTTTCTCGCCATCTCTACCGCCTCTATCGTTTCTGTCAACGTGCCAATTTGGTTGATCTTCACTAGTAGCGCGTTTGCTGCTTTGACTCGGATTCCCTGGGCTACGCGTTTGATGTTGGTGACGAAGAGGTCATCCCCAACGATCTGGAGTTTCGCTCCAAGCTTCTTGGTGATTCTGGAAAAGTTCTCAAAGTCCTCGTCGTGAAAGGGGTCCTCTATTGATTTTAGTGGGAATTTTTCTTGGAGGCTGATGTACAGTTCCAGGAGTTCGTCAGGGTCGATCTCTCTTCCATCAACAGCATAGGTTCTGTCCTTATCGTTGTAGAAGCTATCGGCGGCAGCATCTATGCCAAGGATCACGTTCTGGCCGGGAGAGTATCCCGCTTCCTCGACTGCGTCATTGATTTGACCCAGTGCCTCCTCGATGCTGCTGATGGGTGGTGCAAATCCGCCTTCGTCTCCGACATTGGTCGCGGACTTTCCATACTTCGCTTCCAGTCTCACTCGCAATGCGTGATAGACCTCGGCTCCGCATCGGAGAGCGTCTTTGAGGGTTCTGAACCCCGCTGGGATGACCATGAACTCTTGGAAGGATAGGTCGTTGCCTGCGTGTTGTCCGCCGTTAAGGATGTTCATCAAGGGCAATGGGAGGATGGGCTTCCTTCCTCCTGCTAGCGCTCGATAGAGGGGCGACTTGGCTGTGTCGGCCGACGCGCGCGCAAGAGCTATCGACACGCCTAGAATGGCGTTTGCGCCTAGCCTCGCTTTGTTGTCAGTGCCATCCAGATTGATGAGGATCTCGTCGATCTTCTCTTGTTCTCGCGAGTCCATGCCCAGAATCTTTGGGCCGAGAATGCTGTTTACGTTCTCTACTGCTTTTTGAACTCCTAAACCTGTGTAACGTTGTCTGTCTCCATCTCGCAATTCGATCGCTTCGAGGCGGCCCTTCGATTTGCCTGAAGGGACGGAGAAACGTCCGAACCCAGACGCCGTGTAGAGGTCGACTTGGACGGTAGGATTTGCTCGTGAATCTAGGACTTCCCTTGAGAGGATCTTCTCGATTCTGAACTCGGAGCTTGCCAATTTTTTCTACGGTCGAAGCCCCTTCATTGCCTCCTTTTTACTGGTTTCCAGATCGGCTCTGGCCGAAGCTAAGCAATTGCTTTGTCTATCTAGGTCTGTTGAGTATCTTCTCGTGTAACACCATCCGTATTCGTCGAGAGGGAGTCTGTTTGTGTAGGGATGCTGCTTTGAGAGCCGCATTGGTCTCTACTTTCCAAGATACGGTGTCCTTCTGCTTCAAGTCGACATTGGAGACTATGGGGTCGAGTGTCCGTGATGTTGTGTACGATCATCTGCGGAAGAAGGGTATTCCAGAGTCTGAGATTCCAGCCCAGTTTGACGATGTGGTGAGAGTTTTGAACGAGTCTTTCGGGGGTTCTGCTCGCGTGATTGTCTACAAGACGTTGGTGGAGCTTTACCAGCAGTATTCGATGAGGGTTGATTTCACTTACCAGGAGTCGCTACGGGACCATATGTCCATGTTACAGGAGAGGGTTGTGGTGGATCATATTCTTCCTAGGAGGGTTCAGCGGGAGGATCCCAGCCTTGAGGGGCGGCTGCCTTTTGTCCAGAGTATTGTGCCTTCCGGCTCGCGTTGATCTAACGATTCCGTTAGATGCTGGAAATGGTTTAAGACTCGTCCCGGTCTTTGTCGGCTGTTGCGCCGGGATGGCTGAGTGGTTAAAGCGACGGCCTCGAGATCCCCGCTGGATATTCGTCGATTGACATGACAGCCGTTGGGCGTCACGCCCTCGTGGGTTCGAATCCCACTCCCGGCGCCAATTGGGGCTCTTGGCTGAAAGTGTGAAGGACTTTTTTTGTTTAGACATACCCCCGGGGGGTCGAGAAATAGTTAGTAGAAAAAGAAAAGATAACAGATCCTAGAGGATTCCCAAAACCGCTGTTTTGTGTCGCGGGAATTTCTTATTTTCTAAATTCTAGAAGAGTTCTGCTCGCTGCCTGGAACGTTTCTGGGCGAATTTTCCGATTTTTCCCGTAGAACTCCCGAATCATTCGTTTTCAACTGGGGCATTTACTGGATCATGCAAGCGTGAAACTGGGCTCCGTATGAAACCCCCTCCCAGAATCCGGATCAGGGCTGATTCTGAACGATTTCTCCTACGATCCTTCTGTGCCGAAAACCACCCTTTGGATTATCACTGACTCAGGGCCGGCTTTTGTCCTGTAAGCCTTCCTAGTCGTTCTTCTTGAAGTGTTTTTCCCAGAAGCCTTGCTTTCTCTTTGCGATTCTTGAAGCTCGTTCGACTCCCGCGTCGACTTCGCTCTGATTCTTCTCCGGGGACTGGGGTTGTGACGGCTGATCCTTGACGGGACTCATGGCCTTGGGCGCAGTTTTGGGCTCGTTCATGGGCAGAGGACTCTTGGTCAACTTTGGCTCCTCAACAGGAGGCTTCGTAGGAAGACTCGGTGTCTCCTTCGTAGGTTGGCTAGTTGCCTCTTTTGTTGGTTCCATGATAGGCTCTTTCTCTTCTGCGACGTTTTCTGCGATTCGCTCCGTGGTCGATATTTCGAACTCGCATTCAGGCTGACCTTGCGAGATGCACCTCGTCTCCTTGGCTTGGACTGTCTTGTCAAGGACTTCCGCGAAGAGCCCAGCCAGGAAGCCGCTTGTGAACATGCAATTCGGCTCTTCAGACGACCCGTTTTCCATTGCTTCGAAGCAGTTGCTGATTACGACGTTGGCGTTTGCCTTGTGAGTGTACTAGATTCTCTAGCGCGGCTCTCTGTTCCTCCCCTGTAGAGGTGATGCTGTCGCGGAAGATACTGCCCTCGTGAATCCCTATCCCACTGGCCAGATAGGAGAGGAATGGAGCGGCTTGGTCAGCGACGAGACGTTCTAGTCCGTCTCTCATGACTCGGATGACGTCTCGGCGTAGAATGATCATCTTCTGTCCGAAGAACGAGAGTTCACCCTTGCTATCGTTGAACCGTAGCTGGTTTACAGACCCTACAAGTCTTCGTAGGTCCCAGGCGTTCGGCTTTCCCTTTGGACTAGTTTGCAGGGTGTGTTGCCTCCGCAAGTTCATTCGTCAGCATCTCAGCTGCCTCGTTAATCTTGTGGGCGAATGCTGAATCAGGATTGTCGACAACGAAGACGGATCTGCTGAGGTTGTTTATCACGTCCATCTGGAACTCGAAGGCTTGTAGGAACCTGGACTTGAAGAGGGTCGCAAGCTCCTTGCCCACCTTCACCGCATCCTTGATTCTTACTCCAGGCGGCACCATGTTAAGCGTCAGGAATGTGGGTTTTTCGAACGTCTCCGCCAGCAGCACCATGACTGCCGTTCCGAAGAGGTCCTGTTGGTCGACTCTGGAGACAAGAACTAGGACATCGCAGCATCCCATCGCTAGAACTGTATCGTTCTCGACCCCCGGATGAGTATCGACGATAATGTAATCGAGGTTGCACTGTTCACCCACTTTCTGTAGAGTATCTTGGAATAGTGACACTTCAAGTCCCGATTTCAAGAGTCGCAGCATGTCCTCGACCTTGTTGCTGGCTGGGCAGAAGAACAAACCTCCCTTCATCTTGGGAAACCGGGGCGTAAGATCTATTATGACGTCACTTGGGGTCGCGTCGCCGAGGAAGATATCAGTCATTGTGGCTTTGACCTCACCCTTCTTGAGACCAAACAAAACGTGAAGTCCCGGTCCGGAGAGATCCAGGTCCATTACTCCGACCCGGTGATGAAGCGCGAGGGTCGCTGCAAGGTTCGCTGTAAGAGTTGTCTTTCCGGTCCCGCCTTTGAAAGAATGGACAGCTATGACCTTAGTCATTCTTTATCCTTCTTCAACTGGTCTCTTACGGACTGGAAGAATTCCTGGTTCTCGATCCGTCCCGCTTCTGATTTGACGGCTTCGAGGTCGATCTTGAGCTTTGCATGCGTGACCTTGTGCCTTCTAAAGGCGAGAAATCCTCCTACTAACAATGCTGCTACTAGCGCTGCCAAGATCGCGAAATAGTAGAGTGGCAGCGACAGAGTTCCGGAGGAAGATTGAGAACTAGACTGTACACTTACCGTGGAGGTACTGAGGGCACTCGCGGATCCACTGTTGTCGGTCACAGTGACCGCGATAGCGAAGGTTTTCGAGCTAGCGGAGCCTGTTGATGTATACTGGTGCGTATCCGTGTTTGGTGATCCCGTAAGGATGTCTACGGTTCCGTCGCCCCAATCAACCTTGGTTGAGCTTATCGCACCATCTGGGTCAGAAGAGGTTATTGATACTGTGACTGTTTGACCTGTGGAAACCGACGCAGGGGATTCTGTAAACGTAACAACCGGGGGTCGGTCAGAGACTGTTACCTGGGAGGAATACTTTCCTGTCGAACCACTGTTGTCAGTTGCGTTGACGGTTATCGTGAAGATGTTCGATGTTGACGTGCCGGTTGAACTGTACCTATGTATGCCGCTGGTCGCGGTCCCGGACAGAGTATCTATGGTTCCGTCTCCCCAGTCAACCTTTAGCGCGGTTACACTTCCATCGGGATCTGCAGCAATGATCGTTAGGGTAACGTTCTGACCCGTGCTTAGCGCGGTCGATGATGGATTGAAGCTTGGGGTCGGAGGTCTGTCAATGATTGTTACCTGAGAGGAGGTCGAAGTATAGGATGCGTTGTTGTCAGTACCTGTGATGATGATCGTGAAAATCTTCGATGTTGATGGGCCTGTTGAAGCATAGCTGTGAGTAGCACTAGTTATTGCTCCCGAGTAAAGCTGGATCATGCCGTCGCCCCAGTCAACTCTGGTGGTACCGATGGTTCCATCTGGATCGGTGACGGTTATCGAGAGCGTGATGCTTTGGGCAGTGTTCGCTGTGGCAGGAGAAGGTGCGAAGGTTACGACGGGAGGTCTATCGGTGATGGTAACCTGTGACGTGGTTGATCCGGTGACTCCGCCGTTGTCTGTGACTGTTAGTGTCACAGTGTAGGTTTTGGCATAGGTATAGGAATGAGTTACAAGCGATCCAGTACCCGTCGTTTGATCGCCGAAGTCCCAAGAATAAGAGGCCACTGTGCCATCAGGGTCGTAGCTTGCCGTCCCATTGAAGCTGATAGATGTCGCGGTAGGAGCGGAGGAGGGTGTCGATGTGAAGCTGGCGACAGGAGGACGATCCTGCAATGTCACCGCCTTGGTACCGGACCCGCTGTTAGAAGGCGAGGAGGAATCTGATCCTGAAACCACAAGGGACCATAGTCCGCCGGGGTCAGAAGCTAGGGGAGTATATGATCCAACCCAGAATTTCAAACCCGAGTCGTAGACCCCGGAAAAAGTTTCAGTTACGGCTGGAAAGCCACTATGGATCAGGGAGCCTGTTACTGTTCCCGACTGGAGAGCCGTGCCGTCCGGATAGGAGAGTGTTGCATTGAACTTGACCTGCTGGCCGATAGGTACGTATGCTGTGGCGTTCACATTTGCGCTAAGCACGGCTGACATCAGCTGCGGGGTGGCGATGAGTTTCGCTGCAGGACCTGTATTTCCGTTTCCGTCATTGTAGACATTCGGCGCGAGGGTTGCCGTCCAAACCCCAGTTTGGTTCGTAACTGAAGATTTGTAATTCGCGACGAAAGATTGAGTTGTACTGTCATAAGTGGTCGCGAGAGTAACGTTCACGCCATCAGGCCTGCCCAAAGTTACAAGGGAACTGCCGGTTGAAGCGAGCGAGCCATCTGGATACGTAGCTTGGAAGGAGAAGCTCATGGTTTCAGTTCTTTGATACGTAGACTTGAGGGACGTGAGAGCAGAAATTGTCATAACCGCTACCTTTACCGAGAAGCCTGAAAGGTCGGGTGGGTTCTTCACTGTAATAGTACCGGTCACCGAAACGAGATAGCTGCCAAGAAGCGCGTCATTAGGAATCTTCCAGCTCGTGGCAACTACCCCACCTGAGGTAGCAAGCATCGTCTGCGAGAACACTGGTGTTGAGGAGGTCTGTGGCCGGACAGTGACGTTGACGCTCTCGAATGGGCTATACCCAATTGCATGAATCCCAACTGTCTGAGTCCTCTCATACTCGAAACTGTCAGTAAGAATTATGACGAAGTGAGTCTGAGCCACGTTCGCCTTAGCCACCGGCTTAATCTGGTCTACCCAGGCAGTGTATTGATTCACCAAGTTTGTTGAGCCTGGGAGCGTCGTACTTGGATACTGAATGGCCACGAAGATTGACGACTGGGTGTTGGTAACATTCACTAGTATCGACTGGTGAACGGTCGTCGACGGGTCTTGAACGAAAAATCTGAACTGGTAAAATGTGACATTGGCAGGGTTAACTGAGAAACCGAGGGGCATAGTCCCACCTTCTTGAGCGTACCCAGGGTAGGCAGGGTACAGTGAATATGGATTGGCGGCGAAGACCCTCGGGAGGAAAGTGTTCGACAGCACCGGGACCAGGATGGCGACAATGAAAAGTAGGGCATAGCGTGTCGCGTTCGTGTATCGCACTATGTGCCTCCCCGTGAACAGAACTGAAGCACGACAGTCCGGAACGGGACTAAAGGGTCGCGTAACTTCTCGTTCAACGCCAAGGTATCCAGTTGGGTCCTAGAGTGAATGACTAGTCGTCAGAGATGTTCAGCAGTTTGTGGGAACAGTGCTATCGAGTACGTTCATAGTACACACGGAAGGAAATTGATATGAACCCCAGAACTTATCCAAAGTGAAGAGTGACTGTAGAAATGACAAATCTAACAGAAAGCGCAAGAAAGATGCTCGAGGGCAAGAATTTCGTTTATCTGGCGACCGTAAATCCCGACGGCACCCCTCAAGTGACTCCCACCTGGGTTGACACTGACGGCAAGTTCGTACTCGTCAACACTGCCATTGGCCGAGTTAAACATCGCAATGTCAAGAAGAATCCAAACGTGGCCCTTGCCATTACGGACCAAAATAATCCCTACAACCTAGTTGTGATTCGAGGCAAAGTGGTTGATCAACTGACAGGACGAGTAGCTGAGGAGCATATCGATAAGATGGCCAAGAAATATCGAGGAATTGACAAGTACCCTAACCGGAGCCCTGGTGAGCAGCGAGTCATATTGAAGATCGAGCCTACCCGCGTTATCAGTCGCTAGAACTACTCGGTTTTACTTAGTCGGCCTATATCCTCATTTTGGCATTGGCCATTTTTGCCAAAGCCCAGCGAAGCGGGAATCAGGTCAGTGGAAGCTCAGTCTTTCGGGCTCTCATCCGATCTTCTCTTGATTGGCCTTTGATCTGGAACAATTTGGTCTTCCTGACCAATGGGCTTGAAGCTCTCCGCTATGAGCATCTGGAACCCTTCGAGCGCGTTGTCGATCACTCCTTTCAACTCTTCTCCTGCTGAAATGTCCCGGGTGACCGCTCCTCGTTGGTTTACGATTCGTGACTTCTTGAGGACCTTTGCCATGTCGGCCTCAGCAAAGCCGCAGAGTTTCATGAGACTGATCAGGTAGAAAGAGGTCTTTCCATCTAGAGATTCCTTAGAGGCTCCAATGAGCTTTGCCAGCTCACCCCTGTAGATGTTGCCCTGTTTCGAGATAGCTGCCCCGACGAGGTCTTCTAGGATCTGAGGAGGGACTCTGACAAGGATGGCCATTCCTAGCGATACCCCGTGAATTTGGATGACGCGGCTGGACCCTCTTGACGGAGAGGTTGATTGGAAGAGGACTGTATTAGCCTGCTCTAACCTATGTTTTCGAGCCGATTTAACAGAACTGGATTTTTCTAGGGCATGAGGTTATTAGTTTCATTGGGTCTCAACAATGTGGAGACCAACGGGGTCCGGGTGCGGCGAAACATTGCCCAAGATTGAGACTACATGTTCACTTGAAGCATTCCGAAGATTCATGATCACTAGTACGTGCAGGTCATTCATTCCGAACGACTATCAGTTGGACGCGCAGGTTTTTCCGGAAAGGTCTAGGGATCTTGGTACGATGTATGTTGAGGCTGAGGACAAAGTTACTCTCGGTAGAGTGAACGACATCAGCTTTGTCAAAGTAAACTATGTCCTCGGAATAATCTACAACTCCAAGAGCGGCCATACTGAACTAAAATGGCGGCACATCCGTGGAGACCAGGGGCGTCTTTCCGGCGAGGCAAGCACGAATACAATGGTGAATCTCTACGAAGCTGGCGCGCTGGATCGGTCATTCATCCGAACCATCGCCGCAAGAATTCAGTAATAGTCAACTCAGTATTTTGAAGCTGATTTCCTAGCCCGTAACACTCGTCGGCTTTGTTCAAGATGCCGATAATTGGGACTCTGCGAATACGATTCGAGTCCCATGAAGCTGGTGAATTAGGCACCGGCAAGTCTGTCCTTATGGGCGAGCTCTTTTACAATATTTTGAAGAAACGGAAGGAGCCCTGCATCTACGTAAACTTCGAAGGACCCCCTATCGCGGTCGAACAGGACATGGAGGCCTTCGACTGGGACATCACGCCCTATCTAGAATCAGGACAGTTGAAGTTTCTTGACTGCTTCTCCTTTCGTATGGAACCGACCCAAGTCCACCCCTACGTTCACCATGTGAAGGATCCTCGAGATCTTCACTCGGTAACAAGCGCTCTCTTCAGCATGATGGAGGAGATGAAGATGTCTGGTCGGGGTGCGGTCTTTGTTGATTCGCTTACTGAAATGTTCACTTTGGTCCAAGAGGATCGTCCCCTCATATTCAATATGCTGGACGGCGTGAAGTCTTGGAGAGCAAAGGGTCCGAAGGAGAAGCTTGTGCCCTTCTTCTGTTCTCATCACACGCCTCTGCGTGCCTATGCGGACTTGGACGATCTTCTGTTCTATGTGGTTGATGGTATTCTTGACATGAGGTTCAACCCGGGATTCGCTGATAGAGGATTGCTGGTCAAGCAGTTCAGGGTCCGGAAGATGAAAGGCGCTCCCCACGAGACATACTGGGTAACCTTCTCCGTCACGGCAAAAGGAGTAACCGAAATCCCGCTACCCGTCCCAGTCCTCTCGACCGAGAAGCCGCGTACCAGCAAAAAGAAGTAGCCCATTTCACATCGGCTTCAACGAAGGGCTATGGCCGCTCACACTGCTACTCATACTGGCCATTCGGATATTCATACAGGGCAGCCCAGAATCAAAGTTCCATATTCAAAGAATCCAGTTTTCGTGGCTGAAGGCTACATGCCTCCAGTGGTAGTTGGCCGAAGTTTCGAGTATGAAACAACCCCTGAAAATGTGGATTACTGGCAGACCCTTAGCCTGGCATATAGGCAGTACTTGAAGAAGGAAGCTGATACTCGAGCGATTGATCTGCGACTTCTCCTCGACGAGAGACGGAGTGGAGCCTTTCGATGCGTGGGGTGTAGCAAGCCTATGGTCATGCGAGAACTATTCGCCAATGGCGACCGAGTCTACCAATGTCTCAACGGTGATTGTGTTAAGAGGATCATACGATACCAGTATCAGTCGCACACGGGCCGAATTGTCGAAGTAGCCTAATCGAAAGAATCGTCAAGAGAGACTGATCCAGAGGCGCTCAACAGGGTTCTGCTACAGACAATCTAGCCAACGCCCTTATCACCAGGACTAGGAAATTGCTTGTTCTATTCAAACAGCACCCAGTCCAAAGATGCGGATAAATAGGGACAGACCCAGAATTACTAGTAGATGAAGACGAATGTCGGCTCAGAAGCCTGTGCAATCCGACGACCCCATAGAACTGCTCGCAGATTCCATGAACGTGTGGGTCGGAAAGCTCAGCGACATCGTCCATAAAGTCATAGACACCGAACCCATCAGGAACGTGATCAACTGGGCGAGAATGTACTCTCTCTGGCCGGTCAACATTACAACCGCTTGTTGCAGTGCCGAGTTTGGCGCGGCAAGTGGCGCCCGACATGACCTTGAGAGATTCGGCGTTCTACCCTACGGATCGCTCCGACAATCCGATCTCATCGTAATAGAAGGAACCATCACAAAAAAGATGGCAAAGAGGCTCCGTATGATCTACGATCAGATGGCCATTCCCCGCTACGTTATCGCTATGGGCGACTGCGCCATTTCAGGCGGGCTCTTCCACGATTCCTACAGTATCGTCAATGGGGCCCACGAGTTCTTACCTGTTGACGTCTTCGTTCCGGGATGCCCACCAAGACCAGAGGCTCTCGAACACGGAATCATCATGCTTCAAGAAAAAATCCGAAACTCCAAGGTGTATCCTCAGAGTTGAGCCTCTCCCACGAGAGAGAAGACAATCTCATCAAGACGTTGAAGGAGAACTTTCCCACCGATATCAAAGACGCAACGGTAGTCCGCCGCTCACGAATAAACGTCACAGTCGCTCCCGAGAAGATTCTTGACATGGCGCTCTTCCTCCGAGACAAACTAGGCTTTGACCATCCTACAGGCGTTTCCGCGGTAGACTACAACCGCGAATCTCGTTTCGAAATAGTCTACCACCTAAGTTCGATTGCGAATCCTACTCAGCGAGATATACTCATCAACCTAAAGGAATCTGTTCCACGAAACACTCCAAAGGCAACATCCCTTGTCAGAATCTGGCCGGGGGTAGAGAACTTTGAACGTGAATCCATAGAAATGTTCGGACTCCAATTCGAAGGCCACCCCAGACCCGAGAAGCTGTTTCTAAACGACAACTGGGACGGACCGCCACCCATGCGTAAGGAAGTTAGATTCCCAACAGACTGAGAAACATTGACCACCACCGACAAGCCGGTTCAAGAAAGCGTTCTAGGATCGCCTAGCCCGGACGAACCCGGAGCGCAGACGCTTACTCTTAGCGTCGGTCCTCAGCATTCGGGCTCGGGCCATATGAGGCTAATCGTAGAGCTTGACGGAGATATCATCATCAACGCTGAGCCAGACCCAGGCTATGTTCACCGTGGAATCGAGAAGATAATCGAGCTCCGAAACATAATCCGCAGCATACCCGTCATCGAGCGACCCTCTATTATCGACGCGTCAAACCTCAACCATGCTTGGGTGAAGGCCATTGAAGAGCTGCAAGGCGTCGAGCCTCCCGCCCGCGGACAGTACCTCCGATGCCTGTTGAATGAGATGAACAGGATCATGAGCCACCTCTACTGGCTCTCCATCTACGGCGTATTCCTGGGCCATACGACAATGTTCATGTGGCCTCTAGGTGATCGCGAACTATTCATTGATCTAGCAGAGAGTCTGACTGGCGCTCGGATCACATACTCCTACCTGGTCCCTGGCGGGGTCAGAAGAGATCTACCTCAGGGCTTTGCCGAGGAAGCGATCAAACGGACCGAATATTTCGAAAAGCGTCTCGACGAGTACGAGAACATATTCTTCAAGAATCCACTATTTACCTCCCGAGCCAAAGGTGTGGGTGTACTCTCCAGGCAGAGAGCAATTGAACTAGGCGCAACGGGCCCGACTCTACGAGGGTCGGGTGTTGAAGCTGATCTGCGCAAAGACGAGCCTTACGCGGCATACGGAGAGCTGGACTTCAAGGTTCATACTCGGCCTGACGGCGACTCTTATTCTCGAGTCATGGTTCACGTCGATGAGATGCGGGAGAGCAGTCAGCTAATTCGACAGATACTGGAGAAGATGCCCTCGGGACCCGTCAGGCGAAAAGCACCGATAGTTGTACCGCGCGGCGAGGCCTATAGTCGAGTAGAATCCGCGAGGGGAGAATGCAGCTTCTACATGATCGGCGAGGGAGGCGACAAGCCCTATCGTGCCCGATACATCACCGGCTCCTACCGCAACATGGCCGCGATCTCTGCAGTGTTACAAGGAGTCCGATTGGCAGACATGCCAACCTCGTGGTGGAGCATAGACTATTGGCCCGTGGAGGCTGACAGGTAGACACATGGCGCCGATCATAGGAAAGGTTCGCGGTGCTGCCAACAGCCTACTTGCCTACACAACAGGCCTTCGACACCTATTACACAAACCCTACACACTAAAGTTTCCACAGCAACGATACGCAGTAGAGAAAGGGTTCCGCGGCAGACATCTGCTCCATCTCGATAGATGTACAGGCTGCGGAATATGCGCCTGGATATGCCCTGAGAAATGCATCACAATCGTCCAGCGCGGAGACCGATGGTTTCCCGAATACTTCTACGGGCGCTGCTGTTTTTGTCATTTTTGCACAGATTACTGTCCGGAGTTTGCGTTGGAAGAGACGGTCGAGTACGATATTGCGGAGTATACCAGGGATCGGCTTGTATGGTCGCCTGAGAGGTTGGCTAAGCCCCCGGTGAAGAAGGATGACAAGTATGTCTTCAGTGTTGAAGGCCGGAGGGGAGCTTCACAGGTCTCGGAGCAGGAGCACTAGACTGGTATGACGCAGGTTGCTACGACTCCTCAGACATTGAAGCCGAGCGCAGAGGGAGAAGGTTGGAAGGCTCGTCCGATCAGACTGAAGATCTTCGGCAATTTGATCGCAGAGGTTGTTCACAAGGGGATCTGCATGTACTGCGGTGCCTGCATCGCCTCCTGTCCCATCGACATTCTCTTTCACAGCGACAACGAGGAACCGATAATGCGTGGGACCTGTGCCGCCTGCCAAGTCTGCTACTACAGCTGTCCCCGGATCGAGCTTCCCGTCGCAGAGATCGAGAACCGGATCTTTGGAAGAGAACGTACAGTTGACGAGGCGATTCTCGGAGTACACATTGGATCCTACTCGGTCCGAGCCAAGGACCCTGAAATTGTTGCGAACGCGCAAGATGGTGGGGCGGTTAGCGCGCTGATGCTCTACGCGCTAGAGAAGAAGATCATCGACTATGCGCTAGTATCAGGATTCACATCTCGCGAGCCCTGGAAGCCGGCTCCAAAAGTGGCTCGCACGAGACAGGAGTTGATCGATAATGCTGGCTCAGAGTACACGCCCGGTGGCCAGATTGGTGGGATGGCCGAAATTGCTGTGCCGAACCGGTCAGTGGTGAACTTCCAGGAGGAGAGATTGGCGTTGGTAGGCCTGCCTTGTGAACTGCAGGGTTTCTGGCGTATGAATACTCACTGGATCGCTGCTCCAAAGCTCGGCCGTAACTTGGTCTTCACTATCGGACTGTTCTGTTCGAAAGTGTTCGATTATCAGAAAATGATGGTTGACTATGTCCAGGGGACGAGAGGGATAGATCTTGGGACAGTCACTAAGGTCAATATCAAGAAGAACCGGCTGCTCGTCTATACCGGCGATAGGCTGGCGATTGATGAGCCGGTCGAGGTTCTTGCTCACGCCGCTCGGGAGGAATGCAATATCTGCGTTGACTATTCTGCAGAGCTGGCGGACATAGCGGTCGGGGCCATAGGATCCGCCGCCGGGTGGAGCACGGTATTGACCCGTACTCCTAGAGGAGAAGATATTCTCAACGGCGCGGTCGAATCGGGATATCTAGAGATGAAGAGGCTTGACCCTGCGGGAAAGGCGATAAAGTTTCTAGAGACTCTGTGCGAGAGGAAGAGGCTGCGAGATCCATCCGCCTACATCCGACACTCCACTGCTTTCGCTCGGCCTGAGCCGAAGCTCATGGTTCTAGAAGCTCCGACCAAATAGAGGATCCGCCCTCGTTACTTCAACGGGTGGATTAGGCCGCTCCGCGACTCCTCAAGCGTCTGGATCACATGTGAGAGTGGATTAGCGGTCCTATGTTGATGTCTTAGGCCAAAGGCTCGAGGTGGGACGAGCATCTGTAAGAGATTCATCATCGAGTTTCTTAAATCCTCCTCAGACGATACGAGATTCGACTCTGCTGGGACCTGGGCATCTATTATGATCGGTAGCTGAGGGGCTCCCTGCTCATGAGAGGGGCTTGCCTGAAAATGTTCCATCAGAAGGGCTTCGGGAGCCTGAAGACCGCAGGTGGGACAGGAAGGAACGGCCTCATGAACGAGGGCAGGCACCATCGGCGTGTCGCTTGTGACGGTAATCGGCTGCAGTATCGTATCTCCCCGAGGCTTGGACCGTAATCTTCTTCGAGCCTTTCTAGTTCTCGAAGACTGTACGATTGTCCTTCCATGTGACTTGGATCGCGATCTGGCGCGGATTCTTCCAGTCCTAACTGAAGTCCGAGGTCGTTTGGGTTTTGGCGCTGAAAGCTTGAGAGAACTGGTTATCAGGGAAGACAACGGTTTGACGCCCGCCTGGCGTACAATGGCTACGAACGAGATAGTTACGGCGATCAGTCCATACAGGATCTGTATCGAGATGTTTTCCAAGCTAATCATCCCCTAACTCAAAGGTATGTCTGTATAACTCTCCTGTGCGCAACCGTCACAGATCAGTCTCCCGTGCGGCGTTCGTTGAATGCGGTCCACCTCGAGTATCTCTTGACCGCAGTCACGGCAGACAACCATACACTGACTCATTCGCTTTCACCGTCAATAGACACTCTGGACTCGGAGGGCGTATTCCCTACCTGTTACCAATCCCGAAAGACCA
>WNGK01004745.1_pt1 | contig 14480 bp, 9 predicted proteins | sample 5400601 | NCBI WGS metagenome assembly WNGK01 (sample SAMN13153376, study PRJNA577476) | soil metagenome | isolation source: 60 cm soil or saprolite under Garry oak tree replicate 1 | place: USA:California | collected 2016-06-15 | reverse complement strand
GTGATTCGGACACGCTGGTAATGGCCATGCGTATCAAACAAGTCGCTGCGAAAATCATCAAATCGGGCGAAGAATTTAGCTAACAGCCCCTCCTTCTCTTCCCGATGCCAGTGCCACCTGATAATATTTGCATTGATTTCAAAGTGGCCGCTGATACGGAAGATGCCTGCGCCTCCCCCGGGCAGAGCTGTTTCGACGCTCACGATCATTGCGGCTTGCATGGCCCCGGCGCTTTCTTGATCCGGTTCGCCATCAAGAAAAATTAACAATCCCTCCCTTAGGAGGCTGCTTGGGTTCAAAATATCGTTCTGCCAGTTGATGTCGAGGATGTGCAGCGCATCAGCTGCCAGGGGGAAGAAGCGCCTACGGCAATCTTGCTGTAACCATAACGTCTGTGAGTGAAGCAGGCAGGCCAGGCGAGCATAGTGATGCTGAATGCCTGGCGGTGGTTGCGGAATAGTATGCGGCCAATTGATCTCACCCGTTGCGGTACGCGCCGGAATCAGCCAGTAGTCCCCGGTTCTATACTCACCAGGCGTGAACTGTATTTCAATACCTCCCTCCAGGGGAATCCAATTACTACTAGAGACAGCCTGGTTCTGACCAGCATTAAAGGAATCTGTAGCATCCCAAAGCCTCAGCCGTGTACCCTGTGAGTTGTCAGTCGGTGGGGGTTCGAGCGTCAGTTGACCGGTGATGTCATCCACCTTTTTTATTTGCGCTAAATTCCCTGATAGACCGAGGAGTTCAGTCTGCTCATCGAGCAATTCCACAAACTGGCCTACTTTCAGGCCGAGTAGACTACCCTGTCCACTTCCCTGTATCGTCACTACGCCGTTCTCAATTTTTGCTGCTACGAGCGAGGAAGCATTATTGCGCGCCCATTTATATATTGGCGTAGAGCCGTCTACGTTGCCTTGATGAATTTCTACGTGGTAGAGCTGATTCTCTATCCCTCGATAGTTTGGGGTATCAGAGCCGTTGATAGAAGTGATATGTACACCGAGCTTACCGGTGTCTGGGTGCTCTGGAGCTTTCCACTTACTGAGTTCAGGTCCAAAAGTGGAGATGCGCAACAATCTATTCATCCAACGCTCAAGCTGGTTACGTTGCTCACCTGGCAGTTTTCCAGTGTCCTGTTTGATCGCTTCTAAGAGTTCTTTGTATGTAATCTCCACGGGTTCAATTTTTACCTGCCAGAGCGTCTGGCTTCGATGCGAGGTATCTGCGCCCCCTAATGCAACTTCGCGGATATCGGGATCATCGAACGGAGTAATTTGACGTTGCCATACGTCAAGGTAGGCCAGGAAAACATGTGTGGCATCCGGGGACTCTATCCATGCAGTTCGTTCGGCTGGTTGGGGATAGTTGAGTTGGGTCAGGTAGGTCATAACGGGCCGCACTTTTAACATACGCGCATTCTTATCAGAGAGGTTGAAGTCTGACTGGTCGGTAGAAAGCGTCATTATCTGCTTATCCCGGTCTACTTTCATATCAGTGATCTTGAGGAGACGTGATCGTTGTTCATTTTCATCGAGTAGTTCCACCCATCGACCTTTTTGGAAAAGGGGATTATCTGCCTCCTCGAGCTTTGCCTGTGGAGAAGGTGGATTATCGATCTCCGCGAGGCTTATCTGTATGCGACCAGCTTTTATCGATTGAACAGCAACTGCCATCTCCTGTTCTAGCTCGCACAGGATGCCATCCACATACAAATATCCAGGCGAGATGAGCAGGTCGGTACGGTCAGGTGTATATGTCAGCTCAAAACCGTTGCTGTCTGCTGATACACCGCTCGGAGCAATCATATCGCTGGTCTGGGTTTCGAAGCGATGGAGGAGGATGTCTTGCTGTTCATTCCAATCGGCATCTAGCTGTACGCGCCCCTGTTGCATAAGCACGCGGCTGTAATGCTTGCGCGAATCGAACGTCTGACGGCTGATATCACTCTTCATATGTCATCTCCTATATGATATGCATGTATCCTACTATGTCATATAAATAATGCCTGTCTCAAAACCAAAGCGTAGATATTCCTGCAGACGTAAACTTAGATTGCTTGCACGCTGCGGTTGAAAGAGATCGTGAAATGCGCCCATCTCGGCTTTATCATCTGCCCCGTGTAGAATGGCATTGCTAGTGCGATGGCTCAATTGACAATAGCCAGCATCTCCATAGCGTAGCGACGTGAAATGTAATTCAATAGTGCCAGATTCTCCGCCTTTTTCTGGTCGACAGTGATATCGACGTAAAGGAACTCGTGATCGCATGGGCAGATACGAGAAGCGCACACAACCCTCCTGTCGTCTATCGACGTGGATGGGAACTAAGCCTTCTTCGTCGGAGGGGGCATAAAAGATCGTATTCGATGCCAGTTCCAACACGGTGGTATGCACCCTTCCAATGATCGTGCTATTTTCTATAGAAAGTGTATCAAGTTGGGCCTGGTCGGACACGAAAGCAGAAGGGCCACTGTAGGCCAGACTATCTTCCCTGGTGGCATCAACAATACTGTTGCTGATGCGTACCTTTGCACTATTCTTGACCTCCACCCTGCCAACGATAGAATGGTCTATCTCGATTAACGTATCCATAGATTCACAAATGATTCCAGGGCGCGAGTGTTCAAGCAGTTTGCCATCTTTATCAGTTTCTTTTGCAGGCACAATGGTGCAATGCCGAAGCGCCAGGCGGCGTAAATTGCCTTTGATATGCAGAGGTCCTCCAGTGATGATAAGGCCATTAATGATCACCTCAGCTCCCTCATCGCCAGTGATAACCATCGCTGGTTTTTCCTTCTTATCAACGAGAACGAGGAGAGGGCGTTTGAAATTTTCAGCGCGAAGTTCGATACGTTGATTCGCATGCGCAGTGATTGTGAGTATTCCGTCCATACGCCCGCTATCCGAGATCTCTACGACTCCATCAGTCGCCAGTGTATCCAGGGATTTCTGAATGATTTCTAGTTGTGAAGGGTTCTGTTGGAACGCCTGCAATCCCTGGGCGAATGAATCCGCCCTATGATATTCTCCACCGCTCATATCCGCACTGAAGCCGTAATAGAAGGTGGCCCGCAGATTTTTAGGAGCCTGGATCATTTTTTTGTGTCCTGGCCTTTCTCTAGGAAAGGCCAGGCGCCCTAACTCCGGATCAATTGTAATGGTATCATTTTGTGAAGCTTTCCAGGCGCTCTTGCCTATCTCGTCACTCAAGTCACTGACAGTAAAGGTATAGGAAGATTCTGCGGTCTTCTCGCTTAATGCCTGTAATGTATTGGATACTTCTTCACTCATACTGATGAGACCGGCGAGCGTCTGGAAATCCAACTTCTCTACAGAAACGAGAGCTTTATAGAGCATATCGCTCTTATTAATGAGTTCCGCAAGTTGCTGGTAGGCTATATTCTGTAGCGCAGTCAGGCCTTTATAGAGACTCTCACTCAACTGCGCGAGTTTCGGGAAATCCAGGCGGCCTGCGGTTAGACCTTTATAGAGAGCTTCACTGACTTTTGCCAGTTCTACTATAGGATCAGGCAGAAGATCTCTGTCAACCTCTTTTCCATTTACAGTGTCGGTAACTGTGAGCCAGAGGCTTTTGTTGGGGCCATAGTAGTCGGAGAAGGCGCGCCTAAGCATGATACGGCTGATAGGGGCGGCAACAGCAAGCGGTCCTGCAAGCTCGGTTGACTCCTCGGCATTGTGTGGATGTGTGAAGAGTTGCAGTTCTATTCCCAACGGATTAAAGAAATAGAGATAGCGGTTTTTGTCATTGATAGGCGCTTCCATAAGGGGTACATCGCTCAGGCGATAGGCTTTTAGACGCCAAATGAAGATGCCGATGTTGGGGATGTTATAGCGTCCCTGGATTGTGGAGACGGTGCGCACGTCTATAGTGTGCGCCAGCTTTTCAAACGGCGAAGGGGGGTATACATCTTCGGAATACTTAATCTGCCTTACATCGATCAGGCGATTATCTGGCCGAAAACGCTGCATATGTTGTGTTGTGGCGAGTAATTGAAAGAATTCGACGATATGGGTGTCCCAACCGGTTACGTCTCGCACAAGTTGCTCCAGTAGCAGAACAGTACCTTTACGCTTGCGATAGCGGATTGTGTTAGCTACTTCACAGCGCAAGCTTTGTGACGAGGTATCATGTGGGAGCTGATAGCCCACAAGGTCCCCGATATAGGGAATGGCCCATTCCGTGCAAGATTCAATGAATTGGTCATCGTAGAGCTGCGCAAGGTTTTCCTCAAGCACCCCTACCTGCTCGGCAAGAACTTTCATCAGAGCCAGTAGGGGCATCGCCGGACTTTTTTCGTCGATGGGCTGATCCTGGCCAAGCAGTGAAGTGTCGCCGCTTAACTGCCCGATGTCTCGAATGCGGTAAACGGCTGGCAAGAGATTGTAGAGCGTTTCCAGGTCGAAACTCACGGCATCACCTCCAGTGTGTCAAAGGGCTGGCTTGGGTCGATGATGAGCAACTCAGCGAGAGAGACGGTTCCATCCGGTTGCGGACGCGGTGGCGCAGCTGAAAGAAAGAGATTGTCATCAAGGCGGTTGTCTGGATCAGGAGTTTTATCGGGTGGGTCATCTGCACGATAAAATGCATAATAGTGTGCTGTCACCACTCCTGGCACTTTCTGCGTCGCCGCAATAACTTCTTTCAAAAGCACTCTTTGACTAAAATTGCGCGCATCAAAAGAGAAGCTGGTAGCTACGGACTGCATAACTGCCTTCAACACATCTTCTGGAGCATAATCTGGATGCACCTTAATGCGGGCCGCCACACGAAAAACCGGTGCAGAATATGACAGTAAATAAAACGGAATGGTAGGATCACTTGCCCTGCGCATACCAGCATAGATTTTGTTGTAAAGCCCGCTGCCCTGAACGATCTCTGTGCCTGCCGGTTTCTCTGGAGTGGCAGGACCAGCAATGGTAACATATACCCCCCTTGTTTGATTATTCCAGATAATGGTGGCGCTGGCTTTATTAACAGCAGCGTAAGAACGAGCAAAGTCCTCATAATCTACGCCTGAGACGATGCGGCCAAGGGTACGCACGGTATTATCTGCATTGCGACGGGCGTCGTCAATGGTATCGGGATCAATTGCGCCAGTAGGAGCTAGTGGATTGCTAACCCCTTTGACACCGAGCGGACGGGTCTTGAGCAGACTGATTTGCCCTGGCTGCACCAATCCCTGCGTGCCAGTGCCAGTGCGATAGGACGCTACGACGTTATCTTCACCTGTAGGGAGACGTGTGCCTGTGCGTCCATCGCCAAACTGGATAGTCACTTTACCATCGTTTTCAATATGAGTCACAAAGATGTGTTCGCGCGGGCCACGCCCGTAAAAGGTGTCTACCTCTTTCCACTGAATACCGTTGACAAAGATCTGGAGTGTGGAGGCTCTCCCTTCCTGGTTAGAAGCCTGGACATAGGTAAGTGGAGATTGACGTAACATGAAGCGCTGGAAAGGTTGGCTGGCATCACCACTGCCCAGTATCTCGTTTTGCACACTTTCGCCCTGAGTAGCAGGAACCACATTCGCATTGATCGTAACCGAAGCAGGTTTATAGTAGTTGACCAGACCCATGTCTTTGAGATGCAGCGTAGTGGTATTGCCAGTTCCAGGCATGGCATAGTCAAAAATAGGATACTCGGTGGCGCTTACATTCGTTAAGATATCCAGTTCTCCATTGGCATTCATTACGCCAGCAAGTTCACCAGTAACCACTAAGCGACGCCCGCTGCTTAACCCATCGAAGACTCCGTTGGCGGTGATGGTTTTACCGTGAACAGGTAAAGTTTCGGCTACCTCAACCAGTTTAAGCAGTTCGCTCTGGGCATAAACGGTCACTTGTCGCAGAGCGCTGAAGCTTCCCGGCGCATCGATCTCCCCCTTTAATTCCAGGTGGGTGATCTTTGAGCTTAACGCATAATTTGAGGCTCCTTTTTCCTGAGCTTGCGCAACCTGCACAACCTGCTGAACAGTTTGCTGTGTATCGGGGCGTTCAACCACGATCCAACTGTCAGGGATAATTTGGCTGTACACGCGATCAAGATCAAGTTGTTTTTTTCCAGGTACAACATAAGGCCAGTCATTATTTTTAAGAGCTGCAGGGTCGGCGTGATTATTATAATTATCCATAATCACCTGAGGCATTAAATTCCAGTCGGGTGCGTTATGACCAAAAAGCGACGCGCGTTGTCGTAATACAAACACCTGGGGAAGTGTGAAAGGCTTCTCACCTGTTAGGAGCGACTGAGTTTTAGTGTTTCCAGGTGCCATCCTTGCGGACTGGGCGGCTACATTAGCAAAGAGGTCTTTGGTAGACCAACCCTGGAAAATCGCGAGCGCCTCCAGCTTACTCTGACTTATGCCGCTCTGAATGAGCTGGCGCACCAGGTCATCGGTGAGTGGCTGGCGTCTTTTGAAGGCATCCGCGATAATGCCAGGCGACACTGCAACCGGTGGCGTTGGTTGAGGTTGCTGATAATTGTCGAAGAAAACATGTGTCTGTTGCGCTGCGGTATCAACCTGCATTGACTGTACAAGGTGAACTACCTGCTGGTTTGTGGAATCTTTCTGCGAAGGATCATCTACGAGTAGGATGACATCGCCGCGTTTAAGATTAGTGTTGGTACCCGAAAACCAGATATCCGACGTGGACGGAAAGATATCCTGGGTCCTCAAAGTGACAGGCTTCATGGCATTCCATCTGGCCTGTGCCACAATACTCTCGACGGTCTCAAATACCTGGGGCTGCTCGCCTGGCCCTGGCAGGCTCTGTACTTTAGTGCCGATGTTAATAATAGACTCACCAGGAGAACCAGGAGTCACGTCCAGGGTAAAGGCCACAATTGTATTGGCTGCCACACCGGGTTGTAAATTGTATCTTACGAGCCGTGCCAGTTCCAGCAGCGAGGCCCGTTCCGTAGCGGTGCGTTTGTAGGACTCGTTAGCGATGCGTTCCTGATAAAAGGTCAAAACGTCGCATACCATTGCCCAGGAATCGAGTAAGGCAATGCTGAAATCATCATTCTGCCGTGATTTGAGAGGATTCACGCCGGGCAGTTCGGAATCGGCCAGACGTGTCTGCATGCTGTGCTTGAACTGTGTATAGGTCCCAACGCGATAGGCGATAGCAGGCAGCCCCGGCAGGTTACTGATCTGTACCGGAGTTGATACGTCAATACCGGTACAACAGCCACAGCCGCTCAGATCAACCTCATACATGCTGTGCCTCCTTTGCATCAATATTCAAGCGAAAGATACCTCGTTCAGGGTAATACGGATTGTTTTCGAGAATAGGTAGTTCTAACCAGTCGAGGGGTAGCATACCGTTCTCGACTCCCATGCCTGGAATACCCTGACGCTGAAACCTGGTAACAGCGACAGTATCGACACCTGGCACAGCACTGGCTGCTACCAAAAGCGGGTTGAGGTAGATCGATTGTCCAAAGGTATAGTTATCAGGATAGAAGATGCCTCGTTCTCCATCGGGCCATTGATGATTGCTGAAGACTTTCAGGAAAGGGATTTTGACATTGTTCTGTAAAAAGCCGGATTTGAGCGTGACATTCATGGTGATTTCCAGGGGGACATAGATCGGGCTGACAAGAACCAATTCAGTACCAGCCATGCGAAATTGTTCTATACGCTGTCGAAGTGCGCGCTTAAAGGCATCATCCACAGGTAGACCTCCCACTCGTTCAACCACCAGGAAAATCGTGTACCAACTCCCTGTCCAACGCAGGATAGCATTTGCTCGATGTACCTGGGGGTCTTGTTCAGCCAATGCCTTGTAATCCTGTGGAGTGACACCACGTTCTTGCTGGAGAAATGCGCCTTCGGCATTCTTGCGTGTATCCTCGATACTCTCAGGGTCAATCCCGCCCAGAGCTGGTAAGGGATTGCCGATAGCGGCGATGGCCCCCTGAATTCGAGTGTCTTCAGTTACAATGTGATAAAGCGAATCTCTCCCGATGTTTCCGGAGACTCCATTGCCAACACGATAGGCAGCCAGAAATTTGGTAGACGGGTCGGGGCGCATACCGTGCTGGTCGTCACCGAAACGCAGGAATGCGTTTCCATCTGTCTCGACCTCTACAACGAAGTGTGTATCAGTTGCCTCGCTCTGTAACAGATCACGCCGGGGTTGCCAGATGATTGGGAGCTGGTTGGTGCTATTGGTTGCCGGTTTCGCGCTATTGTTCTGTGATGGATTCCCTGTATTGCTTGTCCGAAATGCACGCAGTGTAATCGAAGCGACAGCATCGTGGGCGTTGAATTGCATAACCGCTGATGCTGAGAGGTTGGAATCCTGCTCATCATAAGGCGCTGCAAACGTGACTGGTGTATACCTGAGGCGTGGATAGAAATGTGACGCTATCTGTGCCGGTTGGGCGGATTGATTCTCCTGGCAATACTGGCTATTTGTTGTAGTCGCCCAATATAGAGTACCCGCCGGCGCACTATTTGGGATAAGCGCGAAATCCTTCTGCTTATCGTCAGATTCCAGGTAGGTTAAACCGTGATCAGCAAGCACGATATTACCAAGCGCGACGCTTACATTCTCGATATAGCGGTGTCCATGTTCATAGCTTGTAGTAGCGGAGATGCAGAGTGGAAAAGGCAGCGCGTCTTCGTAGTCCCACTCAATTTCCGTCACATCTACAGAGTAATCAGGCTCACGCACAATACGATAGGTATGCACAATGCGGGTGCGTTTGCGCTCTACTTCCCTGCTTGTATCTTCATCTTCCCAATGCTCTTCTTCAGCGAATTGTTCTTGCGTGGTTTCTGATTCATCCCTTTCTTCTTCTATTAAAGTGTCCTGGTCAGTCGAATATTCGATCGTGTCTTCGTCGGCTATATCACCTGGGCTCTTGTATTTTCTGGTAGATTCCTTTGCCAGTTTGTCTGTGGGACGCCTCATTAGTTCATCCAGATCTTCCTCCATTTCCTGGTCCGCGTTCCTGGTCTGATCTCCTTTTAGCACTCTCTCAGTTGTTCCCCGTGTGCGAGACTTTTCGTCACGGTCTGCCTCTATAAAGTATTCCTCCGGTACATGCTCTTCCGTCAAGACGTGACCGGTTGCTAAAAGATCGAGACGCACTTCACGCTCATCTTCACGCATACGCACTTCTACTGTGACCGTGCTTTTATCAGGTTTTTCGATGAGGTAGCGATGCACGATCGTATGTGTCTCCTCCTCATAATGCTCCTCCAGTTTCTCGACGCGATGTCCCGCTTCTGAAGTGGTCATGCGAGCTTCTTCCACGAGCAGGCGGTCCTCCTCGACGATGCTGAATTCTGCCACGACTTTACCCAGGCTTGTGGGATCGTCCTTGATACCGGACTTGTCATCGGGCCATGTTCCCAGTGGATCTAAGCCAGGTAGGACTTTGGTCAGACGAACAGCGTGGCGATGGGAGGGTTCAGCATCCTCTTCTACGCCTGTGCGAGGATCAACCAGTTCCTTGAAGACCAATACATCACCTGGCTCTAGTTTTGGGAATGCGCCTCGTAAGGTTCCGTGAGTGCTGCCTTTGGGCAAGCAACATTCGCGCTCGCCCCAGGTGTAGAAGAACATCTCGTTATGATTGACAAATAGACCCCTGATCGGCGCCATCGTTTCAAATACGGCCGGTTGTGTACTCAAAGCCTGGTAGTACGTCGGCGTATCTGGTACCAACACCACTTTATTTTGTCCAGAGACCTGGGTGAGCAGCTTCGTTCTTTGAGGTAGGACTGGCGTATTACCAGTATCGGATGTGAGATTCTGGTTGACCTGTATCCGCACCCAGACACGGGCATTGCATCCTTCGCTGATGAAGTAGTCGAGCAGTCGCACATGGCGACGTACTGAAATGCGCCGGCGAGCAGTACTCAGATAGGACTCTGTGGCGACGACATCCTGCTGGTAGCTCAGGTGATCAGCGACATAGGCCAGCAGTTCAACCAGCATCACGCCCATGTCGGCTGCGCTGCGTTCCTTCCACTGAGGCATGAGCATGGTCAAACGGTCAAGCATCAACTGGCGGAAGCTTGTAAAGTCCTTAGTGATGTAATCAATTTCTGGCGCAGGTTGCGTTTCTGGAAGACACACTGCCGCTGTCTGACAGTCAATGTCGTCGGAGGGAAGCTTAAAGGTAAAATCTATACTAGATAACTGTGGGTCAAGCACAAGCTGAGCAGAATCGGCTGACAGCAGCAAGGTATAGGTCGAATAATCACCTTGTTTATTCACCTTCACCTGAAGTAATTTCGACTGGTGTCCCTCGCCTTCATTGATAGCCTCGGCGCTCAGAACAGCGACATCGGAAATACGCTCTCCGCCCAGGATGCGCACATTTTCCTTTTCTAACACGCCCGGTTTGAGCGCATGGATGAAGTGTACGAGTAGAGTAAGCGTATCCGACACTTCCAGATAGTCGATTCCGTTGTAATCAACGCCCTTGATAGTATGTTGAGACAGCACTGCATCACGCCGGCGTTCATCACAACAGACGTAAACCTTCATACCTGCTCTCCCTGTACAAATTGATCTACACGCGTTTGCTGGGTGAGCCGCACAGTATACTGCACCAGGACGACCAGCGACGAATCGATGTTCTGCACATCCACACCCTCAACATCGATCAAATCGCCCATCCATTGTTGCAGCGCACCCTGCACCATCAGTTGTGTAGCAGCGGTCAACGCGTCACTATTGGGCGAAAAGACCAGTTGTTGGATACCGCAGCCAAAGTCCGGGCGGTTGACGCGCTCACCGGGCGAAGTGAAGAGGATTTGCTCGATCATATCGCGAATATGATCGCTGCCAGTTGTCTGAGCTGTATGCCCACGATTGTCAAAGTGAAATGGGTAGTCGATTTGAATGTCTGTCATGTTCCGCTCACTCGTGTTTGTGTGACTGTAATCAGCAATCCAGTGCCAGGAAGAACGCATGTCGCCTGGCTATCTTGAAGCAGCACCGGTATGCCGCTCGCTGTTACCCGTGTCGCGGCTGTGATCCAGGTGCAGACAGTACATGGCCCCGTCCCGGCGATGGGGGGCGGCATGGCGCATCCTCCCACGGTATAGACGCATTCCTGGGTCACAATTGGCTGACCGCTGACGGTGACTCGTGGGTCCGGCACGGTTGGCTCCGCCTGTCCTGCATGCAGGCACATCACTGTCGCTCCCTCGTGCAGCAAGAATCCTGGCATCAGATCACCTCCAATGCATCGTCGTTCACGGCGACTTTGGGACCGCTGAGTTCAATGGTTGCGTCCGTCCCATTGTCGATCTTGATGCTTTCTGTACTCATCGTGATTTTCTGCCCTCCTGCTGTCTGGATAGTGATTTTTCCCGGCTCAGCGTCATCCAGGATGATAATTTGCCCGTTTTTGGTCTTAATGACGACTTTCTGGATGTCGCTGGCCTCTGTTGGCAGCTCATCCTGCGATCCCCACCAGCAGCCCGTCCAGATGGGATAATCGGGGTCGCCCTGCTCGAACTCGATCCATACGCGCGCATCGACATCGGCTATGGCGTAAAACCCCATACCATTGCCAGCAAACGGCACACAAGGAAGCGCCCAGCCGCTCTCATCTTTTCCCAGCACGTCCGGCACGTGCGCTCTAATACGCCCCATGCTCAGGGGGTCGTCATTAGCGGTCACAATTCCGCGATATTTACCGTAGAATGTTTTGCTCATAACTCTCCTACCCTTCTACTAACGGATTCCTCGTAATCTGTCACTCGTCGCGCCCAGTCCTTCACGTTGTAGAGTAAAGCTCTGAATATATTTGCCACGTTCAATCACGTGTTTTACCATGCTGATGTAGTAGTCGCCGTTATAGAGGGCGCCAGCTCCGCGCACACCAATGACCCCACCTGCGCGCATAATATACCCATAACGCACAGTATCGACTTCGCCATTGGCTGTGACTGCGTTAAATTTGGCTTTCATCAGTTCCCGGGCTCTGGATTCTGCGCGTGATTGAGTGTATTTGGCGATTTCACGCATCAAAACAATGCGATCAGCAGATGGTGTCTCGCTGGCTGCCAGGTCGTCTACGTCGAATTGCGTCGGCGGTGAAATGTCATCATCGCTCTTCTGGCGACTGCCCTCCTGCAAGGCGCTGCCCTGAGTTGTAAAGGGCGTGCGTGTATCCTGGACGAAGTTCAACTGCGTCACATTGGTAGCCGATGCCATATTCATAGTCAAGGGAGGTTGGCGCGGCCCGCTGCGTATCTCAGGCCCCCAGTACATACGTGCATCACCATTGGGCAACGGATCGCTGTAAAACACAAACCCATTGCGCTCCGCCATTTGCTGAATATATTCCAGGTCAGTTGCATACTGGCGCGGGACAAGGTGATTGTCGTCCGGTTGTTCCAGATTATTTGCCTTATTAGAGATGTTCAGATCTATGCCTTTGGAAGCGTAGTCGTTGATGATCGTCTGCAGGATGGAGGTGTCTGTTTGCTGGTGGTACGCCGCATTCCTTTCTTTCATGTCGAGTATAAGATCGAGCGCCTCTCCTGTAACGGTGAAAGTGGACATGCCGATTTCATTGCTGGGATTGAGTTGAAAGTGTTTGACAACGCCGGAGATGAGTGGTTCCACACGCGCGCCAATCTGCAAGGCAATCGCGACCCTGTTGTTCGGCTGGAACAGGTCCGCACGCAGCAATCCGTAATCCCGCGCTTGCTTTTTACCCGCCGTGAAGGTCATCTGAAACTGATCACGTGTGACGGCATTGTCGGTCACTTCGATATTCGTGAGCGCGATGATGACATTATAGGGTACAGGTTTTGGCCGACCTTTTCCCATCTTGAGGATGAGACGAATACCCTGCAAATTCTCTAACATGACTTCCTCTTAAATCTGTGGCAGGACGATCTTGATGACCTGTCCGAAGTTCTCGGTCAGATCGTTAGGACGTAAAACGTTATTGGCATCGCATATCAGCCAGAAAGCAGTGGGATCACCCAGATAGCGCGCAGTGATGTTATCAAGGCGGTCGCCTTGGGTCACAGTATGTTCGATGATCGTTAGCACGTTATCAGCAGGCGGGATGATGCGTCGCTGCACATAGCGTACCGTGCGCGTCGTGCCATCGCTATCCGTAACTTCGAGAGTCGATGTATTCAGTTGATAATAGCGGCTGGTCGAGTCAAACATGTTATCACCTTTCTGCTGCTATGAGTAAAACTATGGGCCAGGATTAGCTATAGCTTTCTTGGCCATGATTTCTTTCTTTTGCTGGTGGGCCATAAACCTGCGACCACCTTCGCTGGGCAAACCAAGATCCATATAATTGAGTACCATCAGGTCCAGGCTGATTCTGGCGCGTATAGGATTCAAGTTGGGGTCAAACGCTTCTTCCGTGATACTGAAGCTACTCAGGCGCACGGGCACAATACGGTTTGGCCCCCAGGAAAACAGGGTCAACGGAGCCTCCGCAGGCACGATCTCGATAATGCCATTATGAGCCAGGGTTTCATTGGCGATGATGACCTGAGATTTGGGATACAATAATAATTCCAGCACTGCCAGCTTAGAATGAATGCCATTGCTGACGGTATCGCTATCTGCCACCTCCAACTGGTCAGTCGCATCAATCTCGATCTCCAGCGAGAAAGTCTCTTCTGGAGGCGCTTTGATGCGAAACGCTTCACTGCGGTCATAGTTCCCACTTGCCGTTTGAGCCGTGAGCCTGCGCGTGAGCGTATCAGGATTGTATTGAAATTTAATTTCAGTACTCTGTTTTGTCGCCTGGTCGATGGCGATGATGCTACCCTTTTGCAGTTTGGGTGCGATGGCTGGGAAGCTGGTCACAATTTAAAGCTCCTTTTGTTCTACAAGTTTCCGAGAGCTAAAACCCCTTTTATGTAAACTTGATTTGTTGCAAGGAAAAAGCTTCAAGGTACACACACTAAGTTTGATTTACCGACAGCGTCTTCAACAAATGGTATATGTTTGATAACCCATAGAGCCATTGGATTCCCCGGTACCAGTTTAGCCGGTGACTTTTTAGTTGCCATGTGTTTTTCCCAATCTTTTAAATCGGAGCCTTGATAAAAGTTAGTAAGTATTGCCGGGTCGCAGCGAATATCGTATCCCGAACGCGCTGCAATGTCTGATCCAGCAGCCATTATGGCAGCTATGTACTTGATTGCACCTGCTGGTGTTGCCACGATTTTTTTGCGGTCTTCCATAGTTTGCTTCGGTTGCAAACCTTGTTCCTCAACCTGCTTAGCAACGGGGTCACCCTCTCCAATTAACCTATTCGCTCTAAAATGAACTTTGCCTGGCCCTGCTGCTCTCATACTGCTTGACAAAACATTTTCTAATGATTCCCAAGCTATAGCTCCAGCTATGGCACGACGGTCTATACGGAATGTCTGTTCCGCGCTTACAATTTCATTCTTGTGCTCGCGTAACCAGGCTAGAACCTCCATTTCTTCCATTGATAAG